>Ga0208376_1000411_pt1 | contig 13325 bp, 11 predicted proteins | sample CryBogmetaGMA25M_FD_184548 | JGI IMG/M metagenome (GOLD analysis project Ga0208376, IMG submission 184548) | Freshwater microbial communities from Crystal Bog, Wisconsin, USA - MA2.5M (SPAdes) | ecosystem: Environmental > Aquatic > Freshwater > Lake | place: Crystal Bog, Wisconsin, USA...
GAACTGGTCGATCCCTATTGGCTCACGGCGATGCGTTTCGGCGTCGCGGCCTGCGTATTCGTCGGCCTGCTGCTGGCGCGGGAAGGACGCCAAGCGCTGAACACCGATGGCCATCTGGCAAAAACGGCCCTGTTCGGTGCCTGCGGCTTCGCCGGTTTCGGCCTTTGCGTGTTCGAAGGCGTGCGCCTGACACGGCCCGAGGTGGGAGCCATGATCCTCGCCCTGACGCCGATACAGGTGGCCCTGTTTCAGTGGTGGCGCACGCGCCGCCGGCCCGACCGGCTGACGCTCGCGGCGATTGTCCTGGCGCTGGCGGGCGAGTTGCTCGTCGTCACCGCCGGCGACATCTCGCGTCTCGGCGGCGGTGATGCGCTGGGCAACGGCCTGGTTTTTCTCGCCTCGCTGTTCTGGACCACCTACACGCTGGGCGGACAGCAGTTTCCCGGCTGGTCGCCGGTGCGCTACACGGCACTTTCCTGCTCGCTGGGTTGGGTCGCCATCGTGGCGGTGCTTGCCGTTTCCTCCCTCGCCGGCCACAGCCGGCCGCCGCAGGCGCAACAACTGATCGAAGTCTGGCCGCAACTGGCGTTCATCGTCTTCTGCGTCTCGATATTCGGCATACTCTTCTGGAATATGGCGGTGGCAAAGATCGGCCCGCTGAGCGCAGGCCTGTTCGCCAATTTCGCCCCGGTCATCACCTACCTGATCGCCCTCATTCAGGGCCGCCGTCCGGCGATGCTTGAACTGCTCGGCGCCGCCATCGTGCTGATCGCCCTGGTCGCCAACAACCGGCACCAGAACAGCAAAATAGCCGGCTAGGCCGCAACAGACTCCACCGCCGCCCGGCCGGCGGCCTGGCGCGCTGCATCCACCCGCCAGGCCGTGGCGGGCGCCAGCCGCGCCAGTCTTGCCGCGCGAACCGGGTCGTGCGCCGGCTGCCAGTTCGCCAGCAGGTCGGCCACGGAATCGGGCGCATTGCACACCAGCAGCACATCGCAGCCGGCGCTCCAGGCGGCTTCTGCGCGCTGCACGATGCCGCCGGCGACACTCGCGCCCTGCATCGACAGATCGTCGCTGAAAATGACGCCGTCAAACGCCAGATCGCGGCGCAGGATGTCTATCCACACCGGTGAAAATCCCGCCGGTCGCGAATCGACCTGCGGATAGATGACGTGCGCCGGCATCACGGCATCGAGCTTGAGGTGCCGGTAAGGCGCCATGTCGGGCGCCATTTCGGCCAGGCTGCGCTCGTCGACCGGTATCGCCACATGGGAATCCGCCGCGACCCAGCCGTGTCCCGGGAAGTGCTTGCCGCAGCAGCCCATGCCGGCAGCGCGCAGGCCCTCGATCAGGGCTGCAGCCAGTTCGCCGACGACGGCCGGGTCGCGATGAAAGGCACGATCGCCGATGACGCCGCTGGGTCCCCAGTCAAGATCCAGCACCGGAGTGAAGGAGAAATCGACGCCGCAGGCGCGCAGTTCGGCGGCCAGCAGATAGCCGATGTCGGCCGCGGCTGCACGCGCCGCCGCCGCGTCGCGATCCCACAGCTCGCCCAGCCGGCGCATCGGCGGAAGATGAGTGAAGCCCTCGCGACAGCGCTGTACGCGTCCGCCTTCGTGGTCGATGGCGATCGGCAGCGGCGACGAGCGCAGGGCATGAATCGCCGCACACAAGGCGCTGAGCTGCTGCGGGTCGCGGTAGTTGCGGGCGAACAGGATGACGCCGCCCACCTGCGGATGTGCCAGGCGCTCGCGGTCAAGGTCGGACAACTCCTGACCGGCAATGTCTATCATCAGCGGCCCGAGAGGATTCGTGTTCATGGTTTTTCCAGAATGACGAAGGCGACGGCGTAGTCCTGCTCGTCGCTGATGGAAAGATGGGCGACCAGTCCGCGCCCGGCAAAATGGCCGGCCAGTGCCGTACCGAAGACGAACGCCGGCTTGCCGAGTTCGTCGTGGCTGACGGCGATCTCCGGCAGCAGCAGCGGCGCGCGGATACCGGTGCCGAAGGCCTTGCCCAGCGCCTCCTTGGCGGCGAAGCGCTTGGCCAGAAAGCGCGCCGGATCCTTGCTGCAACGACAGGCCTCGCGCTCGTCCGGTGCCAGCATCTTCTCCAGGCCGCGCTCACCGTGACGCTGCCAGAACTCCGCCATGCGCGCCACGGCGACGATGTCGGTGCCGATGCCGAAGATCATAAAAAGACCCGGTTAGCCACAGAGGACACAGAGGTCACAGAGAAGACCAAAACCAACAAATGGAATTGTCCTCCGGATCGATGCCCTCAAGGCAACGGTGGGCGGGAGGTGTTTTCCTCTGTGATCTCTGTGCCCTCTGTGGCTTGAATCTCGGTTTTCCATCGTCACCTGCACTGCGCTTCCCGCATCAGGCGCTTCATCTCGGCCACCGCTGCGCGCATACCGGTGAATATCGCGCGGCTGACGATGGCGTGGCCGATGTGGAGTTCCCTTATGCCCGGCATGGCCGCCACCGGCTGCACGTTGTAGTAGTTGAGCGCATGGCCGGCGTTGAAGCGCATGCCGGCGGCGCGTATGGCCTCGCCGGCGCGCCGGATCTTGTCCAGTTCGGCCAGCACCGGCGCACTGCCGGCATCGCGGCCGCGACTGTGGAAGGCATGGGCATAGGGCCCGGTATGGATTTCGCATACGCTGACGCCGATGCGGGCGGCGGCCTCGACCTGCGGCAATTCGGCATCGATGAAGACGCTGGTAACGATGCCGGCACCGGCCAGCCGCGCCACCACCTGGCGCAGGCGCGCCTCCTGCCCCGCCACGTCCAGCCCGCCTTCGGTGGTGATCTCGTGCCGTCCTTCGGGCACCAGCATGGCCATTTCCGGCTTGATGGCGCAGGCGATGGCGACCATCTCGTCGGTGGCGGCCATTTCCAGGTTGAGCTTGATGTGGGTCAGTTCGCGCAGCCGCCGCACGTCGTGGTCATGAATGTGACGACGGTCTTCGCGCAAATGCACGGTGATGCCGTCGGCGCCGCCGAGTTGCGCCTCGACCGCCGCCCATACCGGATCGGGCTCGTGGGTCTTCCTGGCTTCACGGACTGTCGCCACGTGGTCTATGTTTACGCCTAGTTCGATCATGCTTCCTCCACAAGGCCGCCGCCGGCGACTCGAATCATCATAGTTCCTGCAACTCCATGAACACCCGCCGCGATTGCAGGGGCTTGCCTCCCAGGTGGTGCGCGATCAACTGCCGCATCAGCTGCCTGCTTTCGAGCCGCGTGCGCGGATCGGAATAATCATCCGCCGCCATGTCGAGCAGCGTCTTGCCGCTCAAGCCGGGCGCCGCGCCGCCATCCTGCAGCGAATCACCGGCAACGTGGTCTCTCGCCACCGGGCCGCGTTCCAGCAGATAGCTATATTCCCTGTCGGCGACCACCGCGCGACCCGTCTCCAGTTCCACATCGAGGGTCAGGCCGTAGCCCAGTTCTTTCAATAAAGTCTTCTCGAAGCGGCGCAGTTCCGGTGCGTCCGCACCGCCGCCGGCGAGTGCCCGCAAGGCCTCGGCGTAGGCGTCGAACAGCGCGCTGTGGGCGTCCTCGCGCGGCAGCATTTTCAGCAGCAGCTCGTTGAGATAATAGCCCAGCAACAGGCAACGGCCGCCCAGCAGAGGCATGCCGCCGAGCCATTCGGCCTTGGCCAGAGTCTTGACCTCGCCGCCGCCGAACCAGCCCAGTTCCAGCGGCTGGAATGACATGAGCAAGCCGCGCATGGCCGAACGCGGCCGCCTGGCACCGCGCGCCAGGAGCGGAAGGCGGCCGTGCTCGCGGGTGAAGACATCGACCACCAGACTGGTCTCGCTGAAGGGATGCAGATGCAGGACGTAGGCCGCCTGGCCGTCGACGCGCTTGCTCACGATTTTCCGCCGAAAGATCGTGCAGAAACTTTACCGCAGAGGCGCAGAGGCGCAGAGAAAAACAGCGCAGAGGAATGCAACAGGTTTTGAGCCTTTCTCTGCGTTCCCTCTGCGCCTCTGCGCCTCTGCGGTGAAAGATTTCCCATCACGGACTTGACCGGTTCCGCAGTTCCGAATCAGCCGTAGCCCAGGCTCTTCAGGGCACGCTCGTCGTCGGCCCAGCCGCCCTTGACCTTGACCCAGGTCTCGAGCCAGACCTTGCCGCCGAACAGGGTCTCCATTTCCTTGCGCGCATCGGTCGAGATGCGTTTCAGCCGCTCACCGGCCTTGCCGATGACGATGGCCCTGTGGCCCTCCTTGTCAACGATGACCGCGGCATGGATGCGGCGCAAGTCGCCTTCCTGTTCGAACTTCTCGATCTCCACGGCGATGCCGTACGGCAGTTCCTCGCCCAGGTTGCGGAACAGCTTTTCGCGCAGGATCTCGGAAGCCATGAAGCGCTCGGAGCGATCGGTGATGTCGTCGGCATCGAATACCGGCTCCGCTTCCGGCAGGTAGTTCGAAACAGCGCTCAGCAAGCCCTCCGTACCCAGCCCCTTCTCCGCCGAAACCGGCACCAGTTCGGCAAACGGGTGCAGCGCCGACACCTTGGCGATGAAGGGCAGCAACTCGGCCTTGTCGGCCAGCCGGTCGATCTTGTTGATCACCAGCACCACCGGAATGTCGTCCGGCAGCATCTTCGCGATCTCGGTTTCGGCCGCGCCCCAGCGCCCCGCCTCGACCACCAGCAAAATCACATCGACATCGGCAAAGGTCGAGGTCACGCTGCGGTTCATCAGCCGGTTGAGCGCATTCTTGTGCGTCATCTGAAAGCCCGGCGTATCGACAAAAATGAATTGGGCCGCGTCCGTCGTCAGCACGCCGTGGATGCGATGGCGCGTGGTCTGCGCCTTCTTCGAGGTAATGCTGACCTTGGCGCCGACCAGACGGTTGGTCAGTGTCGACTTGCCGACATTGGGACGACCGATGACCGCCAGGTAGCCGGTACGGAATGCTGGATTCATGGCTTGATCTCGGTAATGGCCCGCTGCGCTGCCTGCTGCTCGGCGCTGCGCCGGCTGGCGCCGCTGCCCGTGCTGCGGATGCCCAGGTCGGGAATGACACATTCAACTTCGAACTCCTGTGCATGCGCCTCGCCATGGGTGGCAAGCAGGCCGTAACGCGGCAGCGGCAGGCGCCGCCCCTGCAGGATTTCCTGCAAGGCGGTTTTCGGATCCTTGCCGGCACCACCGGGATCAATGCCGCTCGTGGCTTCCGCATACAGATGATCGATCACGGCGCGTGCCGCATCGAAGCCGGCATCGACATAAATCGCGCCGACAATCGCTTCCAGCGCGTCGGCCAGAATCGAGGGGCGCCGGCTGACGCCGCTCTTCAACTCGCCCTCGCCGAGACGGAGGAAGTCGCCGAGGGCGAGGCGCTGCGCGATATCGGCCAGCGCTTCCTGCCGCACCAGGCTTGCGCGCAGGCGGGAGAGTTCGCCTTCCTTCAGTTCGGCAAAGCGCTCATGCAGGTAGGCGGCGACGGCGCAGTTGAGCACCGAGTCGCCGAGAAACTCGAGACGTTCATTATGGGGAGAACCGAAACTGCGATGGGTGAGCGCCTGGCCCAGCAATTCCGGCCGGGCGAAGCGGTGCCCCAGCGCTGCTTCCAGGCGCTGCGCCTTCATTGCTTGGCTGCGCTGCTGCCCTCGAAATCAAAGACCAGGCTGACGTTGCTGAACAGCGGCACCTTCTTCGCGTAGGAAACGGCAACCACCAGTTCGCCGCCTTCCTTGGTGATGTCCAGGTCCTGCGGCGTGACACTCTTGATTTCGTCGATCTCGGCGCGCCGGGCATAAGCGGCGCGCACCTGCGCCACCGAAGCGTCCTTGAGACTGGTGTCGGCGGCGGTGGCCTTGAGCACCTTGACCAGCTTGCCATATTCAATCCAGTCCGGCAGCACCTTCATCGCCAACAGAGCGGACAGGGCAACAACCACGCCACCGATCATGATTGTGTTCAGACCGAAGCCACGTTGAAGTTTCATGCTACCCCCTAGTGAAACGAGCCGATCCGGTTCAGATTGCTGAAATTGAACCAGATGAAGATTGCCTTGCCGACCAGGTTTTCGTCGGGAACGAAGCCCCAGAAACGGCTGTCCTGCGAATTGTCGCGGTTGTCGCCCATCATGAAATAGTGCCCGGCGGGAACCTCGCAACTCACCCCCTCGCTATTGTAGTGACATTTATCGCCATACGGAAAACGGACGATCTGCTGCACAAACGGCGGCGCGTCGGGCTCAACCAGGATGTCGTGCTCGACGCTGCCCAGGGTTTCCGTGAAACGCGGCGTGTAGAACAGGCGATCGCGGTCCAGGTAATCCTCGACCTTCTTCTGCGCGATCTCCTTGCCGTTGATGGTCAGCGTCTTGTTGCGATAAACAATCTTGTCGCCGGGCAGACCCACCACGCGCTTGATGTAGTCGAGCGAAGGATCCGGCGGATAACGGAACACCACCACGTCACCGCGTTGCGGCGAGTTGAGTTCGACGATCTTCTTGTTGATCACCGGCAGGCGCACGCCGTAAGTGTACTTGTTCACCAGGATGAAATCGCCCACCAGCAGGGTCGGGATCATCGAGCCCGACGGAATCTTGAAGGGCTCGACGAGAAAGGAACGCAGCAGGAAGACCGCAAGGATCACCGGGAAAAAGCTGCCGCCATACTCCACCCACCAGGGATCCTTGGCATCGGCGGGCCTGTTCTTCCTCGCCCAGAAATGATCGAAACACCAGACGATGCCGGTGGCGACGACGAGTACGAAGAGGATCAGAGCAAAGTTCATTTGTCACCCACACGCAGCACGGCAAGAAAGGCTTCTTGCGGAATCTCCACCCGGCCGACCTGCTTCATGCGCTTCTTGCCGGCCTTCTGCTTCTCCAGCAGCTTCTTCTTGCGCGTGATGTCACCGCCATAGCACTTGGCCAGCACGTCCTTGCGCATGGCCTTGACGTTCTCGCGCGAGATGATGGTCGAGCCGATCGCGGCCTGGATGGCAACATCATACATCTGGCGCGGAATCAGCTGGCGCATCTTGGCCGCCAGCTCGCGCCCGCGATACGCCGCGTTGGCACGATGGACGATGACCGACAGGGCATCCACCTTCTCGCCATTGATCAGGATGTCGAGCTTGACCACGTCGGCCGCCCGGTACTCCTTGAAGTCGTAATCGAGCGAGGCGTAGCCGCGCGACACGGATTTCAGCTTGTCGAAGAAGTCCATCACCACTTCGGCCATCGGCATCTCGTAAGTGAGCTGCACCTGGCGGCCGTGGTAGGCCAGATTCACCTGCGAGCCGCGCTTGCCTTCGCACAGCGTGATGACCGCGCCGAGGTACTCCTGCGGCACGAATATCTTGGTGGTGATGATGGGTTCGCGAATCTCTTCCATCTTCTGCGGTTCGGGCAGCTTGGCCGGATTCTCCACCTGGATCACCGTGCCGTCCCGCATCAGCACCTCGTACACCACGGTCGGCGCCGTGGTGATCAGGTCCTGGTCGAACTCGCGCTCGAGGCGCTCCTGCACGATCTCCATGTGCAGCAGGCCGAGGAAGCCGCAGCGGAAGCCGAAGCCCAGCGCCTGCGAGACTTCCGGCTCGTAATGCAGCGAGGCGTCGTTCAGGTGCAGCTTTTCCAGCGAATCGCGCAAGGCATCGTACTGGTTGGATTCGGTCGGATAGAGGCCGGCAAAGACCTGCGGCTTGATTTCCTTGAAGCCCTCCAGCGGCGCAGCGGCGCGCCGGTCGACCGTGGTCACCGTGTCGCCCACCTTGGCGGCGTCGAGTTCCTTGATGCCGGAAATGATGAAGCCGACCTCGCCGGCGCGCAACTCACTGCGCACCTGGGACTTGGGCGTGAACACGCCGACCTGCTCGCACAGATGCTGGGAGCCTTCCGCCATCAGCAACAACTTGTCCTTGGCGCGCACGGTGCCGTCGATCACCCGCACCAGCATCACCACGCCGACGTAGTTGTCGAACCAGGAGTCGATGATCAGCGCCTTCAGCGGCGCTGCGGGATCGCCCTTCGGTGCCGGAATGCGCGTGATGACGGCTTCCAGCACGTCATCCACGCCGAGCCCGGTTTTCGCCGAGCAGAGGATCGCCTCCGTCGCATCGATGCCGATGACATCCTCGATTTCCTGGCGGGCATTGTCGGGATCGGCCGCCGGCAGATCGATCTTGTTCAGCACCGGAACCACATCGACGCCCAGTTCAATCGCCGTGTAGCAATTCGCCACGGTCTGCGCCTCGACGCCCTGCGAGGCATCGACCACCAGCAGCGCCCCTTCGCAGGCCGACAGCGAACGGCTCACTTCGTAGGAGAAGTCCACGTGCCCCGGCGTGTCGATCAGGTTCAGGTTATAGACCTGGCCGTCGCGCGCCTTGTAACTGAGCGCCGCCGTCTGCGCCTTGATGGTGATCCCCCGCTCGCGCTCGATGTCCATCGAGTCGAGCACCTGCGCCTCCATCTCGCGGTCGGAGAGGCCGCCGCAGCGCTGGATGATGCGGTCGGCCAGGGTCGATTTGCCGTGATCGATATGGGCGATTATGGAGAAATTGCGGATGTGATCCAAGGCTTGTACGCTCGCAGACGGGGGCGGATTGTACCGTGAAGTGCCTTCCGCCGGCGGAAAACACTGGCATTTCCGCTGGTGCCTGAACGACAGGAGGCCAACTTCATGATGGGCGACTATCCGGCACCAGCACTTGCCGACGCCAGAGAGCAGCATCCAGTTACGCGCATCTAGTAAAATCAACGCTGCTAACGGTTAATTGCTGTAGACCAAGCTAGACTTAATCTGGAGGTTTTAATGAAGGGACCAGTTTCCATCCTGACGGTCATGCTGTTATGCGCGGCAGGGTGCTCAAACAGTACTTCCGAGGCGAATTCGGGGAAGGGCGGACCGGACGTGCCGCAGGGCAGTTCGCTGGAGAATATCTGCAGCCACCTGACATCGCTTGCGCCTGAAGGCCGCAAAGCGCAATTCACCCAGACGGCTTGCACAAAGGAATATCAGACCCTGCTGTCAACCTGCAGTAACGCTCCAGCCGTTTCCGAATGCCTGCTTGGCATCAAGTCATGGAGCGAGCGCATGACGTGCATAGACGCTTGCGCGCTAAGCCCGGGAGCCGGGAAGCGCTGACGGAGTTCTCGCGCAAGCTAGGGCCCGCACAAGGCCGACGCTTGTCTCTGCATCCAAGTTCAAGCAGCTTCGCGGTGTCTGGCGATACGGCGTCGCGCGCTAACGCTTCGCCGTCCCTGAGCCGGCTACCACAAAGTTCTTGATTGCAGAGAACACCCGGTCACCGACGATGGGAGCAATCCCGTCCTTTCGGGCATACGGGCGTCCGGCAATGATCTTGGCCGCCAGCGCCTCGGTAATGAACGGCAAGCGTTGAAGCGTTGCAGCGTCGGCCACATTGACGTCAACCTTTGGTGGCGGCCCGGCGATGATCTCGCGTTTCATCGCCGAATAAGGCCCATCGCCGAGCACCTGGGCAATGCCCGCCTTACTGAAATAGGGCCGGCCCGCGATGATCTTCGCGACGTCGGCATCTCCGACCATAGGGAGTTTCTTCAACTGCGCCGCGCTTGCGTTGTTGATGTCAATCGGATTGGCTACCGGTTTCGGCTTGGCTTTCTTGGGCACATTGCCGCCCGGCACTTTCAGTGCCTCGCCAATCTGCCCGGTCGTCGGGCCTGCCGCCGATGTTGCGGGATGCAGCGGATCCGCGGCGTTAACACCGTGACTGACCAGCAACAGCGTTGCCACCGCCAGTAATGCCTTCAATTGGGTCTTGCTCATGCGTGTTCCTCTATTGTCTGGTTCGCCCGGGTTCCGGCTTGCCGTCGCTTTCAAATAAAAACCCGGATGCGTTTCCGCATCCGGGTCAGCATTGCAACTACGATGCGTCTATTGCCTAGTTGAAGGCGTGCATCGCCTTGATGTCAGCCACACCGCCCGAACCGTGGCAAACCAGACACTGCTCCGGATTGCTCGGGATGGTTGCCGGCAGCGTTGCGGTCGGCGGCGACACGCTCGTGTTGTTGGTATAACCCAGCACCGAGGCACGCGTCTGGTAATACACACCGCCACCCGTCGTCTTCATGTGCGACATCGCCTGGTTCGAGATGTGGCATGCCGAGCATGCGGCCATCATCGGAGAAACGATGCGCGCCTGGCCGTAGGCAAAGTACGATGCGGCGTCATTCGGCCAAGTCAGAGCCGCCGCACTTGTCGTTGCGGTAGCCGCCGGCAGGATGACCGACGACCCGGAAGCCGTGTTGTTACACTTAGCCGCCGCGGCCGCATACGGGCTGACGTTGGTCGCAAACGTGATGCCATAGAAGCTAGCGGTTCCCGCTGCGAAGTTGGTGTTCTGCGCGGCAGGCGCATTCGCATTGGTCCAAGGCGACTGGCCGTAGAGCGTGCTGTTCGTGAGCGCACTCGTAGACACCGTGGAGCATGTAGTTCCACTCCAACCTCCCGGGGCATTGCCAACACCACCGTTACCCAAGTTCCAGCCCACGGTTGCCACACGATACAGCTTTCTCGCGGCCTGCGCAGCGTTGGTCGCATTGCTGAAGTCGTAGGAGCCCGCGGTGTGGCAGGACAGGCAGTTCTTCGTCAGGTTCGGGTAGCCGATCGAGACGTGGTCTTCAACGAGGGTCGTGGTTGCCGTTCCGCACGAACTGAGCGTCGTGTCAAGACAGGCCGAAGCAGCCGTCGTACCTGCGGCCGTACCCGGCTTCATCAACTGGCCGGTCGTCGTAAGCACGGGCGCCACCGGGTTGGTGGTCGTGCCGGCTTCCCATGTGTCGCGGAAGGTCTGCGAACCCGGAACATCGCCCTGACCATCGGACTGGCGCTTGCCATTGCCATGGATGCGGTGGATGAAGGCCGTCGAGTCGGACACCCAGCCGTTGACCGGATTGTTGGCCGTGTGACACCAGGCACAGACATTGCCGTCGTTGCGCTGGCCGGCATGGAACTGCGAATCGTTGAACGGTCCAAGGATGCGGTGACAGTTCAGGCAACGGTTATTGTCGATGGTGACGCGACGTCCGACAAATGCGCCGGAACTCGAACAGATAGTGCTGTCGGACGTGCTGGCTGTGCAACCAGATGTTGCAACCATGGTCTGCACCGGCGCCGGAACGAGCAGGCCCCCTACCTTGTTGGGCATGCCAGCCGTCAAGCCCGAGGTGGCCGTTGCGGCAGTCGGCGTGTAGCCCACCACATTGGTCTGCGTGAGCGGCAGCGTTGTCACGACACCGTAGGTCAGGCCAATGCCGCCGGTCAGCATCACGGCCTGGGGCGGCACGACCGTGCCCACCAGCGTGACCTTGTAGTAACCAGCATTGGCCGTATCGACTTCGAAGGTGGCCGTGCGTTGGCTTATGGCGCTGGCGCCGCTACCGATGGTGGTGTAAGCCATGCCGTTCCAGGCGCTGCGGATGTAGACGTTGGCAGCCTGGTTGAAGTCCGTTGGCGCGGCAATGCCGTCTTGCGGGACCGACCAAACGGCATATGCACTCGGCGAACCCATGAAATTCGGCAGCATTTCGAAGTTGGAGCAGGCGGCGGCCGAACTGACCGCACCGGTGCCATAGGTGCCGCTGGTGAAAGTCACGCAACTCGGCTGGGCATTGAAGGTCTGAGCGACGCCATCCAGCAGGATCTGGAAGGAGATCACCGGATTCCGGTTCGAGTTCAGCGTGACGCTCTTGATCTTGTAGGTCGGAACCTTGGCACCTGCCGGCAGGTTGCTCGTATCGCCCGCCATATAGGCGGCGTTGGTGTTGGCGTTGGAACCACCCAACAGCAGCGAGTTGGCTTGATCCGGAGGTGTAACGGGGATATGAACCGTGGCGATCGCGGCTGCGCTATGGCAACCCTTACAGTTGCTGTCGTCGGTCTGGATCGCAGAGGCTGCAATCGCACCCTTGGTGTGTCCGGTGGTAGAGCCATCGACATTGACGCCGGTACCGTCCTTGAAGTTGATGCCGGAGTGGCAAGCGCCGCAGGCCAGACGGTTGGGTGCGTTCTTCCAGTTGTCGCCTTGCGCGGTCTTGTAGGTCTTGGCGGCACCCGTGGCCAGGTCGGTGTAGGTCGCATTACCCGTGCCGTCGTGGCACTTCACGCAGTTGGTGATCAGCTGCGGGTACCTGACGTCATTGATCGTGATCCCGCCTGAGACAATACCGGCCATCGGCTGGGCGTCACCCATGTGAATGGTGTGGATCCAGCTCGGCATGGAATACACGGAACGCCCTTCGAGGCGATCAACCCCGGAACCGGAGAAACCGCGGATGCCGGTCATGCTGCCGATCGTCAGGGTGGCGCGCCCATTGATGCCGTCGGCGCGTGTGGCGTCGGTCTGGCCAAATGCCAGCGTGTCGTTATGGCACTGCGCGCACGCGCGCGGATCCTGGCGCGGGCCACCCACGCCAGCGGCCGCTGCGGCGTCCGGACTGGCGAATGGACTGGGCTGGTGGAAGGTGAACTTCGTATGGCAGGATTGGCAGGCTTCCTTCCTCACGATGTCGCGCGTAGTCGTCGCGGGCGTCGAGGAATAGCCGCCGGCACCGTCAGACGCCAGCATGAAGTCCTGGATGATGTTGATCGGCGACGCCAGGGGTTGCGCCGGGGTTTGCGCCTGGGTCGTCGCTGTCGACAGCGAACAGGCACTGCCGGCTACAAAGCCGCCGGTGTTGGGCGCCGGGCCGGAGATCGTGACGATCACCCGATGCAGCTTGGACGTGTCGAAACTCAGATCACCCAGGTCGGAGAGTTTTTGCGTGCTGCTGAGGGTTTGCGCAGCCGCCCATGTCGCTATGTTCTTGATGTCGTGCGCCGCATTGAACTGGTAGCTGTATTTACCCGCGACGTTTGCATCTGGCGTGAGCGTGCCATAGCTGTCTGTCGTGCTGTGGCCGATGCTCAAAGCACCCGTCGTCGAGTTGATATTGGCGACCATGTAAGGCTGCCAGCGGCCCGGAGCCGTCGCAGTCGCCGGCATTTCCTTCATGATCGACGCGGCGACGTTGAGGTAACGCTTGATGGTCGTGGTCGTGCCGTCAGCATTGGCCTGGGCGATGGTGCAGTAATTCTTGTCGAGGCCTGTCACGCCGTTGCCGGAACCATCCAGCACCGTGAACGTTATCGTCGGGGGACTATGAATGGCGATACCGCTGACCGAACTGTTCGAGCTGTCGAGCGAGAGGTTAGCGAAACTTGCCGGGGCAAGACTCGTTATGTTGGTTCCGCCGGTGCCACCATTGCTGGGAGCCGTCACGACCGTCGTGGTACCGGAAGCACCCGGGGCACCGTCACTGC
>Ga0208376_1000413_pt1 | contig 13294 bp, 4 predicted proteins | sample CryBogmetaGMA25M_FD_184548 | JGI IMG/M metagenome (GOLD analysis project Ga0208376, IMG submission 184548) | Freshwater microbial communities from Crystal Bog, Wisconsin, USA - MA2.5M (SPAdes) | ecosystem: Environmental > Aquatic > Freshwater > Lake | place: Crystal Bog, Wisconsin, USA...
TAACTGTAATAGGACGACCCACATCCGTGGTCGAGCGGGGGAATACCGTCATTCTCATGCTGACCCATAACAGCCCGCTGCCGGCGATGCCCAAGGGCGTCCCGGTTCCGGCGGTCATGCCGACGACCACCTACATCGTCTATGTGGGCGTGAAGCAGTGGCGGGGGGTGGCGGCGGCGATGAAGGATCCGGAAGACGTGCTGATCATCGAAGGAACGCTGACGTGGGATGCGGAGCAGCAGGCGATTGCGGTCTTCACGACAAAGATTGCGTCGAAGCTGAAGCAGCGTGCCACGCGAGCGGCACCGCCGGTGGAGCCGTCGGCGGAGGCGACGCCACCCGTAGAGAGTACTCCAACGTAGAGAGGATCGTGAGCCATCGTCGTGCGGTGACCGATCTGACATACGTCCTCACCGCCGCTGAGTCATAGGGACGCCCTCGTGGTGGTGCGGACGTATGTCAGATCTACCAGACGCCGGGCTCACAGCTTTTCATGCCACCCCATGTATCGCACGCTTGATGGCGGTATCGATCTCCTCAGCCAATTTCACCCGCGCTTGCACGATTTCTGCGCTGGATGGTCTACCACCGGCACCTTTGATCTGATCGCGAAGCTGGTTCTCGCGCTGGATATAGGTGGCGCTGTTTTGCTTGCATCCGCGCATCAAACGCTCTTGCGTTGATAGTGGCAGAAGGCTTTTCCACGGCTTGTTGTTTGCGCGCTCCCACACCTGGAATCCTTCGCAGCATTGCGCAAGCACGGCGGCAAGATTCTTCTTATCCTCATCCAAGGCGATGTATGACCAGAGCACCTGTCCGATAGCGAAGGCGTCGATGTCGTCACCTTGCCGCCTTTTCTTTTCGATACTCTGGATCAGATTGCTATTCTGGTTGTCGTTAAGCCCCAATTTGAAGTTTAAAGCGAGTTGGAGCGCCAGATCCACCTTTACGGTCTCACCTATGTGGGGCCAGGCATTTTTGAGGATCACCTCAACGCTGTCGCGGAAGGCGGTACGGTGACTGCTCTGTAGCCGGTCGTGGGCGCTGGAGAGATTGCGGAGCCGCGCTAGTAATGTCGATCCCGTTGACGTCCACGCTTGTGGTGTATTGGTTGCCGGTAGGCTGGCGTGTATCTCGCTCTGGACGGCTTTGCTTAGTAGCGTAAACAGCTCGCTCATACGAGGATCGATAGCGAGTGCTTCCATTACCTGGGTCACTGATGGCTTGGTGGAGCCACTGATCTTGGACCAGGCGTCGGCTTGTCGTCCCAGAGTAGCTACATCCTGACCGTGATCCTGGTCATGCTCTGCCCAGAGAATCGCGAGATCATATGCACGCTGATGTGCATGCTGATCATTGAGGCGCTTCAACACCTGCCGCAAGGCAGGGCGCAGCGCGATGCTCCAGACGTGATTTTGCTTGATACGCTCCAGTTCCTGGTCTAGCTCAAGGTCGGCGGACGGATCGTACTGTTCGGCGGTTATCCTCTCGATCAGGAGGCGTTCCAGATCCTGAACCGCGACATTGTTGTCAGGTTGGGCGGCGATATGTGCCAGAAGCGCAGACACCCCGCTCACGGTTGGATGTGTGCCCTGAATCTGCTGGAGCGCTGTGATGCGATTGCGTAGCTGGTTGAACGGGGGCTGGATCTGCTCCAGGGCTCCCGTGAGCAGATGATCGCTGGTGCCGAGCAGCCGATCCGTTGCCTGAATCCAGCGCACAATCGGCATGTGCTCTGGCGACGCCAGAAATTTGGCTGGGTCAAGCCGCCAGAAACCATGGCCATCGCTGATAAAGTAGGGCTTCCCGCGCAGCGCCTGCGCCACCGTTCCTGCCGCAAGCATCCGTTGGTTCTCGACCAGCGCCCGCAACTCATCCTCGTGGATCCACCCGTCGGGGGCGGCCATCAGGAGATCGCAGATCGTCTCCTCGACCGAGCGCTTATTCACCGCCTCAAGCCACAGAGCCTCCGGGTCTTCGTGGCGCTTCTCGGCGCGGAAGATCGCCTCGTCGGTCTCGCAGTTCACATCCATAAACTCGATAGTCTCATACTGCACCTGTCCCTGCGCATTTGTGGCGAGGCGAACGGCGCGAACCTGATGCGGCGCGGGGTTGAAGTACAGACGGTATTCTCCCTGGTGCAGCAGTTCAAGGTAGACGATGCCGCCGGCAGGGATGCCATGGGTCATAAAGAAGTGCGCTAGGGCATCCTGATTGTAGGCAATCGGTGGCCGCCGATCCCATTCTAGCCAGAGTGTGAATACATCGGTAAAATCAGTCCGGCAGATAACCTGGGTCGGCTTACCTGGGAACAACCCCTCGGCCTGGCTACTCAGCCGCAAAAAGCCCTGGCTGTATTCGGCAAATGAAAGGATAAAGCGGGCCTGGTTCTGCGTCACCGGCGGGATGGGAGGGCGTGGAGGACGTGGGCACGGGCTCGTAATCGGCCCTATCGCATCGGTATCAAGCTGTAGGTTATGGTGCTGGCCCCAGGCAGTGACGCGCTCGCGCAACCCATCCCAGTCTGTGCGCAGAGTAGGGCTGGTGAGTTGTGTGCGGCCGTGAAACTTCGGGCGTGGCTGTGGGGCTGGCACAGGGGAAGGCTGAGGGCCGGTCGCCGGAGAGCGCGACTCTAAGTCACGCGTTGTCTTACCTCCAGAGGGTGTCTCGTCGGGTTTCTCGACTTTCGATCCGGGGGCTGGTTGCACGCCAGGGCGTGAGGTTGGGGGGCGGGGCGGCTCGGGACGTGTGCCAGGGGGCAACGTAATGATCGGAGGTATAGGCGTGGGAGTTAAGCCAGGTGTTTTACCTGACACTTCCTCTCCCGTGACACCATCTTCCTGAGTGCCACCCTTCTCAATACCAACCTTAATATTCCCTTCACCAAGATAGATGTCTTTCAGCTTGGGTGGTAATAGATGTCTTTCAGCTTGGGTGGTATTGGCAGTGGACGAATATCGTTATCGTCGAGGATCTGTACCACGTTGCCAGGATCGGCCAGGAGATCCTTTAGCAGCGCCGGCAAAAGCGAATCAATATTGATCACTTGGCGCAGCACATCGGCGAGAGCGCGGTGAAGCTTGCCATTTTTTAGATCTTCATAGAGATACACTTCTCGCTTTGTGCGGTCATAATGGATCTCTAGATTTTTGAGGCCACTGCGGTACGTTTCGCTCCCTAACTGAACCACGTACTCAACCTGAATGGCACGCTGGTTGTATGCGCACAGGCTCGCCAACTCCTGGCGAATTTGCTCCTGCCGGCCAAGCAAATTGTAGTGGTGCAATAGCCGCTCAATGGCATATGCGATCCAGTCATTACCCAGATGCGTGCTCAACGGCATCAAACGCGAGCGATCCGGGATGAATGGTAGGTCAACGCGCATAACATCTTCAATCGCTTTGACTCCGATACGCCGCAGAGTCGTCTCGCCATGAGTCTCGTAGAGCGCGCGTGGAACTTCGGGTAAATGGCGGGCGTATCTATCGGGTGGCTGGAGTACAACCTTCTGAGGAACTCGCAGCAACCACTCTAGATCGCCAACAGTACTGACCACGCAGGCGCGATCATGCAGTGCCACCAGTACCTCGTCCGGGGCCTCGTGTAAAATGTTATAGGCGCTCAGAAGGAGCTTCGTTTCCGTGTCAGGAACTGGCTTGCCTCGATACCGCTCGCCAATCTCGATGATCAGTGCTACATAGTCTTTGAAGGTCGGTGTATCGCGTGCCCCTAGACGACCAAAGAACTGCCGGTAATCACTCTCGTCCGCATAACAGCGATATAGTCCAAAGTGGTCGCGGTGGTTGCGCAGAAAGACCTGATCGCCACGCCAGAAGCACTGTCGCGCCCGATCATAGATCACCGCTTGGCTCCGCAAGGGCTTCAGATCCGCCTCGCTAACATTTGGCCGACTAAGAAAGGTATAGAGGTGTTCGGTCGGAGCTAACTTCTGTTCGCTGAGCCGCTGTAATTGGAGAACGGCGGTCTTCGTATCCACAAAGGGAAAACCAAGCGCATCGGCAAATGCTTTCTGCGGGCGCTGCTGAGAGAGACCAAGCACTGGGGCGACTTGGTCAACCAGCGATTTGTCGATGCGTGGATAGAGCTGGGTTGGCCGGTGCCAGTTTACTGGATCGCCATCAGCTGGTAGCCAAGCCAGATCGCGCAGGCGCGAGCCAAGCGCACCTTGCGCGTAATACTTCTCCCAGTGAATCTCAAGGTAGCGGAACATCCGCTCGATATCGTCGATCACCTCAGCGGGTTTTCGCTGGCGTATCTGGTTGATCGTCTCAAAAATGACTGGGGCGCTGGCAACACGATTCACGCCGAGTGTAGCGAAAAGTTCCATCCACGGCCCCACATCGCTGCCACCGCCGCGGTATATGGCGTGGAGTTGGCGGAATTTGCCGGGGAAGAGTCGCTCCAGATCGGACTCGGGAAAGCAGAGCGTGCCTGGCAGATAGAGCTGTTCGTCGTCGCCATAGAGCAGCGGGGTGCTACAGGCTACACGAAACAGCTCTTTGTCATCCTTGAAGAGCTGCACGTGGGTGCGCAGGTAGCGCAGGGCTTCCTGCTGCTCCTTACGGTCGAGTTTCGCGTACTGGGGAAGGAGGGAGTCCTTGATCACATCGCGCGTATCCAGCGGCTTCATGCCGAGCGTCTCTTCAAATAGTGGGTGCAGTCCCGCGCGCCGCTCAAATGGCACGATGCGGTCTACTGCGAGAAACTGTGGCCAGTCTACGACATCCGGCGGTAGCCGTACATCTACCGCGCGGTGCAGCCGATCTTCTCGGCAGACCCAGATCCGCATCCGGTGGCGCAGCGTTTCCACTAGGCGCGTATCAAACTCCTCGCGATGGCTGCTCAGGTAGCGGTAGATCAGTTCCAACTTCTCGCGGCTATTCAGGCTCGTGAGCGCATCCTGGAGTCGCGTCTCTTGCTGAGGGTTCGGCGCGACCCGCTCCAGGTAGTCGATCAGCTGGCGAACGCCAAACGGTTGTACTCCGAGGTTGCTGTACAGCGACCGGTAAGTGAGATCCTCGGCAACTTTCGGCTCAACTAGCGGTGCATCCTGATCATCGGCGAGGATCTTGTAAAGTCGTGGCTCTCCTACGGGCATGCGTACACTGCTAGGGCGACGTAGCCGGCCATTGCGATCAAGGCAGAGCGGCAGGCTCGCTACCTCACCTTTGTTGATACTCTCGCCAGTGTGGATGACCGTGCTATACAGGCGGTAGAGCTTTGCGCGTGTGTTGAGCCACGGTGGTGCATCCTGAAGCGCCACCTCACCTGGCATCTGTCGGGCGATCGCTGGCCAGAGATCGGTGAGGGCGACCGGGCTCATGAGCCTGGCTGTGCGCGGGTAGCGCTGCGGGTCGCCGACCCAGAACGCGACCCCGGCGTCACCAAAGCACTCGCGCTGTTCCTGATCTCGGCCGATCCGACACCCGCTTGCGGGGTGAAGTCGCCCGCTCTGGTCGAGGAAGAGCGGTGCACGAGCAATCTGCTGGTCGTACTGACGGGCTGAGTCAAGCTCCAGTACCACATAGAGCGCATCAAGCTGCTTGGGCGTGCGCAGGTAGGGCGGGCCATCGCGCAGCAGGCTGGCCGGTTGCACCTCGGCCTGCACCTGGGCGACAAAGTCGCCCAGCATATACGGTGGCACCTTGAGCCGCTGGATGAGTTCCCAGGCCAGGCTCTGGAGGTCGGCAAGCATCAGGCGCGGCTCAGCCGCTTCTACAACTGGGCGGATCTCTTTGTTCGCCCAGCGTGCTTCAGTGACCATCTTCCAGCCCGCTGCCGTCTGAATGATCGGCAGCCCCCTGGCGCGTGCGAAGACCGCATCGATGATCGGGCGCACGAGATCGGCGGTGGCCGCATCCATTTTTTGGGAAGCCAGAAGTGCGGACGCCTGAAGCGGGAGCCGCCGGTAAAGACCCGCCGCATCGTCGCTGAATAGGCGGAGCAGGGTAGGTAGCGCATCGGCAACACACTGCCCAATCGCCACGATCACGGCACGATTCCACGTGCGATGCGTGTCGTGCCCATCATCAATATTCTTCCGGTCGGTCGAGGGGAAGAAGTCGCCGTTGATGTGAAACGGGAGCCGGGTGTTGATATTGGTCGGTTGGTAGTTAAAGAGGCGTCCTGCATCCTTCCACAGGCACTCCGGCACATCGCGACCAGGCACCACAACCGATACCACCTGATCCTTTTCCGGACGACCATCGGCGCGGAGGGGAGGAGCCTGCGTGACACTCCCGCGAAAGCGCAGCCAGTGATGCTGGCTGACACGCTCTCCGTGGGTGGCAGTGATCGTTACGACGTCGGCCTGTTCATCAGCGGCACAGGGGACGATATGTCGGCAAACTTCAAGGCAGACATGTCCATTTCGCATCATCGTAATGCGCGACAGACGCTCGGTAAAGAGCAACATCACCGGCAGTTCATTCGGCAGCAGGTGCTCCAGCAGGTCGTCTACCCAGGCATCCGTGACTGGATCCATGCCCAGCGCACGACCGACTGTGGTGGCGGTGCGCCGATAGGGGAGATCGAACTCCGTTACCCCCGCGATGTTACAGGGTGATGCTGGAGCCCGCCCTTCTTCTGGCAGAAAGCGCAGCTCAAACCCGCTTGAGCGCAGCACTGGCTCATCAGTGAGCTGATAGACCGACACAAAACCCACGCCAAAGGTGCCGGTTGTACGATGCTGCTCGGTAAGCTTCCCGCCGGCGGCGATGCGCTTGATACGGGAGAAATCCTCGTCACGAAATGAGGTATTGTTGCGAACAATCAGGCGGTCGGGCTGGAAGTCGAGCTCAAGCCAGCGCTCCTCCGTGCCTGGCACATCATCAGCATTTTGGGCCAACTCACGCAGGATCGAGATCCCGCCCGAGTACCCGTGGAGCAGGGCGCGAATGCCACCCAAGGTATCAAAGCCAAAACGATCATCGCCAAGGGCAGAAGGAAGCGAGCTGAATGTCGTCGTCATATGGTGCTACCATCCTATGTGTTCACCGCTCTGGAGCTGGGTGTGCCCTCGGTCGGTTAGGGTCAGGTACTCGTAGAATCCTTCATCGCGCAGGTTCACACGTGCCGTAGCGAGATATCCCTCAGCGATCAGTCGGTCAAGGAACCGCTCAAGCTCGGAAGCCGAGCGCCGTAAGGTACGGCAGACTCCCCAGTATGGACACGCCCGGAGTTCCACGCGTCGGTGGTCTGCCGCCTTCCCCGGGCCGCTGTGGCGCATCAGCGCGAACTCGTCTCCGCGCAGGATGCGCACGAGCGAGCGCATACTAAACGGCGCCCGCCCGGCGCGATGCCGACGCTCATTCCAGTCCGCAAGCGCAAGGAGCGTCGTCGCGAGATCAAGGAAGTCGCTCACATCGGGCACATCACGCCCGGTTCGCTCGCTCCAGGGGTAGCGCTGGTGGGGGTCGCAGCGATCGCAGTGACCACACGGCGGCCCTTCCGGATCACCAAAGTAGGCGCGCAGCATTTGCCAACGGCATGTCCGGTCGCGCACAAAGGTACGCATCTGATCAAGCTTCGCTTCCTGGGCCGCACTGCTGTCATGGGTGATAACGCCCAACGGCGTCTCTGGCGGCACCAGACGCGTGATCTGGTACCCCCGCTCCCACGGGCGGTAGAGACACCCGCCAGCGATTGACCACGAGATCAGCGCCCGCTCAAGCTCGGCAGGCGCACATGTGATCTCAGCAGCTACCTGCGCCAGTGTCAGGCGCTCGGGTGACCAGGCGAGATTGGGCAGCAGCACTGGCAACCGACTGAGCAGCGCAAGCGTATGCGCCGGGGCTAGCGGGAGCACGGCATCCCAGGCACCGAGCAGGGTTAGGCTGGCCTGGAGGGTCACATCCGGGCCGCGCCGGATCAGGCCGGCGCGCTCCAGCAGATAGACGGATCGACGGAGGGCATGCTCATCAATGTCGAGTGCATCGCAGGTCGCGGCTGGCTCCAGCACGTGATCGACTGGCTGCGCACCGATCCGCGTCCAGAGCGCCTGAAGCAGCGCGCTATTGGGGCGGCTCTGCTCGATAAAGAAGCGCTGGATACGCTCATCACTCGGGTGGTAGAGCAGCACCCCATATGCGGGCTGACCATCCCGACCAGCGCGACCAACCTCCTGGAAGTACGACTCGAGATCGCCCGGCATATGAAAATGCACCACGTAGCGGATGTCTGGCTTATCAATCCCCATGCCGAAGGCTTTGGTGCAAACCACAATGCTGATCAGCCCCTCCATAAAGAGTTCGCCCACATTGGTGCGCTCCTGGGTCGGCATCCGGCCGTGGTAGGCGCGTGCTGCGTACCCGGCCACTTGGAGCAGTCGGGCGAGATACTCAGCCTCCGTTGTGGTCGCGGTATAGATCAGCATCGCCTCGCCGCGCTGCTCAGCAGTCTGCACCAGCAGCATCAGGCGTTGAATCTGATCAGTCTTGCTCCGAATCGGGTGGTATGGCGCACCGCGATCAAGCACCACCAGCTGGAGTTCGGGGCGATCAATAGGGGCGCGCACGACAATCGGAGAAACCAGGGCGAGGCCAGCCTGGATCTCGGTCGAGATCGCCGGCGTGGCCGTTGCGGTGAAGGCGGCAACTGGCGGTCGATCTGCCCGCAGCCCGTAGATCTGCGGGAGTACCAGAAAGTCTGGCCGGAAGCTCGGACCCCAGAGCGCGACACAGTGAGCCTCATCAACGACGACCTGGCGGATGGGGGCCTCAGCGAGCAGGTGCTGGATCACCGGGTCGCGCAGGCGTTCAGGCGCCAGGTAGAGCAGCCGGACTCGCCCGCTGCGTACCCGATCCATGATCTCCTCGCGCTCAGCCGCGCTCTGGCCGCTCATCAGCGCAGCCGCAATCTCAATCCCGCGATCATGCAGCTTGTCGATCTGGTCGCGCATGAGGGCGATCAGCGGCGAGCAGACAATCGTGACGCCCTGGCGGAGCAGTGCGGGCAGCTGGAAGGTCAGCGACTTTCCCGCCCCTGTTGGCAGCACCGCCAGTACGTCGTGCCCGGTGAGCATCGCGCGCAGGGCAGCCTCCTGCTCAGCCGAGCGAAAGTCGCTGAATCCGTACAGTGCTTGGAGCGCCTCCAGGATCTGTGGTCGCCACGCATCGTAGGCATCATCGGCGAGCACATCGGGGAGGGCCAGCCGTGCAACCAGCGCCTCCAGGTCGGTCGGTAGGATGTCCGGCAAGCCATCAAGCAGGTCGCGCTTGGCTGCCACATCCAGATGCCCGGGCAGTCGCGCCGCGAGCAGCTCGTAGAACTGGCGGCGGGATCGCTCTGCCACCGGGTCACGCGGCTGAAAGCCCGGCAGCGCCCCCAGGATCTCGGGCAGGTAGCTCTTGCGGACGACACGACGGTCATACATGATCACTGCACCACAGTCCGTGTCGTGCCGGATCAGCCGTCCAAAGCCTTGCTTGAACTGGATCACCATGAGCGGGAACAGGTAGTCCTGGAACTCGCGCCCGCTCTGGCGCGCGACCAGCTCCCGCCGGGCGGCGCTGACCGGGTCGCTAAGGGCCGGGTAGGGCAGCTTCTCCATCACCACGAACGACAATGCCTCGCCAGGAATATCCACACCCTCCCAAAAGCTCTTCAGCCCATAGAGCACCGCAGCCCCATGTGATCGGAACTGCTCGGCCAGCCGCTGCCGACTCGCGCCATCGCGCTGGGCAAACACCGGAACGCCGTGCGACTCAAGAATCGGCGCACTGCGCTCCCATACCGCTTCAAGCCGTGTCCGCGCCGTGAAGAGCGTAAGCGCACGCCCGTCGGTAAAGCGGTACAGGTGTGTCAGCTCAGCGGCAAACTCCTCCACATAGCTCTGCATCGTCGCCTGGGCCGGAGTGTACGTGAGATAGGTGGGTAAGCCGAGGTAGACATTGGTCGCGTAGGGAAGCGCCGGCGGGAGGGCAATCGCTCCATTGCTTCCAAGCACGCCCTGAAGCCCAAGGCGATTGACGAAGAAGCTGAAGTCATGTGGGCCAGTCGTAAGCGTTGCCGATGTCAGGATGACGGATCGGAGCTGGCGGTAGCGCTCAGCCAGCATGGGAGCCACCGAAATTGGTGCGGCGAAGAAGGCCCACCCGCCGCGCTGCGCATCGGTAAACACCTCGATCCAGGTCACAAGATCGCTACGCCGCGCCTGAAGAATCGTGTCGAGCAGCCCCCGCTGGTCGTGTAAGGTATCGCGCACTGCACGGATCGTCCGCCAGAGGCTGTCATCAAGCCCCTGCACCAGCGGTACGATATCTTCCAGCGTGCGTATCAGCGGTTCGAGATAGACCTTCCACAGCTGATCGAGCGCCTGCTGCACGATGAGCCAGCGGGTTGGATAGATCCGGGCCGGCGCGCCAGTGAGGCGCAGCTGCGCCCCCATCGCTGGCTGGAGCCGCTCATTGCTCCCGCTAATGAACGCGCCGAGCGTCGCACGCAGTTCGACAATCAGATGCAGGCTCTGCCCGACCATCTGGCGAGCACGGTGGACGGTGGTGCGGAGATCATCGGCAGGGCGCAGGTCGAGGATGCGTTGGAGCGCTCCGCGCCGCGTGCCCGGCGTGGTGAGACGCAGCAACTCGCGGCGGAGCGTGGCCTCGCTGACCTCCTGCTCAAGTGCGCTGGTTGCCATATCTTCGAGATTGTGTGCCTCGTCGATCACCAGCGCGTCAAAGGGCGGCATACGCATTGGCTCGGCTAACCAGAGTGACTGGTTTATCAGCACGATGTCGGCGGATGCGCCGTTGCAGTAGGCCCGATGGTAATGGCACTGGTCGTAGAACGGGCACTGCCGCTCGGTGCAGGTCGCCATATCGACGGCCACCTCGTGTTCAAGTGCGGCAGTGGCCGCCAACTCGCGGCGCACCCAGTACGGCAGCTCATCTAGGGTCGTACCCAGGGATGCCCAGCGCGCCATAAATGCGAGGACGAAGCGTCGTTCGGCATCATCTTCTTCACCCGACCGGATCGCGTCATCGAGATTGCGCAAGCAGAGATAGCTTGCTGCGCCCTTGAGCACCTGCGTACGGAAGGGGAACACCGTTTGGAGGCGCTCGACCTCGCCACGCAGCTGATCTTGGAGGTTCTTAAAGGCAGTGGCCAAGGCAATCCGCCGACCCTCGCGTACGGCTGTGATCGCGGCAGGAATCAGGTAGCCAAGCGTCTTCCCCGTGCCGGTCGGCGCTTCGAGGAGCAACGAGCGATCCTGCGCGAGGGCGTCCGCGACCATCTGGAGCATCGTGCGCTGGCTTGCGCGAGGGCGAAGCCCTGCGCGTGCGGAGAGCTGATCAAGGACATCAAGCGCCGTCCCCGCCAGTAGCGACGACGACGAGGGCGCGTCATCAGCGGCGGGCACAAGGGTGTCTGCCAGCGCAACCCGACCCGTTACTGGGCCAAACGCCTCAGGCAACAGGTGCGCGAGCAGCGCCTGATCCGGCGTAGGAAGGGCCGCCCAACGCTCAAGCAGGCAGCGGTAGACCACGTGTAGGGCGACAATATCCGTGATCGCATTGTGGAGCGAGCCTACGCCCGTCTGATATCCCGAAGGCATCCCTGGTATCGCTGGCAGTGCCTCCAGGTCGATTCCGAGGGAGGTCGCAAGATCACCAAGATTGTGTCGGGGTGCCTCCGGGGCCATCAGATACGCAAGTTCGAGTGCATCAACCACGTGGTTGGTAAACGTCGGATCATGGCGTGAGATGAACTGCATGTCAAAGCGGGCGTTGTGAATAACCAGACACTGCTCGCCCAGGAACGCACGGATATCGGGCCAGGTGGCATCGAGCACGGGAGCTAACGCGATAGCCTGCACCTCAGCGTCAGTCAGATGCAGCGCCCGGCGCAGTGACGGCGAGAGCAGATCGGGTGGACAGGCGACATACCACGATTGGAGTGCCGAAGGCTGGCCATCCACGACACGAAGGGCAGCGATCTGGATGATCTGATCCAGGCCGGGATGGATTCCCGTCGTCTCAAGGTCGAGCACCACATAATCGGTGCGCGCAAAAGGAAGGTGGATCAGAAAGACGGATCTGCTCGCCACTGGCTGCGCAGAAGGAGTCAGGAGATCGCGCAACACGTAACGATCATCGGCAAGCACGGTGTAGAGATCCGATGTCAGGAGTACACGTAGCCGACTCAGATCGAGGGCGAAGCCCTGCCGACGAAGAAGGCGCTGAATCTCCAGGAGCGCGAGAGGTTCGCCGTTCCGTTCAAGGAGAATATGTTGGATACGTTGGCTCAATGGAGTAGCAGACGTACTCATCGGCGAGTCCTCAGACTTGGTTTTTTTTAGTATAAGGAGGGTGCATTACCAATTGGCTCAACACAATTTCTGATACGATTGTACTGATGCGAGAGGGTACAAATGCGCACACATAGACCAGGGAGTGGGGTTTCGAGCATAAATAAACCGACCGGCTCAGCCATGTGACCGAGTCGGTCGACATCTACAAGGCAAAGATTGGGACTATCCGTTCCCTGGTACCCGCTGCGATAGCGGATTATCAGGGGCAAAAGACAATCCTATCGTTCGAGACGCTGAGTGACGGCACACTGTCAGGGACTCGCGCCTCGTCCTGAAATCGGCAGATCTGAATTAAGAACCGGCGAGCGATGAGGCATTGAGACGTCTCATCGCTCGTGAACCTTCAGTTCAGTTCAGATCTATCGACTTCAGGACGAGGCGCGAGTCCCTGATTGTCTATGTGGGCGTGAAGCAGTGGCGGGGGGTGGCAGCGGCGATGAAGGATCCGGAAGACGTACTGATCATCGAAGGAACGCTGACGTGGGATGCAGAGCAGCAGGCAATTGCGGTCTTCACGACAAAGATTGCGTCGAAGCTGAAGCAGCGTGCCACGCGAGCATCTCCATCGGCGGAGGTGCCGCCCGAGCCGACGCCACCCGTAGAGAGCACTCCGACGTAGAGATTGCTATGCTCTCATGTTCTTACGACCACGGAGAGAGGTACCGACCTCGGCAAGCAGGGCCGCGAGTGACATCTGACGACGATCAATCCACCATCCGGCGACCGTGTATCGTGTCAGATGGTTTATCGCGGCATCAATCTCTGCTAACTCCGCCGCGATCTGCGCGGGGCTCTGTTCGAGACGGATACACGCCGCGCGGCGATCCGTCCGCACTTGGCCAATCTGTTGCAGTTTCTCGTCGCGAATGACGAGTGCCCACGGCTCTTGTTTAGGACTCCCGATGAGTTTGGGAAGCCCAAGCATCTCCGCGACCAGCTCCGCCGCCGCTTCGCGATTCGGCG
>Ga0208376_1000414_pt1 | contig 13226 bp, 9 predicted proteins | sample CryBogmetaGMA25M_FD_184548 | JGI IMG/M metagenome (GOLD analysis project Ga0208376, IMG submission 184548) | Freshwater microbial communities from Crystal Bog, Wisconsin, USA - MA2.5M (SPAdes) | ecosystem: Environmental > Aquatic > Freshwater > Lake | place: Crystal Bog, Wisconsin, USA...
GTACAGTCCAATATTACCCAATAAGCATGTAATGACGATTGCTGTTAATGCAATGCCAACTAGCCCAAGCAATTTTTTTCTCGCGCTCAAATTTGTGAACATGATCATTTCCTTCTTAATTTCTAAATAGAGTGCAGTGTTGTTCTTAAATAAGGGCGGCTGTATCAACCAGCGCCATCTCGTAGCTGTTCATCAGATGTTCAATGTCGACCAAAATGAGCATGCGATCTTCAATACTTGCTAGTCCGTTGATATACCGGGTGTCGATGCCTGAAACAATATCCGGCACTGTTCGAATTTCATTTGCCTCTAGATGCAACACATCAGAGACACCGTCGACTACCATGCCGACAATACGATCACTCATATTCAAAATAATGACGACTGTAAATTCATCGTATTGTGTGCGCTCGAGATGAAATTTGATGCGCAAATCAACAATGGGGACAATATGGCCTCGTAGATTGATAACGCCCATCACAAATTCTGGTGTATTTGCAATTTTGGTTACAGAATCATAACCACGAATCTCCTGCACCTTTAGGATGTCGATTCCATAGACTTCGTTGCCAAGAATAAAAGTTAAATACTCTTGAGGCCCTGTAGAAGATTGACTAGGAATTGTGATGTTTTCTAAAGTGCCGTTCATTGGAGGGCTCCTTCTAATTGATGATGTTGACCCATTTTGAGGACTGCTGGAACGTCGATAATTAACGCTACAGATCCGTCTCCCATAATGGTGGCACCTGAAATGCCTGTAATTTTTTTGAAATTAGTTTCTAGACTTTTGATAACGACTTGTTGTTGACCTACTAAAGTATCAACAAATAAAGCTGCCTTTTTACCGTCGGCCTCAAGGATGACAAGGACTCCATCGGTTGGTTCTGTGATGTTGGTCTCATGCCTAAACAGATTGCGCAATGGAATGATGGGTAAATATTCCCCTCTTACATTAATCATCATTCCTTCGCCTGCAACTGTCTTGATGTCGTTTATTTGTGGCTTCATGGTCTCGATGATGAGCGCCAACGGAATAATAAAAATATTACTTCCCAAAGAAATTGACATTCCATCCATGATGGCCAGGGTTAATGGCATTGAAATGGAGATGGTGCTGCCTTCTCCAATAGTGGAATTAATCTGAATCGAGCCACCCAGTTCTGCCACGTTGCGTTTGACAACATCCATGCCAACGCCACGACCGGAAACATCAGTGACAGCTTCAGCGGTTGAAAATCCGGGTGCAAAAATGAGTTGCCATACATCTTCATCTGCAATGTCATCTGCAATTGACCTACCATTTTGCCTTGCCTTGCTGATAATTCGGTCCCTATTTAGGCCGGCACCATCATCCTTTACTTCGATCACGATATTGCCACCTTTGTTAGAGGCTGAAAGTAAGAGGCGACCAGTTTCATTCTTGCCTTGTGCCTTGCGTATCTCTGGGGACTCAATTCCGTGGTCGATGCTATTTCTAACGAGGTGCGTCAAAGGATCAATAATTCGCTCTATCAATCCCTTATCTAGCTCCGTACTTGCTCCTTCAGTTACGAGCTCAATTTTTTTATTGAGTTTGCTTGCAATGTCTCTGACCATCCTTGGGAAGCGGGAGAATACATAGTCCATGGGCATCATTCGAATAGACATGACGGCCTCTTGAAGATCTCGTGTATTACGGCTTAGTTGCCCAATGCTTTGAGTGAGAATTTCATTCTCGACCTGATCTAGTCGGGATACCTTTTGCTCAATCATTGCCTGAGTAATAACTAATTCACCAATGAGATTGATGAGCTGATCCACTTTTTCAATCCCGACTCGAATCGATGCCGCTTCTTGCGCTAATGGTTGCTTATGCTCCGCTTTCTTTTCTGTCTCGGCTTGATCTGTTGGAGCAGGCTTTAAATTGAGAGGTACATCAAACAAACCAAAGTCATCATCCTGGGCGATTTCTCGAACCGTTTCAGTAATAATAAGGTCTTCTGGCTCTATGATGAACGAGCAGATGGAGATAATGCTTTCTGGAGTATCTTCGGTATCAAGCGAAATTACCGCGCTCCCATTTTCCATTTTGGCATAGCTTGCCTTGCCCAATAATCCTAGCTCAGAGCGCAAATTTTCAACATCACTCTCTTTAACGGTAGGTAATTCAATGCGATAAAATCGCATACTGGCTTCATTGACCTTCGCCGGGCTCGCTGCAGGCTTAACAACTCTTGTGTTCGCATTTGACAGATCTTGAGAAGCACTGCTTTTTTGGTCAGCAAAAGACTGAAGTTGTTTTTTGATCTGTGCCTCTTGCTCCTGATCAACAAATGATCCAGTTCGATATCCATCTAACTGGGACTGAATCACGTCTTTCGCTACAAGAATCATGTCTACATGCTCTTGAGTGATGATAATTTCATTGTTGCGAATGCGATCAAGCAGATTTTCAAGAACATGAGTAAATTCCGTCATGTCATTAAACCCAAATGTAGTTGCACCACCCTTAATGGAATGCACCGATCTAAATATTGCATTGAGATCTTCTGAATCTGGATATTCGATATTGATTGAGACTAATATTTGCTCTGCTTGAGCGAGTAAGTCCCCAGCTTCCTCAAAGAAGGCTTGATAGAACTGTTTCATGTCGATAGTCATAGCTCTGGATTTCTTAGGTATTTACTATTAACTTTTCAACAACCTCGACGAGGCGCTTGGGATCAAAGGGCTTAATTAGCCAGCCTGTTGCTCCAGCCCTTTTTCCTTTTAATTTCATATCTTCGCCAGATTCGGTTGTTAGCATGAGTATTGGAGTGTTTTGATAGGCCTCTAAATCCCGAAGTTTCTGGATAAGGGTTAGGCCGTCCATGATTGGCATGTTTTGATCAGTGAGCACCAGATCCATTTGCTGTGCTTTTGCTTTATCTAATCAATCCTGACCGTCAATGGCCTGAATTACGGTGTATCCAGACGCAGCAAGGGTAAATGAAACCATCTGTCTCATTGAGGTTGAATCATCTACAGCTAAGATTATTTTTGGCATGGATTACTCATTAGCGCTAATCGATTTACACCCCTAGAAAATATCGCAGTTAGGCCTATATCAATTGATGGAATAGAGGTCATAGTCAGTCTTAATTTCCCTTTTTTGCTGATTTATCAACAGATTTAGCAGCTTCGTGGACTTCTTCGACTGTTGATGCCTCAGTGATTGCGCCATTCTTCTCCACACGTTCTTCGGCATTCTTATTCATAACAATGATGGAGATGCGGCGGTTGATGGGGTTGAGAGGATCTTTTTTATCTAAAGGAATTGCTGATGAAAGCCCTAGAACTTGCAAAATCTTGCTTTCGTCCATGCCGCCATAAACTAGCTCTCTACGTGAGGCATTAGCTCTATCAGCCGATAACTCCCAATTACTATAGGATTTTTCTCCATTGGGATAAGGTAGGGCGTCTGTGTGGCCTGAAAGACTAATTTTGTTATTAACGCCATTCAAGGTTTTGCCAATCAAACGCAATAAATCTCTTGCGTAGGGCTGAAGTTCAGCTTTTGATTTATCAAACATAGGGCGATTTTTCTCATCAACAATCTGAATTCTTAGGCCATCTTGTGTGATATCGAGCAGTAATTGGTTCCTAAATTTATTTAACTTAGGATCTGCATCAATCGTTGCCTGAATTCTGGCCTTCAATTGTTTTAATATTTCAGCCTCATCTTTGGCTTGCTGGGCTTTGCTGATGTTGAGATTTGTTTTTTGAAGCAACACCTCTGAATTTTTATTAACTTGACCATCTTTCCTGGTAAGGTCTTTTCCGCCGCCATTGATGATGCTCTCGGCCGAGCCTGCGCCAGAACCGCCAGACAAAGCTACTTTGAGAGGGGTTTTAAAGTATTCAGCAATTCCTTGTAAGTCGCCTTGGGCGGTTGATCCTAGTAGCCACATGAGTAAAAAGAAGGCCATCATTGCTGTGACGAAGTCAGCATACGCAATCTTCCAGGCGCCACCGTGGTGGCCGGCAGCGATTTTTTTGATCTTTTTTACAACGATCGTAGGTTTTTCGTCTTCTTTTGCCATCGCTAATTTTTAAGAACAGCTAATAGTGCTTACTTTGATTTGTTTTGTTTGATGTGATCTTCAAGCTCAATGAAGCCAGGACGTTCTGTCGAGTAAAGAACTTTGCGACCAAATTCAATGGCGATCGTCGGGTTGTAACCATTAAGACTGGCTAACAAAATCACTTTGACGGTCTGGTACATCTTGGTAGATTCATTGAGCTTTTGCTCGCACAGTGATGACAGTGGACCTACAAAGCCATAAGCCAGCAAAATACCTAAAAAGGTTCCGACCAATGCATGTGCAATTAAAAGTCCGAGCTCAGCAGGCGGAACGCCAATAGATTCCATGGTATGCACAACGCCCATGACTGCTGCCACGATGCCGAAGGCGGGTAAGCCGTCTCCTAACCGTGCGATGCAATGAACTGGAACGTGACCTTCATTGTGATGCGTTTCAATTTCGTTATCCATTAGGTTTTCTATTTGAAATGCATCCATATTGCCAGAGAGCATAAGACGCAAGTAGTCGCAAATAAAGTCAATCAGGTGGTGATCATTTAAGAGTTCGGGATATTTAGTGAAGATGGTGCTCTCCTCTGGATCTTCAACATCCTTTTCAATTGCCATCATTCCATCTTTACGGATCTTTGTTAGCAGATCGAACATCATGGCCAATAAATCTAAATACAGTTTTTTAGTGAACTTAGAACCTTTAAAGAGAGTAGGGAAGGCTGCTGCAGTTGCTTTGATTGATTTCATGTCATTGCCGACAAAAAATGCACCTAAAGCAGCTCCACCAATCATGAGGAGTTCGAGCGGTTGAAATAATGCAGCCAAATGTCCGCCGGCCATTGCAAAGCCACCGAATACGCTCGCACAAACAACGATGTAGCCAATAATTACGAACACCCAATTTCCTCTTTCATCTCAAGTGACTCAGAGAATATCAATCACAGGGCCTTTTTAATCCTCGGAATAAGGGACGTTTAGGATCCCTTTCTTTGTTTAAGCGGGTTTTATGGGATGATTTGATACAGGTAGGACACGGGCCCATGAGATGATTGGCCAAGGATTTCAGATGGCTTAATATCCGGAATATCAAACTCGTGGCTAATTAATAAAGAGCTTGGGCGCATTTCCTTTGAGACTTTATCCCATAAGCCTGGCATAGCTGCAGGCGAGAGGTAAGCAAAAATGACATCAAAATCAGAAAAATTAATTTTCTGGTAATCGCCCATCGTAAATTTTGCTTTGGACTTCTTAAATTTGCCCCGCAAATAGCTAATACACCAAGGGAGTGGGGCGATTTCGATACCGCTGATGATGAAATTGGGTTTGAGCTGCGCCATTCTCATTGAAAAATCGCCTAGACCGCTTCCTATTTCCATTACCTTGAGATTTTGATGATCGGGCAATCTGTTGGCAACCAAATCCCAGGTGCGTGAACGGGATGGGTAAAACGGCACCTGTGTTCGAAAGGTGCTCCAGAAAAGGCTTGTGCTAAATAGAAAGGCAAGCAAATAAAGATGGCTCGGAATTCCCCATGATCTGGTTAACAATATTGCTAGAGGGAAAATGAGTTGGATGTATCGCCACCAAGGGGCCATGCCAATCGCTATTGTCAGCGTCGCAGCTATGAAGCCCTGACATGCATAAAACAGTGAAAGTGGTGTATAAAAAGAGACCCAGACATAGGAAATCTCTTGAAATACGATGCTAATAATAAAAGCAAGAAATTGAATGCACGAGGCGACTAAAACGGGTGGAATGGGCTTAATCTTGCCTTTCGCAAGCAATGGGGCGCTGATGGTCAAAATAAGTTTGCCTATTTACCTGTCCTACCTAGCTTCGTCTAACGCCATCTTGTCTTTAGTGGAAGACTTTTTATCTTTTTGATACTTGCCTGCACGAGATGGAATATGGCAAAGATTGCAGCGGTAGTTTTGATGCAAATCGTAGCTATTGACTACAAAGCTGCCATTGCAAGTCGTGCAAGACTCCATTTTTAATAATTTTTGCTCTACGAAGCGAACTAAAGTCCACGCACGAATCAGGCTAAGCACTGGCTCATCACCCGCAGGTTGCTCGTCTGTTAAATCGAGGCTATGAGACTGCTCTAGGTACAGCTGGTAGGATTTAGTGAGGGCATCAATACCTGTGACATTTGTATTTTTCCTAAGGAAGAAATAAATATTCATAAAAATAGAAGAATGAATATTGGGTTGCCACGTTAAGAACCAATCGGTTGAGAATGGAAGCATTCCTTTGGGGGGCGATATGCCTCTCAACTCCTTATAGAGCTTGGTTAATTTTTCTCTAGATAGACTTGTCTGGGATTCGAGTAACTGCAGTCGAGCCCCCAATTTAATGAGCTGGATAGCTAATTGAAGCTGCTCTGATTCATTAACAACGCTCTTTGCCTTCATGGCTTAGTCCAATTCAAATATTTAACAAATGGCTTCTACAGATTGACCGGCCATCAGAATAGAGCTGTGCGCTAGTGCTTGTGCATATCCCTTGGTGTGGCTAGTTAACATTCCAAGAAGTGCTTTATCATCGAACCTAAAGCGCGCAAGCATCATATTTGCACTTGCGAGTTTGATGAGTTGAGAGTTGCTAAGGCCCTCGAGCAAGTCTGCGATATCTTGACTTACTCCAAGGCGATAAATTGCAGATGTCTTATCTGAGCGAATCATCTGTTGCGCAAGCATTAAATAGTTTAAGTTGGTATCACGAATTTCCATCATGATGTCTTCTTGTGTTTGTTCGATCATTTTCATATTGGCCTCTTTCGTTTATCAATTGCGACTTAATTTCGCAGTAGTGATAGTTTTGTTCTTTTGGACAATTCTCTAAATGAGTCATACCCCATAAATGTCGTCAGATCTAGCCGTTATTTTTTGTGAGGACTATGGCGTTGAAAATTGTAGGTGTTTGTCTTACAAGCGCATATTTAGGATCTCGGTGATGCAATTAATATCCTATAAATCGATGTTTTTGCGCAGATTTTTATAACATTTTCAAAAGTAAGCCCATAAAATAGTTTTATTTATTGCTTCATCTTTACATAGACGTCTATATATTGAATGAATCAAATATTTTATGAATTGCTTTAATTCTGATTGTTTACTCTTGCTTGACCACTAATTACTAATGCCACAAAAACCTACAAATCCTGATCAGTCACCTCAGGAGGATTCTGAAAATAACTCCCTTAAAAATCAAAAGGGCGATGCCCCATTGGGCGGGTTGGGTTTTTTTGGTAACTATTTTCAAGGCTTTAATTTTGCACAAGAGAATATTGACCAAAAACTTTCTAATAGAGCGCCGATCGAAGCGGCACAAAATCACTTGGCTTCTCAAACCAACATAAGTCCTTCAGCTGATAGTCATCAAGCTCTTTTTGAAAGTGTCGCTGTAGGCTATGGAAAGTCTGATGCTGCTGGTCGCTGGATTGAAGTGAGCCCACATTTATGCAAGTTGCTCGGATACACCGAGGAAGAGTTACTGCAGCTTACCTATATAGATATCACCCATCCTAAAGATCTTGTTATTAATGCACCTGTGCGTAATCAGTTATTTGAAGGTGAAATTGACAAGATGGAGGTGGAAGAGCGCTATCTTGGGAAAGGCGGAAAAGTTATTTGGACCCATTCTTTTTCATCGATTATTTTTGGTACAGATGGATTACCCTTGTTTCGTTCCCACGTCATTATTGACAATACCGAGCGCAAGCTTTATCAAAGATCTTTGGCTGAAAATCAGGCACAAATTAGTAAATTGATGCAATATGCACCTGGCGTTGCCTACCAGTATCAGCTTTTTGATGATGGAAGGTCTTGCTTTCCATATGCTAGCTCACGAATTAGAGATATTTATGGCGTAACCCCAGAGCAAGTGAAGTTAGATGCTTCAGCCGTCTTTACGAACATTCATCCCGATGATTTAGAAATGATTGCGGTATCCATTCAGGAATCAGCCAAAACACTAGAAGAGTGGTCAGTGGAGTATCGGGTTAATCATCCAGAAAAAGGTCCTCTCTGGGTTTCAGGGCGCTCAAATCCCGAACGACTCAGTGATGGCAGTACTTTATGGCATGGTTTTATTCATGACATTACTGATCAGAAAAAAACTGAATTCGCTTTGTTAGAAGTTCTAGAAGAGCAGAGCGCTATTTTGCAAAGTAATTTAATTGGTATTGCTAGGTTGCAAAATCGCGTCTACCAGTGGGTAAACGATTATTTCGTAGGTCTTCTGGGCTATGAAGTCCATGAAGTGATTGGCAGCTCTGGCCGCCTTCTTTATCCGGATGATGATTCATTTACCAATTTTGGCCTTGATGCCTATCCCATTATCAATTCTGGAAATATTTATCGCGCTGAATTGAGATTAAAGTCAAAGTCTGGAAAATTTGTTTGGTTTAGTGCTGCGGGAACTCAGTATGGAAATGATCCCACTGAGTCAATTTGGGTGTTTATTGACATTAGCGCTCAGAAAAATGCAGAAGCAAAAATGATGGAGTCGCAACAAGCCGCCGAAGTAGCCAATCTCGCCAAAAGTCGCTTCTTAGCCACCATGAGCCATGAGATTCGCACTCCCATGAACGGCATTATTGGTTTATCTACCTTGGCCTTAAATCATCCCGCGAGTAAAGAGGTGGGTGACTATCTCACCAAGATTGAATCTTCTTCAAAAGCCTTGTTAGGGATTTTGAACGATGTCTTAGACTTTTCGAAGATTGAAGCGGGTATGCTCTCGATTGAGTCAGCCCCTTTTAGCTTATCGGCTATCTTGCAAGAGGTATATGGCCTTTTTTCAGCAAGCGCTCAAGATAAATCGATTGCTTATCGCTTAACGGTAGACGAGGGCTTGCCATCGGGCCTGATTGGCGATGCCCTACGAATTAAGCAAGTACTCTTTAACTTACTCGGTAACGCTGTCAAGTTCACCCCCGTAGGTTCAGTCACAGTAGATGTGGCTTTAGTGCAAGTGGCCCAGTCACAAGCAACCATCCGCTTTGCCATTACTGATACTGGGATTGGCATTAGCCCAGAAGAGTTGGAAAAACTCTTAATACCGTTTAGTCAGGCAGATAACTCGATTACCCGTCGCTTTGGCGGTACTGGCCTAGGCCTTGCCATTAGCGCTCAACTCTTAGAGTTGATGGGCTCGCGTCTTGCCATTGATAGCCGTTCTGGAGAGGGCTCTACCTTTAGTTTTGATCTAACCTTGCCCGTAGCGGCCTATGAGCCAGTGCAGATTAATTTGCAGCAAAGAGCGCGTCATCCAGGTAGCTTAGGCAGTAGTTTGCAAAGCGAGGGCAAAGCCCTTGCTGGCTCACGCATCTTGGTGGCAGAAGATAACCGGATTAATCAGCAGGTCGTCGGCGAGTTCTTAAAGCTCTCTGGCGCCGCAGTAGACATTGCCAATAACGGCATGGAAGCACTCGAGCTACTAACGCAACATACTTATGATGCCATCTTGATGGATGTGCAAATGCCCCATATGGGAGGCTTAGAAGCAACTGCCCAAATTAGAAGCAAACCGCAGTACCAGTCCTTACCGATTGTGGGTTTAAGTGCAGGCGTCACCCAAGAAGAGCGCAATGCCTGCCTACAAAGCGGCATGAATGACTTCTTGCCAAAACCAGTCAACCCCCAAGACTTAGTGCAAATGCTCAGTAATTGGGTGAACCTGCCTGAAGAGGTGAGGAGTGCATCCATTTTGCAAACTAATGCAGTAATGATGAATGCCTCAAGTGAGGTTGGCGTCCAAGCAAGGGCGCGGGCGGCAGCGAAGTCTGCAGTACATGATCTCATTAAAGAGTCGGTTGATCATCCTGTACTAGCTCTGGACCTTGATCAAAGTGTCCTTAATTCGTTAAATATTCCTGGTTTTGACGTACAAAATGCTTTAGCAATGGTAGGTGATGAAGCATTAGTCATGCAGTTACTTCGCATGTTCTACGAAGATACTCAAGATACGGTTAAAGAGCTTACTGCTGAGCTTGAGCGCAAGGACTATGTAGCAGCGCAAAAGCGGGTGCACAGTTTGATTGGATCTGCAGGAATTTTAGGTGCCAAATCATTGCATACAGTTGCCGAGATCTTTGATCGAAATTTAAAGCAAGGTCATTTTGATCGTGTAGCTTATGATGCCTTTACAGCAGAGCTGGATAAGACCCGATTATCTTTGGGGGAAATATTGCACGCGGTTATTGAGGCGATATCTGATGCGCCTGCGCAGACGGTCGTTAGAGATAAGGCGCAGAATCTATTAGGTTTTTATATTTTGCTGGCAGATGATACTCATTTTGTTAGGGAGGCTCTAAAGGAATTTCTAGAGCTATCTGGGGCAAATGTAGATATTGCTAATAACGGGATAGAGGCATTGGAGCTCCTCTCGAAAAATGCCTACAACGCTGTATTGATGGATGTACAAATGCCTCAAATGAATGGTTTGGAGGCGACTAAAATCATTCGACAACAAGCGCAATACCTGCATTTACCGATTATTGGATTGAGTGCTGGTATAGCTGAGGAAGAGGGTATTGCTTGTAGAGCTATTGGCATGAATGACTTTGTACCAAAACGAGTTAATCCAGAGGATTTAATCTTATTGATTCGTTATTGGATTGACAAATCCTTCAATGCTCAGGGCAGCGGAAATGCCTGATTTGCTATTGACGAAACGAACTGGTATGTATGTAGTTGTAGGCTATGCACTACTTGGTCTATTTAGCTTTGTAACTGCAACCTCGCCATCTCATGCAGGTTTATTCTTTCCGGCAACTGGCCTGGCGTTGGCGCTGCTCCTTCAATCTAGAAATACTTTCTTGCCCGCTGTTTTTGCTGGCGCCATCATTTTTGAAGCAATTGCACTTGCCATTCAAAATCAGTTTTCTACAGAACATATTTTTTTAGCGCTTGCATTTGCTTTAGGAGCTGTTGCTCAGGCATATGTAGGTGCCAAACTGATTTGGATGTACCTTGGAGAGCGCTGGGATCGGCTAGGCACTTTCCGTGAAATCTTCGGTTTTTTTATCTTGGGCGGCCTGATTCCAGCTTTGCTGCCTTTGCTATTTTGTGTTTTAGCTCTATCTATTTTCGGTGAATTTTCTTCGCCTAACGCAAGCTATCAATTATTTTCTGCCTATTTTGGAAACCTCTTTGGAGTAATTCTATTTACACCGCTAGTAGTTGCCGTTTTAAAACGCAGCGAGGATTTCTGGATTAAACGATGGGTATCTTATTTAGGATATTTTTTATTAATTTTATTAGCAGCCCTATTGGCTTACTCGTGGGCATCACAAATAGAGATTGTTAAGCAACAAAGAGAAATCGCGGCATATGGTGAAAGAGTTTCAGCCCAGCTAAAGTTACGCATAACCGCTCATCAAGAAGTATTAGCATCCTTGCGACGGCTAATTGAGCTAAATCCTAATCTTACTTACCAAAATTTCAATTACTTTGTTAAAGAAACATTAACTGATAATCCTGATATTTTTGCGCTCAGTTTCAATACTTTTGTGCCAGCACAAAAGAGGGATCTATATGAGCATGATATGGCTACCCGCCTATCTGATCCGGGGTTTGCAATTCAAGAAAGAGATCCTGAAAAAAAATTAGTAAGAGCTAGAGAGCATGATGAATATGTGCCCGTTTCCTATATTGCCCCGCTTGAAGGGAACCGCGCTGCTCTAGGGTTCAATATCAAATCGGAAGCTACTCGTGCTGCTGCTATTGATTTTGTGCTTCACACTAATTTACCTGCCACAACTAGCGTACTTTCGCTAGTTCAAGATCAAGTTAAATCGCCTGGAATTTTATTTATCGATCCCATTCATGATGTTCATGGTAATAATGATAAATCAGGCGTGAATAAGCCTCCGATCGGTTTTGCGGTTTTGGTGTTAAAGATAAACCAGATGATTGGAGGCGCCACTGGCAAAGCATTGGTCGATGATTTAATTTTCTCCATTTCGGATGGGACTCCTGGCGCAAACAATCAAATTGTTTATCCATCTGACTTTAGTAGTGAGTCTGTCGATCAACGCTTTGTATGGCATGAGCCACTGACTATTTTTAATCGAACCTGGACCGTAACCGCTTACCCAGATGCGCAGTGGTTAAGCGGCAAGTGGCTACATTTCGTCCGTTGGTTTGGTCTTGGTGGGGGTCTTTTCCTCTGCTTCTTGCAAGCATTTCTACTATTAATCACTGGTCGTGCATTCACAACACAGGAGCTTGTAAAAGATAGTACCGAAAAGATTCAAAAAGATGCTGCAGAAGTCTTTCAAAAAGAGACGTTTTTAAGAATGGTCATTAACTCGATTTCTTCTTTAATTTTTGTTAAGGATGAAAATGGAAGATTTGTGCTTGGTAATACAGCAACAGCACAACTCTATCAAACTACTCCTGAAGGCTTAATAGGCAAGACTGATTTTGATTTTGGCATACCTGCGCAGGAGCATTTATCAGGCGATAGGGAAATTGGCGAAATTCCTGAGGATGCAGTTATTGAAACAGTGTTTGAGGGCCGGATGAATCATTCAACCAATCAAATACTGCATTACAAATCCACTAAACAGAGAGTTGAGGATGCTAGCGGTCGAAAGCTAAATCTAGTGATTTCTCAAGACATCACAGACATCTTAAATTCCAATCAACGACTAATTGCTAGCGAGAAACGTTTTCAGGAGGTTCTCGTTGCGACTAGGGAGGCTATTTGGGATTGGCATGTTCTTACAGGTTATGTTGCCCACAATCAACAGTGGTATGAAATCCTTGGTTTTCAGGCTGGCGAAGTGGCTGATACGGTTGAGGCTTTTGCTCAATTGATTCATCCGGATGATAAGTCAGGTGTCATGGCATCCATAGAGTCGATGATGAATGGTGAAGTGGTCGATTATGAATCTGAGCACCGTATGCTTGGCAAGAATGGGATCGTTTGGGTTAATGACCGCGGTAGTATTGTTGAACGTGATCAAGATGGTAATCCCATTAGGGTTGTTGGAAGTTTTCGCGATATCACTGAGCGTAAAATCTCTGAAAAATCACTTGAATCTGCAAAACAAGCCGCCGAAGTAGCCAATCTCGCCAAAAGTCGCTTCTTAGCCACCATGAGCCATGAGATTCGCACTCCCATGAACGGCATTATTGGTTTATCTACCTTGGCCTTAAAT
>Ga0208376_1000415_pt1 | contig 13221 bp, 9 predicted proteins | sample CryBogmetaGMA25M_FD_184548 | JGI IMG/M metagenome (GOLD analysis project Ga0208376, IMG submission 184548) | Freshwater microbial communities from Crystal Bog, Wisconsin, USA - MA2.5M (SPAdes) | ecosystem: Environmental > Aquatic > Freshwater > Lake | place: Crystal Bog, Wisconsin, USA...
AATGAAGGTCATTTCGGCTTGGCCTTTCCGGCATACTCTCATTTCACAAGTCCAATTCGGCGCTACCCAGATTTGCTGACCCATCGTGTGATTAAGTCGATTCTGCAGAAAAAACCTTATGTTCCAGTGTTACCTCCAAAGGTTCCACTGAATCTGACTCTGCCACGTAAAGGCAAAGGACGTGAGAATGCGGTGAACGCCAAGAAGTCGCATAGTGACGCTAAGATTGATGCCGCTAAAGGCACAAAAACTCCAAAAGGGGCTAATGCAGCTTTGCCAATTTGGGGTCAATTAGGAGTGCACTGTTCATCTAATGAGCGCCGCGCTGATGAAGCCTCACGTGATGTTGAAGCTTGGCTAAAGTGCTATTACATGCGTGATCACTTGGGTCAGGAATATGCTGGAACAGTAACCAGTGTAGCCAATTTTGGGTTATTTATTCAGCTTGAGAACCTCTTTGTAGAGGGTATGGTTCACGTTACCGAATTAGGTGGTGATTACTTTCAATATGATGAAGCTCGTCAAGAATTGCGCGGAGAGAGAACTGGTATTCGTTACCGCTTAGGCGACCGTTTGCACGTCTTAGTGAGTCGCGTTGATCTGGATGCGCGTAAGATTGAATTCAGTCTTGTGAAGTCGATGCTTGCTGAAGCGGGTGGCTCATCAAGTCGTCGTCAGTTGCTGTTGGCTGCTGATACTGGTAGGCCCAATAAGAAGGCTGCTTCTAAGAAATCTCGCCCTTCAAGTAAAGTTCCACAAAAGCCTAGCGGCATTAATGTCAATGCAGCCAAGTCCGCAGGTAATCTGAGCGCTAATCAATCGAAGAGTAAAGCTAGCCGTAAGAATGGTAAATCAAAGCCTGGTAGGTCCGTTGGCAAGCCTGCCGGTAGTAAACCACCAGTGCGAAGTACGAATGCTCGACGTAAATAAAAAGTAAAAAATAAGATGAAACAAATATTGGTAGGCTTTCATGCGGTTCAGGCGCGTTTGCGCGTTGATCCAGATAGCCTGAAGTCGGTGTACTTTGATCCCAGTCGTCGTGATAGGCGCATGGGAGATTTTTTAAAGCAAGCCGAGGAGATATTAGGTGAGCGCTTGCATGCTGCTGATGCTGAACGCTTACATAAACTGACTGGTCATGATCGTCATCAAGGCGTTGTTGCCTTAGCTGAAAAAATGACTGTGGCACGAACCATCACTGAAGTAGTGGAAGATGCTGAGAGCGCCCAGAAAAAACCACTATTCCTAGTTCTTGATGGCGTGACTGATCCACATAACTTCGGTGCTTGCTTGCGCGTAGCCGATGGTGCAGGGGTTGATGCAGTCGTTATCCCAAAAGATCGTTCTGCCTCCATAAATGCAACGGTGAGTAAAGTGTCGAGCGGTGCATCTGAAGTCATGCCCGTCATTACTGTTACCAACCTCGTGCGCAGCATGAAAGAGATGCAAGAAGCAGGTGTTTGGTTGATTGGCACGGATGATGAGGCTGAAAAATCAATCTATGATATTGATCTTACTGGTCCTATTGCGATTGTGATGGGTGCAGAGGGTGAGGGCATGCGTCGCCTCACAAAAGAAACCTGTGATGAGCTTGTACGCATCCCAATGCAGGGTGTAGTCGAAAGTTTGAATGTATCTGTTGCAAGTGGCGTATGCTTGTATGAGGCATTAAGACAGCGCCTAGCTAAAGTAACTGACAAAGCTGCCAAGTAAAACAAGGAGCTTCATATGAAATGCAATATTGGCCACACTGATCGTGTTCTGCGAATGACCGTTGGCGTTACCCTCATCGGATTAGCAGCTTTTGGTATCACTGGCCCTTGGGCATGGATTGGAATCATCCCTCTGGCAACCGGTATGTTCGGTAACTGCCCAGCCTACGGCTTACTTGGTATTAATACCGCCAAGAAGTAAGACAAAGCACTAGTCAGAAGCCTTACTTGGCAAGTAGGGCTTCTAGTTTTTCTGTATCAATGCAGAAATTACGAATACCTTCGGCCAATTTCTCGGTCGCCATTGCATCATTATTTAACTGCAGACGAAAACTAGGCTCATCCAACTTCAGCGGAGTGATAGTTTGACCATCAGTATTTATTGCATCCAGTTTTTTGCTCACTGCAGCTGTGCTACTTTGCAGCTCAGCCAAAAGCTCTGGACTAATAGTTAATAAATCACAGCCAGCTAGCTCCAAGATCTGGCTAGTATTGCGAAAACTAGCACCCATAATTTCTGTAGAGATGCCAAAGTATTTGTAATAGGTAAATATTGTCTTTACTGAGGTCACACCAGGGTCATTAGCACCACCATGGCTAGCATCATTCCAATTTGCTCCCAGCTTGGCTTTATTCCAATCGGTAATACGTCCTACAAATGGGGAGATCAACTTTGCGTTTGCTGCGCCACATGCTGCTGCTTGCACTAAAGAGAAAAGTAAAGTCATATTGCAATGAATGCCTGCAGCTTCTAATTCTTTTGCAGCAGCAATGCCCTCCCAGGTGCCAGCAAGCTTGATCAAGATACGCTTACGCTCAATTCCATGTGACTCGTATAAAGAAATAATGTGCTTGGCCTTGGTAACTGTGGCTTTGGTATCAAAAGATAGGCGTGCGTCCACTTCAGTCGAAACACGACCCGGAACAATTTTTAGAATCTCTAAACCAAATGCCACCAAGATGTAATCAACCAAATCGGTGGGGCTCATGCCAGGATGAGCATCTTTGACCGACTGCACTAGGGCTTGGTAATTGCTTTGCTGAGCCGCCTTGAGAATAAGCGATGGATTGGTCGTGGCATCTTGTGGCTGAAATACTTGCATGCGCTCAAAGTCACCCGTATCGGCAACGACCGTGGTGAATTTTTTCAGTTGCTCCAGTTGGTTTGGGGCTGCAGAGAGACTATTCATAGCTAGTTTATTCTAAATAAGGGTTCTACTGTAGTAGGTTTCTTGTGAATATCATATGATAGATGTATTAATTACTCTGTTCCAGTAAAGGCATTTGGCAGGCTTATGAACCAAGATCAACTAAAGCAAATGGTAGGCGAGGCAGCTCGTGATGAAGTCTTAAAGTTGCCAGCTGGGCAAATTTTAGGGGTTGGTACTGGCTCAACTGCTAATTTCTTTATTGATGCCCTGGCAACACATAAAGATCATTTTGCAGGAACGGTATCCAGCTCGAATGCAACGACAGAGCGTTTACTCAAGCACGGATTTAAAGTGTTAGATCCCAATGATGTTACTGGTTTACCTGCCTATGTAGACGGTGCTGATGAAATTGATCCGGCAGGCCATATGATTAAAGGCGGTGGTGGGGCGCTTACCCGAGAAAAAATTATTGCCTCCATGGCCAAGCAGTTTATTTGCATCTGTGATTCATCTAAACAAGTTCCAGTACTGGGTAACTTTGCGCTACCTGTTGAAATCATTCCCTTAGCAAAAGGGGTGGTTAGTAGAGAATTGGAGCAGTTTGGTGGCAAGGTCTCACTGCGCTTGGCAAAAAGTACCCGTGCTGATTTAAATCAGACTCCTAGCCAGCCTTTTGTTACAGATAACGGTGGGTGGATCTTAGATGTAGCGGGTCTACAGATTGCTGACCCCATCGCCATGGAAGTGCAAATCAACCAAATTGCCGGCGTGATCACTGTTGGACTCTTTGCCAAAGAAAAAGCCAACATCTTGCTCGTAAGCAATGCCTCTGGCGTAGAAAGATTAGTACTCTAGGCATTAAAAAACCCGACGGGGCTTCCCCATCGGGTTGTTTGCCATGGTTTGCATGGCGCAGGCGCTCGGAAGAGATTTAGTTCCTTAGCCTATGAGCATATAGATACGCTCATTCTGAGTGGCTTTCGCCAATGTAGCGGGACACTATATCTGCCTCACTACGATTCAATCCTATGCCTGCAATATTAGAGTGTCAACAGCTAAATACAAGTTTGACGAATTTATTTATGCTGTGACGCAATACCTTAGATATGGCTATTTATTCAGCAGGGGGAACATAGCCTTGCGCCATATCTGCTCCACCTTCAAAGAAGTACTTTTCAACTTGCTTAAGTAGGTATTGACGTGCGCGTGGATCGGCCATATTGAGGCGATTTTCATTAATCAACATGGTTTGATGTTTTAACCATGCAGCCCAAGCTTCTTTCGATACTTGATTCCAAACCTTTTTACCAAGGTCTCCAGGAAGTGGAGCGAAATCCATTCCTTCAGCTTCTTTGTTGAGTTTGATGCATTGAACCATGCGTGCCATCTGTAATGCCTTTCTTATAGATCTTTAGTTAAAACCATGGACTTACGGTCCCAGTTATAAATTTGTTTTCTTTCTTCAGGCAGATCGTCAACAGTTGCACTCTTAAAGCCGCGCTTTAAGAACCAATGTTCTGTTCTGGTAGTGAGAACAAATAATTTTTTGATGCCTTCTTGTTTGGCGCGCATTTCAACACGCTTGAGAAGGCGCTCACCATCGCCCGATCCTTGAACATCTGGATCAACTGCAAGACAGGCTAATTCACCAACGCCATTCGGGAAGGGGAAGAGGGCGGCGCAACCGAAAAGAACACGGTCATGCTCAATGACTGAGAAGCGCTGAATGTCACGCTCAATCACGTCTTGACCACGGGCTGCCAAGATACCTTCTTCTTCGAGTGGCATCGTCAGCTGCAAAATACCACCCACATCATCCTGGTTGGCTTCACGTAAGTTCTCAATATCGGAGGAGGCGAGCATCATACCAATACCGTCGTGGGTAAAGAGCTCTTCAAGTAATGCACCATCTTGATTGCATGGTAAGAAGTGAACACGGCTCACACCTGCCCTAACAGCCCTAGCGGAGATATTGAGAAGACTTCTCATGCCTGCATCGAGCTCTTTGTTCTCTGCCATGTAGTCTTGTAACTGAGGTAAGGATAATTCAGTAATCAGATCACCCTCTGCATCATGAAGACCTTCATATGGACTTAAGAAAATCAACTTATCAGCCTTCAGTGCAGCGGCAGTAGAAGCAGCTACATCTTCATAGGCGAGATTGAATGCCTGCCCAGTGGGCGAGAACCCTAAAGGCGAAAGCAGAACAATCTTGTTGCTATCTAGAGATTGGCCAATGGAACCAGAGTCAACCTTACGTACTAAGCCGGTATGGATGTAATCAGTACCCTCTACAACACCCACAGGCATCGCAGTAATAAAGTTTCCAGAGATCACAGAAATACGTGATCCCGCCATTGGCGTATTAGGTAAGCCACGACTAAATGCCGCTTCGATATCAAGACGTAATTCACCGGCAGCTTCCTTGACGCACTCTAATGCCGCAGCATCAGTAATTCTGTAGTTATGAATAGAGCTTTTGCCAAACTTGCTTTTGATCTTACGCAAGGTCAATTGCTCTTCAATCTGAGGACGAATACCATGGACCAAAACAATCCGCATACCCATGGCATGCAACATCGCTATATCCTCAATGAGATTCTCAAGACCAATTTCCTGGACGAGCTCACCAGCAAAAGCAATGACAAAGGTCTTTTCACGGAAGCTATGAATGTAGGGTGCAACATCGCGCAACCACCCTACAAAGGGGAAGTTGGAGGTAGATTCTTCGGCATTTGAGGCCGGGTTCGGTGCATTTGTTGGCATAGTGAGAAAATTATAGGGTGCAAGAGCCCATAAACCAACAAAAACCCAAAGCAATGCCCAAGCCTGTGTCTGCTTCCAACACCTCACGCAGGCTAGAGATCCGCTTTCCGGAAGAATTGCCCGTCTCAGGTCAAAGGCAAATCATCAAGGATGCCTTGCAGAACAACCAGGTGGTGATTGTTTGTGGAGAGACCGGCTCTGGTAAGACCACCCAACTTCCAAAGATCTGTTTGGACCTCGGTAGAGGCACAATTAACGGCGGTAAGTTGATTGGACATACCCAACCTCGCCGGATTGCAGCGACTGCCACAGCCAAGAGAATTGCCCAAGAGCTAGGTTCGCCGATTAGTCAGGATGTGGGCTATCAAGTCCGCTTTGCAGATAAGACAAGTCATACCGCCTCAATCAAGTTAATGACCGATGGCATCTTGCTGGCAGAGACTCAGCGTGACCCCCAGCTCAAAGCATATGACACGCTCATCATCGACGAAGCACATGAGCGCAGTCTCAATATTGATTTTCTATTGGGTTATCTCAGACAGTTGCTACCCAAAAGACCAGACCTCAAGCTCATCATTACCTCGGCCACGATAGATGCGCAGCGTTTTGCAGAACACTTTGCAATCAACGGCAAGGTTGCTCCAGTGATTGAGGTGAGTGGACGACTTTTTCCGGTAGAGCAGCGATATTCAGCGCTTGAGCCTGATGCAAAACCCGATGGTAAGAAAGAATCCAAAGCGGCCAAGGAAATTCCAGATGCTGTCGCAGAAGAAATCGCTAATGTTTGGCGTGAAGGCGCATCGGGAGCCGGCGATGTCTTGGTATTTTTACCGGGTGAGCGGGAGATACGGGATTGTGCAGAGACGTTACGTAAAGACCATGTATTGCAACAACGCTTTCATCCAGAGATTCTCAGCTTATTTGCCCGCCAATCAGTAGCCGAACAAGAAAGAGTATTTAGTCCAGGTAATGGCCGTCGCATCATTCTCACAACCAACGTAGCTGAAACCTCCTTAACCGTTCCCAATATTCGTTATGTAATTGATAGTGGTTTAGCGAGAGTAAAACGCTACTCATATCGCAATAAGGTAGAGCAGCTTCAGATTGAGCCGATTTCTCAAGCGGCTGCTAATCAAAGAGCGGGGCGTTGTGGCCGTGTATCAGACGGTATTTGCATTCGTTTATATAGCGAACTTGATTATCAAAGTCGCCCCAAATTTACTGATCCTGAGATCCTACGTAGCTCATTAGCAGCAGTGCTGCTGCGTATGAGCTCTCTACGCTTGCCTAAGATTCAGCATTTTCCTTTTATTGACAAACCACTAGGGAGAGCTATTGTCGATGGTGTGCAACTTCTGGATGAATTAGGCGCAATTGAGTTCGATGAAGCAGATGCAAGTGATAGCAAAGATATTAATAACAGTTTTAAGCTCACAGTCATTGGTAAACAGTTAGCCGATTTACCGCTCGATCCACGGATTGGCAGAATGCTACTCGCAGCTAAAGAGCAGAACGCTTTAAAAGAAGTCACCATCATTGCATCCGCATTGGCAACTCAGGATCCGCGTGAGCGTCCAATGGACCAGGGTGCTGCCGCTGACCAAGCACACCTCCAGTTTGCAGATGAACGCTCTGAATTTCTCAGTTTTGTAAAGCTCTGGGATTGGTACCAAGACGCCTTGCAACATAAACATAGTAATCGCCAATTAGAAAATTTATGTAGAAGTAAATTCTTATCGCCACGTCGTTTACGGGAGTGGCGAGATGTTTATGGTCAGCTACATACTATGCTTGGCGAAAAGGGCTGGAAAGAGAATGGACTTGCAGCGACCTATGAGCAAGTGCACTTATCACTTCTCACAGGCCTACTTGGTTATGTTGCTAAAAAAGAAGAGGATGAAAAATCCCAAGACCGCAATAGCAAGACTGGTGGCTATGTCGGTGCTCGGGGTATTCGCCCATTTATCTGGCCTGGCTCTACGATTGGTAAAAAGGCTGGCGCCTGGATTCTGGCGGGGGAGTTGCAAGAAACCAGTCGGATGTACGCCCGCACGATTGCCAAGATTGAACCTCAATGGGTGGAGAAAGTTGCAGCACATCGCCTGATTAAATCGCTGAGTGACCCCTTTTGGGATAGCCGACAGGGCGAAGTGATGGCGTTTGAACGAGGCACCTTATATGGTCTACCCATCTATCACGGTCGCCGAGTACGTTATGAGCCACATAACCCAGAAGAAGCAAGACAATTATTTATTGGTCAGGCTTTAGTTCAGGAAGAAATGTTTGGGCGTATGGATACGCCAGCTCTGTATCGTGAAACTGAAGCCGACGCAAAGAAAAAATATCCTGGAATCTTTGGTTTCTTCTGGCACAACTGTCGACTAATTAAAGAGATCGAGGCGCTCGAGCATCGTTCACGTCGTCCCGACGTATTGGTTGATGATGATTTGCTCTTTGCTTTCTATGAGTCACGTATTCCAAAAGAGGTCTGCAATCGTGAGGGTCTGAAAGCCTGGTTTAAGAAAGAGCCCGACCTTGATAGCCAGTTACGGCTTGAAAAGGCTGACCTTATGCGCCATGAGGCAGCGGGTATTACAGTTGATCGCTACCCCAAGAAGATGATGGTGGGTGGAGCAGAGCTCAACTTAAACTATCACTTTGAACCAGGTAGCCCCAAAGATGGCGTTACTTTAGTGGTGCCCTTAACACAGCTCAATCAAGTTGATGGGCGCAGATGTGAGTGGTTAGTTCCTGGCATGTGTGAAGAGAAGGTGTTGTTACTTCTCAAATCTTTGCCACAAAAACTACGCCGTCATTGTGTGCCGCTTCCTGACTATGCAAAATCATTTTTAGAGCGCAAGCTAGAAGAGAAGCAATTTGGAGTGGGCGACTTTTTGGATGTTTTAATTAGCGATATTCGTAAAGAGCGTGGTTTAGAAATTAAGCGTACTGACTTTAGGCCTGAATCATTGCCTTTACATTCCTCAATGAACTTCAGGCTGATCGATGAGCATGGCCGTCAACTTGAGGTAGAAAGAAATCTGGCTCGCCTACGATCAGAGTATGGAGAAACTGCTCGTAGTGCTTTTCAGGCAATCGCCCAAGATGCTGCACAGACTGAACTCGGGGTAGAACCCATTAAGCATGCTGGCGTTCAGTCTGCCCAGCAGGCACGGGCAGTGGAGCAAGGTGGCTACCGCTCCTGGGAGTTTGGTGAATTGCCAGAAACGTTGGAGATTCAAAAAGGTAATAAAACCTTATTTGGTTATCCCGCTCTAGTAGATCGTACCGACTACTGCGATCTAGAAGTATTTGACGATCTCCTGGAAGCCAGAAAGCAACATCATCTCGGTTTACGCCGTCTCTTTGCGCTGAGCAATAAAGACACTCTGAAGGCGCTACAAAAACAATTACCTGGTATTCGAGAATTAGGATTGCTCTTTATCAATGTGGGTTCGGTAGATGGATTAATAGATCAGATGCTTAATCTGGCAATCGAGCGGGCTTTCATGGCTGAGCCATTGCCAACCAATAGTGAGCAATTTGCCGAGCGTTTACAAGCCGGTAAACCTAGATTGGCATTGATAGCCCAAGAGATCTCGCGCCACACTTTAAATGCATTGCAAGCCCATGCCGATTTACAAAAGAAAATGGCTAGCGCTAAAGCAGCTTCGCCTGCCGCCCATGCCGATATGCAAACCCAAATGCAAGCGCTGATATTTCCCAAGTTTGTTGCTGAAATTCCTTATGGGCAGTTAGTTCATTTACCGCGTTACTTAAAAGCCATTGCCATGCGAATCGATAAGCTGCGCTCAAATCCCAGTAGGGATGCACAATGTCAAAAAGATTGGGAGTCTGTGGCAAGGCCTTGGCAAAAGTTACTTCAAGGAGGCAAAGGTTCGGCCTCCTATGCCATGACAGAGGATCAGAGTCTGCAGGATTTCCGGTGGCAACTTGAGGAATTGAGGGTTGCTTTGTATGCCCAAGAGCTCAAAACACCAACCCCAATGTCCTTAAAGCGTCTTGAAAAGGTTTTAACTAGCTTGCGCTAAGTCAAATCCATCAAGCCTTAGAGGTCTTTGATGTGCCCTCAAATGCTTACAATAGAGAGATGTACACATTTATTACGATTAGAGGTTTTCGCAATTTCCTTGCCTCTTCGGTCTACGCCTTCCTTTTTGCAACTCAGTTTGCCATTGCGCAAACTGCAACTACTCCAAATACGGCGCCAGCAGTCAATCAACCAAAACTAGCCGTTATTCTCAATTCTGGTGAAGCCTCTGTAAGTTTGATTGATATGCCGAGTCGTCAAGTGATCAAAACAATTCCAGTTGGCAAGGAGCCTCATCACTTGATGATGACGCCAGATCAGAAGACATTATTAATTGCGAATGCAGCAGGTAATGATGTTGTCTTGATGAATCCTAGCACTGGGGAGTTAACCGGCAAAATACCTAACATTATTGATCCTTACCAAATCGGCTATTCACCAAACCATAAATGGTTTGTAGCGAATGGTAATCGTTTAGACCGAGTTGATATCTATGCTGCGAATGGCGCCGATCTCAAGTTAGCTAAAACAGTCAAGCTAGCAAAGACACCAAGTCACATTGCTTTTACATCTGATAGCAAGATTGCCTTTATCACTTTGCAAGACTCAAGTGAACTTGCAGCAATCGATTTAGAAACCCAAAACATATTGTGGGTGATGCCTACAGGAAAAGTCCCGGCAGGCTTGTGGATGACCCCTGGAGATCAGTATCTTTTAGTTGGTATTACTGGTGACGACTATGTGCAGGTGATCGATTGGAAAGCGCGTAAAGAAGTAAAGCGCATACCAACCGGCAAGGGTGCGCATAATTTTCGCCCACTGGGTGATAAGAAACATCTTTTTGTGAGCAATCGGATTGCATCTTCGATTAGCCTGATCAATATGCAAACCTTAGAGAAGGTTGGTGATATCACAGGTCTTCCTGCTGGCCCAGACGATATGGAAATTACTCCTGACGGTAAAACCTTGTGGGTTACTTTCCGGTTCTCTAAAAAGGTGGGTGTGATTGATATTCCTTCAATGAAGCTCATGACCGTGATTCCAGTTGGTAAATCACCGCATGGAGTATTCTTTTATCCCAGAGCTTCCTGGGAATAGTATTTAAATGAAGTACCAGCATCTCATTCATCTAGCAGCCGCGTTCGTCCTCGGCTGTTTTGCATTTAGCAGTCATGCACAAACTGCAAGCTGTAACAAAACGGTTTACCTCACTTTTGATACCGGCAATATGTCAGTTGCGGATAAGGTAGCCGAAATTCTCAAACGACAAGATGTCAAAGCCACTTTTTTCTTGGCAAATGAAAAGACCTTTCGCGGAGACTTCGCTTTAGATGATTCTTGGAAGACCTATTGGCAAGAGCGATTGAAAGAAGGGCATCACTTCGGTAGCCATACATACGATCACACCTATTTTGTGAAAGATGGACCAAAAGGGCAGGTGTTTGAAAAGCCTCAGTTTGGACCAAAAGCAGGAGAAACCATTCTTGATAACGAAGCGGCGATGTGTAAAGAGATTCGTCGAGTCGATATACGCTTTCAAGAGTTAACAGGCCAACCATTACAAAGAATTTGGCGAGCGCCTGGTGGTAAAACTTCCCCAACACTCATTCGGATGGGTGATATGTGTGGATATCAGCACATTGGGTGGTCACCATCTGGATTTTTGGGGGATGAGCTGAGTTCTGAGAAGCACCCCAACAGTGCGCTCTTAGAAAAAGCAAGCCGCGAGATTAAGGATGGTGATATCACGATGGCTCACCTAGGAATTTGGTCTAGAAAGGATCCTTGGGCTCCGGCGGTATTAGAGCAGTTAATCGTGAATCTCAAGGACCGTGGCTTCTGTTTTGGCTTATTGCCCAAGTCAAACAAAAATTTAGCAAATCAGTCAAAATAAAGCATGGATTTAAGTTCTATTCCCTCAGCAATCTCCAACGCCTACGGCAGCGTTCAGGAGTTTTTGTTCGCCAATGTTGTCGGACCGATTCTGTATCACTTGGATTTAATATCCTGGGCAGAAGATGTGTTTGATGGAATTGACTGGTTTTTATTTGGCTGTATTCAGATCTTTCTGATCATTGTGGTGCTCAGAACTTGGGAGCGCCTTGCGCCTGCCGAAAAACAAGAACCTTTTGCTAAGGCCAGCAGGGCAGATGTGTTCTATACCTTGTTTCATCGTCTAGGGATATTTCATGGTCTAGTGTTTATTGCCTTATCTGGATTCTTTTTTGAAATTGACTCCATCTTGCATGACTTCCGCTTTGATCGATTCAATGTCGAGTCTTGGTGGCCTGGTGTTACTTCAATACCCTTGGTGAGCTTCCTCGTTTATTTAGTGCTACTCGATTTTGTGGAATTCCTCTATCACCGTGCATCCCATCAATTTAATTGGTGGTGGCAGCTTCATGCCTTACATCACAGCCAAAAAGTAATGACGGCTTGGTCTGATAATCGTAGCCATATTCTGGAAGATACTATGCGTGCCGTAGTGCTGGCATTTTTTGCACTTCTGTTCGGGGTCTCTCCAGGGCAATTCATTATCTTGGTGGCATTAAGTCAGTTTATTCAAAGCTGGCAGCATGCCAATATCAAGGTGGATTTAGGAAAGGCGCGATACCTTTTGGTATCTCCTATGTTTCATCGCATGCATCATGCGGTTGGCTACGGCCATGAAGCCATCGGTAAACCTGGTGTATTAGGTGGTTGCAATTTTGGTATTTTGTTTCCTTGGTGGGATATGTTGTTTAGAACCGCCATCTTCACAAAAGAGGTCTATCCTACAGGGGTAAGAAACTTAGATGTGTCACACAATATCTTGACGCAACAATGGCAAGGCTTTGTGCAGGTAGCTAAAGAACTAAAACAAAGTAAATCGCTGAAGTAAGGCATTCGAGGTTGGTGTAATAGGAGTGTTATGGTCGGACTGCCGCAAGTATTTAAATCATTTGGATTGGCCCTAGTGGGGACAATGCATCCAAGAATGTTGTGGCTCAGCTTGCGACCATTTTTGATCATCTCAGTTCTTTGGGGCTGCCTCATTTGGCTCACATGGACTCCTGTACTAGCAATTCTGAGTGAGTTTCTGACTAATTCATTGTTTACGAATTGGATTCAAGAAGGCTTAATTTGGGCTGGCTTTGAAAATGCTAGAGCTTGGATAGCACCATTATTTTTTGTGATGCTGATTATTCCGTTAATCACTATTAGCTTGCTAGTGTTGATTGCCTTCTCAACAGTGCCTACCATTGTGAAGATTGTCATAAGACAAGCGCACTATCAGGATTTAGCCTGCAAGCAGGGCGGTGGCTTCTTCGGTAGTTTGGTTTACACCTTATGGTCAGCATTGATCTGTCTTGCATTAGTAATGCTGACATTACCAGTATGGTGGGTCCCACCGCTGGTAGCAGTCTTACCACCACTACTCTGGGGTTGGTTAACGATGCGCCTCATGTCGTATGACGTCTTAGCTAAACACGCGAGCGTAGAAGAGCGCGAGCAGTTATTAGAAAAGTACCGCTGGCCCTTGCTATGCATGGGTATCGCC
>Ga0208376_1000422_pt1 | contig 13090 bp, 11 predicted proteins | sample CryBogmetaGMA25M_FD_184548 | JGI IMG/M metagenome (GOLD analysis project Ga0208376, IMG submission 184548) | Freshwater microbial communities from Crystal Bog, Wisconsin, USA - MA2.5M (SPAdes) | ecosystem: Environmental > Aquatic > Freshwater > Lake | place: Crystal Bog, Wisconsin, USA...
GGTCGGCTTTGTGGATAGTTGCGCGTAGTGCCATACCGTATTATCGCCTGCCAATAGCTTTGACCAAGCTTTAACCAGTATTATTTGCTATTAGAGTCTTCAAATACTGAGCTAATCGCCTCAAATTACTGTGTATCGTAGAGCCCCATGATTCGTATTACTGAACTGCGTTTGCCAATCGACCATGCCCCAGAAGCGGTGGAGGCGGCGATTCTGAAGCGCCTGAAATTGCCTGCTAAGGACTTGCTTGGATTTGAGGTCTTTAAGCGTAGCTACGATGCCAGAAAAAATGTAGCACTTTCTTTTATCTATACAGTAGATCTCTCAGTTAAAAATGAAGAAGCCATTCTCAGTCAGTTTGATGGCGATATCCACGTAAGAACGTCACCCGATACGAGTTATCACTTCAAAGCCAAAGCGCCTGAGTCAATTGCTACCGGTAAATCATTACGTCCCGTAGTGATAGGTTTTGGCCCCTGCGGAATATTTGCTGCTTTAGTTCTGGCACAGATGGGTTTTAAACCAATCGTGCTGGAGCGCGGTAAGAAAGTTCGTGAGCGCACCCAAGACACATGGGGTTTATGGCGTAAAAATACCCTTAATCCTGAATCGAATGTGCAATTTGGTGAGGGTGGAGCAGGGACATTCTCTGATGGCAAGTTATATAGCCAGATTAAAGACTCTCAGTTTTATGGTCGCAAAGTCATTAATGAGTTTGTCAAGGCAGGTGCACCAGCAGAAATTCGGTATGTTGCTAAACCTCATATTGGTACATTCCGATTGGTTGGCGTAGTAGAAAAGATGCGCCAAGAGATTATTGATCTGGGAGGCGAGATTCGCTTTTCACAAAAAGTCATTGGATTTGATATCCAAAATGATCACATTACTGGTGTCAAGATTGAAGGGCATGAAGATCTAGCTGCAGATCATGTTGTCTTGGCGCTTGGTCACAGTGCGCGGGATACTTTTCAGGCTCTTCATAATGCTGGTGTCTTTATGGAGGCCAAACCTTTTTCAGTTGGGTTCCGAATTGAGCATCCTCAATCGCTCATAGATAGAGCACGCTTAGGCCCACATGCTGGCAATGAGTTAATTGGCGCAGCAGATTACAAACTAGTGCATCACGCAAAGAATGGGCGCTCAGTCTACAGCTTTTGTATGTGTCCTGGAGGTACTGTAGTTGCAGCTACATCAGAGCCAAACCGCGTAGTAACCAATGGCATGAGTCAGTATTCTCGTAATGAGCGTAATGCAAATGCTGGCATTGTGGTTGGTATCACACCAGAGGATTACCCTGGCGGCCCGATGGCCGGCATTGAGTTTCAACGTGCGATAGAGTCAAAAGCATTTGAGCTTGGTGGTGGGACATACGAAGCACCAGGCCAGTTAGTAGGTGATTTTTTGGAAGGCAAAGCCTCAACCCAATTTGGTAGCGTGATTCCATCTTATAAACCTGGCGTTCATCTCACTGATTTGGCTAATAGTTTGCCAGCCTATGCAATTGAGGCTATTCGCGAGGCTTTACCTGCCTTTGAAAAGCAAATTAAAGGCTTCTCCATGAAAGATGCCGTCTTAACAGGCGTTGAAACGAGAACATCTTCACCTTTGCGCATTACACGTGGCCCTCATTTTCAGAGCTTAAATATCAAGGGTCTTTATCCAGCAGGCGAGGGTGCTGGCTATGCCGGCGGCATTTTATCTGCAGGCGTTGATGGAATTAAAGTAGCTGAAGCAGTGGCACTAGATTACTTGTCAAAGTAATTTGAGAGTTTGATTAAGGGTAAGTGAGTCCCCATTTGACCTAGATCAAATAAGCAAGCAAACAGTGTTGCTTTTAAACCATTAAAAAATTCTATGCAGTATTCTATTTGATGTACATCAAATTCTCCCCTCTTCATCAATTTGAAAATAGTCATATCAAAATTGATAACAGAAAGAGAAAGCATCATGCGTCTTAAATCACTAGTAGCGGCAATGGCCGCAGTAGCCTCCTTGGCTCCAATTGCAGTACATGCACAAGTAGCAGAAGAAAATCCATGGATGGTTCGTGTTCGCGCTGTAGATGTATTGTTTCAAAATGGCCAATCTAATGGTAATTCAGCTGCAGCAGCGGGTGGGGTTGGTGTGCAGGCTAGCAATATTCGCGCTCAGAATACATTGATTCCTGAGTTTGATATTTCTTATTTCTTTACAAAGAATATTGCTGCTGAATTGGTGTTGACATATCCACAACGCGTTAATGTTTATTCTAATTTAACTTCGGGCCCTTTGGGCACGATTACAGCATTGCCGCCTTCACTCTTAATTCAGTATCACTTTACAGAATTGGGTGCTATTAAGCCTTACGTTGGCGCCGGTATAAATTACACCATTTTTGGTAACAGAAATAATTTCTCTGTTGCTGGTTACAGTAATGTAGCCACTGTAGATCAGTCAAGTTTTGGATTTGTTGGGCAAGTAGGTGCAGACTATATGTTTGATAAAAATTGGGGTATGAACGTTGACCTCAAATACGCAACGATGAGTACTAATGTGACAGGTCAAAATGCCCTAGGTGCATATGGCAATATTGGTAAGTTAACTCTGAACCCTTGGATGCCTGCTGTGGGTGTAACTTACAAGTTCTAAGAATTCAGTTCCTAGTTCTTGAGGTAGGGCCCCTAAGGGGCTCTATTTTTTTGTTAGCACCCAGTAAATCAGGGAAATAAACTCTCTTTTACAGAAGTGACGATAATGTCGCCATGGCTTTAATCGTACTTACTGATGCAAAACTGGCTTTTGGCCATGTAGACCTCCTCGCAAATACCGCTTTTTCACTGGAATCCGGTGAACGTGTTGGCTTAATTGGCCGCAATGGTACTGGTAAATCTTCGCTTTTAAAGATTCTGGCCGGCATTGAAAAAATGGATGATGGCCTCTTGCAATACCAACAAGGCTTGCGGATTGCCTATGTTCCACAAGAGCCTATCTTCGAAGCACAAGAGACGGTATTTGATGCTGTATCGAAGGGTGTAGCCCAGGCTAAAGCATTGCGTGAAGAATATGAGGCATTAAGCGTAGGTGAGTGGGATGATGCATCACATCATCGCCTGGATGAAGTTCAATCCCAATTAGAAGCCTTAAGCGGCTGGAATTGGGAGCAGCGGGTTTATGAAACGCTCGATCGATTGCATTTAGAAGCTGATGCCAAAATTAATACGCTTTCGGGAGGCACAAAAAAACGGGTGGCTCTTGCTCGGGCCTTAGTTGAGATGCCTGATGTCTTACTTTTAGATGAACCAACCAACCATCTAGATTTAGATTCCATTGCATGGTTAGAAGAACTTCTCAAAGAGTATCAAGGCTCAGTCATTCTGATTACGCATGATCGTGCTTTCTTGGATAACGTCTGTACCCAAATTGTCGAGCTAGATCGTGGCATTCTACGTAGCTATCCAGGAAACTTTACACAATATGAAGTATTAAAGGATCAAGAGCTCAATGCAGAATCCTTGGCCAACGCGAGGGCTGATAAATTATTAGCCCAAGAAGAGGTCTGGATTCGTAAAGGGGTAGAGGCGCGTAGAACAAGAAGCGTTGCCCGTATTGCCCGCTTAGAAAAGTTACGCACGAGTCGCGCTGAGCGTCGAGACGCTATGGGACAAGTAAAATTAGCCGTCTCAGCAGGAGACCGTAGTGGCAAGATTGTGGCGGATCTTCAAAACATTAGTAAGACATACGATAGACCAATTGTGCAGGACTTTACAGCCACGATATTACGCGGCGATAAAGTGGGCTTATTAGGCCCCAATGGTTCAGGTAAGACCACATTACTTAAGCTCATATTGGGAACGATCGCACCTGACTCCGGTACCGCAACTATGGGCACCCGAATTGAAGTCGCCTATTTTGACCAAATGCGAGAAGGTTTGGATCTCAATGCATCACTTGAGGACTACATCAGCCCTGGCAGTGAGTGGATCGAAATTAATGGCAATAAGAAACACGTCAAGAGCTATTTAAGTGATTTCCTGTTCGCGCCTGAGCGTACTAATTCACCAGTGAGTACTTTGTCTGGCGGGGAGCGTAATCGATTATTACTGGCTCGTCTATTTGCCAGGCCGGCAAATGTTCTAGTGTTGGACGAGCCAACCAATGACTTAGATATTGATACCTTAGACCTACTTGAGCAACTACTACAGGATTACAAGGGCACTGTTTTCTTGGTGAGTCATGACCGGTACTTCTTGGATAACGTTGTCACCAGCATTATTGCCAATGAAGGGGATGGCTTCTGGCGAGAGTATGAAGGTGGATATGAGGATTGGAAGATTCAAAAGGCTCGGTCTGACAAGATTCGAGCTAGCAATAACTCTGATAAATCAATTCCTAAGCTTGAAGTAAAAGCGGTATCCAAGTCAGAGGTAAAAGTTGAGGCAAAGATAGTTACCAAAGGCGGAGTACAAAAGCTCAATGGTAAAGAACGTCAAGAATTAGCGGCCTTACCTATGCAAATCGAAGAACTTGAAACAGAGCAAGCAGATATTGGGATTGCAATGAGTAACCCGGATCTCTATAAGAATGAGCCCGAGTTAGCAGCAAGTATGCAAGCCCGCTTGACAGAGATTACTGCGTTACTAGATCAAAAGCTACAACGCTGGGAGCTGCTATTAAGCCGCTCCGAGTCTTAGGCTTATTTAAGATTTAGACGCGCACGAAGTTGTGCGATCTCATCCAAGAGATCGAGGGCTAGAGCAACACCCGGTACATTTAATTCTAGATCATGTGTGAGATGTGCTGCAGTTTTAGCTCTTCTGAGGGAGTCACCGCTAAAGCGCCAGTCTTCCGGGGATGATCCAGCGGGGCTTAAGACGCCCTCTGATACCCAAGACATGATCAGCTCTTGAGGTGTGCGAGAAGCATGAGAGAGTTCCACAATACTCATGTGTACTTCATTCTCAACAATGCTCGCTTCAATCCAAGTGGTATTGATTTTGGTCATGGTAATCATCCCTTCAAGTGAGTTCTAGGGTTGAAATCAAAAGCCTTTTCAAAGTTCTGATAGGCCTCTTTTTGAGCATCTGTGCTCGCAGGTGGTAAGACAATGGTTGGCACTGCATATAGATCACCAGGTTCAGCGCTTGGGATGCCTTTACCTTTCAGACGCATCTTGCGGCCTGCAACAGTGCCTGCAGGAATCTTCAATTCTAGAGTTGAGCCCGCTGGTGTTGGTACATTGACAGTAGTTCCTAAAGCAGCCTCCCATGGGGCAAGTGGAATATCGATGAAGATATCTTTACCATCAACTTTGTAAATTGGGCTAGGATGAAAATCAATTTCCAGATACAGATCACCCGCTGGGCCATCACCTGCACCAGGGCCACCTTGGCCTGAGAGGCGTAGATTTTGTCCTGCCTTAATACCTTTGGGAATGCTGACGTCCAACTTACGCTCTTGAGTGCGTACATGACCGCTTGTATCTTGCGTAGGCATGTGTAATGAAATAGTGCGCTTAGCGCCGTTATAGGCATCTGCAAGATCAATCAAAATTTTGGCATGATGATCTTGACCTTTAAAGTTCATGCCTTGACGAGATTGTCCGCCGCGTCCACCTTGACGGTGATTTCCTCTGCCAAAGAGGGATTCAAAGAATTCACTTTGATCCCCTTCGAAGCCGCCACCATAGCCTGGGTGACCGCCACCAAATCCGCTATCAGCATATTCAAACCCTTCATTCCAATTTGGCGGGGGAGTAAAGTCCTGACCATTTTTCCAGTTGGCACCAAAGCGATCATATGCTGCACGCTTCTCAGTATCTTTTAAAACAGCATAAGCCTCGCCAATTTCTTTAAATTGTTCTTCAGCACCTGCTTCTTTATTAACGTCGGGGTGATATTTTCGAGCGAGCTTGCGGTAAGCCGCTTTAATCTCTGCCTCAGTGGCGGTACGCGCAACACCCAGCGTTTCGTAGTAATCCCTAAATTTCATAAGCCTGTATTCATCCTCATGTATTCATCGTTACTGAGCTAATAATGAATTCTACAGTCCTCTTAGCTCATTACCCCGATTTGCCAAGGGACAAATTCATAGTCTCCTAGGCCCAGAAGCTCACTTTTGGAGGGCTCTCCAGAAGCGGTTCGCAGGAAAAGCTCAAATATCCGTTGGCCCATCTCTTGGACCGAGACGGTGCCATCGAGGATTTCTCCGCAGTTGATGTCCATATCCTCAGTAAGGCGCTGATACATAGGGGTATTCGTAGCCAGCTTAATACAGGGTGCAGGCTTAGAGCCAAACATGGAGCCCCGACCAGTAGTAAAGGCAATGAGATTTGCGCCACCCGCAATTTGTCCTGTTGCCGAGACTGGATCAAAGCCGGGTGTATCCATAAAGACAAACCCTTTAGCAGTGACTGGCTCAGCATATTTATACACTTCCATGAGGGGGCCGGTACCACCTTTCATGGAAGAGCCCAGAGACTTCTCAAAAATATTGGCAAGTCCTCCAATTTGATTTCCGGGACTGACTTGTCCGTTAATTTGCACATCTCTTCCAACAGAGTATTCGTCTTTCCACCAACGAATACGGGCGATCAGTTTTTCACCAATCGATTGACTTGCTGCGCGGCGGGTGAGGGTATGTTCTACACCGTAGATCTCTGGTGTCTCTGACAAAATTCCAGTGCCACCATGCCGAGACAAAATATCTATGGCTGCACCTAATGCAGGATTAGCGGTAATAGAGGAAAACCCATCAGATCCTCCGCATTGCAAGCCAACACATAGATGACTAGCGGAAACAGTTTCGCGTTGCGCTTTATTAGCTTCCGGAAGTAGGGCTTTAACTGCCTCGATTCCGGCTTCAATGGTTTTTCGTGTACCACCAGTCTCTTGCATAATGAAGGTATGCAAAGTAGTGCCAGCTGTTAGATCTTCCTGCTCCATTAGCCCTTTGAGTTGATTGCGCTCGCAACCCAGACCAACAATCAGTGCAGCGGCTAAGTTAGGGTGGCGCGCATAACCAGCCATAGTGCGTCGCAGTAGCTCCATAGGTTCACCACTCATCTCCATGCCACAGCCAATATCATGACTAAATGCCACGACACCATCTATATTTGGATACTCTTTTAGTCTCTCAGGCGTAAACCAGTCAGCAATCTTATTGACCACGGTTGCAGAGCAGTTGACGGTAGACAAAATTCCAATGAAGTTACGTGTTCCCACTTTGCCATTAGGTCTCACATAACCTTGAAATGTTGCGCGTTCTGCTTCAGGCAACATTTGAGTAGGTTTAAATTCGCTAGCATAGGCATAGTCTCGATCAAACTCCCGAAACTCAGTGTTATGACTGTGCACCATAGAGCCTGCTTCGATATCAGTATTTGCAAAACCAACCGTCACGTTGTACTTCAGAATTGGCTCGCCCTGGTATATTTTTTTGGCAGCAATTTTGTATCCTGCCGGTACTTGGCTTCGACTTATGAAGTGTTCGCTAGGTACTTCAGTGCCAATGCCAATATCAACCCGAGCAACCACAATATTATCGTTAGGGTGGAGGCGAATAATGGCGCCAGCTAATTTCTTGCTAGAGGTTTCAATCATGATCTTGTTGACTCTTTTGTAATAGATTTATCCTAAACCTAGAATTGCTGATATTTAATGACTCAGGTCAAAAAATAGCACTTCCGCATCTTTCCCATCACTTATTTGAAGAGAGGATTCATTTTCAATGAGTAGTGCATCACCACTGTGCAGTTGTTGGCCATTGACGATGAGTGATCCTTGGATAAGATGAACATAGGCCTTACGGCTGGCATCTATGTTTAAGCTTTGCGCTTGAGCACCATCAAACTTTCCTGCATATATTTTTGCATCTGCATGAATTTTGACAGATCCATCTATGCCTTCCGGGGAAGCCACTAAACGCAGTCTCCCTAGTTTGTCAGCAGCGGGAATTGTTTTTTGTTCATAGCCGGGCTCAATCTCCATCACATTCGGTTCGATCCAAATTTGCAAGAAATGGGTTGTTTGATCTTTAGCATGATTAAATTCGCTATGGGTAACCCCACTACCTGCACTCATTCTCTGAACATCACCTGGAGGAATGCCTTTGATATTGCTCATGCTATCTTCGTGGGCCAGTTCACCAGTTAAAACATAACTAATGATTTCCATATTGCGATGACTGTGTTTGCCAAAACCCATTCCAGGGGCAACACGGTCTTCATTGATCACTCGAAGATTTCCCCAGCCCATAAATTTTGGGTCGTGATAACCAGCAAAAGAGAAGGAGTGGAAGCTTTTGAGCCAGCCGTGGTCGGCATAGCCTCTATCTTGGGATTTTCGGAGCTGGAGCATGAATTTAGACCTTTCTAAAGGAAATGATCAATAAGCACATTATCATTAGCTTTTGCTATTTTTGCTGATAGGTAGTGCATGGGAAGCTTTAAAGAGAATGTTAAGGAAACCTTTCTAGGTCTCTCTGAGAGCGCTCAGGAGAGGTGGTCTGACTTTACCCAATTCTTGCAAGAGACTTGGCCAGTTTTAATTCTTCTTCTGGCCATCCTCATGGGCATTTGGTGGTATGCAGATCCACCACCACCCCGACATGTTTTAATGGCTACCGGATCTCCTGGCAGCTCTAGTGAACTTCTAGGCAAACGTTATGCAGAATTTTTTGCTAAAAAAGGAATTACTCTAGAACTAGTTCAAACAAAGGGCGCGCAAGAAAATATTGATCGCTTAGCAGATCGCAAAGATGAATTGCAGGCCGCTTTTGTTCAAGCTGGCGTGGTTCATACTGCAGGGGTTTCTGGTATCCAGTCTTTGGGCGCCATTGCTTATGACCCTCTTTGGTTTTTCTATCGAGGCCCTGAACTTAAAGATAAAGACTTTAAAGGGGTTGATAGTCGTTTTAAGTATTTTCTAAGCAAAAAAATCTCTATTGGAATCGTGGGCAGCGGTACTCATACGCAAGCCATCAAAATATTGAAGCTTTCTGGATATGAGCCTGGGCCTGGATTTGTGAATCTGCCTGGAGAGCAGGCCATTCAGGCTATTCAAAAAGGTGAGATTGACGGGCTTTTTATGGTGGATGCATTCTATTCACCCAATGTACAGGCCTTGTTGAATGATCCTAATTTACATATTGGTACATTTGGGCGATCTGAAGCCTATGCCAAGCTTATTCCTTATCTGCACATACTAGACGTGCCTGAAGGGGCGTTTGATTTAAAGCGTAATCACCCTAGCAGCGATATGAAGATACTTGCTACAACCACCAATCTCTTGATTGATGATCGTATGCATCCGGCTATTCAGTATTTATTTTTGGAAGCTGCAAGAGAAATTAATGGTAGGGCGTCTTTCTTCGCTGCTCGAGGCGAGTTTCCTTCTTTCAAAAATACAATGCTTCCAGAAAGTCCAGTTGCAATTCATTACGAAAAGAATAGTTATCCATTCCTAGTAGCCTATTTGCCCTTTTGGCTAGCAGAGTTAGTCAATCGTCTTGTTTTTATTCTCTTACCATTTTTAGTAATCTCTTATCCACTCTTGCAGGCATTACCTGGTTACAGAACAAGGCGGATGCAGAACAAGATCAATCGCCTGTATTCAGACTTAAAAGGCTTTGAGCAAGAGTTACTTACCAATTTTGATCTCAGTCGTCGGGATGAGTATTTAAAGAGACTAGATGTGCTCGAGTACCAAGCTCTGACGATTCAGGTATCGCGACGTTTAGCGAGTGAGTGCTACTCTTTGCGAACTAGTATTGACTATGTTCGTAACTGCCTCAACAGAGGAGTTCAGCCCTATCAAATTAACGAGACATCGGTCGAGCTCGCAACTCAAGTGCTGAATAAGGTAGACACACTTCAGACTTCTGCGGCGGAGAAAACTCCTGAAACCCAGCAAAGCCCTGAAGTCGGGCAGCCACCTAAACCAGAGCTACCTTGATAATTTATTCCTTATCACCCGATTTGCTAGGGTATTTAAACGAGGCATAACGTACCACTGCATTCGCTATGGCTAGCACCAAGATTGTGATGCCCAAATATAGAATAGGGAGATCCGCTTCATGCTTAGTGTTTACCAAATCGATAATGAGACGTGTCACAGCAGTGATCGCCACATAGATCAAAAAACGCACTGGCATATGGTTGGTCTTGAAATAAATTCCAACCATTGCACCGATCTCTAGGTAGATAAAAAGTAAGAGTAAGTCTTCAATAGAGGCAGATCCCTTATGCGTCATCTCCATAAAGGCAACGGCAGCTGACCATACAGTTGCAGCACCTATTCCGAATAGGGCAATGCGATGAAATAGCGAGACAAATAAGTTGCCAATAGGTACTGTCCACTTCTCAACGACGGCCTCTATCTTTGAAGCATCTTTGGGTGAGTTTGGTGTCATGCTCATTTAAGTCTCCATTTTTACAATGTGTTTTTATTAGTATATTTCTCTATTGGATATAGATGGATAAAAAAAGAGGCCAGAGAGCCCCTTTTGGTCGAAGTGTTGATATAAATCAACCTAGGCTATCAGCCCAGATGTTGTGAGCCCAACCCCAGGCGTATACGCCTTCAAGGGTAGATGGCCCGGGAGATACTCCTCCTGAGCCAGGTACCGTTTTAAAGGTCTTTTCAGCAGCGTTATATTGATGAACACTCGCTACGTGTACAACCTCTCGGTCATTCACAAAACTGTAGCAAGTATTGGTAAGAACAGGGGCGGGGTTCACCTCCCATCCACTGAGTTCAGCAACAATGGCTGCAGCAGCTACTTTGGCGTGTTGGTTCGCCATATGACCTGATTTTGGCATTAAGGGCGCCACTTGTATGGAGTCGCCTAAGACGTAAATATCTTTCTGAGCAGTGGACTCAAAGTTAATGAAGTTCACGTTAACCCAGCGACCATTCGAATTTGCTAAGCCTGTTTTGACGGCAATTTCACCGGCGCTCATTGCGGGTAGCAAATTCAATACATCCGCTTTAATGTCATCTTGTACTTCAAGCTTGATTGTCTTAGTTTTTGCGTCAACTGCGATGACATTGTGTTTTGGTAAGTATTCAATGATTCCAGGATATTGTTCAGCCCAAACTTTTTTAAATAGGGCGCCTTTAGATGTCACATCTTGATTGGCATCTAGGATGAGCACTTTAGATTTAGGCTTATTCTGCTTCAGAAAGTTGGCTACTTGGCAAGCACGCTCATACGGCCCAGGAGGGCAGCGATAGGGCGCCTCGGGAATGCTGATAGCAAATGTGCCGCCATCTCGCATTGCAGCCAACTGCTTGTGAAGAGCCACAGTCTCAGGACCAGCTTTCCAGGCTTGCAGAGTGACGCCATCTTTATTGGCCTGCGCTAAACCCTCGATAGTATTCATCATTAAGGTGACGCCTGGAGAAACAATAGCTTTGTCATAGCGCAACGTTTTGCCTGATGCTAGCTTCACTGTTTTCTTGTCAGCATCAATACTGGCAACACTGTCTTGAATGATCTTGATGCCATGGCGCTTGCTCAGTTGATCGTAAGAGGTGGTGAGCTCTGCTAAGGTGCGGGAGCCACCTACGACTAGATTAGATAGTGGGCAAGAGATAAATGAAGCATTGGGTTCGATAAGGGTTACTTTGGCCGTGTTATTAGAAAATAGGCGTAAGTATTTGGCGGCAGTAGCTCCACCATAACCTCCGCCAATGACGAGTATTTCTGCTTTTTGTAAATTAGCACGAGCTGGGCCAGAGAGGCCTGCAAGCAAGCCAAGCGCCGCTGCGCTTTGGCCGATAAAGTGTCGACGATCCATGATGAGCTTCCTTATTGATTCTTGCCAAGTTGCTTGGCGATAGTTTCGAGTTGCTCGTCAGAGTAGCCTTTGGCTAATTGCGGCATGATGGTGCCTTCACGAGCACCAGATTTAAAAGCCTTTAACTGCGTCAGCATCTGTTCGCTAGTTAAGCCATTGATGAGGGGCATCCCGCCGTCAACTACACCTTTTCCGTCAGTGCCATGACAGTTGGCACAAGTGGCAGCTAAGCCACGCTTATATAAATTACTGGCGTCAGCATTTTGCGCAATAGCAAAACTACTCCAATGGCTAAAGCCAATATAGAGCGTAGTTAGGATTGCGGGTTTGAGATACTTTGCTCGCATAGGGTCCATCTCCGTTCAATTATTACGATGTAATCAATATAGTTATTACTTGTGCATATCTTAATCAAGAAGCTCTGGAAAAGTAGGTTATGCCTCAGATTGATTTTTCATAAGCTCATTCAAAAAAGAGCCTTTACCTACTTTTATCCAATCTCCAGACAAGCCCTATAAACTAGAGGTATGCGTGGCTCATTTTCTTACCGTTCTGTCGTCTTAATACTGCTTTTAGGTGTATTTACCTATCTATATGGCTTAGATAGTCGCTTTGCACCTAAAAACGGCGATGAGTATCCTTATATGCATATAGTTCGGATGACTGCGGATATGGGTCAATGGTTACCCCTGCAGTCTGAGATGGATGGCATTAAAAATACAAAGCCACCCCTGATTTTTTGGCAAGGTATTGCAAGCACGCAGTGGGGGAGCCAATGGGCACTCATCAATCTGCGTTGGCCTAGCGTTCTGTATACAGCACTAACAGCATTTTTCTTGTTTTTAGCAGTGCGACGATTTAGTGGAAAAACACAAACTGGTGTGCTGGCAGCTTTAGTTTGGCTTTCATTTTTTGCCACTTATCGTTACGGTCGTCCATTTCTAGCAGATCCTCCGGAAGTATTCTGGATCAGCTTGCCCTTTATGGCGCTTTTATATTGGGGTAAGTGCGCTTTTGAATCTAAATTCTTTTTTCCATTATTGGCAGGCATTTGTTTTGGACTTGCTCTCTTTGCAAAATCGTTTGCTTATATTACGCCAGCGAGTCTTGCCTTAGGTCTCTACTACTGGCGCTGGCGGCAGTGGAGTATTCCTAAAACCTTAGTACATGATCTATATAAAGTCTTTATTGCAGGCATTTTGGCACTAGCAGTTTTTGCTCTTTGGTTTGTCATCGATCCAAATCCAGAAGCAGTTTGGAAGGAATTTGTTCTCGGTGAAAATGCCGGAAAGTTCACAGCACGTAATTCAAATT
>Ga0208376_1000423_pt1 | contig 13080 bp, 9 predicted proteins | sample CryBogmetaGMA25M_FD_184548 | JGI IMG/M metagenome (GOLD analysis project Ga0208376, IMG submission 184548) | Freshwater microbial communities from Crystal Bog, Wisconsin, USA - MA2.5M (SPAdes) | ecosystem: Environmental > Aquatic > Freshwater > Lake | place: Crystal Bog, Wisconsin, USA...
TCCAGAAACTCTGCGAGGAGTTGAATGAGACGGAAACCCTGTTTCCGAGGACCAATCTCAGGCTAATTTACAATGTGGGATAATCGTAAAATCCAAGACATCAGGAGTTCTGAAGGTTATGAAGGTGAAACTATGGCTTCGGGTGGAGAACAACAGCAAATTCGTCCGTGGCAAGGGCAAGGTGCGGGATGAAATCGAGCGGCAGGTGCTCAGCCGTTTTGCCATGCAGAAAACTGAAAAGGATGGCTGGGAATACATCCTTTCGATCCCATACGCCACCGACGAGGAATTAGACAGTACCATTTACGAGGATATCTATGCTGAGATGGAACGTTGCGCGGATTTTCGGCACTGCTTCATTGAAGCTGATATCAATTCGCTGGACGGTCAAGATAGGAATTGGTAATGCTAACAGTGGCTTACTGTACTTGCTAGTGTTTCGGCCATAGAACCAGACCCTTATGGCCCAAAAATGAAGGAATCGTTGTCGTACCCCGAAAACGCCACAACCGCTTTGAACGGGGCATTCGCCTGTTTCAATGCCTCGCGGATAGCAATGAAATACAGGATCGCGCATTTAATGTTCCGCGTGACCACCATCGCCTTGGCCTTGCCTTTGAGCTTCCTCGCCTGCCAAACATGGTTGATGAAATGGTCAACCATGATCTTGGCTTTCACTTCAATCGCTTCTGGCGCGGCTTCAACGAAGGCTTTCAGCTTGTTCTGTGCCTTGGCGGTGTTGAACAAGGGGTTTTCCAAGATGGATTTTTTAATCTCGTAGTAGCTTTTGTAGGTCGTGTAATTCGCCAGCACGTCAAGGATGAAACGCTCTTCTATGGCCTGCTTCATCGAATATAAATGGAAGGGGTGAAAGCTGCCGTCTGTGCCTTGCCGTCCGAACTTTTCCAGCGTGGCGGGTTTGGGTGTGGCTGTGAAGGCGAAATGGCTGGTGTTCTTGCCCATCTTGCGGCCTTCCATCGCCTTGAGGAGTTTGTCTTGCCAGTCTTCAGGCTCTTCTTCCTCGTCGTCTTCCGCACCCAGGCTGATGTTGAGCTTGTCCGAGGCTTTGCCGGACTGGGAAGAATGCGCCTCGTCGATGATGACGGCAAAACGGCGGTCGCTTAGATTTTCGATGCCGTCCACGATAAGGGGGAATTTCTGAATCGTGGTGATGATGATCTTTTTGCCCGTTTCCAAATGCGATTTCAATTCTTGGGCATTCTCGCAATGCGCCACGATGTTTCTGACTTCGGAGAACAGCCGGATATTGTCCTTGATTTGCTTATCCAACAAGCGGCGGTCGGTGACGACCACCACCGAGTCAAACACATTGCGCTCGCCTGCCAGGTCGTACAGTTCGACCAGTTGATACGCCAGCCAGGTGAGGGAGTTGGATTTGCCGGAGCCTGCCGAATGCTGGATGAGGTAAGTCCGCCCCACCCTATAGTTACGGGCATCGTTTAGAATCAGCCGCACCACGTCCAATTGATGGTAACGCGGGAAGACCATGTTCCGCTTAAGCCTGCCGGTCTTGCGATCAGTCTCCACCGTGATTTTGGCGAAATGCTCAATGATATTGGCAAGGCTGTTGCGGGTGAGGATGTCGCGCCACAAATAGGCGGTTTTGTGTCCATCCGGGTTCGGCGGGTTGCCCTTGCCGAAATTGAAACCCCGGTTGAAGGGCAGGAATACCGTGTCCTTGCCTTCCAGCTTCGTCGCCATGTGAACCTCGTCCGGGTCAACGGCGAAGTGGACGAGGCAGCGGCCAAACTCAAACAGCGGTTCCTTCTGGTCGCGGTCGGTGCGGTATTGCTTCATGGCGTGGTGGACGGACTGCCCACTCCACGGGTTTTTCAGTTCCATGCTTGCCAGTGCCAAGCCGTTGATGAACAGCACTGTGTCGATGGATTTGCCTGTGTCGGTTGCCGAATAATGCACTTGCCGGGTCAGGCCAAAGCGGTTTTGCCCGAAACGGGCGATGACCTCCGGGTTAAGCTGGTTGTAGGGCAAGCGGTAAAACAAGGTCAGGTGGGCATGGTCGATGCTCAATCCTTTCTTTAGCACCGCCTGTACGCCGTCCTGCTTGATCTTGCGGTTTAGGCGTTGCAACACCAAACGCTGCCAGTCGGGGCGGTCGCTCAACTTAGCCAGTTCGTCCGCCTGGGTCTCATGCAGAAATTGCCAAAACAGCCGTGTGTCAATGGCGAATTCCCGGTCAAAGTCGCTAGGCTGGCCTATATGGTAGCCATCATTGCTTAGATGCGACTCGATACAGGCTTCTAGGGCTGCTTCGTTGGTTTGACTGGTCATGGGAACTTCATGGTAATCATGCCGCGGCGGATGATTTCAAGTATTTATGCGGTTTTTGAATGACCGTTTATTGTAATTTCATACCTTGACTTTACCCGATACAGTTTGAGTTATCAAGTCAGCTTTTAATTCATAAAGCTTAGATATTTCATCTCGCGTTAATAATCCTACTTCATTAAATTTTTTATCCATCAAATCTAAATAATTAGCTATTTCTATTTGTTCGTGTTTCGGCGGATTTATTACAAACCAAGATTTAATATGATTTTGACTAACCTTGACCATCGTCGAACTAGAGCCTCTAGCACATACATTGATTTGCATCCTTATTACAGGGCTTAAAAACAGGTACATCATATAACGACAATCAATTTTATTACTATCATATACTAATCTATAAAGTAAATCAGGAAGCATCACTAAGCTTGACGGGCTTGATTCAACATAACAAACATCGGCTACAAACTCCGGGGTGTTTCCACGCGACATGAGAAAATCGCCCTTTTGTATTTTGTACTCATATTTGAAGTGTTTTTTTGGGATTGGCTTTACTTCTTCGTCAATATATTTTCCGTTCTTTACTACACTGATTTTTGCAACAAAATATTCGCTATCATAGTTTACGTTTTCTATCGCAGGACTACTTCCTTGCTCAATTTTCCTCAAATAACGTCGGTTAGATGCAACTTCCCAATGGGCAGGAGTCTTCCCAATCCATTCAACCCCGCTATCCCGCATAGCCACATCTGGGTTCAAACCACGAGTCACAGCGCGATTGATAAGGATGTTTTTCTGTTCCTTCAGCAATTCAATCAGCCGTTCCTTCTTGGCGATGGCAGCGTCAATCTCGGCGGTTTTTTCGTCGAGGAAGATAACAACGCGCTCCTGTTCTTCTAGCGTAGGCAGTGGTAGGCAAAGCTTTTTGAATTCGTCAAACTCAATGCTCTCTCTTAACTCCATCATGCCTTTTGATATTTTAATTAAACTCTGCTGAAATGGCTTTACCTTAAAGAGATAGCCAAGATAGTTGGCGTTGGCTTTTGTCTTGTCTCTTGGATGAAGCACAAAATAAACTTGACTAAGTGCGCCGTGATATTTTGATATGCCAAGCGAACCGATAATCGCATTCATCTTATTGACAACAAGATCACCTGGATAAACAACTTTGTAATTCTCAATATTTTCAGACTTTTTGTTACCGACGTTACCTTTTTCATCATACGGGATGACACCAATGTCTTTCATTACTGACAGAATATAATCTGTCTTTGGTCCTATATTCTTCTCCCTCCGATCATGAAATAGTGCCCGAAGAGGCTGAATTTCCCAATGGCTAGGCACTTCCCCCAACCATTCCACCCCGCTGTCCTTGTAATTGTCATATCGTTGCATATCCGCCTCTTTGTCCTGCTACACAATAAACGGATTGACCAAGACCAGCCGGTTATCCAACACGAAACCATGCTGCATGTCTTCACTCAATACGGCTTCACAGCCCAAGCGCAAAGCACAAGCGAGTATCAGCGCATCGTAATATTGGAAATTATGCCGTTGGGATATTCTCACGGCAGCGAGGCTGTCTTCCGGCAACAAGATTTCGACAGGCAACGTGTCTTTGATTGTCTGCAAGACTGGCTCGATGGTGGCGAATTGAGCAGGAAACTTGCGCCGGGTGACGTTGCAAAACTCATTAACCACTTGGACACTGATAACGCAATCGCTGGCACTCAGCAGCCGGGAGGCAATTCGGCGTTTGTCTGCATCCTGATTGCAATATCGGTACAGCAAGACATTCGTGTCCACGAAGTATTTAGCGGACATTGGCCTCTTCCCGGTCAAAATGGAAGCCGGTCAAGTCCAACTGGAATTCTCCCAATTCAACTGGTTCGGCTTGGGCAACGAGACAACGAATATCATCAATGACTGATTCGGCATTGAATGGGAACTTGGTTTCTTGTCTTTCACTCAACGGCCAGAAAATCACTTCGATACTGTGATGCCTTAATTCAGGCGGAACAGCGACCACATCAGGGGCATTGGATAGTATTTGACGGACAGGTTGCATAATGTCTCTTCCTCTCTTTATTTTTTTCCCAATTCAGAAGCGGACGTTGCATTTAAGCGAAGCGGGTTAATCAATTTAACTTGACCATTGATGATTTGCCCATCTTGCATATCTTCGGTATAAAGTTGAGTGCAACCGGCTTCCAAGGCAGCAGCAACAATTTGACAATCCCAGTAGGAAAAGCCAAAGCGATTGCGAATTTCGATAGCTTTGAGAATGACGGTTCGGCCCATCGGCTGGATTTCGCAATGCATGAGCATATCTTCAATGTTCCCCTGAATCCATTTATCCTCCTGTTTGTTGCGCAACATTACGTTGTAATATTCAGCTATCACTTGTGGACTGATGACGGGTCGAGAAATTCGGTTCACAAAGTCCCAAGCGATTTCGCAACGGGGGTCTTTCTCGTCTTGCAAATGCGCGTATACCCAAATATTGGTATCAATGAACAGCTTATCGGGCATTGCGCTCTTCCCGTGACGGCATGACGATAGTATCAACTTTGGCCCGTCGATAGCGTGGGGGTTGCACGACAGTATCGGGTTCGCTGTCATCCAAAGGCCAAATAATCAATTCAATTAGCTTATGCCGCAAATCGGGAGGGATCGCCACAAACTCGGGTGCATTATGAATAACTTGACGGACGGGTTGCATGTCATTTCCTCTTATCAAAGATGTTGCCCAACAAAGGCCACCAGTTTTTTCAGCAAGCCTTCGGTCTCCGCTTCCAGCGTCAATATTTCCGCTGTCACCTCCGTCAAATCGCGCAAGGGCTTGTGCCGATAAAATACCTTGTTGAAACTGATTTCATAGCCTATCACGGTTTTGTCGAGGGCGATCCAAGCGTCTGCGACATGCGGCCTGACTTCGCGCAGAAAATAGCCGTGGATGTCGTCTTTGAGTGGCACGTTTTCCGTGTCGCGCGGTTCGCTGTCCGTCTCGTATTCAATATACTCGCCTGCCTTGTCGATTGACCAATACCCAAAATCAGCCAAGTGTGCTGCCTCGGTGCGCAATTCGGTGATCCGTTCCTTGAGCTTCTTGCCTGTCAGGGTGTGCGATTTCTTGATGACTTTGGCGGCGGTTTCCTCGCGCCAGCTTACCGCACCCAGTATTTGTTTGCGCTCGGATGCGGGAAGCTTGAAACCCAGCCCTTCGACGGCGGCATCAAGCTCTTTCACGAAGACGTTAAAATCCAGGCTAAGGGTTTGGCCGACGAGTCCCATGAGCTTCTCGGCCTTTTCCATGATGCCGCGCTGTTCTTGCCATAATGTTGGCGAAAGTAGTTCCTTGCGCTGACGTGGCGACAGCGAGATTTCTTCCCGTTCCAGATGGCTTTCGATGGTTTCGGCGTGGTCGGCCAGCCCGTCATAAACCGCCTCGCCGTATTTTCCATAAGCCCATTCCATCACGTCAACCAGGGCAGGGTGAAAGCGCAAAGTGGCAACCCTCTCCGGGGTGAATTGCGCAGCCAGCCTGAGCGGGCGTTCAATGGTGAGTTTGTAATAGCCGAAGTCCCGGTTGTCGAAGACTTTGGAAATGTCCGTTTCCGCGAGTCCTAAATAAAGCCGGGTAATCTGCTGGATATGTTCGTCGGAGAATTCGCAGTTCTTTTGCCCCAGGTTCTTGCGCAGTTTGCGGTACAGGTTGGATGCGTCGATCAATTGCACCTTGCCCTTGCGCTTTTCCTCCTTGCGGTTAGACAATAGCCAGACATAGGTGGTGATGCCGGTGTTGTAAAACAGGTTGTTGGGCAGTTGGATGATGGCTTCAAGATAGTCGTTTTCGATCAAATGGCGGCGGATGTTGCTTTCGCCGCTGCCAGCGTCGCCAGTGAACAGGGCGGAGCCGTTATGCACGGTGGCAATGCGCGAACCTAACGGGCTGTCGCCCTTGCGCTTCATCTTGCTGACCATTTCCATCAGGAACAGCAATTGACCGTCCGATGAGCGCGGGATGGCGGGGTAAAAGTCGTAGCTTTTGCCGGTCCAGTCGCTGAGGTTGACCAAGAAGCGGCGGTCTCTCACTTCCTTGTCTTCAATAATATCGCCTTGGTCGGATTTCCAAGACTCCCGTAAGGGGGATTACTGAGCATGAAGTCAAAGCGCATGGAGCCGAATTCATCCCTTGCCAAGGTTGAACCAAACTTGATGTTTTCAGGCTTGTTCCCCTTAATCAACAAGTCCGATTTACAGAATGGCGTAGGTCTCCGGGTTGACCTCTTTGCCGAACAGGTGAATCCCCACCTTGGCCCGTATCTCGCCTTCCGGGTCGAGGATGAAATCTTGCGACTCCGTAAGCATCCCGCCCGAACCGCAAGCCGGGTCGTAAATCGTCAATGGATTCGGCAGGCGGTCTTGCACGGGCAGGAAAACTAAATGGGTCATCAGTTTGATGACTTCACGCGGGGTGAAGTGTTCGCCGGCCTCTTCGTTGTTCTCCTCGTTGAATTTCCGAATCAACTCCTCGAACACATAGCCCATGCCTAAGTTGGACAAACCGGGCTGGTTGCGACCGTCCGGCCCTTTGCGGTCATTCGGCGACAGGTTGATTTCGTCCGAAACGAATTTCTCGATGACATCATGCAGAACGTCGGACTGTTCCATTTTATGGATTTGGTTGCGCAAATCGAATTTGGCAATAATGTCCTTCACATTGTCGGAAAAACCGTCAAGGTAGTTGTTGAGGTTGGCTTCTAATTGAGTGGGATTGCCGAGCAGCGTTTTTAGGGTAAAGCGGGATGTGTTATAGAACACATAGCCGGAAGCCTCGCACAGACCATCCTTGTCTAGGTCTGCCATTTTGACTTCTTCGCGCTGGAAGCGGACTTCCTCCAACACCGCTTCTTTGCTGGGTTCAAGCAGGCAGTCCAGCCGCCGCAACACGAACATGGGCAAGATGACATCGCGGTATTTGCCCCGGACGAACACATCGCGCAAGCAATCGTCGGCAATCGACCAGATGAAAGAGACGATCTTGTTATGGGCGGAATGATCCATTATTTCTTTTTATTGAGGGAAATCGCCTGTTCAAAACGATTTGGCATATTTTGGGTAGGCGTAAGGATTCCTTCGTAAAGTGCGACGTGATGTCGCGTAAGTAATTGTTTTAACTATCTTCATAGTGATGAAACCCGCCGTTCCCTCGGCGGTAGCCTACTGGCACATGCGTTACCAGCAATGGTTTCGTTTGAAGCTGTCGGGACAATGTACCCCATTCCTCGAATGAGGTGAAGCCAACCCCGTGAGGGGGAAGCGTATCTGCTAGTGCAAAAGCGGAAGGGGGCTAGGCTGGGTGGCATGGTTAACCCATGTGAACTTTCGATAAACTCCGTCAGGAATGACAAGCCAAAGGCACTGACAGGCTTGAACTAAAAAGTAAGTGGCCGGTTAATCCGGTTTTACGTCGGATTACAGGGACATCATGGCCACCGGAGGAACGATAGAACCTAAACCACTCGTGTTACTTACGCGGAACATGGTAAACCCCATCCTCCGCCAGCAATGGCAGGCCGACCGCAAGGAAGGCTGATGGAGGAGGGGCAGAGGATGGCGGAGAAAGCGAAGGCCGCTCTGTAGTGGGGCGGATAGGGATTGCAACATCATCCCAACCGGCAACGGTGCAGACTTCCGCTTGGTCTCTCGTCACGAGAGAGTTTGTAGAACCTTTCATCATAGGAGGACAAGCAAATGAACGCGGCAATCGCAGCGTGTGCGGCCTCCGGCTTGGAAGTGGACTGGCACGGCATCAACTGGGCTGAATGCTACCGACAGGTCAGAAGGCTGCAAGCGCGTATCGTGAAGGCAGTGCAGGAAGGCCGCTGGGGCAAGGTGAAAGCCTTGCAATGGCTGCTGACCCACTCGTTTAGCGGCAAGGCAATCGCAGTGAAGCGGGTGACTGAAAACTCTGGAAAGAACACCCCCGGCGTGGACAAGCAAACATGGCCCACGCCGGGAGCCAAATCTCAGGCCATATTGTCACTCAAAAGGCATGGGTACAAGTCCCAACCCTTGAAAAGGGTTAATATCCCAAAGAGTAACGGCAAGATGCGCCCACTGGGAATACCGACGATGAAAGACAGGGCCATGCAGAAACTCCATCTGCTGGCCTTGGAACCCGTCTCGGAAACCACGGCGGACGGGAACTCTTACGGTTTCAGGCCGGAAAGGTCCACGGCGGACGCGAGGGAGCATTGTTATATCGCCCTCGGGCGGAGATGTGCGCCGCAGTGGATTTTAGAAGGCGACATCAAAAGCTGTTTCGACAAAATTTCCCATCAATGGATACTCGACCACATCCCTGTGGATAAAGTCGTATTACAGAAATGGTTAAAGGCTGGATATGTCTATGAAAGAAAACTCTTCCCAACGGAAGCGGGAACGCCGCAAGGCGGAATCATATCGCCAACCTTGGCGAACATGGTACTTGATGGCCTGGAATCGAAACTTGAAGCCACATTTGGTAGAAAGGACACGGCGAAGGGCAGCGCAAACCAGATAAACCTGGTTCGTTATGCGGACGACTTCATTATTACCAGCAGGACGAAAGAAATGTTGGAAAACGAAGTCAAACCTCTGGTTGTAGAATTTCTCAAGGAACGAGGGCTTACCTTATCGGAAGAAAAGACCAAGATAACGCACATCAAGGGCGGGTTTGACTTCCTCGGATGGAATATACGCAAGTATGGCGGCAAACTCCTAACCAAGCCGTCCACTAAGAACGTGCAAGCGTTCCTTGACGATATCCGGGATACGGTTAAGGCGAACAAACAGGCAAAGCAGGAAAACCTAATTGGCTTGCTAAACCCCAAGATAAGGGGCTGGGCAAATTACCATAAAGGCGCAGTCGCCAAAGATACCTTTTCCAAAGTAGACCATGAGATTTGGTTAATGCTATGGCAATGGGCAAAACGACGCCACCCGCTTAAAGGAAGCCAATGGATTAAAGCCAAATACTTCCAAACCATTGGGAAACGGGAATGGGTGTTCTCGGCAAACGTCAAAACAAGGGAAGGAGAAACGAGGATGGTAAGTCTAGTAAAAGCGGGCGACACCAAAATCGTGAGGCACGTCAAGATTAAGAGCGAGGCCAACCCGTTTGACCCTGAACAAGAAAGCTATTTTGAAAAGCGCCTAGGTGTGAAGATGAATGGCAGTGTGACGGGGAAAGTAAAATGGTTAAAGCTCTGGTGGAGGCAAGACAAGGAATGCCCAAACTGCCATGAAAAGATAACGGAAGAAACGGGGTGGAACATCCACCACATCAATCCGAAGTCAGAAGGCGGTGGGGACAATATATCCAATCTAGTGATGTTGCATCCAAATTGCCACAGGCAAATTCACGCCAGAAGTTAAAGACAGCGAAACCGGCTCCCGCAAGGGGGTTTTGACAGGCTTGAGCCGGATGATGGGAAACTATCCAGTCCGGTTCTTAGGGGAGGGAGTGGCGGTAACGCCGCTTCCTTACCCGACTGAGTAACAAGCCATGTTTGTCACGTTTTGACCAATGCGCGTGACCGGATAAAGTGGATCAGCGTCGAACGCGACACGTCCATGATCTTGGCGATTGATGCCTTCGATACCTGTTTGCCAAGAAGAATGCTGATTTCCGGTTCTTTGCCATCAAGCCTGGATTGGCCGTGCGAACCTTTCGGACGACCGGGCAAATTGCCTTTGGCCTTGGCCGCCGCCAACCCCTCGCGCGTCCGTTCCGAAATGAGGTCGCGCTCGATCTCGGCGAACAGCCCGAACATCGTCACCATGACCTTGCTTTGAATGTCCTGCTGCTGGCCGTCTAGCTGGATATTCTCCTTGATGGCGACAAAGCGGATATGGTTCTTGACTAGGCTATCGACGATCTGGATGATTTGCGCGACGCTGCGCCCCAGGCGCGACAGTTCGCTCACCAACATCAGGTCGCCTGCCTGCATGCCCGCACACAGCCCTTCTATCCCGCGCTCCTTCAGCGTCTTGCGCGAAGAAACCGTCACCTCGACGAAATCGTCGACATGCATGCGGTGGCGATGGGCATAGTCCAAAATCACCAACCGCTGGCTATTGATGTCCTGGCCACCGGTAGAAACACGCAAGTAGGCGACGGTTTTCATGGGGTGGGCAGGGGGTGTCGAAGAATAGGCCTTTTACGGGGTTTTTTGTACGCAATCCGTTTATTATATCCGATGTTTTCATGGTCAATTATGTTTCATCAAAACGGTCGTTTCCATAGCCAACCCTGATCGAATAAACCCCATTGCAACCCAGCGACACCGCCTATCCAAGGTTCAAGAGCCGCCCATCGGAGACCGAGTTGGAGCGTTTCTACTCCCCGAGCGAAAACGAACGGGCGTTTTGCGACAGCTACACGCGATCACAGACAACCCGCCTAGGCTTCGTTCTGTTGCTCAAGACCTATCAGCGCCTGGGTTACTTCGTCACCTCGGAGCAAGTTCCCGACGCAATAGTCGAGCACATCGCGGCTGCCGTGAACGAGCCGGATGACAGGGAGGCGCTTCGGCAATACGATTTATCCCAAGCCAGGCGCAAACACTTGTCGGCGGTGCGCGAGTTTCTCGGCGTCAAACCCTTCGATGAAGGCGGCAAGGCGCTGATGAGGAATGCCTTCCGCGAAGCGGCGTTGACCAAGGAGGATGTGATCGACCTGATCAACATTGGCATCGAAACGCTGGTGCGCGACCGGTACGAGTTGCCGGCCTTTGACACCCTGGAGCGCGAGGCCCGCTTGCAGCGGGTAGCGACGAACCAAGAATTGTTCGCTCAGGTCAACCGCACCCTGGGCGATGCTGGCCGCTCGCTCCTCGACAGCCTCTTTGTCGTCGGCGACGATCCGCGCCGGGTCAGCCTTTGGAATGACCTGAAGCAAGACCCGGCGAAACCCACGCTGGACGGCATGCGCAAACTCGTCGCCCGGTACGACCAGTTGACCGGCATGGCAGGCCATGCCCACTTGTTGAGGGCGATCCCGGTAGTCAAGGTCAGGCAATGGGCGCTGGAGGGGGCCAGTTTGGATGCCGCCAGCATGGCCGACATGGAACCGAACAAGCGCTACGCGGTGGCGCTTGCGCTAATCTCACATCGCTTGGCCCGTGTGACCGACGACCTCTGCGATATTTTCTGCAAGCAGATGAGGCGGGTAACCCGCTTGGCCGAGGATGCATTGGAAAAATACCTGGCCGACAACCAGGAAAAAACCGACGAGATACTGTTGCGTTATTCGGCACTGGAAACGCTGTTAAATTCCGACTGCCCGGAATCCGAACAATTGCAGGCTGTCCGGCAGGCCGTGACCGCACGCCCCGACCTGTGCGAATTCTCCCGCCTGCACGCCGAGCATGGCGGCAAAAACGAGTGCCGGTTCATGTGGTATTTTTTCAAGCACAGGCGCTCCGAGTTGTTGCGGATTCTATGCAAGATAAACCCGGTGTCCACCAGCCAGGATGCCAGTTTTGAACGCTCTCTGGCGTTCATGTTGAGCATGCGCAAGCGGCACGGGGAATGGGTCGAACTCAAATCAGGCAGCGAAAACGGGTTAAGCCTGGCAGACCTGGATTGGATGCCGGACAAATGGCGGAAGCTTGTCATTGGCGAGGTTCAACCAGACACCCATCCAACCAAGATCAATCGCCGCCAGTTCGAGGTCTGCGTCTGCTCGCAGATGGTCAGGGAACTCAAGTCGGGCGACATCTGTGTTGTCGGCAGCGACGAATATTCCGACTTCCGCGAAGAGTTGCTGCCCATGGACGAATGCGAAAAGACACGCGCCGATTACGGCGAGAAGGTCGGCTTGCCGGTGGAGGGTCGCGCATTCGTCGAGCATGTGCGGACGATGTTGGCGGAAGCGGCAGCGAAGGCCGATGCGGCCTACCACGACAATCCTTATTTCAAGATGATCGATGGGCGACCGAAGATCGCCAAACAAGAGAAGAAGCCAACCCCGGCAGGATTCAGCGAGTTGGAAAAGCGGCTGGCCGCGAAACTTGACGCACTGGACCTATCGTTGCTGGATGTCCTCACTGACACCATGCAGTGGCTTGGCTGGGGCGAACACTTCGGCCCGTTGAGCGGACACCAAGGCAAAATCAAGGAAGACGCGAAGCGCAAAATCCTGACCGCCTTCGCCTACGGAACTGGCTTGGGGCCAACCCAAATCGCCAAAAATGTCGCTGACCTGAGCGCGCGCCAGGTTTCCTTCGTCAACCAGCGCCAAGTCACCACGGAAAAGCTGGATGCGGCAATCTGCACCGTCGTCAACGCCTACAACCAGTTCCGGCTACCGCGCTATTGGGGCGACACGAAACGCGCGGCGGCCGACGGCACACAATGGAACCTGTACGAGAACAACTTGCTGTCGGAGCGCCATATCCGCTACGGCGGGTATGGCGGCATTGCCTACTATCACGTCAGCGACGATTACATCGCGCTGTTCTCGCATTTCATCCCCTGCGGCGTTTGGGAGGCCGTGTACATCCTTGACGGCCTGACCAAGAACAAGTCCGACATCCGGCCCGACACGCTGCATGGCGACACCCAGGCGCAAAGCGCACCGGTTTACGCGCTGGCGTTTTTGCTGGGCATAAAGCTCATGCCGCGCATTCGCAACTGGAAAGACCTGAAATGGTTCCGTCCGGCGGCGACCGATGTGTATAAAAACATCGATGACCTGTTCACCAGGGAATCAGTGGATTGGGA
>Ga0208376_1000425_pt1 | contig 13036 bp, 12 predicted proteins | sample CryBogmetaGMA25M_FD_184548 | JGI IMG/M metagenome (GOLD analysis project Ga0208376, IMG submission 184548) | Freshwater microbial communities from Crystal Bog, Wisconsin, USA - MA2.5M (SPAdes) | ecosystem: Environmental > Aquatic > Freshwater > Lake | place: Crystal Bog, Wisconsin, USA...
CGATCTCTACATCCCCTTCATTGAGCGGTCGCTCACGCTGCTGGTGGAAGGTGGACACCTCGGATTCATCTGCGCGGATCGCTGGATGAAGAACCGCTATGGTGGTCCCCTTCGCCAGATGGTGGCAAAACAGTATCATCTGAAGACCTATGTCGATATGGTGAACACGCCCGCCTTCCAGACCGAGGTGATTGCGTACCCGGCGATCACCATCATCGCCCGTGAGCGAGGGACGATCACCCGCACCGCGCATCGCCCCATAATTGAGACAACCACGCTCGCGCCGCTTGCTCGCCAGTTAACCGAGCCGCACCAGTCGGACTCGGCGCAGGTGCGCAGCCTGACCGGCGTGGTAGAGGGAGCGGAGCCGTGGATTCTCGGTGTGTCCGACCACCTCGCCCTTGTGCGACGGCTTGAGGCCGCATTTCCATCCCTTGAGGACGTGGGGTGTCGGGTGGGCATTGGGGTTGCGACGGGCGCGGATGATGCGTTTATTGGCCTCTTCGATGCACTCGATGTGGAATCTGATCGCAAGCTTCCGCTTGCGATGACACGCGACATTCAGACCGGCACGGTGGTATGGCGGGGGCTAGGGGTGATCAACCCATTTGAGGACGACGGGAGTGTGGTCTCGCTCTCCCGGTATCCGCGCCTCCGTGCCTATCTTGAGGCACGACGTGCGGTGATTGCCGGACGGCATATCGCTCAGAAGTCACCCGTGCGATGGTATCGCACGATTGATCGCATAACGCCTTCCCTTGCGACACAGCCGAAGCTGTTGATTCCCGACATCAAGGGCATGGCGCAGATCGTCTATGAGCCAGGACGGCTGTATCCTCACCACAACCTATACTATATCGTGTCCGATACGTGGAATCTCCGCGCCCTCCATGCGGTGCTGCGAGCAGGCATCGCCCAACTCTTTGTGTCCACCTATGCCCCTCGGATGCGTGGCGGGTTCCTGCGCTTCCAAGCACAATATCTTCGGCGCATCCGAATTCCACACTGGAGCGATGTGCCAACCGTACTCCAAACCGCACTGGTTACCGCTGGGGAACGCGGAGATCTACCGGCATGTATCTCGGCGGTGGCTCAATTGTATGGACTGAGCGAGGATGAATACGTGGCGATGAGGACAGAGCAAAGAGACGTGCCATGACCATCAACCTTACCCATTATGACGATAAAGCTCGTGTGGCAGTACAATCATTCTGGGGAAACCGGGAGCAGGCGCTCCAGGCGCACGTCGCCACAGGGAAGGCCGATACGGGGCAGCGCGGGGCGGTGACCGCTGGCAAAAACATGGGTGGATTTATCGCATTGATGATCGATCTGGTACACGCAAATGGATTAGCTCACGCGCAGATCCACCAGCAGCGTGCGGTACTCACCCTGCCAGGGTACTTCCGACCAACCAAACTGTGGGATCTGCTCATTACGCATCAGGGCCGTCTGATCGCAGCACTGGAGTTCAAGAGCCAGGTTGGCCCCTCTTTTGGGAATAACACCAATAATCGTGCCGAGGAGGCCATCGGCACCGCCCACGACCTATGGACGGCCTACCGTGAGGGAGCTTTCGGAGTGCATCCCCGACCATTTGTGGGATGGATGATCCTTGTCGAGGATACACCGAAGTCACGGGGGCCGGTGCAGGAGACATCGCCGCATTTTCCCGTCTTTCCCGAGTTCCAGGGAGCGTCCTACATCCAGCGATACCACCTACTCTGCCAGCGCATGATGCAGAAACATCTCTCCACCGCCGCATGTGTGATTGCCTCCCCCCGCACCGCCGCAACCGACGGGCACTATTCGGAGGTCGGCGATATGACGAGCCTCCACACCCTCGTGGCGTCGTTTGCGGGACACATCGCGGTTGAGGCGACCCGTAGCGAGAGGCCGATCTCCCCAGGGTCGTCATGATGATCTGGGTTGACGCCGATGCATGCCCCACGGTGGTAAAGGATGCGGTTTTTCGTGCGTCCGCCCGACTGCACGTGCCCGTCTGCCTCGTGGCGAACCACCCACTCGCGATACCGAACTCCCCGCTCATTCGCATGACGCAGGTCACCATGGGGAGTGACATGGCCGATGCTCATATTGTTCAGCACGTCACGCCCGGCGATCTCGTGATTACCGCCGACATCCCTTTGGCAGCGCAGGTCGTTGCCCGTGGAGCCATTGCCCTCGACCCTCGCGGCGATGTATACACCGCCGAGACGGTAGGGGAGCGGCTCGCGCTCCGTGATCTGATGGAGGAGTTGCGCGGCGCCGGGGTGATGATTCGGTAGGACTTACGCCGTTGACATGCTTTACCGCATCGGGAAGCTCTATCCGCTCAACGGGCGGAATCGTGGTTTAAGGCTTTGCAAAGCAGTTCTCAACGTTCAACGGCGTAAGTTCTACCCGTATCTCGGCGGTACCCGAGGACGAGGCGCGAGTCCCTGCAGTAGGTCGTTCGGCCCTCCATTCGGCAATCGCCGAGTCGAGGGCCGCGATCTGCACGGGGGTGCGTGGTGATCGCCATTCCCGTAAGAACCGGGCGTGCGTAACCACCTTCTCGAAGGTGCCCTCTTTGGACGACATCATCGCCCGGAAGGTGACACCCAGCGCGTTGAGGGCGGCATCGTTGCCCGCGTCGAGGGCCGCGATGACGTGGGCGAGTGTGCGTGTACGGATCGCGGTGATCTCATTGCCGTCGTCTAAGATGCTCATCATGCCCTCGCAACGCTTCGTTGTAGATTCGTTCAAACTCAGTTTCACGGCCCACTCCCCACATCCGTGTCACCCGCCACACCAGGGTTAAAAATACGGGAACACTATCGCCGCTCCTCATACGCATTTAGACCGATCCTCTCCACTCGCTCTGCGAGTTCATCGGCCGTCGGTCGGGTATAGATCGCCGTGGTGTCGAGTGAGCTGTGGCCCAGCAGCCGGGCCAGCGCAACTAGATCACCGGGGCGTTCGCGGAGGTACCGATGGGCGAAGGTATGGCGCAGATCGTGCGGGGTTGTCTCGGCAGGAACCAAGCCGCGCACCGCGCATCTGCGCACTAGGCCCGTCATCACCCGCCAGATCCCCGCATCGGTGAGGTGCGTGCCCATCTGGCTCTGCCACAGCCGATCAGCAGCGTGGCGGCCCTGGAGCTGTGGCCACGCCTGCGCGACCGCGCGCAGGGTTGGCTCAACCTCCAGCATTGGCCCGACATAGCTGGCCAGGGCGGTGCGCGCCGATCCGTTGAGCGGCACGGTGCGCGCCTTGTCGCCCTTGCCCGCCCGCACGAGTAGGCTCCCGCTCTTCTCGCCGAAGGTGATGTCCCGCCCGCAGAGCGCGGCGCACTCACCGATGCGGATGCCGGTCTGGAGCATCACCTGAACACGTGCGTCGTCGCGGGCCGAGTGGCGGGATCGCGGGGCCTCACGCAGCAGCGCATTGACCGCCGTGTCGTCGAGGCCGCTCGGCGCATCGAGTATCGTGGTTCGCACCAGATGCAGATGTGTGGCCGGGTTCGTATCGAGGTAGCCCTGCGCGGTCAGCCAGCCGCACCACGCCCGCAGGGCGCAGGTGTGGATATTCACCGTGCTTGTCGCCTCGGTCTTCGGGAGCGCTCGACAGTAGCCGTGCAGGGCAATCGGCGTTATGTCACCAAGATCCAGCGGTCGGCGCTCTTCCGCCTCGTACCATACGAGAAACCGGATGACACCGCACGGTAGCGCGTGACCGTGCGTGGCGAGCGGTCGCGGATGCCGAGGTCGCTGAGCCAGAAGCTCACGCGATCCACCCGTGATGCCATGTCGCCCGTCCCTCCCCCTGTCGTGACGTATTCTCGTGCGCCTTTTTACCGGCATCCCACCCCCTAAACAGGTGGTTTCGGGCAATATAATGCCGCAAAGGGTACGAGAAGACACCTCCTCGTGCGCTTTTGCCTCTTCTTACCCCCACCAGGCGATAGAATGCGCGTGTTTGTTCTGGCTCCAGATAGGTAGAGCCACCGCCTCGTCGCACCTGGTTCCCAGACAACGAGACCCCCACTCAGCGGGAGAGTCTTTTTTGTGCGCCCGGATTGACGCCGCCCCACGGATCTGCGGCGCGGCGCATGGCAAACGTACACCGCACATCAGCCCACCACGAGTCCGGGCGGGGGTGTTCGCCCGTTCAGCCGTTCGCCCGTTCGCCCGTTCAAGACCTGCCCCGGATGGCCGTTTGTGCCCGTTCTGAACGGGCTGAACGGGCTGAACGGCTGAACGGCTGAACGGGCGAACGGGCGAACGGGCGAACACCTGCGGTCCCTCGCACACAAAGAAGTCGTGGTTCCCCAGGTCAAGATGCGCGCACCGCAACAGATGCGCGTTCATCGAGGATGAGAGGGGGTGCAGGATCGCCGACGAGCAGCGGCGGACGAGGGATGCGGATTATCGGGGGATGCGTGTTGTTGCCGTTCGCACGGCATAAAATCGCCTATTCCCGTTTTTGCAAACCTGATGTATTATTGAGGATGCCGCGCCGAGTTTAGTACCCGACGCGGCCACCTCTCCCGAGTTCTGGTTCGAGAAAGGCGTGCCTATGGTAGCACGCTACACGCGAAGGGAAAACACCCATGTCCGGCGTTACATCCAAAGAGATCAGCCCCAGTTCCACTGGTCGTACCACCCGTCCAAACGCCCCCCTTGAACCCAGCGGATTTTCTGGATTCTCTATCGGAGCCTTTGGCCTCGTCGTCAGCGCCATTTTCTGGGTCATCGGCGCTCGGTGGACGGTAGACGGATTAGTCGTGATATTCAACGCCATTCTGCATTTCCTCACGATCCCATATCAGGCTCCTGTTCCCACCAACTACATTATCTACGCCTGCCTTTGCCCAGTGCCAATTATTCTCTCAGCAGTGGAGTGGAAGTTTCCGTTTAGTCGCGTGGACGGTGAGTGGTACTTCGCGAAGTCCGGCACATGGCTAGTGTGGATCGTTGCGTTTGCACTCGATCTGTACACCACCTATCTGGGCCTTGGCGTTGACCCTGGGCCAGAATCAGTGACGTTCATGCGCGAGCTTGCCACCAGTGGAACTCAACGCATCTTGATGGCCTCCGCGCTGACCGTTGGACCGGAGTGGCTTGGCAGGCAGATGCTTTCGATACTCAAGAGAATTTTCTCGGGGAAGAATTGAGGTTCGACATGATCCAGGATCTCCTGCATCTCATCACGCTGTTTGCACAGACACTCCCTTCTCGACCGGGGGGCGACTTCTCGTTTGCGGATGTCCCCTACTTGATCCTCGGCATCCTGATTTGTGCCGTCGTCGTCGGGGTCTCCACTAACATCTGGGATCAGCAAGAACGTGATCGGAAGCGCCAGCGAGACGGGGGACAGCGCACAATGCCCCGCCCCACCCCGCTGCCAGCGGTCAGTGGGCAGGATCCAGTGATGTCGCAAAACTCCATCCCCGAGCCGCCACCGCACCCGCAGCGCATCACGGCGGCGGAGCGGCGGCACACCCTCGTCGTCGGTAGCGAGGGCGATGGCAAGACCCAGACCCAGATCGCCTTCCTCGTCGGCGACATCCGCCGAGGCGAGCAGGTTGTCTGGGCTTCCACCAACCTCGCCCTCTTCCACAGCCGCGACCAGCAGACTGACCTGCGCCCCCTCGCCCATCTCTTCGAGTACACCAGCGAGCGGCGCGAAATCATGGCCGTCCTTCTGTGGGCCGCCGCCGAGGTTGACCGGCGCATGCTCTCGTACAGAGCCGACACGCCCCACGGCGACCCGGTGATCATCTATGTGGACGAGCTTGGCGGGCTCTACCGCGACTTCGGCGAAACCCTGGTGCGGGCGATGCGGATGATCGCCGAGCAGGGCCGCAAGGTGGATGTGTTCCTCTTCCTGGTCGCCCACAATACGCTCAAAGAGTCTACCGGCCTTGACCTCGCCCTCAAGGCGCTGTTCAAGACCCGGCTACTCGGCAACGTAGACCAGGCCACCTGGACGGCCATGGTCGGGCCGGGTATCAAGCTGCGCGGCGTACCGGACGGCCAGGGGCTCTGGCATCAGCCTGACAAGCGCGGCACCGTCTTCCCCGTCACCGTCCACCGACCAAGCGCGCAGGACATCACCCGCATTGCCGCCATGCGCCCCCGGAACCGCCCGTCCATCCTCGACGCGGCCCAGTCCTACCGCGAGGAACTGGCCGCCGAAAAGCCCGTCGCGGCAAAACCTGGACTGCCGGTACCGCCGGTCTGGGAACCCAGCGAACTCCACCTTCAGGTACAGGAACTCGTACAGGCGGCTCTGCCCGAGATCATCCGCATCATGACGGTCGAGGGACTCTCCCTGGCGAAGGCGCAAGAGTTGACCCAGACATCAAACCGGGCACTGGCGCGTCGCCTCGGCCTCGGCTCGAATGGCGGTGTCGCCGCCGTGCGGATCGGTGATGCCATCAAGGAGTGGGAACGCGAGGGCGGTGTGCGGCTCTTCGACGTGCCGGATCTCTCTGTGGATAGTCGAATAGAACGGGCAGAACAGGGGGTACGGGTGGAGCGAGCCGAACGAGCCGAACGGGTGGAACACCTGACCCCCGCTGCCTAATACACACCACGACGCCCCCGGCGATCCGGGGGCGTCAAATCGACTAAAGTATGTTATAATCCCGCGCATACATCTTTTAAAAAGCCCAAAAGGCACCATGCATTGCTCGAAATCCCTCGAAGGACTAGCGATGCACAGAGCCTTTTGAGTTAAGTCGCCAGGAGTAATTAACCAGGAATTGTCGTCACGACAGCCTTATGCCGTCGGATTTTACCAGATTCTTCATGCTGCTGTCAAGCAGCGAAGGTCTGGGTCGGCATGCGTGTGTCCTGTACGACGATCCCGGTCGCGCCATACCCATCCACGGGTAGGGCCGCAGGACGCCGCATGAACGTCTTTCTCTGGCTCACCGAGCCACCGCTGACCCCGCGCCTCCCCTCTGTGGGCGAGCGGTGCGTCTGCGCCATCTCCACCCCCATGCGGCCCGCGAACCCCCCGATATACCCGTCTGAACGGCCCGAGTGCGACATGCCGCACGGTCACGCCTTCTCCGTCGTGGATCTCTGCGACCCGAATGCGCCGACGCATCGCATAACACGGCCTATCTGAACAGAAACTATCCATTAATTTCTCTTAACTTCTTATCGAGGATGACACCAATGGCAATCGTTCCTCCCATTCCTACCGACCCGGCCCTGTTACGGACGCCCACCGGGGTGCGCTTTGCCGACATCCCGGTTTCCTTCCTGCTTCTCTCCATGTACCCCAGTGACTCCGATATGGTCATGACCTGGCTGGTGCGGGCGATGGCCGAGCGTGAAGATGCCGCCCTCGGCCTGCCCCCCCGCGAGGACTACTTCCTCTCTGCCACCGCCGGAATGGATAGTGATGATTTCCTGTTCTGCACCAAAATGCTCATCAAAGATGGCTGGCTCACCCGCGACTCCACCGACACCATTCACGTGCCCTGGGGCCACATCTATGCGTCCAGCGTCGATGCCGCTTGGAAACTCCAGCAGCATGTCGATGCCCTTCGCGCCGGTCACGCCGCCGCGAACCTATCAGCGGCGGAGTCCATCCAGCAGCCGCTCGATCTCGAATAAGGCAGCCTGATGACATCATCGGCCAGCCCTGTACCCGCGATACATCCCGCTCCTACGGAGGACACCATGACAACGGACGCTCACGATCTGCTCGACGCTCTCAAGGAACACGAGTCCGACTGGACGATTGCCTGGTTGATTGCTCACGCCGACCCGGAACTCTGGGCGCCCCGTCAGTTCATCATCGTCGATGAACTGACCAAGGGTTCGCCCACCCTGGCCGCCACCTGGCGCGCCATCTACCGGCTCTGCATTTTCTACCGGCCCAGTGGGCGCTTCTGCTTTGGCCTGCGCATGATCGCCGACATCGGCGGCGTCGGTCGCGGCCACCTCAGCGGTACCTGCGGCGCGATCCGAGCCCTCGCCACACTCGGGCTGATCATTGTCACCGGCATGGACGAGAACCCCCGCACCGACACCGTGCGCGGCGACCGCTGGGAGTATCGGATTGACCCTGCGGCACTCGAAGCACGCAGCGTCCATCTCATCCGCTCGCGCCTCACCTCGGGCCTGCTCGTCGCCCGCCGCCGCCCCCCCGAGGCCCAGCAGCGCGATCTCTGGGCCGCCCTCGACCTGGCACCCGCTGATGCCATCCTGGATCTCGCCGGTGCCGACGATACCCTGCTCCCCTTCATCGAGATCCCCCGGGTGGCACCCGTGGGTGCCGGTGGTCACGGCGACCTGGCACCCGTGGGGGTCACGGGTGCGGCGCAGCGGCACGCGCCGGTGCCCTCAGCGGCGGCGGCACCGGCGGGTGCCCGTCATCACGGCGGACTGGCACCGATGGGTGCCCGTGGTCACGGCGGACTGGCACCGATGGGTGCCCGTGGTCACGGCGGACTGGCACCCGCCGGTGCCACATTGACCCCGGTTGACACCGATTGCGCCGTGATGTGGCACCCAGCGGAGCCACTGGCACCGGCGGGTGCCAGTGGAGAGGAGTCCGTGGCACCCACCGGTGCCGAGTGGCACCCGCCGGTGCCAGATGCGGCACCCACTGGTGCCACTTTTTTTCCGGTTGACCCGCATGGGGGGAGGGAGGGATTGATAGAAAGAGGGAGGGAGAGAGCATCGGACACTCACACGCCCCTTATCTCTCTTTCAGAGATCGAACCGCTCATCGAGCGTGCCCTGGCACGCCAACTCGCTCACCTGAGCGCAGGGGCATCGTCGCAGACCGCTCCCTCCCGAACACCTGTCGAGTCACTTATCCACGACCTGATCTCCTCCACCATCCCATCCGCCCCCTCGGGCGAGCCCGTTCTCTCCTTGCCGCTGCTGACGATCTGGGAGGCGATTAACCAGCGAGGCTCCGTCCCCACGGCGGATCTCATGCAGCTCAAAATGCTGATCGAACGCTACCGCGAGGTCACGGACGGCTACAGCGCATACTGGGTTGGTCGCGTGATGATTTTCGCGGATATGTGCCGCAACGACCAGGAGCCGATCAAGATCAAGCTGCTCAATAGCTATATGAGTCGCATGAAGGATGTCGGCTATTCCACCGAGACGTTAGAGGATCGCACGATGAAGGGCGAGAAGGGCGCGACGGAGACGGGCCGCACCGAGCGTCGGTCACGACCCGTGGCGTCAGATCTGTCCGCGTCCGCCGAATCGGTTGATCATCCCGCCATTGCGGCCTACATCGCCGCGTTTGGCCGAACCCCGAATGCCGTACAGATCACGCAAATCACGGAGACGGTGACCGATAACGCCGCATGGCAGCGTGTGCTCACGGATTGGCAGGCGAACGGCTGGCAGTCAGGTGGCGTAGCCAAGATGCTCGACCGCTACGGTAAGGAAGCGGGGACGCCCGTGGTAGAGGAGCAGCCGGTCAGTGTGGCGGAGATTTACACCTACCCCGACTTAGAGGACGCGGTGCGCGACCGCTGGGTGAACCGGTACCACGCCGCGACCAGCTCCGCCGAGAAGCGCGCCGTCATCACGCGGATGAAGAAGGAACACCCGCTGTAAACCACCACCCGCCTAAAGGCGGGGGCTTTGCTCTGGCGCTACCGACGAGTCGGCATCCGAGCAGTACGGCACGTTTACGGGTGCCCTGCCGGGCGAACCCGGCAGCGGGTGCATCGGCCAACGCCTACGACCTTCACCCTTTTACCCGCCGGAGGCTTCCCCGGCGGAACCTGCACGGTTCCGGTGCTCACGTGCGTAAAACAGTATCCACCGGAGAACCGGCTTCGTGCCTTCTGCACGATAGGGACGATCCCCTACACGTACACATGTATCACAGCCCTGCGCCGCTTCACGCGGCGCGGAGGCGAACACCTACCAGGGAGTGAGGCCGCACAAGCCTCATTCCTCCCACCCGTAAACGGGCGGGTTTTCTGAGGCTAATTCTATGAACGAGCGTCACGTGCCCTACGACCTCGCCGCCGAGCGGGCGGTACTCGGGGCCGTTCTGCTGGAACGCGACGCCATCCTGGTGGTGAGCGACCAGATCCAGCCCGCCGATTTTTACCTGGAAAAGCACGGGCAGGTCTACGAGGCGATGCTGTCATGTCTCGCACGTCGCGTGCCGCCGGACATGGCGACCGTGGCGAGTGAGCTGCGCTGCCACGAGCGGTTGGATCGCGTGGGCGGACTCTCCTTTTTGGGTGAAATCGCGGCCGAGGTGCCGACCGCCGTCCACGTGGAGTACTACGCCCAGGTGGTGGTTCGCACCGCCACGATGCGCCGCTTGATCGAGGCGGGCGGGAGGATCACAGCCCTCGGCTACGATGAGCGCGATGAACTGGACACCACGCTCGACCGTGCGGAGCAGACGCTGTTCGCGGTCAGCCAGCGTCAGCGGGGGGCGGACTTTGTGCCGATGAGTACGGTGGTGCAGCAGTTCTTCGACGCGGCCCAGTCTGACGCCGACGTGCAGGTGGTTCCGACCGGGCTAATCGATCTGGATCGGCGGCTGAACGGCGGGCTGCGTCCGGGCCAACTGGCTCTGTTGGCCGCCAGACCGGGCATGGGCAAGTCGGGTATGGCGATGAGCATCGCGTATCACCTGGGGGTGCGGCAACGACGCAGCGTGGGGGTGGTGTCGCTGGAAATGAGCCGGACGGAGGTGCTCCAGCGCCTGCTGTCCATCCACACCGGGGTAGACACGCGCCTGGTGGAGGAGCAGACCCGCCGGGGCGCTTCGGCAATGATCGACGCCCTCGGGGTGATCGCCGATGCTCCGATTGCGATCGAAGACAGCGCGATGCTGACCGTGATGGATGTGCGCTCGAAGGCGCGGCGACTGGCGACAGTGCGCCCGCTGGATCTGCTGATTGTGGACTACCTGCAACTGTTGATCGGCGACACACCACACACAAGCCGGGTAGACGAGGTCAGCCGGATCTCGCGTCAGCTCAAGTTGCTGGCGCGGGAACTCCACTGCCCCATCCTGGCGCTGTCGCAACTCTCGCGGGAGATCGAGAAACGGGCGAGCAAGGTGCCGCAGTTGTCGGACTTGCGCGACAGCGGGAGCCTGGAGCAAGATGCGGACATCGTGTTGTTCATCTCCCGCGAGGAGTCTGAGAAGGCACTGTCCGACCAGCGCGGGATCGCGGAGATCCACGTGGCCAAGCAGCGCAACGGGCCGCTGGGGAAGGTGGGCGTGTCCTTTGATGCGGTGACCACGCGGTTTGCGAACGTGGAGACGAGGCGGGAGGGGGCGCTGCGGTAAACGCGCACCGTCCCGCCCATCGGCGTGTGCCGGACACGGGGGGAATCCTCCCGTAGAGCGGCGCTATCCAACGTACCGGGTCGTCGAGATTACCCGACGGAGGGTTGCGCCTGACAGCGGTCATGGATACCATGCGCGACAATGATTCGGAGGATGGTTCGTCCACGAGGACAGGATGGGTATGGATGCAGATGACCCGGTAAAACAGATCATGACGGTCTTAGGGGAGACGTTGTCCGGGCCACGCGCCCAGATCCGCGCCCTGATCGCCCACTGCGGACTTGCCCAGGTGCAGGAGTGGATAGCTCGCGCCCGCGAGATCGAGGATGCCGGGGGCATGCTTATGACGGGCGGTCAGAGCAAGCGGCGCACCTTCGGCGGGGTGTTTTTTGTGGTGGCAAAGGAGGCGATTACCGACCCGGAGCAACGGCGGGCGCTCTTCGTGTTGGCCGACACGCAGCGGCACCGGCGAAAGAAGGAGAACGCCAAGGCATCGCCCACATCGGGGCCGCTAGGGGAACGCTGGGAAAATCGGGGAGAGTGGATTGAATCGGTGGAGAACGGAGAGGCAACGACGGTGAAAGTAACCATTGTGGGCAGGCCCGGCAAGCCCGTCGAGCGGCAGGGGTTCACGCTGGTGCGGATGCTCCACACTCCGAAGATGGACAGTCTGCCCAAGGGGCTTCCCATCCCCGCGAAGGCACCGGCGACGCCCTATGTGCTGTACATTGGGGGCAAGCAGTGGCGGAAGGTGGCCGAGGCCATTCGCAATCCCGAAGACGTGCTGATCTGCGAGGGGGTACAATTCTGGGACGCGCAGTATCAGGTGCTGACGGTGTTCTGCACCACCTGTACGACGAAACTGATCCAGAAGGCGCAGCGGCCGACCCCGCCGCCACCGCCGCCCGCCTCGTAGCGTTTACGTGTGTGTAGACGACCCGCGTCCCACTGCGTGGTGCGCCTCAGCCGGGAGGAATGATGCCTGCCTAAACTGGTTATGAAAAGGAGTCGAGCCTTTAGGCGACCTTATCCGGTTAAGCCTCGACTCCACGCAACAACCCCAAGATGATTGCTATAGATGTTCACGTATTTTAACCCTGGTGGCGGGTGACACGAATGTTGGCTCATTATAGATGCGATTGCCCTGTGGCCCCAACGCGGCATACTTGACCTCCAACTAATGACCTGCTAGAATACCGCCATCGGCTGATCATACCAACGAATCGACCGAATCGCAAAATCGTAGCAGGGAAGGGGGTCATCTGTTGCCTACACAATTCACCGTCCTGATAGGCAAAAACCCAATCAGCCCGGATGCGACCCCCTACGCAGTACCGCCCCGTTTTGAAGGGGTTTGAAACTTCGCGGGACAGGAACGCATACGGGATCTCCGAGTAGGACTACGCAGTACCGCCCCGTTTTGAAGGGGTTTGAAACGCAGGGTCGGTTGACGCCGCTTTGGTCGTGGCGGGGACTACGCAGTACCGCCCCGTTTTGAAGGGGTTTGAAACAATCGTGCACATACCCCTCCAGCTTGGTCTGCATGCTACGCAGTACCGCCCCGTTTTGAAGGGGTTTGAAACGTGCTTACTGCCCCGATAGACAGGCTATCGGGGACAGCTACGCAGTACCGCCCCGTTTTGAAGGGGTTTGAAACGAGGTGAAAAGCTTACCTCTCAAGCAGGAGAGGCGACTACGCAGTACCGCCCCGTTTTGAAGGGGTTTGAAACTCCAGCGT
>Ga0208376_1000430_pt1 | contig 12957 bp, 8 predicted proteins | sample CryBogmetaGMA25M_FD_184548 | JGI IMG/M metagenome (GOLD analysis project Ga0208376, IMG submission 184548) | Freshwater microbial communities from Crystal Bog, Wisconsin, USA - MA2.5M (SPAdes) | ecosystem: Environmental > Aquatic > Freshwater > Lake | place: Crystal Bog, Wisconsin, USA...
CTCGTATGGATGACGACGGCGCTCGAGCGGGAGGCGACCGCCGACGAGAAGGCCGCGCGGGCCGTCGAGCCGTCGGGCGGCCAGGCCCGCACCGTGCTTGCTTCGCTGAGCCTGCGGGCGCTCGCCGTGGATCGCGGCACGGGCCGGCTCGTGCACGACATCGAGCTGTTCGCGATCGACGAGCCGCAGCCGATCCACGCCCTCAACTCCTTCGCGTCGCCCTCGCCGGTGCTCGCCGACGGGCGGCTGTTCTGCCACTTCGGCGACTTCGGCACGGCGTGCGTGGACACGGCCACGGGCACGGTGCTCTGGGCGCACCGCGACCTGCGGCTCGATCACATGAACGGCCCGGGCAGCACGCCGCTGGTCTGGGACGGCCTCGTGATCGTCCACTGCGACGGCATCGACGTGCAGTTCGTGGCGGCGCTCGACGCGGCCACCGGCCGGCTCGTCTGGAAGACGGCCCGCTCCGGCCCGCTCCGCGACAACCCCGACCTCAAGAAGGCCTACGCCACGCCGATCATCGTGAAGCAGGGCGACCGCGACGTGCTGATCTCGCCCGGCGCCGACTGGCTCTACGGCTACGACCCGCGGTCGGGCGCGGAGCTCTGGCGGATGAGCTATGGCGAGCTCGGGTTCTCGGTCGTGCCGCGGCCGGTTGCGGGGCAGGGGCTGCTCTACATGAGCACGAGCTTCAACCAGCCGCGGCTCCTGGCCGTGAAGCTCGCCGCCGACGGCCGCGGGGCGGAGATCGCCTGGCAGGAGAAGAAGGGGGCCCCGAGCATGCCGTCGCCGCTGCTGGTGGGCGACCGCCTGTTCATGGTGAGCGACAAGGGGGTGGCGACGGTGCTGGAGGCCCGCTCGGGCGCCACACTGGCCACGCTCCGACTCGGGGGCAACTTCTCCTCGTCGCCCCTGTTCGCCGCCGGACGGATCTACGTGGGCAACCGCGACGGCGACACGTTCGTGATCGATCCGGGCTCGGGCCCGGATGGAGAACCAACACTCGTCGCCACGAACCATCTCGACGGCCGGATCTTCGCCACACCGGCGGCGGTGGGCGACTCGCTCTACCTCCGCACCGACACGGCGCTCTACCGGATCACGGCCGCAGCTGCCACGCCGCGTTGACCGCCGCCAGACTGCCGTGGGCGCTCAGCCGTCGGGGTCGTCGAGCAGCTCTTGCAGTCGGGCCGCGTGCTCGGGAATGCACTTCGGCAGCCACGAGGCATCGACGAGGCCGAGATCGATCAGGTCACGAAGGTGCATGCGATCCTTGTCGCGAAACGAGTTGAGCTTCATCCGCACCAGCGCATCGAGCGCGACGATCTCGTAATCGTCGGCCCGCTCCCGTTCGTTGACGTCCGCCGTGGGCAGAGGATATGACTCGCGAACCTTCTCCCCGGCGAACAGCAGGTGGACGGCGTCCCGCGGGTTGCCGCCCGGGCCATCGATGAAGCAGGTCGCATCGTTGACCCCGCTGTGCACGAACCCGACCGCCTCGAGGGCCGCCTTCACGGCCTCGAAGTCGCTACGGCGCACGAGGATGTCCACGTCCTGCGTGTTGCGGACCGCGGCCCGGTCCACCCGCGACACCCACGCGGCCACGGCGTTGCCGCCGGCCACCGCATAGGGGATGCCGGCCCGTTCGAGGGCGGCGGTCGCTCGCAGGGCTCGTTCGCGGACGGCTTGCACGGCTTCGATCATCCTCTCCCAGGAGAAATCGCGGAGTTCGACCGCCATGGATGCACCTCATTCGCCGCCCGGCCGCGTCTGCCACGTTCACGATAGCCTACCGCGCCGCGATCATGCAGGCACTGCGGTTCGATGAGCAGCGCCGCGCGGCCGCACGAGCCCGCATGGCCTCACTCCGCCTTCTTCTCGGCCGCTGCCTTCTCCCGGGCCTTGCGCGCGGCGATCTCGGCGGCCATCTTTTCCTTGTACTCGTTGGTGGTCCGAGACCACGACTCCCACCGCTGAAGATCCTTTCGAGCGAGTTCAATCGACTCGCCGCGATCGGCCAGCCGATTGAGCAGGCCTTGGTAGTCGGCCTTCTGCTGAGGATCGTCTCCTCGAAATGCGTCCTCTTCACGGACGGCGATGTGGACAAGCCGGCGCAGGCCATTGGTCTCGTAAACGCGATGGTCCGCACCCAGGTCGAGAAGGAGGCTTGCGAGACTGTATTGTCCCCCCCACGACACTGCCGTCATTGCCGGCGTACAACCGTCCGCGAGGATGTTTGGGTCGGCGCCCCCGCGTATGAGCGCGCGAATCCTGCCCTCCCGATCGACTGGCCCCCACTGGATCAGAAGGGTCAGCGGGACGTCATCGTACTGCCGCGTGCGAAGATTCGGGTCGCCCCCGTGCTCAAAGACCGCCTCGAAATAGCCGCCGAAAGGCGTCTTGCACGCCATGTGCGTCACGGCATCGCCGGGAACCATGAAGCCCCTGGTATTGAACTCGCTCTCGATCGCGACATTGGGATTCGCGCCATGCTCCAGAAGCCACTTGAACCTGGCAATCTTGTTGTCGGGAAAAGCCCACAGCAGAGGCGTCATGTTGCCCTTGCCTCGGGCATTGACGTCCGCGCCCTCCTGCACGAGCCGCTCCATCTCGGCGAGATCATTGGCCTCGATGGCCCGGCAGAGCGCGATGACCTGCGGGTCATCAAAGTAGTCCTCTGCTATCCATCCGCACCGTTGATGAAACGTCCGGCCCGGCAGCAGGTTCATCACCCCACAGCCTGCCGCGGAGCACGGCATCAAGCCAGCGATGAGGAGCATCCGGGCGAAACGCATGGCGTCACTCCAACGTCTTCTCGCCCGTGAGCGTAAACTCAGCGAGTCCTCCCTTCCATCGGGCGGGTCCGCAAGACAGCCGCTGACAGCGTATCACGGCGTCGGGGGAGCGACGTCGGCGCGGCCGCACGGGTAGGCTATTCGCATGCCGACATCTGCTGCTTCGGCCTTCATCCAAGTCGCTGACGGAGCGTCAAGCCCGGCGGTTCCGCCTAACTCGGACCACTGGCACTGAGCTTGGCCGCAGTCGCCGCTCACCATCCCATGCTGTGCCTGGGACGACGGTTCGGACGCCGGAAGACACACGTAGCAACGGCCGCGCCGCGCTACGGCACGATCATCAGTTCTTCTTCGGGCGGGAGCCGAATGGTGTCCTTCTTGCGAAGGGCGGCAAGGGCGGGAGCCGACACGCGTTCCAGAGAATCCATCCAGATCGGACCGCGTGTGCTGGCCAAGGCCTCTGCCACGGCTACGGCATCGGGACCGTCGAGTGCCTTGATGCCTGACAAGTATACGGGCCGTACCCGGTCGGTGAGTGCCGTCGCGAGTTCCGGCGAGATCTTCGTGACGGCTGGCAGTGTGATTGGCAGATCGCCCTTCGCAAGTTCCCGCGCCGCCTCGACCGAGAGCGTATCGAGCCGCTCCAAATAGCCAGGATAGTGCCGTGCGTACTCGGCGGCGATCTCTGGCGACATGGTCCGCAGTCGGGCGACGTTCGATGATTGACCGCTTTCCGAAAACAGCTTTCTGGCGAGTGCCACCGAGTCGATTTCCTCAAGCATGAGGAGAACCTCGAACCTGTGCTTCGCCAGAGTATCTCCGACGCCAGGCTCCAGCTTTTTCAGTCGGTTGAGGCTCAATGCTCCGTCGTGCGCTAGAAGCGCCTCGGCTACGGCAGGAGTGAGCCGGGCCTTGCCAAGATGGAGGGAAGGACCAATGGTCTCGGAACCCCTCTGCACGACCTCCCCGTGCTCTGCAATCGCTTTCGCGGTTTCGAGTGACAGCGTCTCAAGTCGCGGGAACGCTAGATCGCCGTTGAACTCGGCAAGAGTCTCGGCGATTTCGGTTGAAAGGCTCGTCAGCCCCAAGAAAAGCTTTCGCCGCTTGCCGGTCGCCAAGGCCCGGGCGACCTCCGGCGTCAGGTCACTAACGCCAATCAGTTCGAGGCCTACGCCCGGCCGTTTACTCAATGCGTCCGCTATTTCCGGCGTGAGCGTTCTGATGCCCCAGAGCCGAAGGTATCCGCAGTGCCCAGACAGCGCATCAGCTGTAGCGACGTCAACCGTTTGGAGCGCAGGCAGCGTGAGGAAGGTATCTTTGTCTGGGCATGGCCGCACGATAGCAGCAGCCACCTGCGGCGAAACCTCCTTGACGTTCAACAGCGTCAGCACCGCTCTCGGCGGTGGCAACGCTCGCGCCTGCTCGAGAGTAAGTGACTCCCCCTCGTACACAAACCCTGCCGGAATGCGGTAGTTGCACCACTCCTCGACAGGCTGACCTTGGGCAGTAGTGGCGACCGCGTATGAGCCGACACAAAGGATGAGAACAACCAGCGTTTGAGCCATTTTCGCCCTCGTGATGTTGCTTCCGCTGCCGAGCCGCGCTCACTTCAGCGTCACCGGGCGAACCTTGGGAATCCCATACCAGTCCGGATCGCGATCCGGCACGAACGAGAATCCCGCTGCCCGCATGCCCGCACGAATGTATCTGTCGCTCTCGATACTGTTATCACGATCAGTAGCGTAGTCATAGTCTCCATTTGGAGGGCTTACGAGGTTGGGATTGTACCCCGGCGTACCGCCTATGGAACCATGCGACGCATTGAGGAGTTTGCGCTCAACCACGGTTGCCCCGCCCAATGCTGCGATCTGATCCCCGTGCGCCATTCGATAGAATGTGATGTCATCGCTGCCCGATGGCCAACCGACAGGAAAATCGACGTTATTAGCATCGCGATCGTTTCCTTTTTGTTCCCCCCCAACGATCGTGACGCGCCCGATTCCTGCTTGTACGCCGCCCGCGCCGTATCCCCACCCGGTGCCGTTGCTGTCTGGATCCCAGTTTGCATCCGGAACATCCGTCGACATATCGACAGGGTCATAGAGTCCCACAAACGCAACCTCCCGCGCCGTGGTGGGTCGCGGCCGCCCGGGCATGCCAACGAGGTCGTTCGCGGCCCACAGTGCAATCATGGCGCCCCGACTCCAGCCTACGAGGGCGACGATGGTGTCGCCGCCAGCTTCTTCGATGTACCGGTTTGCCTCGTTGACAACCGACGTCTGGATTTCACCGCAGTCCGTGCCGTATGTGCTCGGCCCGATGTTGTAGATCGTCATCGCGTAGGGATCGACGTCGTCAAGGAGGTTTCGGACGTGCGAGTTCCAGAGTCCGTTTGGCCGCGTGGCGTTCGGTCCGTTGAGCCACTTCGACTGATCGGTGCCGTCGATTCCAATCACCAGGAAGTTCGAGATCACGGATACGGTGACGGCATCCTTCCCGACGACCATTCCGTTGGCCTTGACCTCGATCTTGATCGGGCTCGGGTCCTTCGACAGCCGGACGCCCTCGACATAGAACACGAGCGTTCGTGCCGATTCGCTGAAGCCGAGAGCGGGAGCGTCGTACTCCACGCCGGGTTTCACGAAGTCACCTGGGCGACGTCCGCCGGAAGGGTCGAGGTTTTGGGCGACGCTCAGAGGTGATCGCACGTCCGAAGCGTTTTTGGTCCAGAGCCGGATGGGACCGCCGTTCTTCGGAAGAGCGTATGGCTCGATCACCGAAACTGCATCTGGGTCAGACGCGGCGTAGTCGAACGTGACCGTCATCTCGTTGACGGGGATCGCATCGGGAATCTGCACGACCACAGGCGTAAAGCTCTTGCCGGCAACAAACCAGTCGACGTAGTCCGGGATCTTGTCGTCATCGTTGTCGGCCGAGTTGACGACCACTTTTTTGGCAGAGCTTTCCTCAATCTTCTCTTCCTTGAGGCTGCGTACCGGCGGCTGCAGGTGATTGTTGTTGTCGCTGTCAACGTCAAGATCAACGGCGAGATACGTTACAACGACATTCGCCCAAGCGTCATCCTCTTCCGGGTCATGCAAGTCGATCGTGATCCATCGCGATGTGACCGTCAGAACCTCGCTTCCTTCGCTTTCGTGTTCCATGCCCGCCGAGTCCGCCCCCAACATGGTTCCGTTGACCGCGATAAAGTCATCGGCGGACCAGCTGACCAGGAGCGACGCGGGCAGGGGAATCTCGGGCGGCAAGAGGAATACTTTGCGAGCCTTCAATGAGTTGTCGTTCACAATGGGTTTTGGGCCGTCGTCCAGACACAGCCAATGCCCCCTCCACTGCGGAATCGCCGGCGAATCGGGATCGGGCACCAGCCCGCCCGGTTTCAGTGAATTGCTTCCCTGCTGAACCTCCTGATAGTCACTCACCCCGTCGCCGTCGGTATCCGTCGCATCAGGATTCGAACCGATGACGACCTCAACGACGTCAGGCACGCCATCGCCATCTTGATCAGCATCGGACGTCGGTTCTTGGGTCGGCATCGTCACCGGCCCCGGTGGTGATACCGCCACGGACGACGCTGTGTCGCTTATCGTCTGCACGCGGTAGACGTAGGTTTCGCCCGGCACGACACCCGTATCGATCACAAACCGCCGATCGGACGCGACCGTGCCCACATCCGCCCACACGGGATCCGATTGCCGTTGGGGCGTTCCCATCCCCCCGTCTTCCCATGCCGACGCCGGCAACGCCTGCCGTTGCACGACCGTGCCAGTGCTGCGGCCCGGGCCCGGCACCCAGCTGATGACCGCCTGCGTGGGCGTCACGCCGCGAGCCGTCACGGCGACCGGCGCAGAGGGGATAGCCGTCGCGGCGACAGCGGCGGCGTCGGCAGAACGATAGCGATCGTCCCACCACCATGACGGACTCTCGGCGAAGGCCCGGAGCCGGAAGTAGGCCCGCTCGCCGGGCTGGAGGCCGCTGATCGTGGCCGATGTGCTGTTGATCTGCGTCGCTGAGGGAGCGACCGGCCGCCATTCTCCGACGCCGTCTGCGGACCGCTCGATCTCATAGCCCGCGGGCGTGTCCGTGGTGCTCCATGAGAGCATCACCGACGAGGTCGAGACAGGCGATGCCTGGAGATTCCCTGGCGTCGCCGGCGGCGGGGCCGGCAGGTAGCTGCCCGTATCGAGCAGGGGCTGGCCAACGGCGATCAGCTCGGCAATGTCTAAAGGGTCAACCACCTCGTCGTGGTTGAAGTCACCCGCGTTCCATGCGGCCGGCGTGGATGAATCGCCTTCCGCCTGCTGGAGAATGTTCCCGATGTCCGTCATGTCCACGCAGCCATCCAGATTGGTGTCCCCCGCGGCGGCAAATCCCACGGTGAACGACGCATCGCCGTTGTCCACCCAGCCGAGCCAGCCCAGCGTGCGGTTGGTGCCCTCTGCCACCATCCCCTGCACGACGCTCGACCCGATGCCCGACGTGCCGTTCCACGCGCCGTCATCTCCCTTGGCAGTGTTGATCGCGGCGAGCAACGCTGTGCGACTGAAGCCGGAGCGGATCGTCAGTTGGCTCATGCCGACGTCGATCCGGCCCGCTGGGTCGAGCGACAGCGACGGAACCGTGACCCTGCCTCCGCCGCCGTCGAGCACGAGTTTGGCCCCAGCCCGCACCTGCACGCCGCCCTGGCCCAAGGCGTCGAGGTTTCGCACGACGAGCGTGCCCTCTTCCACGATGGTGCCGCCCGTGTGGAGATTCGCCGCGGACAGCACGAGCGTACCCGGCCCCTGCTTGATCAGGGAGTCGCTGCCGACGTGGACACTCGAATCGATTCGAGTCGTGTTCGCGGGCACGGCGTACGTCGCGAGGAGGCGCCGCGGCTCGAGTGCTTCCCCGGCAAACCCCACACCTGAGGGAAGGCTATGTGGTGGGGAGTGACTCCGTCAAGTGGGTTACAGCCCGCGCAACGCGCCGTAGGCTGCACGGGTAGGCTATTCGCATGCCAACATCTGCTGCGTCGCCCTTCATCGACCATTCCGTCTCCCGCCGCGGCGTGCTTGCCGCGTCGCTCGCCGCCGCCACCGCCATGGCGGGTCTTGCCCGCGGCGGAGAGACGGCAGTCCGCCGCCGCGGCATCCGGCTCGGGTTCGACAACTTCGCCGTGCGGGCGCTGAAGTGGAACGCCCGGCAGCTCGTCGACCATGCCGAGTCGCTCGCCTGCGACTCCGTGTTCATCACCGACTTCGGACCCTTCGACGGAAAAACCGACGACGCCACACTCGCCGCGCTGCGGGCCTACGCGGCCGACAAGGGCGTGGGCATCGAACTCGGCTCGTGGAGCATCTGCCCCACCTCGAAGACCTTCAAGCCGGAGTTCGGCACGCCCGCGGAGCATCTCGCCACCGGCATCCGCATGGCCAAGACCCTCGGCTCGCGGGCCTTTCGTGTGATCCTCGGCAACCACGAGGATCGCCTCTCGCCCGGCGGCATCACGGCCCGAATCGCCGACACCGTGGCCGTGCTCCAGGGAGTGAAGCCGCAGGCCCTCGATGCCGGTGTGAAGATCGCGGTGGAGAATCACGCGGGCGACATGCAGGCGGCGGAACTCAGATCGCTCGTCGAGCGGGCCGGGCCCGACTTCGTGGGTGTGAACTTCGACTCGGGCAACGCCTGCTGGACGCTCGAGGATCCCGTGCGGGCCCTGGAAACGCTCGCCCCGCACGTCGTGACGACGAGCCTCCGCGATGCGATGGTCTGGCCCACGCCCGCGGGCGTCGCCGTGCAGTGGACCGCGATGGGCGAAGGCTGCACCGATCTCCCCGCCTTCTTTGACCTCTTCGAGAAGGCCTGCCCCGGCGTCACGGTGCACATCGAGACGATCTCCGGCTTCGCCCGGACGTTGCCGATCTACGACCGTGGCTTCTGGAAGGCGTTTCCCGATGCCCGGGCCGACGAGCTCGCCGCGTTCATGGCGGTCGCCGCGAAGGGCCACGCGATCGAGCCGTTCCGGCCGCCGCCCGATAGCGACCGCGCGGCGGCTGAGCAGGCCTACCAGCTCGACGAACTCGCGCGGAGCATCACCTTCTGCCGCGACGTGCTCGGCCTCGGCCTCCGCGGCTGATTCGATCCGCGCCACGCGGCCGACAGGAAGCGTAACGGCGTAAGCCGTACGACGATCCCCATCGCTTACGCGATTGGGCTTCCTGAAAAATCACTCCTGCCGGAAGACGAACACGCCCCGCTTGTTCGCCACGACCACGTCGGGCTTCGTGTCGGCGTTGATGTCGGCCACGGTCACCTGCGTGCCCACGCCGCTGTCGTCGTCGATTTTCTCGGCCACGAACCGGGCTCCGCCCGCGCCGTCGCGGACCAGGCGAAACCAAACCAAGACCGGCGGAGCGTTGGGATCGATGTCGCCCTTGATGCCGTGGGCCCAACGCCGTTTGCCCGTGACCACGTCCTGGAGGCCGTCGCCGTCCATGTCGGCGAGCGCGAGGGCATGCAGCTGGCTGAACGTGATCCCCTGCTCGTTCTCCTCGGGCGTGGCCCCCATGATCCGGTGCTCCGCGAACGATCCGTCGGCCCGCTGCTCGAACCAGCCGAGTCCGCAGCCGTGGGCGTCGTAGCTGGTGATCACGTCGGCGCGGCCGTCACCGTTGACGTCGGTCACGAGCATCTGTGCGCCGCCCCGCGCACCCGCCGGCCCGAACGGACCGGGATGGAAGGGCCAGAGCTCCGCCGCGGCGTCGGCCGGCTGCTCGAACCAGCCGTCCTTCGTGAGAAGATCGATGCGGCCGTCGCCGTTGATGTCGCCGGCTCCATAGCCATGCGTGTAGCGAAAATACTTCTCGTCGTTCTCGGGCGAGCGGGGCGTGATCGGATGAAACCGCGCCTTCACGAGCGGCGCGGCCCAGTCGACCGTGGCAAACCCGAGCTGGCCGCCTCCCTTACCCGTCGGCGGCTTCACCAGGTCGCTCGAGTTCACGAGCAGCTCCGGCCTGCCGTCGCCCGTCATGTCCACGAGGCCGGGCGACTCGCCGTCGGCCACGTCGAAGATCGCGTGCTTCGCCCAGTGGCCAGCCGTGCCCTGCGGGTTCACGAACACATGCGCCGGCTCGCCCGGCAGGCCATACACGAGGATGTCGCTCCACCCGTCGCCGGTGAAGTCGTGGGCGAAGGCGAGAAAGTAGTCGGAATAGCCGCGGGCCGGATCGTAGGGCGTCTTCGCCGGACCCGACGAGTTGTCGGCCGGCGGCGTGAACTCGGTCGTCCGCGCGAAGTCGGGGCCGTGCCAGATCGTGTTGCCCGCGGTGACGTCGGCGTGGCCGTCCTTATCGAAGTCGGCGACGGCACAGCCCTCGGCCACGAACCGCTCGGTGAGCGTCTGCTTCTCGAACGTGGCAGCGGCCACCGTCTGTGCGAGCACCACCACGCCGACCATTCCCACACTCGTAATCCGCCGCACGTCACCCTCCTCGACTCCGCACGACCGGTCTTCGGCGCCTCGCCAACGCGAGTGCCGCGCCCTGATGCGATCGAGCCTATGCCAGGGGACACGGCATGGCCAATGGGCCCACGACTCAACGCGCCGCTTGACGTTCTGTTCACTGGTCATGTACAGTGGTCACATGAAGATCACGGCGTCTGCGTTCAAGGCTCGTTGCCTCCGGCTGCTCGATCAGGTCAGCCGCACGGGCGAGGAACTCGTCATTCTCAAGCGGGGGCGGGCGGTCGCACGGGTGGTGCCGGCCGGCGACGACAAGCCGTGGCTCGCGCTGCGCGGTCGGGGCACGTTCGAGGGCGATCCGTTCGCGAGTGTCGTGGACGTGAAAGACATCGAAGCCCTGCGATGATGCCCGCCCCGATCCTCGATACCCACGTGTGGGTGTGGTGGATGCTCGGAGACTCCCGACTCCCGGCCCGCGAGCGAGTGGCCTTGGACGGCCTGCCCCGCGGGAGCCGCCCCGCGATCTGCGACATCAGCCTCTGGGAGGTGGCGTTGCTCGTTCAGGGTGGACGCTTACGGCTCGAAGATGAACTGCAGACGTGGCTCGGGATCGCGGCCTCCCCGGCCACGGTCGAGCTGCTGCCCATCACCGCGGCCGTCGTTCTCGAGATGAACCGGCTTCCGGCATCGTTTCATCACGACCCGGCCGATCGCCTGATCGTGGCCTCGGCCCGGGCGGCACAGCGGCCGCTGGCCACGCACGATGCCCGCATCCGCCGGTCGCGAACCGTGCCGCTCTGGTCTGCCTGACCACGCGGCCTCCGGTCACTTGGCCCCGGCCGGCTTGGCCAGCTTGCCCTCGATCGTGGCGACGGCGGCCTGCGCTTCAGCCGACACGTCGGGCAACGCCACCGCCTCCTTCGCCACCGCGAGCGTGGTCGCGTGCGGGTAGCGGACGAGGATCTCGATCACGCCCTTGCGGTCGGCCGGATCGTCCGCGGCAGCGAGCGCCCGGCGACACATCTCCGCCCGCTCGGCCTCCGGCAGGGCGAACTGCCGGGCGATCCGCACGTAGCCCTTGAGCGCCCGGCCGCGATACGCCCCGGCCTTGTCGGTCGTGGCCAGGTCGAGGAGCACCGGCGCCGCGTCGGCCGTCATCCACTTGCCGAGCACCCGCGTGGCGGCATCCTGCAGGGCCTGATCGCCCGACGAGGCCGCCGTGGCGACCGTCGCCAGCGCCTTCGGGCCGCCGACGTCGCCGAGGGTTTCGAGGAGCACACCCGCACGCTCGCCCGCCGAGCCGAGCCCCGCGGCGATCGCGGCCGCGCAGCCATCGCGGTCGGGCATGCGGACGGCCGCCTCCTTGAGCGCGGCCACGGCCACGCCGGCCTCGGCCTCGTCCCGCGGCGCTGTGGCGCGGCGGACGAGGATGCCGAGATCGCCGAGGCTCACGATCGAGCCGAGCGCCGCGAGCGCCGCCGAACGAACCGCTGGATCGGCGTGATCGACCAGCGGCTTCACCTTGGCCGAGGCGGTGAGGATCCGCCGGTCGCCAATCAGGCCCACGACGAGGGGCAGGGCAGTGGTGGAGTCGAGCCGGGCCACGATCTTCTCGTCTACCCCGTCGGCCGTCATACCGGCGACGGCCTGCCGCGCCGCCGCCGCCATCGCACCGGCGCCGGTCTCGGCGACTTCGAGGAGACGAACTGCGGCCGCCGCATCCCCGCAGCGGCCCACCGCACGGATCGCGGCAAGCCGCACCTCGGGCTCGCCGGCGGCGGCCGATTCGAGGAGCGCCTGCTGCACGGCCGCACCGGCCCCGCCGGCATTGCGGTCGGCGAGCAGGTCGATCACGAGGGCCGCGCGGTCGGCGCGGAGAGGCGCGGAACCCGCCCCGGCCTTCACGAGCGCGAGATCGACCTCGTAGGCGAGGGCCGCGTCGCGGTCGGCCCCGGCCGCGAACTCCCGCGACGTGAAGAGGCCCATGTTGAAGAGCCGCTGCGACGGCGACTGGAGCAGCTCGACGAGCAGCGGCACCCCCTCGCGACCGCGGGCCAGGATCGCGGCCCGCCAGGCCTCCGCCTGCCGCTGCTCCGAGACATCGGCCTTCCGCACGGCGTCGAAGAGGCCGACCGCGGCGGCGGTGTCGCCCGCCTCGATCCGCCGCTCACCGCAGACCACGCAGGCCTCCGCCACCGTGTCGCGGTCGGGCTTGCCGGTCACGAGCGCCGCCGCGAGGGCGGTCGCGGCATCGGCCGACCCGATCTTGCCGAGCGCCGCGGCGGCTGCCTCGGCCACGTTGGCGTCGCCATCGCCGAGCCGGGCCACGAGCAGGGGCACGGCCGCCACGTCGCGACGCACGCCGAGCGAGTTGATCACGCCCACCAGCTGCCGGCTGGCGAGCGCGGTGCCGGGGGCGGCGGCCGCCCGCAGGGCCGCGGAGGCCTCGTCGCCCGGAATCGCCTCGAGCGCGATCCGCGCCCACGACGACAGCCGCTCATTGGCGAGATACGTGGCCACGTCGGCCACGCACGCCGGCGAGCCGTGCACCGCCAACCCCTTGAAGGCGAGCGCCTTCTCGGCCTCCGGCGTCTCCGAACGGATCACGGCGAGCAGCTCGGGCTCCCGCGACGGCGCGGCCTGCAGGCCATGCGCCCAGCTGCACACCAAGGCCAGGGCCGCGGCAATCGCGGCCTG
>Ga0208376_1000442_pt1 | contig 12771 bp, 10 predicted proteins | sample CryBogmetaGMA25M_FD_184548 | JGI IMG/M metagenome (GOLD analysis project Ga0208376, IMG submission 184548) | Freshwater microbial communities from Crystal Bog, Wisconsin, USA - MA2.5M (SPAdes) | ecosystem: Environmental > Aquatic > Freshwater > Lake | place: Crystal Bog, Wisconsin, USA...
CCCCCACACGGGGAGAGGGGAGCCGGACAGCTTTTCGGTGCGGAATACCCCCTCTCCCCGTGTGGGAGAGGGGGCAGGGGGTGAGAGGCGGAAGCTAACTTTGCGCCAGCCCTGTCCTTTGCGTACGATATGTTCACTATACGTGAAACTATGTTCCCGCCCACTGCTTACAGGCGCGGTAGGATGGATGTCTCATCCATATCTAGGTTGGTGACAATGAGTACACATACGGTTTCACAGGACACCTCACAAACTGGTTGGGGTGAGGTGCATCAGATGTCGGTTGCTGATGCCTACGCCGCCCTTGGCACGAGTGCGGGCGGTCTCTCCGCAGATGAGGCCGCCGCACGGCTTGGTCGCTATGGGCCGAATATGCTTCAGGCTCAACCCGGCAAGCCGCTATATCGGATTCTCCTTGAAAATTTTACGCACCTTATGGCGCTGCTGCTCTGGGCCGGTGGGCTGATTGGCTTTCTGGCGCAGATGCCTCAGATCGGCATTGCGATCTGGGCGGTCAATCTGATCAATGGGCTGTTTAGCTTCTGGCAGGAGTATCGGGCTGGGCGCGCCGCCGCCGCGCTGCGGGCGCTCCTCCCGGCCCGTGCGCGGGTGCTGCGCGACGGTATTGTTCAGGAGGTCGCCCGCGAGCAGGTTGTCCCCGGTGACTTGCTTGTTCTTGCCGAGGGTGATCTGGTGGCGGCTGATGGTCGGTTGGTTGAGGCGGCTGAATTGCGTGTTGACCAGTCTACCCTCACGGGCGAGTCGCGGCCTGTGCCGAAGCGCTGTGAGGCGTATGTGACGGATACGGTTGAGCGGGCCGCGCTGCCTAATGTCGTCTTTGCGGGTACGATGATCGTCGCGGGCACTGCCAAGGCGCTTGTCTTTGCCACGGGGGCGTATAGCGCCTTCGGTGTGATCGCGCATCTGACCGAGACAATCGCAGAATCGCCTAGTCCGCTCCAGCAGGAGTTGGGTCGGGTGACGCAGGTTGTCACAATGATGGCGGTCAGTGTCGGGGTTATCTTCTTTGCACTTTCGGTGGGTGTGGCCGGGGTACACGTTGCCGATAGCCTGATCTTCGCGATGGGCATGATCGTCGCCTTTGTCCCTGAGGGGTTGCTGCCTACCGTCACTCTGGCTCTGGCTATTGGTGTACAGCGCATGGCCCGGCGTAACGCCCTGGTCAAACGTCTGTCTGCGGTAGAAACTCTTGGCTGCACGGAGGTGATCTGCACCGACAAGACCGGCACGCTGACTCAGAACGCGATGACGGTTCGCCACATGTGGGTGGGCGGGCGTCGGTTTGAGGTTCAAGGTGGCGGTTATACGCCAGAGGGTGCGATTTTGGATGCGGGCCAGCCAATTCATCCTGCGCCAGACAGCGATCTGAGCCTGTTGCTGCGTGCTGCGGCTCTGTGTAACGATGCGCGGTTGATTGCACCGACTGACGGGCCAAGCTGGACGATTCTGGGAGATCCGACCGAGGCTGCGCTCTTGGTGGCTGCACGCAAAGGCGGGCTTGATCTCGCGGCGGAGGTTATGTCAACCCCACGTATCCACGAGTTCCCCTTCGAGTCACGCCGTAAGCTGATGAGTACGCTGCACCGTGCAAAAGCGATGGTCGCCTATGTGAAGGGTGCGCCAAACGAGATTTTGGTGCGCTGTGTGGGCGTGCGCGTGAATGGTGCGGTACTGCCACTTGATGAGGCGCTGCGGGCCACAATCAACGCGGAGAAGGATTCTTTCGCCAGCGACGGGCTGCGCGTCCTTGGTGTGGCGATGCGGGAACTGCCGGAGCGGAGCGACATCAGCAGCGTTGAAGCGGTTGAACACGACCTGATCTTCCTGGGCCTCGCAGCTATGTACGATCCGCCCCGGCCCGAGGTGGAAACGGCGGTTACGCAGTGCCATCGTGCCGGTATCCGCATCATTATGATTACGGGCGACGACGGACTCACCGCCGAGAGTATTGCGCGGCGGCTGAAGATCGTGGAAAGTCGCAGCCCGCGCCTGATCAGTGGCACTGAGCTTGAGACTCTCGATGAGGCGGCGCTTGAGGCAGCACTGACGCAGGAAGTGATCTTCGCACGGGCGGCCCCCGAACAGAAGTTACGTATCGTTACGGCGCTCCAGCGGCTCGATAAAGTTGTGGCCGTCACGGGCGATGGGGTGAATGATGCACCGGCGCTCAAGCAGGCCGATATCGGTGTGGCTATGGGCCTCTCAGGTACGGATGTCGCCCGCGAATCCGCCGATATGATCCTGACCGACGACAATTTCGCCACGATTGTCCATGCGATTGAGGAAGGCCGCGCCGTCTACGCGAACATCCGCAAGTTCGTCACCTACATCTTTACGAGCAACGTCCCCGAGGCCATCCCGTTTGTCTTCTTCGCCCTGAGCGGCGGGCGAATTCCGCTGGCGCTCACGGTGATGCAGGTACTGGCCATTGATCTGGGCACCGATATGATCCCCGCCCTCGCCCTTGGTGCCGAGCCCGCCGAGGCAGGATTGATGAACCGGCCACCACGCCGTAGGACAGATCACATCATTAACGGCGGGCTGTTGATCCGCGCTCTGCTCTTCCTCGGCATGATCCAGGGCGTCCTGTCAATGCTGGCCTTCTACGCCTACTACTGGGCCAACGGCTACGCCGGCCAGTGGATTGACCTACCGGGCGATGGCCCGCTCTACCAGACCGCCACCACTGTTACGCTTGCAGCGATTGTGGCAACCCAGATCGGCAACTTATTTGCCCAGCGCACTGAGCGTGCCTCAATCATCTCGGTCGATCTCTTCGCCAATCGGCTGGTGTGGCTCGGCATTGGCGTAGAGTTGCTCCTGATCGTGGCCCTGGTCTACCTTCCCTGGTTGCAGTGGGTCTTCGGCACCGCGCCATTCCCGGCGGCGACGTGGCTGCTGCTGCTGGCATGCACGCCCGCATTGCTGATTGGCGACGAACTGCGCAAGGCCGTGCTGCGGGCGCGGGAGCGCGGTCGTACAGGTTTGACACGTTAGGAGATTGTGATGCGTATCATCATCTTAGGCTGTGGACGTATTGGCGCGGGCCTTATGCAGCACCTGAGCATGCACGGCCACACGATCACAGCGGTTGACCCCGATCCCAGGGCCGCCGCCCGGATTGCGCCAACTTTCCGGGGGCGCATGATTGTGGGCGATGTTCTTGATCGCCAAGTGTTGCTCGACGCGCAGATCGAGCAGAGCGACGCTTTGGCCGCCGTCACGGCGAGCGACGACGTGAACGTGGTTGTGGCCCGGCTGGCCCGTCAGGTCTTCCACGTTCCACGGGTGACGGCGCGAGTCTACAACCCGCGAACCGCCGAGATCTATCATCGCCTCGGCATCCAGACAGTTTCCAGTACGGCATGGGGCATCAACCGAATTGCCGAATTGCTGAGCTACTCGGAGCTGGAGCCGGTGGCTAACCTGGGCGGGGACGCTGAAATTGTGGCCGCGAGCGCACCCGCGTTGCTTGTGGGTCGTCCGGTAAGCACACTTGCGACTCTTGGCGAAGTACAGGTGGTGACGATCAACCGGGGCGGCAGGACGTTTCTCCCCCAGCCGGGGACGATGATCGAAGCGGGAGATCTGCTCTATCTGGTGGTGCTTGCCGCCGCGAAGGATCGTCTCGCCGCGCTGCTGCGCTCGTAAGACAAGGTTCGCAGGTACATGAGAGTTTGGGTAGATGCGGCATATAGCAATTCTAAATTGGTTATGAAAAGGAGTCGAGCCTTTAGGCGGCCTTATCCGGCTAAAGCCTTGACTCCCCGCAACACCCCAAGAGGATTGCTATATCTGCAATCTGCAATCTGCAATCTGCAATCTTGCACAAGGGAGGTTGTATGCACATGCTCATTATAGGCGGCGGTCTGGTAGGTTCCTACCTGGCCGGTCTGCTTCAGTCCGACGGCCATAGCGTCACTGTGATCGAGGCCCGTGAGGCTGCCAAAGATCTGGTTCAGCGTACCGCGCCGGGTACCGGCTTTATCTTGGGCAACGGTACCGATCCGTTCGTGCTGGAGTCGGCGGGCGTACGCACCGCAGATGTCGTTGCCGCTGTGACGGGGGCTGACGAGACCAACCTCGTCATCACCAGCCTGGCACGATTCGCCTTCAATGTGCCGCGTACCGTCGCTCGGGTCAACAATCCTCACCATACCTGGATGTTCACGCCAGTGATGGGCGTTGATGTGGCGCTGAACCAGGCGGATGCGATGGCACACATGATCGCTCAGGTTGTGGAGCGGCAGAGTTAGATTTAGGAGCCTCGATGGATATTAAGCAACTCACCGCCGTGATCAACACGTTTGTGACCGATAAAGGGTGGTACGCTGAAACCAGCACCTACCCACAGACCCCGCGCAACATTGCGATCTCCGTTGCGGTCGAGGCCGCCGAGATCCTGGAACACTTCCAGTTTGCCGATGCGCCGAAAGATAGCGCCGCCCTCGCCGGTGAACTCGCCGATGTGGCGAACTATCTCTTCCAGCTTGCCTATCTGCTTGATATTGATCTGGAGCAGGCGATCCTCGATAAACTGAAGGTGAACTACGAGCGCACCTGGGAGTGAGGAGAATTCTGTGCAACGTGTAACTAGCGTGTAACTCTTAACGGATATACTACCGGCATCGTCCTGTGCAATACCTGGGCAGCGCCTCTTTTTTCAGCCGAACGTCAGTGGAGACCCTCGGCTCTCCGAGTCTCTGATTGATTCCTGGCCGGATCGTGCGGTCTGCCACATCGTTGTGTGTACCTCAAAAGATCGTGAAAGGAACGTTAGTATGTCTCGCGAGCAGCAGATCGCTCAGATTGCCGAGAGCTGGAATAGTCCGCGTTGGAATGGGATTGACCGCCCCTATAGCCCCGAGGATGTGTACCGTCTGCGCGGGTCGGTGCTGATCGAGCAGACTCTGGCCCGCCGGGGTGCGGATCGTCTCTGGCACCTGCTCAACACTGAGCCGTTTGTGCCGACGCTGGGCGCCCTCACCGGCAACCAGGCTGTGCAGCAGGTGAAGGCCGGACTCAAGGCGATCTACCTGTCGGGCTGGCAGGTGGCCGCCGACGCCAATCTCTCCGGGCAGATGTACCCCGACCAGAGCCTCTATCCGGCCAACAGCGTGCCGATGGTGGTCAAGCGGATCAATCAGGCTTTCCAGCGCGCCGACCAGATTCAGCACTCCGAGGGCAAGGGCGATACCTACTGGTACGCACCGATCATCGCCGACGGCGAGGCGGGCTTCGGTGGCCCGCTGAATGTTTTTGAGATGACTAAGGCGATGATCGAGGCCGGTGCCGCTGGTGTCCACTTTGAAGATCAGTTGGCCTCTGAGAAGAAGTGCGGCCATATGGGCGGCAAGGTTCTTCTTCCCACGCAACAGGCTGTGCGCAACCTGATTTCGGCGCGCCTCGCCACCGATGTTCTCGGCGTGCCCACCCTAATCATCGCCCGCACTGATGCCAATGCGGCTAACCTGATCACGAGCGATGTGGACGAGCGCGACCATCCCTTCCTCACGGGACAGCGCTCGCCCGAGGGCTTCTACTACGTGAACCAGGGTCTGGAGCAGGCCATCTCGCGTGGCGTCTCTTACGCCCAGTACGCCGATATGGTTTGGTGCGAGACGGCTGAGCCGAGCCTGGAGGAAGCCCAGCGCTTCGCTGATGCGATCCACGCCAAGTACCCCGGCAAGCTGCTGGCCTATAACTGCTCGCCCTCGTTCAACTGGAAGAAGAAGCTCAGCGACGCCGACATCGCCCGCTTCCAGCGCGCCATCGGCGAGATGGGCTACAAGTTCCAGTTCGTCACCCTGGCCGGCTTCCACGCGCTGAACTTCAGCATGTTCCAGTTGGCTCACGGCTACAAGGATCGCGGTATGGCCGCCTACTCCGAGCTTCAGCAGGCCGAGTTCGCCGCTGAGGTTGATGGCTACACCGCCACCAAGCACCAGCGCGAGGTTGGCACTGGCTACTTCGATGAGGTTTCGATGGTGATCTCTGGCGGCACTAGCTCGACAACGGCGCTGGCTGGCTCGACCGAGGCAGAGCAGTTTCATTAGGGGAAATGGGGATTTTTAAGTATTCCGGCGTCATGTCACGCTGAGCGAAGCGAAGCGTCCCCGCGCACATTATCGTTGCCGGGACGCTTCGCTTCGCTCAGTGTGACAGATTTCCTGTGATGGGACAATTAAGAAGGTTCGCTTCCTTAATCTGAGAAGGATACGATCAATGACTGATCTGAATCTGCCCGCTGGTGTCACGATTACCGGGGCGATTAGCCCCGCCTTCGCCGAGATCCTGACCCCTGAGGCAGTCGCGCTCGTCGCCTTGCTGCACCGCCGCTTTAACGGGCGACGCCTTGAATTGCTCGCCCGTCGCCAGGAACGTCAGGCCCGGCTTGATGCCGGTACGCTGCCCGATTTTCTCCCCGAGACCGCCGCTGTTCGCGCTGGTGACTGGACAATCGCGCCCTTCCCGGCGCAGTTGAACGACCGCCGCACCGAGATCACCGGCCCGGTTGATCGGAAGATGATCATCAACGCCCTGAACTCGGGGGCTAAGGTGTTCATGGCCGACTTTGAGGACTCGAACACACCGACCTGGGAGAATACGATCCAGGGCCAGATCAACCTGCGCGACGCCCTGACCCGTACGATTAGCTATGCGTCGCCTGAGGGCAAGCAGTACGCTCTCAAGGATGATCCGGCGGTACTCTTTGTGCGCGCCCGTGGCTGGCACCTCAACGAGAAGCACGTGCTGGTGGATGGCGAGGTGGTCTCGGGTGGAATCTTCGACTTCGCCCTGTATCTGTTCCACAATGCGCGGCAGGCGCTCAGCATTCAGGGTGGCCCCTACTTCTACCTGCCGAAGCTGGAGAGTCACCTGGAAGCTCGGCTTTGGAATGAGATCTTCGTGGCCGCCGAGGAGTCCTTGGGTCTGCCACTAGGGACAATCAAGGCCACCGTGCTGATTGAGACCATCCTGGCCGCCTTTGAGATGGACGAGATCCTCTACGAGCTGCGCGACCATTCAGCCGGACTGAACTGCGGACGCTGGGATTACATCTTCTCCTGCATCAAGAAGTTTCGCCACAACGCCGATTTCGTCTTGGCCGACCGGGCGCTGGTGACGATGACGACGCACTTTATGCGCTCGTACTCGCTGCTGGCGATCAAGACGTGTCACCGCCGTAAGGCTCACGCGATGGGCGGTATGGCGGCGCAGATTCCGATCAAGGGCGATGCGGTCGCCAACGAGGCGGCCCTGGCCAAAGTGCGCGCCGACAAAGAGCGCGAGGCCAGCGATGGTCACGACGGCACATGGGTGGCGCACCCCGGCCTGGTGCCGATTGCGCTAGAGGCGTTCGATAAGCACATGCCGACGCCGAATCAGATTGACCGCGCCCGCGAAGACGTGCAGGTGAGCGCTGCCGACCTGATCACCTTCGGGCCTGAGGGGCCGATCACCGAGGCGGGACTGCGCCTGAACATCAACATCGGCATCCAGTATCTTGGCTCCTGGCTGGCCGGTAACGGCTGCGTGCCGGTTTTCAATCTGATGGAAGATGCGGCAACGGCTGAGATCTCACGCGCCCAGATCTGGCAGTGGATCCGCAGCCCCAAAGGCGTCCTCGCCGATGGTCGCAAGGTGACGGTGGAGATGTTCCGCACCATGCTGCCCGAGGAGTTGGAGAAGGTGAAGCAGATTCTTGGCACTAGCTACACCGAAGGCAAGTATGCGGAGGCGGCTGAGCTCTTCGATGAGATCACCACCAGCGATGTGTTCGTGGAGTTCCTGACCTTGCCGGGGTATGCGCGGATTGACTAGGTACGGACGGGTGTCAGGTGTTAGGTTTCAGGTGTTAGGTTTCAGGTGTCAGGTTTCAGGTCGTAGCACGGGCTTCCAGCCCGCCAACGCGCACCTGTCTGCGGTATAGCCCAACAGCCCAACAGCCCGACAGCCCCTTTTGTGGGGCTGTCGGGCTGTTGGGCTATGTGGAGACCAAGACATGGCTCGCAGACACTTTACAGTTCTGGCCAGAATGTGGCATCTTGATGTGATCGACCTGACACCTGAAACCTCGCACCTGAAACCTTGTCTAATGCGCTAATTCAGACTCTCAACATTACTGGTTGCCAGGAAGATCACCCGCTCGCCAATGTTCGTGGAGCGATCGGCAGCCCGTTCGAGAGCATGGATCACGTCAATCATATCAATGGCCGCCTCAACCTTCTCAGGATCCGCTTTCGCCATTGCGATAATCTCAGCGCGTAGCTGATCCTCCAGATCATCTACCCGCTCATCGCTCTGTGTCAGGCTATGGGCAATCGCCACATCCTGGCGCAAGAATGCCTCCAGGCTTGTGTTGACCATCTGAATCGTAAGGCTGGCCATCTCCCTAATTGCGGGGGGCGGAGTCACAAGCGAGGGGCGACGGGTGGCCCGACGCACGCGCCGAGCGATAATGTTGGCGTAATCGCCGATCCGCTCAAGCTCTCCGGCGATGGCCGTCACCGCCGTGATCAGCCGCAGGTCGCTAGCGACAATCGGCTGCTGGGTTGCGAGCAGGTGAATGGTGCGATCCTCAAGGGCACGCCAGGCGAGATCAATTTGAACATCATCGTTAATAATCTGCTTTGCCGCCACCGAGTCCCAGGTGTTAAGGCTGTTGATCGCCCGCAAAAGAGCCTGCTCGACCATACTGCCCATTCGAAGCAGATCATCACGCAGGCTGCCGATCTGACGAGTGTAACGCTCGCGAACCATATGATCTGTTCTCCTTACGTCGCAATCGAACAGCTATAGATGGGAGGTAGACATGATCTGTGAGCAGCATACCATACTTTATCCCTTTATCTGCTGCGGATGGGTCTTGACAGGGTTGGTTCAGCTTGTTATAATTAGTGTCGTACTAACAATAATTAGTAACGGAGGCACCCATGACCCGCAGCATCACGCTCAGCACAACGGTCGGCCCCTTCCTGAGCTACCTCGATAATTGGTACGCGAATCTCCGCGCTCCTGATCTGGCGGCGATCATCGGTGACACGCCGGAGCGGGTGGCGATCTTCTCGATTGATATGATCAACGGGTTTTGTAAGGCGGGGCCACTGGCAGGGCCACGGGTGGCAGCTCTGATCCCGACCGTCGTTGCGATCTTCACCCGCGCCTATGCCCTGGGTGTACGCAGCTTTGTTCTCACGCAGGACACGCATGATCCGCAGACACCGGAGTTTGGCTTCTACCCACCACATTGTATCGTGGGCACGCCCGAGAGCCAGACGGTATCTGAATTGGCCGAGCTACCCTTCGCCAACCAGATCACGACCATTGAGAAGAACTCCCTCAGCTCGCATCTCGGCACGCGCCTCGGCGACTGGCTGGCCGAACGCCCGCAGATTGATACCTTCATTATCATCGGTGACTGCACCGATTTATGCGTGTTCAGCGCCGCGATGCACTTACGCCTGGAGGCTAACGCCCTGAACCTCTCGCGACGGGTGATCGTCCCTGCTGCTGCGGTGGACACCTTCGACACCCCCGTAGATCTCGCCCAGCGCCTCGGCATCATGGCCCACGATGGCGACCTGCACCACGTCCTGTTCCTGCACACCATGGCCCAGAACGGGGTCGAGGTTGTGGCATCGCTCTAGGACGACATGGCCACAGAAAGACACAGAAGGACACAGAAATATATTTCTGTGTCCTTCTGTGGCAAAAAGGGGAGTCCAGGCTTTAGCCGGCTAAAGCCTGGACTCCCCTGCACAGCTTTAGGGGGATTGCTATAGTTCGCTATCTTCCATCATGGTGAGTTGCCGCGCAACTTCCTCAACCGCAATGCGCTGCTTCCGATAGAAATCCGACTCACTCACTGCCAAACGATTCGCCACATCACGCACTGTCTTGCGCTGGAGAAAACGACCCTCCAGCAAGTTATAGAGCAGCCACTCTTGCGCAGACGGATCGAGCTGCTCGTGAGGCCGTAGATTATCAATTGCCCGACGCAGCACCGCCTGGAGCGCCCTGGTCGGGCTACCACCCTGCTCATTAAGGATACGCTGCACGGTACGCATACCGAGCAGTGGGCTATCGGAGAGCTTCGGCCCGCCCCAGAACTGAGTCAGCGCATCCTTGACCATCTGTGGGAGGTCGGGATTAGCCACCACATTAACATCGTCTTCTATCGCTTCCAGATCCGCCGAGGTGGCCTGCTCAATCCGTGACGAGAGCTGCTGGAGGGATTGCATCTCGGGACCGAGGCCGCGTAGGGCGTCGAAGATCATCTGTTGCATCTGCACTGTCGAGAGGGCCAGTTCTATCTGGTGCGCAAGTACACCGATCAGGTGGCGCACACTCTGGGAGAGCGAACTGCCCTGGCGCAACTGCTCGGGCGGAAAGGCCACACCCAGCGCCCCCAGGAAAAGCCCGTCCGGGCTGCGCAATGGCAGCAGGCAGAAGCCGCCGCATGTGAGGAACGCATCAGTGGGCGGTAAACCATCGGGGCTATGCGAGGGCAACCGCTCCAGTTGAGGCAGCAGGGTTGGCAGGGGAAAATCGCCCACAAAGCGTTTTACATCGCGCCGGATACCGTTGATCGCCTTCACGGTAAAGCCATCGTCCCCAGAGGCGACGACAAAGCCGGTCTCAACCCGCAGCGCGCCGCAGATCGCCACAAGCGAATTCTCCAGCAGCGAGCGTAGGTCGGCGCGGGTAAATGTGCTACGCGGCAGGTTTCGCAGGTAATCAATCTCATCGTGATCCTGGAGATAGACCAGCGCATCAAGGTAGGGCTTCACCTTACTCACAAAGATTGGCATCAGCACGGTCATAATCATCACCCCGAAGGTGATCAGGGTGTCACGCGGCAAGCCCAACACATGCTCAAGGGCTGGCATCGCCTGAATGAAGAGGATGATCATGATCCCAACAAACGGGCCATACAACCACCAACGAATGAAATCCTGCTTGATCAGCCGATCCGGCAAAAGCACACCGTGAAAGGCCACACTATAGCTCATTACCGTGACCATGATGATCACGATCAAGCTAGCGATGTTTTGTAGGATCAAGATCGTGGTGTCAGGAATCGTACTCGGCGCACCGATCACCAAAAACGGAAACACACCAATCCCGGGCGCGGCAAAAGTCGCACCCAGATAGCCCATACGGCGACGGTGGGCAGGCGTCAGGGCGTACCGCCAGGAATCGATCACTGCGGCAAGCGTGATCCCAATCCCAACCAGAAAGAAGAGGCCATACGACCAGAAGAAGGGCCCGGCACTAAACTGCGCGACCGGCCCGCTAGGGATATTGCCGCTCACAATGAGATCCGTGCCCAGCATCACCAGCAGCAGGTAGATCGCGCTCCCGCCATAGGCCAGCCAGACCAGCCAGCGCATGCGCTCTGCCTTGGCCCGATGCGAGCTGAGCGTAAAGAGTGCGTTTGCGAGGTGTATATACGCCGCAGGAACCAGGGTGATGCCGAACCACTGACTTCGACCGAGGAAGATCATTGTCGCCGTACTGCTCGCACGGGCCAGGAGCAGATCGCCACCGTAGACGATCACCACGCCCGCAAGCAGCAGGCAAAGGGCGCGGGCAATGTCATTACGCCAATTTTGCAGGGCGATGTAGGTAAGCAGCGAAAATGTGACAATCAGCACTGCTGCAGACAGTAACTGATTCACTTGCTCAAGGACGATAGCCATATGATCGCATGATCAGATTCGTTATTGAAAAAGAATTGGCCTTAGACGAAGGTGCCAGATTTTAGGTCTACACATGTCTTCGTGAATTATACCACACGGTCTTTTCTTCACCCGAAGGCACGAAGCGCTGTGCCGCTTCCAGACAGGCAGAAAGTGCTATAATCGCTGCGAGGTGGGAGGCTCAGCACCTCCGCCGCACGTGGTGCCGCAGGGGCGCAGTGTGTCACAACAGGATACAGACGGTATGCTATTCAGCGCCCGCAGCCTTCCCAACCTCCTCGGCCTCTTCCGAATCATCGCCACCCCGCTCCTCGTCTGGTTGATCATCACACATCGCCCAGATCTCTACGTATGGGCCGTTGTCCTCCTGTTGGTTATGGCGATAAGCGATATAGCCGACGGGAAGATCGCCCGTCGGCTCAATGTTGTCTCGCCTCTGGGAATCTTCCTCGACACCATCAGCGACAAAATCTTCGTGACCGGGGCGCTACTGCCGATGATTCAGATCGGCCTGATCTCCGGCTGGATTGCGTTTGTGATCATCGTACGCGAGTTCGTCATCTCTGGGCTACGATCCTTTGCCGCCGCAGAGGGAACCGTCATCTCGGCAGGAAAACTCGGCAAACAGAAACTCGTCATCCAAGTTGTTGCGCTGATCTGGCGACTCTTAGCGGCCAACGCCGAAGCAGGGGGGATAGTAGCCGGAAGCGATGCGCTCACCCTGCTCCTAAGCCTCTGGCCCATCCCCATGGCACTAGCCGTCTTCTGGACACTCATCTCAGGGATAGAATACCTCTGGAACGCCTGGCCACTGCTGCGCAGCAGTTGGGAGCCGCGACCAAGACTTTGATGCGGGCGAGACGCTCCGGATGCGGGCGAGACACCCGCGCTCCCAGGCCGCAACGAAAGAGCCGCCCCTGACAGTGTCAGGGGCGGCTCTTTCGTTTGGTGCAGGTGCGTGGACCTAGGTTCCCAGCGGATGCTCCGCCAGTAGGATCGGCGCTGCGGTGTTTCACGACCCGGTTCGGGATGGGACGGGGTGGGT
>Ga0208376_1000443_pt1 | contig 12758 bp, 10 predicted proteins | sample CryBogmetaGMA25M_FD_184548 | JGI IMG/M metagenome (GOLD analysis project Ga0208376, IMG submission 184548) | Freshwater microbial communities from Crystal Bog, Wisconsin, USA - MA2.5M (SPAdes) | ecosystem: Environmental > Aquatic > Freshwater > Lake | place: Crystal Bog, Wisconsin, USA...
GGCTTCCTGAATGCGGAACGAGCTCGGGGCTGCCCGTGCCCGAGAGCCGGGCTATGGGAGCAAGCGAAGGCAGGATGCCGAAGCGCAGCGGACATGCAGAGAGCGGATGCCACGATGGCATCCGCGAACGTCCGGCGACGGGGCACGGGCGGCTCCGAGCGGCGCGGCTCCATCGATCCCCATCGCTCACGTGATTGGGCTTTCTGATTCTGATCCCCATCGCTCACGCGATTGGGCTTCCTGAAACGGGTCACATGCGGAAGTTGAAGGTCTGCCAGAGGAGCCGCAGGAGCCACTGGCCCACCGTGCGGCTGCCCACCTGAATCCGGGCCGTGCCCCGCATGCCCGGCGTGAACACTGCATCGGCGTCGTCGAGCGTCATCAACGCCTCGTAGCTCGTCGAGATCGGGATCTCGCGGCCCGACGGGTCGGTCTCCGTCGGCACGCTGCCACCCGCCTTCACCGAAAGCCGCTCCGAGCCGGCTTCGATGTGCGTTTCCGCGATCTGCTCGACCTTCCCACGGAAGGTCTGCCACGGAAAGGAGTTGAGCCTGAGGTCCACCGGCTGGCCGTCCGCCACGAACTCCACCTCCGACTGATCGACCACCATCACCGCCTCGAACCGCTCCGGCTCCCCCACCATGCAGAGCACGGTGCCCTCCTGGAACGTGGCGCCGACGTTCCGGTCATCCAGGGCGTTGCCGCTCCAGGCCGGGAGCTTGCCTCCCTGTTCGCCCGGTGACTTGAGGCTCAGGGGCGGCAGCACCACGCCGTCCCGCGGGGCCGTGAGCACGAGTTCGCGGCGATCCTGGTGCTTCCGCGTGAGCTGCTCGCGAAGGCTCGCCAGCGACTCCTTCACGGTGCCGATCTCGAGGCCCGCGGCCGGGTCGGAAAACCGCTCTCGCTCCAGGCTCTTCAGCCGGCTCTCGTACTGCGTGGCCTTGCCCTCGAGGTCGGCGATCTCCAGGTCGAGGTCCACGTTCACGAGCCGGGCGAGCTCGTCGCCTCGCTTCACCACCGCGCCCGGCTTCACGGCCAGCCGCTCGAGCCGGCCCGGGACGGTCACGTAGACCATCTCCTCGCCGCGGGGACGCAGCTCGGTGGGGCACCAGACTCGCTGCGGCAGCGGGATCAGGGCGATGCCGGCCGCCAGCGCCGCCGCCGCCACCGCCGTCACCGCCACGTTCGTCGGTTTCACCTCGTCGCGCCTCCCGGGAACCTTGAAAAACTTGATGATCCCCTGCAGCGGCCTGATCACCAAGCCCCACACGGCGCCCAGCGCCAGGATCTGGCCCAGCACCTCCAGCCGGTAGGGTTTGAAGACGTTCCAGACGAACAGGAAGATCGACGCCGTCACGATCCAGCCATACACGCTCGAGGCCACCGCGTAGAGGGCGAACAGCCCGAGGTTCCGCTGCGGCAGGAACGGATCGTCCTGCTGCTTGATGCCCAGGCACCACCGCGAGGCGAGCCGCTGGAGGATGGTGTTGGCCTTCTGGCGGAGGTTCGGGATCTCCAGGACGTCGGAGAGGATGTAGTAGCCGTCGTACCGCAGCAGCGGGTTGGCATTGAACAGGATCGTGGACACGCTGGACACGAACATCACGTCGAGGCAGAGCTGGTTGAACACGCCGGGGTGCGAGTTCCACCACAGGTAGGTGGCGATCGAGGCGATGATCACCTCGACGTACATCCCCGCCGCGCCGATCGCCGCCCGCTTCCACTTGTTCGGCAGCATCCAGCTGTCCGACACGTCGCAGTAGAGGCAGGGGGTGAACACCAGCAGCATCATCCCCATCTCGTGGCACTCGCCGCCGTAGTGCTTGCAGGAGAGCCCGTGGCCGAACTCGTGGAGGATCTTCGTCACCCCGAGGGCCACCGCCAGGTAGAGCCAGTTGCCCGCCGCGAAGAACTGGTGGAACTCGGGGAGCTTCGCCCGGAAGACGTCGAAGTTCACGAGCACCAGGAGGAGGGCGCTGGCCACGAACACGAGCGCCGCCGCGATCGCCGGCGGCGCGAACAGCCAGCCGAACCAGGGATCGAGCCGCTCCAGGAGCCGGTCGGGGTCGATGCCCCGGAACCGCATCGACATGATGTTGGCGAGCCAGGCCATCCACTCCCGCCAGATCCGCTGCCGGCGCCGCTCGAAGAGCTGCGGCCCCTGCCCCGGGCGGTCGCCGATCACGAGCCCGGAGCGGTGGAGCGTGGCGATGAACCGCGAGAGCTCGTCCACCGTGATCCGCCGCGGCGGAAAGCGGGCCTCGAACTGCTCCTTGAGGGCGTCGAGGCTCGTGCGGCCGTCGAGCATGTCGAGCAGCGCATACTCCTCAGGCCGAAACCGGAAGTAGTGGAGCGAGATCGGGTCCTTCACCACCCACCAGGCCTGGCCTTGGTAGACCTGCCGGTTGACCACGAGGTCGCCGCGGCGGCGGAGGGTGACGCCGCGGGTCGTGCTCGAACGGAAGGCGTCGGCGGTGGACATGGGCGGGCTACGGGGCCGCGGGCTGGTCGGAGTGGATCGTCATCGTGGCGGTCTGGCCGGCCCGCAGGAGCCACTCGCCGGACCCGGTCGCCTGCCGATTGGCCACCTCGGCGAACACGCGGTAGTCGCCGCCGCTCTCCACGAGCGGGCTCACGAATGAGATCCGGCCCGCAAAGGTCTCCGTGCGGTCGTTGGCCAGCGGTACCACGACGGTCACCGGCCGACCGCGGACCTGCTCGGGATCCCACTTCGCGGCGTCCACGTAGCCCTCCACGCGGAGCTTGTCCGTGCGGACGACGTGCGCGAGCGGCGCCCCGACCTGCATCCACTCCCCCTGGTGGCTCATCACGTCCACCACCTCGCCGTCGAGGGGCGCGGTGACGAGCCGCCGCCTGATCTCGATCTCGGCCGTCTCCACCTCCGCCTCCTTCACCTTGGCGGCGAGGTCGGCGAGCTGCCGCTCGAGCTGGGCCTGCTCGATCTGCAGGCCGCTCTTCTCCCACTCCAGTCGCAGCCGGTCGCGCTCCACGTCGGTCACCGATCCCGGCACCGACTTGTGCGACTGCTCGGCCTTCTCGGAGGCCTTCTGGGCCACGGCCTGCGCCTTCTGGGCGTAGCGGACATCCACGTCGCTCTTGGCCTTGGCGACGGCCTGGTCGTATTCCGCCGTGGCGCGAAGCTTCGCCATCTGGGGCTGGTCGTCGTTGATTCGGGCGATCACCTGCCCCGCCTTCACGCGGTCGCCGGCCTTCACGGTCACGTCGACGAGCAATCCCGCCTCTCCGGCCGAGAGCTTCGCCTCATCCACCAGCGACACCAGGCAGCGTTCGAGCACCGGGCCCTTCGTGGCTTCGGCCGCCGGTGCGCGGCCTGCCGCCAGGAGCATCGTCCACGCCGCCAAGATCATCGCGCATCGCTTCATGGGATTCATCTCCACCCGCATGCCGCGGGTCACCACAGCCGGAACAAGACCTGCGTTTGGAGGAAGGCCAGCACGTCGTGAAACCAGACGTAGCCCAGCGGCCGCTTGCCGCAGGCCACTCGCGCCGTCACGCTCGCGCCCGCGCCGAGCTCTTCCTTCTCGTGCACGCTCGGATCGATCGTCACCCGCACGAGCACGGTGTTGCCCTCGTCGCCGCGGACCTCGGCCTGCTCGTGGATCTCCTTCACGCTGCCGCGGTGCCGCGTGCCCGGATCGGTGGCGAGGATGTAATCCACCCCCAGCTCGCGTCCGGCGGTCTTCGCCTCGGCGGCGGCGCGATTGACGTGACCGAGCCGGTCGTCGGGCATCTTGATCTCGAGCTCCCACGGGCCCGTCTTGTCGGCCACGCTCATCAGCACCTGCCCCTTCTCCACCGGGCGGAGGAGGAGCAGGTCGCGGACCTGCCAGGTGACGATCACGCCGTCGATCGGGCTGCGGACCTCGAGCTCCTTCTTCTTCTCGGCGTAGAGGGCGAGCTGGGCGGCGAGGCTCTCCACCTCCCGTTCGAGCTGGGCCCGCCGCCCGGCGAGCCGGAGCTTCTCGTCGGCCGAGATCTTGTCGTCGTCGAGGAGCGACCGCCGCGTGGACACCAGCTGCTCCTCGCTCGACGCCTTCTTGCCGAGCACGTCGGCGATGGCCACCTCGAGATCGCGGTTGCGGAGCGTGGCGAGCAGCTGCCCGGCCTTCACGTCGGCGCCTCCCTCGACCCCCGGCTCGATCTTTTCGACCACGCCGTCGATCTGCGCGAACACCTCGCGACGGTGCACCGGCTCGAGCGTGCCCTTGCCCTCGAGGCGGAGCTCCGCCGGCACGAACACGAGCGCCGCCAGGGCCGCCAGCGTGCCGAGCGCCGCCGCCACCGTCTTGGGGAGGTTGCGGGCGGTGGTGAGCACCCGCGACTTCCCCAGGAAGTTGAGCAGCGGGTAGAGCGGCAGGCCGGTGTGGGCGAGGGCGTTGGCGAGGGCCACCTTGCCGTGTTCGGCGACGAGCTCCACGCGGGCTCGCTTCCCTCCGTCGAACGTGGTCGAGGAAAACCATTCGGCCACGAGCGCCGCGATCGCCTCGGGCGTCTCCGCGGGCGCCGCCTCCGCCTTGGCGACGGCCACCGCGTCCACGCCACCCGGCTTGACCACCGCCGTGGGCCTCGGCTTGGCAAGCGGGATGATCGCCAGCGCCGTGGCGTGCGACTCGTCGATGTAGTTCTCCAGCTCCTCCTCGATCTGCGGGAGCACCTCGGCCTCCGGATCGGGATGCCAGAGCGGATCGCCGGCCCGGGCCACGACCCGCGTGAGGGCCTCGATCGCCTGCACCGCACTCGCCCGCCGCTCCACCGACTCCTGGCCACTCACCGCCTCGAGCCGCAGCGTGCGGCCGCGCTTCACCAGCACGCTCACGCGGTCGCAGCCGATGATCCGCCGGGCCTCGTTGGCGAGCACGAACGCGGTGCCGATCGGATCGAGCGACTCGTGCACGGCGCGGCTGAACCGCTCCACCTGAGAGAGCGCCGCCTGCTGCGCATCCACCTCGACGAGCTGCTGCCGCTGGGCCACGAGCTGCTGGGCGTTGCGCTGGCGGTCGATGTAGGTCGCGGCCAGGCCCGCCACCTGCTCCGAAAACCGCAGGTAGCCCCGCTGCACGTCGTCGTGATTGGGCTGATGGAAGATCTCGATCAGGCCCGCGCGGCCGGCGGTGCAGTCGATCGGGGCCGCGATGACGAGCAGCGGCGTGCCGTTGGTCGCCACCACCGTACCGTCGGGACCGGTGATCGAGCCCCCCGGCGGCACGAGCAGGCCGGTGCCGCTGCCAAACAGCCCGGCCACGAGCGCGTTGTGGGCGGCGACGCCGTCGGCCGCGGCCTGCACCCCCGTGGCCTCGATGCCCGCGTGGGCGGCCGGCTCGACCTGCCCGCCGTCGCCCACCACCCAGACGACCTCGGCCACCGACTCCATGAGCCGATGGACGCCCTCCCGGATGAATCCGAAAAACTCCCCCGCCGCGACGTCGCGGTGGGCGAGCTGCTCGAGCTTCGACAGGAAGTCGTGGATTTCCCGCTTGGCCCGCTCGAACTCCTCGGTCTCGTCGTAGCTGGTCATGGGGAACGCCGCGGCCGCGCCGCGTCGCGTCAGCTCTTCGCGACCTGCTGCTGGTGCACGACCCGCTTCTGCACGTCGGTCTCGAGCATGCCGAACGCCTGCTCGTGGCGGGCGACCGCCATCGACAGGGCGTAGGCCAGCCGCTTGGCGGTGAAGAAGTTGACGATGATCCGCTGGGTGAGCTGGATCGTCTCGGGCGACGTGCCGGCCACCTGCTTGTTGAGGCCGAAGTCCACGATCAACTCCTCGGGCGTGCCGGTGACGCGGCAGAAGTTGGCGTAGGTGGCGACGATGTGCGACTCGTCGACGGGCACCGGCACCGGCTGGGACTGGGCTTCATCGGCCATGGCATGCGACTCCAAAGAAGGGTGGTCGGGAGAATCTCCGGCTGATGGCCTTACGGCCGCCGCTCGGATACGGTTCGGAGTCTATCCACGGGGCAGGTGCGAAACTACTCGCTCGCCTGATTCTCACGTGTTTTTGCCCTCCCCGGCGTGCCGCCGCAGCCAGGCCGGCGAGGCGAACCGCCTCAGGAGCGCCTCGCCGGTGCGGACCGCGTCGGCCTGCCACGCGCGGTCGTCGGGGTCGCCCTCCACGTGAAGGCCGTCGAACCGGAGCCGGCACGGCCAGCCCCGCGACTCCGCCACCGCGTTGAACCGCTCCGCGATCCGCAGCGTCCAGGCCGCGCCGAGCGTCTCCCGCAGGGCGAGGTAGGCGGCGTCGAGCGCTGCCGGATCGGCCACACCCGCGCGGCGGACGGCGGGCCGGCTCGCGCCGCCCGCATCCACTCGAGGCCCCGCCGGCCAGCGCCACGACTGCACCACGGCCACGGCCGCGCCGGTCGCCACGAGCGCCGCCGCCATCGCGTCGGCCGTCGGCGCCGACGGCCCGTCGGCCGCGGCGAACGGGAGGAAGCGGCGCAGCAGCATCAGTTGGCCGGCCGCCACCAGTCCGGCGGCGAGGCCGTGCCGCGTGGCGATGAAGTTCATCAGGCCCACGAGCACGAGCGCGAGCATGAACCACTGCTGCAGCGGGTGCACGTCGGGCTGGCTGCCCGGCCGCACGAGCGCCGCCGAGGCCGCGGGCAGCGCGAGGATCCCGGCGAGCGACGCCACGATGAACTGCCAGACGCCGTGCTGCGGCCGCTTGGCCCCCAACAGCGACATGATCGGACAGAGGGCCAGCGCCGCCACCGCCAGCCGCGCCGACGCCTGGGCCGCCGGATCGACGAGGCCGCCCCGCGCCCGGGCCGCCGACTCGACGGCGAAGGCGACCGCGGCACCGCAGGCCCACCACGCGGCCGGCACGGCGGTGGTGCCACGGGCCAGGAAGGCGCCGGCGCAGGCGGCCGCCGCGACGATGACGGCGGCGACGAACGGAAGGCCGGCAGGAGGCATGCCGACAGGCTACCACCGCGGGATTCGATGATGACGGTTGGGGGGGCTGCGGCGGTCGCGGTGCACCGGGCGGCAGCGAGAGGACGATGTGTTCGGTGATCCCCGTGCGGCCCGGTCGCGGCACGCTCCCCGGAGGCCATCATGCGCCGCATCCAGTTCGTTGTCTTCCTCGCGCTCGCCGTGGTCGCGGCCGAGTCGCGGGGCATCGAAATGTTCACCTACTTCGGGGACGGCAGCCGCATCGGGCTACCCAGTCTCGAGGTGCCGATCGAGGCCTACCCGGGCATTCCGCTGCGGAGCGACCGGCTCCGCGCCCGCCGCCGGTCGATGCGAACCGGCCAGGCCGTCCGCGTCGGCCCCGGCACCCCCGTGGGCGGCGTGACGATCCGCCCGCTCCCCACGCGATCGGCCCCGGTGCCGCTCGCGGAGCCGATTCCGACACCCCGCCCCGGCGCAGCTCCCTCCGAAAACGCGACGAGCCGGCCGGCAGCGGACTGATGCCGCCACCGACCGGCCCATGAGCGAGCGTCCGCGTCGGACGCGGGGAGACTACTTCTCGCCCGCCTCCTTCTTGAGTTTGGCGAGCAGGTCGGCGGCCTCCGACTTGGTGGCGAACATCGGCTCGTTCGCGATCACCTCCTCGAGGATCTTCCGCGCCAGGTCCTTCTCGCCACGGTCGGCGAGGATCCGGGCCACGTAGAACGCCCCGTCACTCGACAGCGCGTTGCTGCGGCGGACCTGCTCCAGAATCCGCTCGGCATCCTCGCGGCGACCGAGCTTGTAGAACACCCAGGCGAGCGTGGTGACCGCGGGGATCTGCTGCGGGGTGTTCTCGCGATACTTGGCCACGTTGGTGTCGGCCAGTTCGAGCGCCCGCCGCCGGGCCTCCTCGTTGTCGCTCTCGATCAGCACCAGGGCCAGCGAGTTGCTCACGTCGAAGTTGCCCGGCGACTGGAAGTGGGCCTCGTTGAGGAACTTCTCGGCCGTGGCGTAGTCGCGGCCCACGCGGGCCACGAGGCCGCGAACGAACTTGGCCTCGAGGTTCTTGGCGTCGAGCTTCAGCGCGGTGTCGGCAGCCGCCTTGGCCGCCTCGAGGTCGTTCTGCTGGAGATACCAGCGGGCCGCGAAGAGCTGCACCGCGGGATCGCTCGGGGCCGCCTTGATGGCGTCCTGGATCCACTTCTTCGCGGCGTCACGCTTCTTGGCCTCATCGTTCCGCTGGGCCATCGCCAGTTCCGGGAGCGGCGAGTTCTTGTCGATCTTCTTCGCCTCCTTGAACTCGGCGAGCGCCTCCGACTCCTTGCCGAGCTGGAACAGCACGTTGCCCATCCGCAGCCGCGAACCGGCGTTGTCGGGATCCAGCTCGATCCACTTGGCGAGATGCTTCTGGGCGTTCTCCCACTGCCGACGGCGCTCTGCGACGGCGGCGGTGCCCGCCTCGCAGCGGATGTCGAAGTCGCGCCGCCGCTTCGGGTTGTCGTTGTAGGCCGCGGTCAGGCCGGCTGCCTTCTCGAAGAGCACCGCCGAGTCGGTGATCCGCCCCTCGCCGAACGCGAGGTCGCCGAGCTTCAGGTACGACTCGGGATCGGCCGGATACTTCACGGCCGCGTTCTCCAGCTCCTCGCGGGCCTGCGGAAGCTGGTTCACCGCCATCCAGAGCGTGGCCATCATCACGCCCGGCGGCGGGAGCTTGGGGTTGTTGCTCTTGGACCGCTCGAGGATCGCCCGGCAGCCGTCGATGTCGCGGTCGCGGAAGCGGGCGATCGCGTTGGTGATCTCCTTGTTCATGGCGTCGTCGGACACGGCGTTGCCGATCAGCGCCTGCGCGGTGACCTGCGCCTGCACCGCGCCGCCGGCGGCAAGCGCCGCGACCGCCGCCATCGCCACCAGCAGGCGACGGAACGTGAACCTGAAGCCATACATGCTCGAGAACTCCTCGGAAGGATGAGGTCTGATAAAGTCTGGGGAATCACAGGGAGAACCCCGTCACCCACTCGGTCGGTTACTCTATCGGTGGGTTTCCCCGATTTCCATGGGCCGGCCGAAACGCCCGGCGAGCGATGTTTCTGGGAGCGGTTTGCGAGCGGGAAGTGCTGGTGGCCCCGAGGGCGCGTGGCCTCTACGTGGCCCGGGCCGTCTACGCCGGCACGCTCCTGGGGATCATCGCCACCTGCTGGCTGCTCGTCTCCGGCACCCGGCCGATCACCACCGTCGGCGACACGGCCCGGTTCGGCGGCACCCTGCTGCGGATTCTCGGCCCCTTGCAGCTCGCCCTGGCGATGATGTCGGCCGCCCTGACGAGCGTGGTGGCGGTGGGCGTGGAGAAGGACCGCAAGACGCTCGAACTGCTGCTCGTCAGCCGGCTCGACGACGCCCAACTCGTGCTCGGCAAGCTCGCCGGAAGCCTCCTCCGCACGGGCCTCCTCCTGGTGGCCGCCGTGCCGGTGTTCGCGCTCGCCGCCGCGTTCGGGGGCGCGACGCCCGCACAAATGGCCCGGGCCTTCGTGGTGACCGCGGCGGCCGCCGCCGCCGCCGCCGCGATCGCCAACGCGATCGCCTTCTGGCGTGACACGACGTTTCAATCGCTGGCGATCACGCTGTTCGGCGTCATCGCCTGGCTCGCCGTCGGCGAGGCCATGGCGGCGGCGCGCGGGGCCGAGATGGCGGCCGCGATCTCGCCGGTGCGTGGCCTGTTCGCCGCCCTCACGCCCGCGGGCGGCGGCGTCATCGCCCCGTTCCTCGGCGTGTGCGGCGGGATCGCCGCGGTCGCGACGGGCTGGGCGATTGCGCGGGCGCGGGCCTGGAACACGCGGGTCCAGGTGCGGCCGCGGTTCGAGGACGAGGCGGGAGGCGCGGCGGCCGGCGCCCGCCGCGAGCCGCGAACGGTGTGGGCAAATCCGATCCTCTGGCGGGAACTGCGAACCCGGGCCCACGGCCGCGCCATGCTCGCGGTGCGGATCGCCTGGCTCTTGCTCTTCGCGGCGGCGGTCGCGGGCATCGTCGCCCAGGCGCGGGCCCCACGGCCCGACCGACTGGGCATCGCCGCGGCCGTGGTGCCGATGGTGGTGGCGAGCCTGCTCGCGATCACGGCGCTGGCAGTCACCAGCGTGACCACGGAACGCGACCGCGGCACCTTCGACCTGCTGCTCGTCAGCGACCTGGAACCCAAGGAGTTCGTCTGGGGCAAGATCCTCGGCGTGCTCGGGGCGGCGGCCGACATGGTGCTCTTCCCGATCGGCCTCTGCCTGGGGCTGATCCCTCTGGGCATCGCCACGCCGGAGCACGGCGGCGAGCTGGCCCTCGGCCTCGCGGTACTCACGTTCTTCGCCGCCGTCCTCGGCGTCTACGCCGGACTGTCGCACGTGGCCTCACGGCGGGCGATCGCCGTGGCCCTGGGGATCGTCGCCTTCCTGTTCGTGGGCGTGGCCACCGCAATGCGGATCATGGTCGCCTTCGGGGGCAGCTTCGAGCTCCAGCTGGCGCCGTTCCTGGCCGCGATCGTGGGAGGCGCCGTCGGCCTCTATGCCGCGCTCTCCGCCCGCAACCCGTCGCCGGCGGTGGGCTGGACATCCGCCCTGCTCCCGGCGCTCACGTTCGTGGCCATCACCAGCTTTCTGCAGGGCAGCAGCCTGCAGGTGCTGCTCGTGGTGCTCGCCGCCTACGGCTTCGCCACGCTCGCCCTGCTCGTTCCGTCGATCGCCGCCTTCGATCTGCTCACCGGACGCACCACCACCGGCGAGTGAGGGTCAGCGGCGTGTGGGCACCGGCGGCTGCGCCGCGGTGGCCGCCACGCTGCCGCGTTCCAGGGCCGCGAGCCGCTCGACCGCGCCGTCCGCCGCGCCGCCGCGGGCGATCGCGGTGCGGTAGCTGTCGATCGCGTCGGCCGGACGGCCGAGCGCCTCCTGCGCGAGCCCCTCGAGCACGAGCACGTTGGCCGGCGTCTGGCTCGGCCCGTAGGTCTCGCCGAGCACCGCCAGCGTGGCGAGCGCCCGCTGCGGCCGATCGAGCCGCCGATAAGCCTCCGCGGTGTCGAGGAGCACGCGCCGGTCGGCGGGCTCGATGGCGAGGGCCCGGTGGAAGTCGGCGAGCGCGGGTTCGGCCTGACCGCGGGCGAGCGACACCTGGCCCCGGAGCCGCCAAGCCTCCGCCGACCCCGGCGCCACGCGCACCGCCTCGCGGGCGAGGCGATCGGCATCGTCGAACAGTCCCATCTCCAGATACATCTCCCCGCCCTCCACGCAGAGCGCGGCGTCTTCGGGCGACAGCCGCAGCGCTTCGTTGATCTGCGCGACCGCCTCCATTCGCTCGCCCCGCTTCCAGAGCACGTCGGCGTAGTGGCGGCGGGCGTCGATGTCGCCCGGGCAGCTCTTCACCGCCCGCTCCAAGAGCCCCTCGGCCCGCACGAGGTCGCTCCGGTCGGCCGCCGACAGCCCCTCGTTGCAGAGCCGCCGCGCCTCGGCCACCTCGGGCGCGACGGGCCCGCGCCGCTGCACGAGCCTGCACCCCGTCCCCGACGTCGCCACGAGGATGGCGACGGCCCAGCGAACGGCGACGGATCGTGGTGGCGACATCTCGGCGATCGAGCGGTGCAGACCGGGGGCGAAAGGTACCGGGAGCGGCTCCGCTTCGACAGGCGGGTTCAGGCCTGCCGAAAGCCCGCCGTTCGCCGAGCTTGCCGCCGCGCGGCGAACAGGGCTTGTGGCCCGCGTCGCAGCCCCCTACCACCCCGCCCGACATGCCATTCTCCGCGCCGAGCCTCGTGTCCGCCGCCCTCGCCGTGGCCCTCCTGGCCGCGGCCGCAGGCTGCACCGTCCGCGACGAGCAGGCGACGACCGGCCGGGACAGCCGCTGGTGGGCGGCGCCTCCGTCGCGGCCGGCGGCGGGCCTGATCACCGCCGCCGCCGTCACCCCGCCGGCCGCCTCGGCGATCGACTACGTGGACGGCTACGAGGCTGGCCGCCGCCGCGCCGCGGAGTCGGGGTTGCCGATGCTCGTCGTCTTCCGGGCTGCGTGGTGCCGCTGGAGCGGCGAGCTCGTGCAGGCCACGGTGGCGGATCCGCGGGTGGTGCGTCTCTCGCGCCGCTTCGTCTGCATGGCGGTCGATGCCGACCGACACGCCGACACCTGCCGGCAGTTCGGCGTGCAGGCCTTTCCCACGGTGATCATGCTCGACGCCGCGGGGACGGAGCGGTTTCGGGCCACCGGCTCGGCCGCCTCGGCCCACCTCGCCGCGGCCATGGACGAGGTGCTGATCGGCCAGCCGCGGGCCGGCCGGATCGCGAGCGGACCGAGCCGAACCGCCCGGTAGCCCGTTTCCGCTACGATTGCGGCGACCGGCCCCGGCAGCCGTGCCGGTCGTCCACCACCCATCCGAAACCGCTTCCGTGTCCACCACCGCCAGCCCCAGCGGCCCAGCCGCCAAGCGCGAGTTCCACGCCTATCCCTGGTGGAGTCCGAGGTTCTGGCACGGCATGCCCGCGGGCGTCTGGTTCGGTCTGCTCCGGGATCACGGCTACCGCGTCCACTTCATGAAGCTCGGCCTCGCGACCACGGTGTCGCTGATGACCGGATTCAACTCGCTGCTGGGTCCGCTCTCCGACGCCCGGTTTCGCCGCCAGCTCCGCGACCGGCCCGCGACGCCCCCGCCGCTGTTCATCATCGGCCACTGGCGGAGCGGCACCACGCTGCTGCACGAGCTGGCCATGCTCGACGACCGCTTCTGCTGCCCGAACACCTTCGAGTGCTTCGCCCCGAGCCACTTCCTCCTCACCGAAGACGTGATGACGCGGGCTCTCCGCTGGATG
>Ga0208376_1000446_pt1 | contig 12747 bp, 12 predicted proteins | sample CryBogmetaGMA25M_FD_184548 | JGI IMG/M metagenome (GOLD analysis project Ga0208376, IMG submission 184548) | Freshwater microbial communities from Crystal Bog, Wisconsin, USA - MA2.5M (SPAdes) | ecosystem: Environmental > Aquatic > Freshwater > Lake | place: Crystal Bog, Wisconsin, USA...
CTCCTGCCTCCTGCCTCCCGCCTCCTGCCTCCCGCCTCTAGGCAGTCCGCCGACGTAGCCGCTGCTGCTGCAAAGTCATCTGGTAGTGGCCGAGCAACTCATCCATCACCCGGCCCCACGAGCGACGTTCGGCGGCGGCACGTCCGGCCATACTCATTGCCGCGCACTGAACGGGGTCGTTCACGAGTCGAAGAGTCTGCGTGTACAGCTCGGCGGCGCTGCCGGGGTGAAAGAGCGCTCCGGTCACGCCGTCGCGCACCATATCAATTGCCCCGCCCGCCCGTGCGGCAACCACCGGCAAGCCCGACGCCATCGCCTCTTGGATCACCTGCCCGAAGGTTTCGGTGTCGGATGGGAAGACAAACAGGTCGGCGCTAGCGTAAGCCGTGGCGAGATCCGCGCCGCGCAGATAGCCGGTGAAGTGCGCCCGCATTCCGCTGAGGCGCTGCTCCAGAGCAGGCCGGAGCGGGCCATCGCCCACCAACACCAGTCGCGTGTTGGGCAGCGACGGCAGCACGTCCGCCAGCAGATCAAGCCGCTTCTCGGAGGCTAGCCGACCGACGTAGAGCAACACGCGCTCGTCTGGCTGCGCACCAACCGATTCACGCCACGCTACGCTGCGGTTGCTGGGGTGAAAACGTTCGGTATCCACACCGCGACCCCACAGGCGCAGGCGGCGGAATCCGTGATCGCGCAGATCCGCAATAGTGGCGAGCGAGGGACAGAGGGTAAAGGCGCAACTGTTGTGAACCCAGCGCAGGTAGCGGTAGGCCACTGTGCGGAGGAAACCTAGCCCGTAGTGCGTCGTGTAGGCCGGAAAATCCGTGTGGTAGGCAGCCACCAGGGGTACGCCAAGCTGACGGGCGGCGTGGCGTCCGGCCACACCGAGAGCCATCGTACCAGCCAAGTGAACCAGATCGGGCCGAAAGCGGCGCAGTTGCGCGGTGAGGCCGGGCTGTGGCGGTGTGAGGCGCAGCTCGGGATAGGACGGCAGCGGGACGCCGCGCATGGGGATAATCTCGGCCCCGGCGTAACTAGTCAACATCCCATCGGGGGCGACCAACAACGCCTCGTGGCCGTGGTCGTGCAGATGCTCAAGCAGCCGACACAGCGTCGTGACAACGCCGTTGACGTTAGGGAGAAAGGTCTCGGTAATGACGGCGACACGCATCCTGCCCTCCTTATCGCTTGTACAGAGACAGTATGCATCGCGCTGATTGTGGGCGGGCTATCGCCAGATTAAGTTCGTGCGAACGTGAGATGAAGGTTTCTTTTATGACGTATGCCTAACCAAGCTCCCAACGGGCATGGCAAACCCAGCCGCCGTCGGGTAGTTGCTCGTAGAGGCACAGATTCCAGGCCACCGACGCACTAATATCCAGCATCGAGGCGGCCATATCGGCCAGGGCAGGGCCATCCCCTGGGCGAAAGTCGTAGGCGAGGCTAAGGTGCAGATCACTCTTCACCCGCAGCGTGTCGCGGCGCGTGGGTGAGTCCACCGTTGCGGCAACATCGGCGGTGAGCATCTCTAGCCAGGGAGACTCGATGAACAGACCGTGGAATGTATCGAGGAAAGCGACCTCGCGAATCTGTACGGGGAATGGGGGACGGGACGCCATCGCCCTAGCGTGGGCTGTTTCCAGGGCAGCAATGTAGCGCGGGATGGTCGTCGCATCGTCGTGAAAGAAGCCGGTCAGGGTGATATGAGCCGGATAAGCGTGGGCGCTGTTGCGCCCGAATCGCTCGTGGCTCGCTCCGTAAAAGGCGGAGATCTGCTCAGCGAGAGGGCCGGTCGGGCAGGCGTAGATGATCAGTTTGCGGGGCGATTCGGCGGATGGGCTAGGCATGGGTACGCTCCAAGAGGGTTCGTATATTAGGGAGTCTACCGCCGTGCAGCCCTCACCCCCCAGCCCCCTCTCCCAGAACGGGAGAGGGGGAGCCGAACGCGCTCTGGTGCGGAATCTTCCCTCTCCCCTGGTGGGAGAGGGGCCGGGGGTGAGGGGGAAAGAATCGGCATGGATCTACTTATTCGTAAAGTATTGGCCTTAGGCAAGTATATGGGTACGCACCGTTATAATCAGCATCTGGTAGTCAATTGGTTTGGTGAGATAGTCGGTACAGCCGGCAGTGATCGCTCGTGAGATATCCTCGTGAGTAACATGGCCGGTCAAGGCGATCACCGGCACGTGGGACAGGTCAGGGCTGGCCTTGAGGCGGGCCGTGGCACTCCAGCCATCAAGTACGGGCATGGACATATCCATCAAGATCAGGTCGGGTTGCTCGCTGATGGCCATATCTAGGGCGTGCAGTCCGTTAGTAGCGATAACGGTGTGGTAGCCGTTGATGTTAAGCATTTTGGCGATGATGGTGCTATTGTCGTGGTTGTCATCAACGACAAGGATAGTCTTGGGTTTCATAGGATTCCTTACGTGAAAATAGCCGATAGCCGATAGTCGGGCATCAGTGGATCTTTTCATCGGGCGTTGTGCGCGAATCGCATGGACATTTGATGAGATGAGGGCTGTCATTGGTTGGCAGAGGTACGCGGAAGGTTGATCCGTAGGTTGGCAGACAGACGCGGAAGGTTGATCCGTAACCGATGCTGCTTTCGACGTTGATGTCGCCACCAAGTGCTAGGCAGAGCTGCCGACTGAGGGCAAGCCCCAGGCCGGTGCCGTCGAATCGCCGTGTCACTGACGAGTCGATCTGGCTGAAGGGTTGAAAGAGCTTGTCCAACTGGTCGTCAGCGATGCCGATGCCGGTGTCAATCACGTCAAAGAGGAGGCTGGAGGCTGGAGGCGGGAGATGATCATCCTGCCTCCTACCTCCTGCCTCCTGGGTGACGCGCAGCGTCACCGTGCCGTTTTCGGTGAATTTGGCAGCGTTGGAGAGCAGATTGAAGAGTATCTGGCGTAACTTCGGCCCATCGGTATCGAGCGTTCCGATGTCGGGCAGGCAGTCAATTCGCAGCGTGTTCTCCTGCCGTTGCACCAGGGGCAGGACAATATCGGTGACCTCGTGTACCAGGGCGAAGACATCAACATGGCTGATGTTCAGATCGATTTTGCCCTGCTCGATCTTCGAAAAATCAAGGACGTTACTGATCAGGGTGGTCAGATGCCGTCCGGCGCTAAGGATACGGTCGAGTTGCTCCCTATCCTCAGGGTCAGTACTCCCGCCCATCGCCCGCAGCCGCATCAGTTGGGCATAGCCGAGAATGGCGTTGAGCGGCGTGCGCAGCTCGTGGCTCATGGTGGCGAGAAACATACTCTTGGCCTGACTGGCGGCCTCGGCAGCAATCTGCGCCTGATAGGCTTCCTCCTCAGCTTGCTTGCCGCGCACTAGATCGGCGGTGAGTTGCTCCTGACGGCTCAGGCTGATCTGAAGTTCGATATGACGCTGCTCCAGGGCACTGCGCTGCTCGCGTAGACTATCCAACATCTGGTTGAAACTGTGGGCCAACACGCCGATCTCATCCCGGCTAATGATCTCGACTTTGCGATCAAGCTCACCAGATGCTACTCTCGTCGTAGCCCCAGTGAGCCGACTGATGCGCAGGGCAATACGCCCAGAGAAGGTCAGTCCGATCACCGCCGAAAGGATGATGGTCGCGGCGGTGTCGGCCAGAATGAAGTTGCGGGCACTCTCGTAGGCTGATCGCACCTCGTCGAGGGCGCTGGTAGCCTGACCCTGACTCTCCTCGGATAGCTGCGTCATCGCAAGATCGAGCCGATCATAGAGTGGGTTCATCCGTGAGTAGAAGGGCTGCACGCTGCCGGTGTTGGCGAGACGAACGGCGGGGATGAATTGCTGGTGGTTTGCGTCTACGATGTCGTGCCATACGGTCGTCACCGCCTTGAAGCGAGTATCCTCGCGTTCCGTATTAACCAGTGGCTGGTAGTCGGTAAAATATCCATCCATCTCCCGCTCAAGGTCGCCCATCTTCTTTTGGCTGCGGTTCTTGTCGGACTCATTGCCGTAGATTAGGTATTCGAGCTGGCGCACGCGGTAGGCGTTGATGACCGTGGCGATGCGAGCGACGCGATCCTGTGAGGGGATGGTCTGCTGCTCGACAAACGCCGCTCGCTCGTTCATTCGTGCCATCTGCTGAGCGGCGAACCAGCCCAGTCCTACCACGAGCAACAGGTTAAGGGCGAAGGCAGCTAAGAGTTTGCTGCGGATTGATGTATGCACTGACTACTGCCCTCCCTCAAGCTGGAGAATTTCTTCAATGGAGACACCCACCTGCACACCGCCACGGAAGACCGAGCCGGTGATCCGCCGCTCAAGCCGACGGATCACCAGCGGGTAGGCCCGATCCGGCAGCGAGATATAGCGGGCCTCACGCACCAGTGCTGGCCCGTTTGCGAGGTAGAAGTCCACAAAGGCGTGCAGATCAGGGCGATCCAGTGCGTCGGCTCGCACGTAGAGGAAGATAGGTCGTGCGAGGGGTTGGTAGCTACCGTCGGTGATGGATGCTTGGCTCGGGGCTACGCAGCCGCTGCCGTTGTCAATTGCGATGGCGCGCAGTTGGCCTGCATATTCAACATAGTAGGCGTAACCAAAAAAGCCTAGACCGCTGGAGTCGGTCGCGAGATCCTGGGCCAGAAGATAGTCATCCTCGCTGGCAGTATAGTCCTTGCGGCTCATCCCCTGGGTGCCGACCACAGCTTGGGTGAAGTAGTCGTAGGTTCCCGAGTCTTTGCCCGCTCCGTAGAGGCTGATCGGCGTATCGGGCCAACTGGCGCGCACCTGACGCCAGCGGCGTATCTTCGCCTCGGCAGCGGGTTCCCAGAGCGCCTTCAGTTCGGCCACACTCATGCATGTGGCCCATGTATTGTCGGGGTGAACCATCACCGTGATCCCGTCAAAGGCGATGGGCAGCTCGATATAGGTCACGCCCGCCTTGGCGCAAGCATCAGCCTCAGCCTGGGTGATCGGGCGCGAAGCGTCGGAGATCAGCGTCTCGCCCGCGCAGAACTTCTTGAATCCGCCGCTGGTGCCGCTTACGCCCAGGCGGATCTCGACCTGGGGGGCGTAGCGACGAAAGGCGATACTCGCGGCCTCGGTGATGGGGAAGACGGTGCTAGAACCGTCAATGACAATGGTTCCGCTGAGACGTGTGGGGTCATCTGCGGGCGGGGTGAGGGCGGGAGAAGTCGACTCGGCGGTGGTATGAGGGATTGTCGTAGGTGATGGAGCGACGGTGGGTGGTGGCTGGGTAGCGCAGGCAGCCAATACGAGGCACACGAGCAGAAGCACACATGCCGGTAACGATCTCACAGAACCCCCGGTGTACGTAGGCAGCCCACCATACTCTCACCTGCCCGACGCCGGGATTGTGGTCTGCCTTGACCGTGGGCCGCACGCGATAGCAATGCGAACAACAGAATCTCTACCGTGATTGTATGCGCCCTTCATTAAATTTACGTTAAGCCAGCATAAACATCCAAGGGTGCTTTCCCCGCGTTCTGGTGAACCATGAGCGATCTCCGCTGTCGCATCGGTGCGCTTAACATAGGCATAATCTTGCTATGCTATCGTGCGGTAGTCATAGATTCGACAGAAAGGGATGGGTATGCGTGGACATTTTGAACGTGAGCTTGAGGCAGTGCGCGCCGAGCTGATCGCCCTGGGGCAGATGGCTGTAACGGCACTTGGCCACGCGGTGGCCGCACTTCAGCAGCGTGACCTTAGTTGGGCGCAGCAGGTGATTGCGGGCGATGCGCCGATTGACGAAGCAACCGTGCGCCTGGAGTCCCATGTACTCCAGATCATCGTGACGCAGCAGCCCGTAGCAACGGATCTGCGCCGACTGATCGCCGCATTGAAAATGAGCAGCGAGATCGAGCGGATCGCGGATTATGCACGAGGAATCGCCCGCATCGTCGTGCGTGACGCCGACCAGCTTCCGGCGGATCTCCCGCCCGGCCTGGTGGCGCTGAGCCAGCAAGCCGTGCTGATGCTGGATAGCGCCCTCGCGGCATTTGCCGCGCAGGACGTGGCGGGCGCAACCGCACTCAGTGCCGCTGATGAAATCGCGGATAGGCTGTATGCGCAGGCCGAGGCGGCGTTGCGTGAGCAAATTGAGCGTGATCCGACGGCGGTACACTGGGGCACCGGGCTGTTGCTGGTGGCACACCACCTAGAGCGGGCGGCGGATCGCGCCACGAATCTGGCCGAGTCGGTGGTCTTTATGGCTGTTGGCACAATTGTTGACCTCAATTCGTAGGTCGCCCAAGATAGTCCTTGCCGTGCCATGCTGCCGCGCAAGGATACGCACCATGAGGTGAAAGATGCCCCCGCTTGAGCAATCGTTCGATCCAATGCACATGCCCGAGCCCGTCCGCGTGCTGGTATCCTGTGCGCTCGCGATCTTCGATGCGACGACCACCGCCCACCGGCTATCGCCTGAGCAGCGCGATGGCCTGATGATCGCCGCCACATGTTACGCCGCCGCACGCCAGATAGGCGCAGCGCGGCATGAGATCGCCGGGCGCGACGCAGTGCTTGCGCTTACGTATGATATGACACCGGAGCAGCGCAGTATCATCGCTAGCGCAGTCACCTTCCAACGCGCCCGTCTGCGCCGCCGACGTGAACCGGCGTTTCTGTGGCTGTCGTCGCACGCCCAGACAACGGCATTGCGTCTGAGCGCCTTGCTTATGCTGGCCGATGTGCTGCACACACGTCCTGCGACCGCGTTTCGGATCACTTGTGCAGAGAGGACGACCACGATCCACGTCGCCGAGATTCCCGCCGATCTGGTGGCTGATGCGACGCCAGTCAAGCGCTGGCAGAAATATATTGGCCCACTCCAGATCGTCGAGCTGACAGCACAGCCCGTTGAACCAGTTCTCGACACGACCATCGGGTGGGAACTTCCCGTCGCGTGGAAATCGGTGTCCGTACCGCTCCGCCTGCACACCTCCGAGCCACTGGCCGAAGGTGTGCGTCGCATCCTGCACCACCAGTTTGAGCGACTGCTGGCACGTGAGCAGGCCGTGCGTGCTGGCGAAGACATGGAAGATGTTCACCAGATGCGAGTCGCCACACGTCGCCTGCGCGCCTCACTTTACGTCGTGACGCCCTTCTTCGACTCGCAGAAGATCAGTCATTTTCGCGGTGGTCTCCGGCGTGTCGCAGCGGCCCTCGGCAGTGTCCGTGACCGTGATGTCTTCCTCAGCCACCTGACCCGTTACCAGGAAGGCATACCGGAGCATGCCCATGGTCACCTTCAGCGGCTGCTCGCAGCGATCACGCAGGATCGGGCCAAGGCGCGGCAGACACTCCTGGAGCGGCTCGATACACCGCGCTATGCGCGATTCGTTCACGACTTTGCCGCGTTTCTCACCACGCCAGATGCTGGGGTGGCCCCACTCCCAGAGAGCGGCGTACGTCCGCGTATCCGTGATGCGGCTGGCTCACTGCTCTGGCGACGCTATGAGGATCTGCGCGCCTTTGAAACCGTCCTCATTGACGGCCCAGAGGAGGTGCAGCACCACGCACGGATTGCGGGCAAGCACCTGCGCTATACGATTGAGTGTTTCGCCGAGGCAATCGGCGACCCGGCCACCGGATTGCTGGATCCCCTGTCCATCCTGCTCACCACCCTGGGCGAGCTTCAGGACGAGGTTACAGCGCGTCAGTATCTCGCAGAGGTAGGCATGACCGACGATCCTGGCGCACAGGCATACCTCACGAGCCGCAGCGCCGAGTATGCGGCTTGGCGTGCGGCCCTGCCAAACCACTGGGAACAGGTCGTTGGGACGTCCTACCGGGGGCAACTCTTAGCGGTACTTGCGGCGCTATAGGTGATACGGTAGCCACAGCCATGAACATAGACGATCTGCGGCACCGGACGACCAGTGGCTTGGTTCAGTCGGCGCCGTAGGTCGTGGAGGATCGATGCGAGGTGCTGCGACCGATCCGTCGTCTGGACACCATACACATGCCGAATGAGTATGTCAGACGGAACAACGCCGCCATCATAGGCGAGCAGGAGTGCGAGCAGACGGGTTTGCACGGAGTTGAGGTTGATCACGTCGCCCGCAGCCAGCATAATGCGACGCGCACGAATATCAAGACGCATGCCGAGGGACTGGAGGTACTGCGCGTTCGGGTCGCGCCCGCGTTCGCGCTGCGCCCGGCGCATCAGCGCAATGCAGCGTGCCGGTATCTCGGCTGGATGTGTGTGGAGCGTAAGGACATCGTCGGCACCGCGATCAAGCCACGCGATCCGGTCGGGCTCACTCGCCCCCGACTCCAGGATTAAGATCGGCATGGGGAAGTAGCGACTCAGCTCTGCGACCAGCGTTTCGATGGTTCCGGCGGGGTGCCCCGCCGTCTCGATCAGCACCAGATCGGGCGGTCGTTCCCACAGGTGGTGCAAAAACGCGGTCGCATCCGGCAGAAGATTTACCCACGCCGCAGCCAGTGCCAGGAGCGGCTGCACCTGCGCGTGGATCCGGTCGTCAACGAGGACACTGATTGACGCGGGCAGAACGCGCGGTTGGGTACGCCCGGTGGGGATCACAGCCTAGCCGAAACGCCCGCTAATGTAGTCCAGTGTGCGTGGATCGCTCGGACTCATGAAGATCTCCTGAGTCGGCCCGACCTCCACCACAAAGCCGGCGCGGGTCTCCGGGTTCATCGAGAGAAAGACCGTCTGGTCAGAGATGCGCCCGGCTTGCTGGAGATTATGCGTCACGATCACAATCGTGTAGTACTCCACAAGCTCGCTCATCAGTTCCTCGATCTTCAGGGTGGCAATGGGGTCGAGGGCAGCGCAGGGTTCGTCCATCAGTAGCACCGCAGGCTCGACGGCGATGGCGCGGGCGATACAGAGCCGCTGCTGCTGGCCGCCTGACAGAGCGAGGCCCGACTGGTGGAGCTTGTCCTTCACCTCGTCCCAGAGCGCGGCACCGCGCAGGGCCTGCTCAACCCGCGTCGCAATGACATCCTTGGGGGTGCACTGTGCATTCAAACGCAGCCCGTAGGCTACATTCTCGAAGATTGACATGGGGAAGGGATTCGGGCGCTGAAAGATCATGCCCACCCGCTTGCGCAGGGCGATCAGGTCGGGGAAGGCGGTAATATCTTTGCCCTCAAGCAGGAGCGCACCCTCGCTTGAAATGCCCGGTGTTTCATCGTGCATACGGTTCATGGCCCGCAGCAGGGTTGATTTGCCAGCCCCCGAGGGACCGATCAGGGCGGTGATCTGGTGGCGCGGTGCGGCCATGGTGATGTGCTCCAGCGCCCGAAAGTCACCGTAGTAGAAGTTGAAGTCTCTGGCCTCAATGGCGGTTGTCTGCTCACTCATACGATTCCACCTCCGGTGGGGTCTATCATCAGATATGTCATGTGCGTAAAATTGCCAGCTTCGCTGGCAATTTTACGCACATATCGATTCAAGAAGATCGCCTACCCAAACCGTCCACTAACGTAGGCTTCGGTCTGCGGGTGCTTGGGGTTCGTAAAGATCGTGTCGGTCTTGTCTACCTCGATCACATGGCCGGCCCGGTCAATTTCGTCCATATTCATCATCACCGTGATGTCGCTGGCGCGGGCGGCCTGCTGCATATTGTGGGTGACGATCACCACCGTGTAGCTGCGCTTCAGTTCGGCGATCAACTCCTCGACCTTGAGGGTTGAGATGGGGTCGAGGGCTGAGCAGGGCTCGTCCATGAGCAGCACATCGGGGCGGGTAGCGATGGCGCGGGCGATGCAGAGCCGCTGCTGCTGGCCGCCCGAGAGTTCGCTGGCCGGTCGGCGCAGCTTGTCCTTCACCTCGCCCCACAGCGCCGAGGCGCGCAGGGCGGACTCGACCATCGCTTCAAGGTCGGCCCGTTTCGGCGGAGCGTAGAGAGTCAGGCCGAAGGCCACGTTGTCAAAGATTGACATCGGGAAGGGGTTGGGGCGCTGGAAGACCATGCCCACACGGCGGCGCAGATCGACCACGTCGGTGGTTGGGGCATAGATATCAACATCCCCCAGGCTGACCGTCCCCTCCACACGGAATCCGGGCACGCGGTCGTTGATGCGGTTGAGCGAACGCAGCAGCGTACTCTTGCCGCATCCGGAAGGCCCGATGATCGCCGTAACGGCGCGTGGGCGAAAGGCGAGGTCAATCGCCTTGACCGCACGGAAGGTGCCATAGGAGAGATTGGCCCCACGAATCGTCATTGTCGTGGCAGGGGAAGGGCTGGTATCCATCGCGAGCTATCCCTTCTTGCTACCGCCAGCGCGCGGGGCACGACCCGCCCCGCGTAGCCGCTGAGACAGACGGGCCGTGAAGGCGGCCATACCGATATTGATCACGAGTACGATCAGCAGCAACACCGCCGCCGAGCCGTCGGCCACCAGTTGTGCATCCTTCAGACCGGGCACGCCGACGATCTTCAGCACCCAGATGTGGACCGCCAGGGTCTCGCCCGTCTGGAGCGGGTTGAAGCTGTACTGCGCGTTGGGAGAGATCGTGGTGCCGGTGGTGAGGATGAGCGGGGCTGTCTCACCGATGATCCGCCCGCCGGTGAGGACCAGGGCAGTGATGATGCCAGGCAGGGCGCTGGGCATCACCGCCTTACGGATGGTCTCCCAGCGCGAGGCACCCAGAGCCAAGCTGGCCTCGCGGTACGAGACGGGCACGCTGCGGATGGCGTCCTCGGCGATACGCACCATCAATGGGAGGTTGAGCAGAGCTAGGGTGAGCGCGCCGCTCAGCACGCTGAAGCCCAGCTTCAGCGTGGTCAAGAAGACAATTGCCCCGAAGACGCCAAAGACCACCGAAGGCACAGAGGCAAGAGCCTCGGTGCTGAAGCGAATAGCGTTGGTAATGGGGCCGGGGCGGGCATACTCAGACAAGTAGATCGCCGCACCGATACCAATCGGGGTGACGATCAGCAGCGACAGCACGAGAATATACAGCGAGACAAAAATCTGCGGGCCAATACCGCCGCCGGGGTTGGTGATCGAACTGGCGGTGGTGAGAAAAGACCAGTTCAGGGCGGGCAAGCCGGCACGCAGGATGATGAAGATCACCGCCGAGAGTACCACGACCAGGAAGAGCGCGGACAGCGCCATGATCCCGGTCATGGCCCGGTCAACGAGGTCGGCGCGGCGGCGAGCGGCAGTGATGCGGCGCTCCCAGGCGGGGTCGTTGGTCGTCATCATTTCACGAGTTTCGCTATTCACGAGTCGCCGCCCTTCGCAACTGCGGGCTGGGCCACGGGTGTCGGGCGCCGGATCCGCTGGCGCACTCCGCGAGTGGCACCGGCGGCGCGGACGGCGGCGATCAGGCCGAAGGTGATCAGCAGGAGCAGGAATGCTACCATAATCAGGGCGGCGCGATGTTCGGGGCTGGTGGCCTCGGGCAACTGCGTCACGATTGCCGACGGCATCGTGGTGGCCCCCTTGATCAGGCTATCGGGGAGGCGCGAGGTGATGTTGCCGATCACCATCTGTACCGCGATGGTCTCGCCGACGGCGCGACCAGTGCCCAGCACCACGGCGGTGATCAGGCCGGGGCGGGCAGCCGGCAGTAGCACGCGCCAGATCATCTGCCAGCGAGTGGCCCCGATGGCCAGGGCACCCTCGCGCAGGGCTTCGGGCAGCGCCCGCAGGGCGTCCTCGGCAATGCTAACAATCGTTGGTTGGGTCATGAACACCAGCACGATCACAGCGGCCAGGATACCCTTCCCCAGCCCACCGCCGGAGATCTCGCGCACCCAGGGCACCACCAAGGTCAGTCCGAGCAGCCCGTAGATCACCGAGGGCAGGGCGGCGAAGAGCTCGACCACCGTACGCATCACGCGGCGGACGGGATCGGGGGCGATCTCAACCATAAAGATCGACACGCCCAGGGCCAGCGGCCCGCTAATGAGCAGGGTGATGCCAACGGTGAGAAGTGAGCCGAGCAGGAGCGGCAGGACCCCGAATGACTCGTCGTTCTGGTTCCAACTCGTACCCAGAAAAAACTCGCCCGGACTCATGAAGCCAAATACGGCTAGACCCCGGCTCCCAGTGAAGAGCAGGAGGGCTGCGGTGCTGAGTGCGACAACCGCTGCGGCGGTGAAGAAGATTGCTTGGGCAATGATACCCTGACGCAAACGCATAAAAACTCGCGTATGGCTGGTTGCGATTGTCAAATTCACGAACAATCGCAACCAACCATATACTTACTTTACCCCACCCGTAGCCGTGCTACTTCACCGCGACAAAGCCGAGCTTGTCGAATGCGGCGCTACCCTGGAACTCGGCGCTGGTGACGAAGTCAAGGAACGCTTTGGCCAGCGGCGAGGGTGCGGCCTTGGTGATCGCGTAGCCGGGGCCACCGATCAGCCACTTGCTGGCCTGAACGTCCGCCTTGGTCGGAGCCACGCCATCAATGCTGAAAGCCAGCAGGCTGGGGTCGCTCAGGTAGGCGAAGCCCAGGTACGAGATCGCGCCCGGCGTTTGCGCCACGGTCGTCTTCACCGTCTCGTTGTTATCTTCCTCCGAGGCACCCGTGGCGAACTTGGTGTCGTCGCCGGCGAAGAGGAACTTGGCCATGTTGGCGCGGGTGCCCGAACCCTTGGCCCGGTTCACCAGCACAATCGGCGTGTTGTCGCCGCCGACTTCTTTCCAATTGGTGACCTTGCCGGAGAAGATGCCTACCAACTGATCCTTGGTCAGGTTGGTGACGCTGCCGGGACCCTTCTTGTTGGCCACGGCGTCAAACGCCTGGATGGCCACGGCGACGCCCTGGGC
>Ga0208376_1000447_pt1 | contig 12716 bp, 9 predicted proteins | sample CryBogmetaGMA25M_FD_184548 | JGI IMG/M metagenome (GOLD analysis project Ga0208376, IMG submission 184548) | Freshwater microbial communities from Crystal Bog, Wisconsin, USA - MA2.5M (SPAdes) | ecosystem: Environmental > Aquatic > Freshwater > Lake | place: Crystal Bog, Wisconsin, USA...
GTCGTGGGGCAGGCGGAAATCGCCATGATCATGTGCTTGAGGCCATCCTCGATGCGCTTGGCGATTTCGATTTCGCCTTCGCGGGTGAGGAGTTCGACCGAGCCCATCTCGCGCATGTACATGCGCACCGGGTCGGTGGTGCGGCCGAATTCGGAATCGACGGTGGATAGCGCCTGCTCGGCTTCTTCCTCGACCGCTTCGGCATCCACCGGCGCCGGTGCGGTCTCGTTGAGCAGCAGGTCATCGACGGCGGGGGCCTCGTCGAATACCTGGATCGCCATGTCATTGAAGGTGGAGATGATCGATTCGATCTGCTCGGCATCGACCAGATCGTCGGGCAGATGGTCGTTGATTTCGGCGTAGGTCAGGTAGCCGCGTTCCTTGCCCAGCGCGATCAGGTTCTTCAGGCGCGTGCGCTTGGTGTCGATGTCGACCGGCTTGGCTTCGGGAGCGATCAGTTTTTCCCGGCTCTTGCGGCCGCGCGACTCGGCGATGGCCTTGGCTACCGATTTGACGGGAACCGGCTGGGCTACGGGCTTTGCTGCCGCAGGTGTGCGGGCGGCTGCGGCCACCACCGGCTTCGCATTCTTGGCCGCCGGAGCTTTTGCCGGCGTCTTGGCCGCAGCGGCCTTGGCCGGGGCTTTTGCCGGGACCTTTGCCGGGGCCTTTGCCGGGGCCAACTTCGCGGCCTTGGCCGGCGCGCTCTTGACGGCCTTGGCGGCGACAGGTTTCTTGGCCGGCGCGGGCTTTTTGACCGCAGCCGGTTTCTGCGGCGCGGGTTTCTTCGCGACCGGTTTGGCGGCGGCCTTCGACTTGCTCTGCTTGGTGATTTCCTTCGGCATGACTATCCTCGGCTGGAACGCGATTTCGACGCGGCGGGTCATGTCAACGCCGCGACCGGCGCGGGCAGGCTGACTCAGCGCGCCGTCAAAGCGCTGGGGAACCATCAAGTATATCAGATCGGGCTACCCCCCGCCGAACGGGGTGGGCGTTGCGGTGCGCTTTCTTGCCAGCAGTTCGGCCAGCCGTTGCCGCTCTTGCGGATTCAGACCCTGTTTGGCGCGGGCCGTCAGCTGCTCGATTTCGGCGCTGAGCGCTGTCTGGCGCAGGTGGGCGATCGAGTCGGTGAACATGGTTTCGAGGGCGCTGAGATCGACTTCTTCCACCATGTTTGCGGCGATCCCGGCGACCAGCGCTTCATGCGGCGTATTGCGGAAGAACTCCAGCAGCAGGCCGAAGCCGCCGGCCGGCAACTCGCCATGGTCGACGGCATTGGCGATGGCGTTGAGCGCCTCGCCTTCGACGCGGCTGCGATCGATCAGTTCCAGAGGCAGGCGCGCTGTCCATTCCGGCTTGTGCAGCACGATCTGCAGCAGTTTGTATTCCACCGACGACGGTGCCGGCCGCTGCCGCGCACTCGGCGGTGCGGGGCGGCCGCGCGAGGCGGGCTTGAGGCCGCATTGGGTTTCCACCTCGGCCTGGGTCAGCGCCGAAGCCTCGGCCACGGCCTTGACCAGCTGCACGCGCAGAATGGGTGCGGCGAGTCGCGTCAGGTGCGGCTTGGCCTCGTGCACCAGGCGGGCGCGGCCCTCGGCACTGGCGAGATCGACGCCGGCCTTGAGTTCGCGCAGCAGGAATTCGGTCAGCGTCGTCGGATGGGCGACCAGCCGCTGGAATGTTTCCGCACCTTCGGCGCGGACGAAGCTGTCGGGATCGTGTTCCGGCGGCAGGAACAGGAAACCGGCCGACTTGTCATCGGACAGTTGTTCCAGGCTGGCTTCCAGTGCGCGCCAGGCGGCCTTGCGCCCGGCGGCGTCGCCGTCGAAGCAGAACACCACTTTCGAGGCCTGGCGCAGCAGCTTGTGCACGTGGGTGGGGGTACAGGCGGTGCCCAGCGTGGCCACGGCATTGCCGATGCCGTGCTGCGCCAACGCCACGACGTCCATGTAGCCTTCGACCACGATCACCGTGTCGGTATCGCGTATCGCCTGCCGCGCCTGGGTCAGGCCGTAGAGTTCGCGGCCCTTCTCGAACAGCGGCGTTTCCGGCGAGTTCAGGTACTTGGGTTCGCCGGCGCCGATCACCCGACCGCCGAAGCCGATCACGTTGCCGCGTTGGTCGAGGATGGGGAACATCACCCGGTCGCGGAAGCGGTCGTAACGCCGGCCCTGTTCATTGACGATGATCAGGCCGCATTCGACCAGGGCCGGGTCGTTGTAATCGGAGAACACCGGTTGCAGCCCCTGCCAGTCGTCGGGGGCGTAGCCGAGGCCGAACCTGGCAGCGATTTCACCCGTCAGGCCGCGGCCCTTGAGGTAATCGACGGCCTTGGGCGAAGCTTTCAGCTGTTCGCGATAAAACTGCATGGCGCGCGACATCAGTTCGGTCAGCGGCGCCGTCCTCGCCCGGATCGACGCGTTGCGTTCCTCGTGCGGCACGGCCATGCCGGTGGATGACGCCAGATCCTCGATCGCCTCGATGAAGCCGATGCCGGCGTGCTGCATCAGGAAGCCGATGGCGCTGCCGTGCGCGCCGCAACCGAAGCAGTGATAGAACTGCTTGGACGGGCTGACCGTGAAGGACGGGGTTTTTTCGGAGTGGAAGGGGCAGCAGGCGCTGTAATTGGCGCCGGCCTTGCGCAGCGGAACGTAACGCTCGACCACCTCGACGATGTCGATGCGGGCCAGCAGTTCCTGGACGAAGCTCTCGGGGATCACGCGGGGATTATGCCCCCGCCAGCCTGGCCTTGACGAGTTTCGAGACGTCGCCCATGTCGGCGCGGCCGGCCACCTGCGGCTTGACGATGGCGATGACCTTGCCCATGTCCGACGGGGCCTTGGCGCCGGATGCGGCGACCGCCGCCGCGACGATGGCTTCGATTTCTGCAGCGGAAAGGCCCTGCGGCATGTAGGCGACGAGCACGGCGGATTCGAACTTCTCGACATCGGCCAGGTCCTGCCGCTTGGCGGCTTCGTACTGGGTAATCGAATCCTTGCGCTGCTTGAGCATTTTTTCGATGACGGAAATCACGGCCGCGTCGTCGATTTCCACCTTCTCGTCGACCCGCTTTTGCTTGATGGCTGCCCGCAGCAGGCTCAGTGCGTCCTTTTTGGCCCGCTCGCCGGCCTTCATGGCGGCTTTCCAGTCATCGTCGATACGCGCTTCGAGTGTCATCAAGTCATCCCTTCCGAAAACACAAAAACCGCCGGGAGGCGGTTTCCGTAATCAAGCAGTGAAGCTGCGTTCGCTCAACTGGCGAACAGCGGCCCGGCTCAATACATCTTGGGCGGCAGGAGCTGGCTGCGAATGCGCTTGTGATGGCGCTTGACTGCCGCTGCCGCCTTGCGCTTGCGCTCGGTGGTGGGCTTTTCGTAGAACTCGCGCGCACGCAGTTCGGTGAGCAGACCAGTCTTTTCGATGGCGCGCTTGAAGCGGCGGATCGCGACTTCAAACGGCTCGTTTTCCTTGAGGCGAATACCCGGCATTGCAATTATCCTGGAGAGGCGGGAAAGGCGCGCATTCTAAACGCTTTGCCATTGATGTCAATTGTTTCGGTGCTCCACTCAGGTCAGCCCCAGTTCTTGCGCCAGCCGGCGCGCCGCCTCGCCGGCGCCGCCGGCCGACGCCACTGGCGTTGGCGGTGTCTGCCACAGGCCGCGCAGCACATCGATGAAGTCGCCGGCCGTCAGTTGCTCGCGCGTCAGCACCGCGGCGCGGGCATTCACGGCGAGCCATGCCGCGAAATGCGGCGTCTCCGGCCAGTCGTCGCGTTCCAGGTAAAGGATGGGGATGCCGCCGCTGGCGGCCTCGACGAAGGTGCCATAGCCGGGCTTGGTGACCACCGCATCGACGCTGGCGAGCAGGTCCGTGAAATTCATGTCTGCCGCGCCGATGCCCCGGACGTCCCGGCGCCGGACTTGCCATTCGTCCGGCACCAGCCAGCACAGGCCGGGGGTCTGCGGCCAGTCTTGCACCGGCAGGCGAAACTCCATGCCGCCCATGGCCAGCAGAACCCAGCGCTGGCTTTCCTCGATGTCGAGCAAGCGCGCCGTGCGCGCACGGTCGCGACGGCCGATGCCGGCGATCGGGGAAATATCGTGCCGCCGCGACAGGCCGGTCATTGCCAGGCCCGGAGTGACGCGCAGGAAGCCGGTGGCTGCGTTGTAGGCGGCGAGCATCTGGGCATGGATTTCCGCGGCCCACGGTTCGGCGCCGAAGTAGTGCCAAAACAGGTCCGCCCAGTTCAGCGAACACAGGCCGACGGCGGGAATGCCGGCCACGGCTGCCGCCGCCAGCGGCAGGTAGGCGACATTGCTCAGCAGCGCATCGACCCGCTGCTGCCGCAGCCAGTCAGCCTCGGCCTCGATCCGCTGTGGCCATCCGGCGTGGAACTCGCGATAGCGCTGTGCGCTGGCGGCGAGGTCGATATCCACCGCGTTGTGCATCACAAAGCCGAAATCGCGCGCCTCGGGAATGTGCCGGAAGTCGGCGGAGATGCGGCGCGTCAGTTGCTGCCGCGGCAGCGCGCTGCGCACCGTCAGGCGCAGCCCGCCGGTCAGTTCGCCAAGGGCCTCCAGCACCGGCGCGGTCTGCGCCAGATGCCCGAGGCCGTGGGCCGAAATATCGACCAGCAAATGCATTCAGTTCCGTCCGCCCGGGCCGGCGTCAAAACGTTCCCGGGTAGGCGCCGCCATCCAGCAGCCAGTTCTGCCCGGTGATGAAGCCGGCCTGCATGGAACACAGCCAGGCGCAGGCCGCGCCGAACTCCCCGGGATCGCCGATGCGACCTGCCGGTATCGTCGCCACGCGCTCTGCCAGGACCTGCTCGTAGGGCAGGCCGCGTGCTTTGGCCTGAGCGCCGATGACTGCGGCGATGCGGTCGGTATCGAAAAAGCCGGGCAGCAGGTTGTTGATGGTGACGTTGTGCGCCACGGTCTTGCGCGCCAGCCCGGCAACGAAGCCGGTGAGGCCGGAACGCGCGCCGTTGGACAGGCCCAGCACGTCGATCGGCGCCTTCACCGCGCCCGAGGTGATATTGACGATGCGGCCGAACTTGCGCGCGATCATGCCGTCGACGCTCGCCTTGATCAGTTCGATCGGCGTCAGCATGTTGGCATCGAGCGCCGCCAGCCAGTCATCGCGCGACCAGTTGCGGAAGTCACCGGGCGGCGGGCCGCCGGCGTTGTTGACCAGGATGTCCGGTTGCGGGCAGGCGGCCAGCGCGGCGGCGCGACCTGCCGGCGTGACGATGTCGGCCGCTACCGTGACGACTGTGGCACCGGTCACCGCGCGAATTTCGGCAGCGGTCTTTTCCAGTGCTTCCGTGCCGCGCGCCACCAGCGTGACATTGACGCCTTCGCGGGCCAGCGCAAAGGCGCAGCCGCGGCCCAGTCCCTTGCTCGATGCGCACACCAGTGCGGACTTGCCGCGTATGCCCAGATCCATGATCAGCCTTTCAGAAAGTCGGCGACCAGCCGGTTGAAGATTTCCGGCTGCTCGATACAGGAAAGATGCGAGGCCGAGGCAATCACCTCGAGCCTTGCGCCGGGGATGGCATTGGCGATGATTTCGCTGGCGGCCGGCGGCGTGCCCGGGTCGTCGGCACCGACGATGACCAGCGTCGGACTCGTAACCGCCCGCAGTTGATCGGTGACGTCGAGCTGCCGGATGGCTTCGCCGCAGCCGGCATAGCCGTCCACTGGGGTGGCGGCGATCAGCGCCGCGATGCGCGTCATGACATCGGGATGCGCGGTGCGGAAGGGCGGCGTGAACCAGCGCGCCAAGGTGGCCGCGGCCATGGCCCCGGTACCCTCCGCCCTGGCCTGGGCGATGCGCTGATCCCACATTGCGGCCGCCTCGGGTGGAATGCGGCTGACCGAATTGGCGATCACCAGTTTGTTCAGGCGCTGCGGCGCCAGCAGTGCCATGTGCTGGCCGATCATGCCGCCCAGCGACAGGCCGACGAAGTGGGTGCGCCCGACCTTCAGCGCATCAAGCAGGCCGGTGACGTCGGCTACCAGTTGCTCGAAACTGTAGGCGCCCGCCGGAGCGCTGCTGCCGCCGTGGCCGCGCGTGTCGTAGCGCAGCACGGTGTAGTTGCCCTTCAGGGCGGCGGCGAGGCTGTCCCACATTGACAGGTCCGTGGTCAGCGAATGCGAAAACGTGACCCAGGGGCCGCTGCCTTCAACCAGATAACGAATGCTGATGCCATTTGCATTGATGGTGTTCATTCAAGAACGTACCGCAGAGGCGCAGAGGCGCAGAGAAAAACCGCGCAGAGAATGGCAACAGCAAATCGAATTTGCTTTCCTCCGCGCTTCCTCTGCGCCTCTGTGCCTCTGTGGTTCCAGCTTTTTGTCCTTCATCCCGCCTCCAGTTTGGCAATCGACAAGGCCAGCCACTTCATGCCGGCTTGGCCGAAATTCACTTGCACGCGCGCATCCGTGCCGCTGCCCTCGGCATTGATGATCACGCCGAGGCCGAATTTTGCATGCATCACGCTCTGGCCGATGCGAAAGCCGCTGCCGCCCGACGCTTCGCTGCGGCGCGGCGTGCTGCCGTAGGAGCGGCTGGCCGGGTCCTGCACCGCAAAGCCGCCTGCGCCGGCGCGCGGCGTCAGCCATTTCACCAGTTCCGCCGGCACCTCGTCGAGGAAGCGCGAGGGCAGGTTGTAGCGTGTCTGGCCGTGCAGCATGCGGGTCTGGGCGAAGCTCAGGTACAGCCTTTGCCGGGCGCGGGTGACGGCGACGTACATGAGGCGCCGCTCCTCCTCCAGCCCCTTGTCCTCGGACAGCGAGTTCTCATGCGGGAACAGGCCGTCCTCCAGGCCGCTGATGAAGACCACGTTGAACTCCAGGCCCTTGGCCGAGTGCACAGTCATCAGTTGCAGCGCGTCGTCGCCCTCGCCGGCCTGGTGCTCGCCGGCTTCGAGCGAAGCATGGGCGAGGAACGAAGACAAGTCGTTGCCGAACTCGCCGGTGATTTCACCATACTGGTTCGGCGTGCCTTCCTCGGCGACGAAGCCGGCAGCGGCGTTCAACAGTTCGTCGAGGTTGTCCAACCGCTCCTGGCCTTCCTTTTCGTTCTGGTAATGGGCGCGCAGGCCGGACAGTTCGAGCACATGATCGACGAGTTCCGGCAGGGGCAGGCGGGCGGCATCACGCAGTGTGACGATCAGTTGCGCAAAGCCGGCAAGCTTGACGCCGCCGGCGCCGGCGACCTGCGGGATCGCCGCGTGCAGGCTGCTGCCGGCGGCCTTGGCGGCATCCTGCAGCAATTCGAGGCTGCGTGCGCCGATGCCTCGTGCCGGGAAATTCACCACGCGGGCGAAGGCGGTGTCGTCATCGGTGTTGGCGATCAGGCGCAGGTAGGCGAGGGCGTGCTTGATCTCGGCCCGCTCGAAAAAGCGCAGGCCGCCATACACGCGGTAGGGCAGGCCGGCGTTGAACAGGGCGTGTTCCAGTGCCCGCGACTGGGCGTTGCTGCGATAGAGCAGGGCGATTTCGGCGCGGGCGTGGCCGTCGCGCGACAGGGCTTTCACTTCCTCGACGATCCAGCGCGCTTCGTCCCCGTCGGACAGGGACTCGTAAATCCGGATCGGCTCGCCGCTGCCGGCCTCGGTCCACAAGTTCTTGCCGAGGCGCTGCGGGTTGTTCTTGATGATGGCGTTGGCCGCATCGAGGATGTTGCCGTGGGAGCGGTAGTTCTGTTCCAGCCGGATCAGGTTCTGCACCTTGAACTCGCGTTCGAAGTCGGCCATGTTGCCGACATCCGCGCCGCGGAAGGCATAGATCGACTGGTCGTCGTCGCCGACGCAGAACAGATGGGCGCCACCGCCGGCAAGCAGCTTCAGCCAGCGATATTGCAGCTTGTTGGTATCTTGAAATTCGTCGACCAGGATGTGGCGGAAGCGCTCCTGGTAGTGGCGGCGCAGCGGCTCGTTGCGCTCCAGCAGTTCGTAGGAACGCAGCAGCAGTTCGGCGAAATCGACCACGCCTTCGCGCTGGCACTGCGCTTCGTAGGCCTCGTAGAGCCCGACGCGCTTTCTCGCCCAGTCGTCCCAGGCTTCGACGGCGGCGGCGCGCAGGCCCTGTTCCTTCTGCGCATTGATGAAATGGCACAGTTCGCGCGGCGGGAACTTCTCGTCATCGACATTCAGCGATTTCAGCAGGCGCTTGACCGAGGCCTGCTGGTCTGCCGAGTCGAGAATCTGGAACAGCTGCGGCAGGCCGGCATCGCGATGGTGGGCGCGCAACAGGCGGTTGCAGAGGCCGTGAAAGGTGCCGATCCACATTCCCCTGACGTTGATCGGCAGCATGCCGGCGAGCCGGGTCTGCATCTCCTTGGCCGCCTTGTTGGTGAAGGTCACGGCGAGGACGCCCGGCGGCGATACCTGCCCGGTGGAGATCAGCCAGGCGATGCGCGTGGTCAGGACGCGCGTCTTGCCCGACCCTGCACCGGCGAGAATCAGGGCATGTGCAGGCGGCAGCGTGACGGCGTCCAACTGCGGCGCGTTGAGATGGTCGAGCAGGGGATTCATGGCCGGGGCGCGTGGACGAGGCTGTAATTATATCGGCCGGGCCGGAGCCAAACCGGCAGTAGTGAGCACTAACAACGAAACGCCGGGTGAACATTGTCGCGCGCCCGTTGGTATGCTGCACAGCAGCAAAGGCGCTTGAATTTAGAGTGTCCCGCCCATATTAAACGGGTAAGATGCGCCATGCTGCACTGCAGCGTATCAATTGCAGGATGGGTTCTCCGGCTCACGAGGCCGGGGTGACCCGAATGAACAGGAGAATGGTATGAACGCCAATCCGAAGACCCCCAAACTTCTGCCGTGGCTGGCAAAAAAGGCCGGCATTACCGAGCATCGGGCCATCACGCTGTGGCGCGACGCGGAGCGTTGGGCGCAACGGCGGGCCGTATTCGGCTCTTCGGCCTACTTCAAGCTGGCGGTGGATCGTCTGCTGGAACTGGTGGCAGCCGAATCGCTGCGTGAAGACGCGGCATCCTTCGGCTGGCGGCCATGGGCGCGTGCCCAGGCACGTTTGTGGGCCGTTTCGATGCAGGTGGCGCAGCAAGGTTCAGCCCTGGCCAGTCGCGGCTGGCGGCTGATCGGCTCAGTCGCGCGGCAGCATCAGGCAGGCTGACGGCCTATTTCATCACGCCGGGCTTGAGTTCGGTAACGGCCTTGAGGCGCGCCGCCGCTACCTCGGCTTCAGCCGCGCTGGCATAGCCGTTCAGTAGCACGTCGTAGTTCCAATGCCCGGCTTCCGTCTGGCGCGGCCTGATTTGCGCAGCAAAGCCGGCGTCGCGTGCCTCATCGTAGAGTTCCAGTGCGGCCGTTTGCGAAGACGCCGAGCCGACCAGTACGCGCCACTTGCCCTTGGCATCGGCGGCGCCATCGCCCGCCAGGATTTCGGTCTGCCGCGCCAGCGTGCTGAACACATCGGGGTCGAGTGCCCGGACCCCGGCCGCCTTGCCGGCCGGCGCATCAAAATACGTCAGCGGCTGCGTCAGTTCCGTGACCTGGCCGGCGCGGGTGATTTCGATGCGGCCTTCGAGCAGGGCGACCATGTCACCCTCGTCACTCGTCCTGCCCCACAGATCGGTGCCGCGAATGCCGATGGTCGCGGTGCCGACGCGAATGCCGATTTCATTGGGCCGGGCTTTTTGCAAGCGGCCGGTGGTAAAGCGGAAGGCTCCCGCCAGCACGTCCAGCGCGCCGCGAAAGGATTTCTCCGGCTGCAGGCTGCGCGAGTGGAAAGTAAACCGCGTCGCTTCGCCCAGCTTGACCCGGCTGCCTTCCGCCAGCATCAGGTAGGCACGTGCGTCCGGCCCGGTTCGCAACACGTCGCCGCTCTTCAGTTCCATGCCCGCGGCGAGTGGCACCGTGTTGCCTCCGCGCTCGCGCCAGGCCGGTGACTGCACAGCTTCCACGGTCGCTGCCGGAGCCGCCATGGCCAGCGTCGACAGCAGCAACGCGAGCACGGCGACTACGGTGGAAAGACGGTTCTGGGGCCGCATGCAAATCCTTTCAAAAGAGCCTCAATGGAACAACCATTGGCTGCGTGCCGCGCCTTGCATCCATCCGATCCTGGTCTCAACGCGGGGCACGATTCCCGCCGAAGCAGGCTCTGGGGCGCAGGTATAATCACCGGCTTCGCCAGTACTCAAAACACACGCCCCGCCATGCAGGAAAAATACCTTCCGAACGAAATCGAGCGGGCCGCACAGACCCACTGGAATACCGCGCAGACTTTCCGTGCCGTCGCGAGCAGCGACAGGCCGAAGTACTACTGCCTGTCGATGTTTCCCTATCCGTCGGGCAAGCTGCACATGGGACATGTGCGCAACTATACCATCGGCGATGTGCTCTCCCGCTACCACCGCATGAAGGGCTACAACGTGCTGCAGCCCATGGGTTGGGATGCCTTCGGCCTGCCGGCGGAAAACGCGGCGATGCAGAACAAGGTGCCGCCGGCGAAGTGGACCTGGGACAACATCGCCTACATGAAGAAGCAGCTGCAGTCGCTGGGATTCGCCATCGACTGGGAGCGCGAACTGGCGACCTGTGCGCCCGAGTATTACAAGTGGAACCAGTGGCTGTTCCTGCGCATGCTGGAAAAAGGCATCGCCTACAAGAAGACTCAGGTGGTGAACTGGGACCCGGTGGACCAGACCGTGCTCGCCAACGAACAGGTCATCGAAGGCCGCGGCTGGCGCACCGGCGCGGTGGTCGAGAAGCGCGAGATTCCCGGCTACTACCTGGCCATCACCAGATATGCCGATGAACTTCTGTCGGCGCTGGATACGCTGCCGGGCTGGCCGGAGCGGGTCAAGACCATGCAGGCCAACTGGATCGGCAAGAGCACCGGCGTGCGCTTCGCCTTTCCCTATGAACTCGACGGCAAGGCGGACAAGCTGTGGGTATTCACCACGCGCGCCGACACCATCATGGGCGTGACCTTCTGCGCCGTCGCCGCCGAACATCCGCTGGCGACCCGGGCCGCGAAGGACGATCCGGCGCTTGCCGCCTTCATCGACGAATGCCGCCATGGCTCGGTGATGGAAGCCGACATGGCGACCATGGAAAAGAAGGGCATGCCGACGGGGATTTTCGTCTCCCATCCGCTGACCGGCGACCGGGTCGAGGTATGGGTCGGCAACTACGTGCTGATGAGCTACGGCGAAGGCGCGGTGATGGCCGTGCCGGCGCATGACGAACGCGATTTCGAGTTCGCCAAAAAATACGGGCTGGGAATCGAGCAGGTAATCGCCGTCGAAGGCGAGACGTTTTCGCTCGACGGCTGGCAGGAGTGGTATGCCGACAAGCAGCGCGGCCGCTGCGTGAACTCGGGCAAGTACGACGGGCTGGGTCTTGCTGCAGCGACCGCGACCATCGCCGCCGACCTCGACGCCAAAGGCCTCGGCAACAGCCAGGTGCAATACCGCCTGCGCGACTGGGGCGTGTCGCGCCAGCGCTACTGGGGCTGTCCGATTCCCTTGATTCATTGCGAATCCTGCGGCACGGTGCCGGTGCCCGACGACCAGCTGCCGGTCAAGCTGCCGGAGGACTGCGTGCCCGACGGTTCCGGCAATCCGCTGGCGAAGCGCGCCGGTTTCGTCGACTGCGCCTGCCCGAAATGCGGCAAACCGGCCAAGCGCGAAACCGACACCATGGACACCTTCGTCGACTCGTCGTGGTACTACGCCCGCTACTGCGTCGATCCGGCGACGCGGGCGACGAACGCGGCCATGGTGGATTCCGGAACCAATCACTGGATGCCGGCCGACCAGTACATCGGCGGCATCGAGCATGCCATCCTGCACCTGCTCTATTCGCGCTTCTGGACCAAGGTGATGCGCGACCTCGGCCTCGTCAAATACGATGAGCCCTTTGCCAACCTGCTGACGCAGGGCATGGTGCTCAACCACATCTTCTCGCGCCGCACCGACAAGGGCGGCATCGAGTATTTCGCGCCCGAGGAAGTCGATCTCAAGCGCGACGAAGGCGGCCACGTGGTCGGTGCGACATCGAAGGCCGACGGCCGGACTGTCGATTACGGCGGCGTCGGCACCATGTCCAAGTCCAAGCGCAACGGCGTCGATCCGCAATCGCTGATCGAGGAGTTCGGCGCCGATACGGCGCGCTTTTTCATGATGTTCGCATCGCCCCCGGAGCAGACGCTGGAATGGTCGGATTCCGGCGTCGAGGGCGCCTACCGTTTTCTGCGCCGCGTCTGGGCCTTCGGTCATGCCTCGCAGGCAGCGGTCGCATCGCGCCAGGCCATGCCGGCGAAGCTGCCGCAGCAGCTCGCCGCCGTGCGCCGCGAAATCCACCTGCTGCTGAAACAGGCCAACTACGATCTGGGAAAGTTCCAGTTCAACACCGTCGCCTCGGCGGCGATGAAAATGCTGAACAGCCTGGAGAAGGTTCCCCAGCAGGAGGGGCACGAGGCCGTGATCGCCGAGTGCTTCGGCATCCTGTTGCGCCTGCTGTCGCCCGTCACGCCGCACATCTGTCACGCCCTGTGGGTCGAACTGGGCTATGGCACCGAAATCCTGGCCGCGCCCTGGCCCGAGCCGCTGGCCGAGGCGCTGGTGCAGGACGAGGAAGACCTGGTGCTGCAGGTCAACGGCAAGCATCGCGGCAACATCCGCGTCAAGGTCGGCGCCGACAAGGCGGCGATCGAGGCCGCGGCGCTGGCTGCGGA
>Ga0208376_1000448_pt1 | contig 12713 bp, 11 predicted proteins | sample CryBogmetaGMA25M_FD_184548 | JGI IMG/M metagenome (GOLD analysis project Ga0208376, IMG submission 184548) | Freshwater microbial communities from Crystal Bog, Wisconsin, USA - MA2.5M (SPAdes) | ecosystem: Environmental > Aquatic > Freshwater > Lake | place: Crystal Bog, Wisconsin, USA...
CCCCCCAACTCAAATGGTGAGGTGCGTACCCGCCAGATCCCTCAAGGCGAGGCCAGCAACCCTATTCAAATCGTTTTTGATGCCAATGGTGAACGTGTTAGTGGTTCTACCGGGTGTAATCGATTTACTGCGCAGCTAGATGAAGATTCTCGCGGATTTACCCTCACCAAAATTGCGAGCACCAAAATGTCCTGTACACCCCAGAGAAATGAATTAGAAAATGATTTTCTGTATGAGCTCAATGACTATCGCAGTATTGTGCGCAATGGCGATCAATTACTCATGATCGGGACTGATCGAGAAGTGCTCAGCTTTACTCAGCGCTCTAACGTCAATAAATAAAAAGATAAAGATTCATGAAAAACTCCAAACTCATTTTTTGTGCTCTCGGATTATTTTTTCCTGGAAGCGGTCTGAACTGCTTTTACCTACAGGGTTGGAAATCTTTTTGGGCTTGGATACAGCTGTTTGCATTGATTGGCGGCATTGCTGGCTGGACAATATTAAAGACCACCCACTTTCATTCTGCTCCAGGGTGGGTATTGATTACTTTTGGCTTTATTGCGATAGAGGCAAGCTGGTTAACTACCATTGCCTTTGGCCTTCGCCCAGACGACAAGTGGGATGCGCAATTTAATCCTGGCATTGAAGAACACCGTCGCACTCGCTCTGGCTGGCCAGCGGTTCTGACTGTGATCTTCTCGCTAGTATTTGGTGCCGGTGTGATGATGACTTTCTTGGCTGTCTCATTTGAGCAATTCTTTATCTCTCAAATTCACGAAGCAAAAAAGCTATCCCAATAATTGCAGATAGCTTTTAAATACTAAACTTCTGTGCTGATGACTTTAGAACTGCTCTATCTCTAAAGCATTCGTCGAGTGGCCACTTTCTACAATGGAAGTTGCCAAAGCGCCAGCTTGTGGTAATAAATTCTCAGCAAAGAAACGTGCTGTAGCAATTTTGGCGCTATAAAAAGTAGGATCGCTATCATGTAAACGCTCTGCGGCTAAGAGGCTACGTGCCATTTGCCAAGCCCCAAGTATCAAGCCAGATAAGCGCAAATACGCAAAGCTACCGGCATACACTGCTTTGACATCGCTCTTGGCATTCGCCACAATATAAGCTACCGCCTCCTCAAAGGCAGCACGACCTAAAGTCAACTGCTTCAGCACCGCTTTCGCATCTGCCGAGCCACTAGAGGCTAACTCCTTTTCAGTTTCTACAATCTTTTGTACAAACACTTTTGCAGTAGCACCGCCATCACGCACGGTTTTTCTGCCCACCAAATCATTTGCCTGAATTGCAGTTGTACCTTCATAAATCGTCAAGATACGCGCATCACGATAGTGCTGTGCAGCGCCAGTCTCTTCAATAAAACCCATACCTCCATGCACTTGCACGCCTAAGCTGGCAACCTCAATCGACATCTCTGTAGAGAAGCCCTTCACAATCGGTACCAAAAATTCATAAACGGCTTGACTCGCTTTACGTTGAGCTTCGTCGGGTGCAGCATGTTGCGCGTCATAGGCAGCAGCGGCGTAATATGCCAAAGCACGAGAAGCCTCTGTGTAGGCACGCATGGTCATGAGCATGCGTTTCACATCCGGCTGATGAATAATTGCTACCGGGCCGGGAGATCCAGCTAAATCACGACTTTGTACGCGATCTTTAGCATATTGCACTGCCTTTTGATAAGCGCGCTCAGCCACCGCAATACCTTGCATACCTACTGCAAAGCGTGCGGCATTCATCATGACAAACATATATTCCAGGCCACGATTCTCTTCGCCCACGAGATAGCCAATAGCGCCACCATGATCACCGAACTGTAAAACGGCAGTTGGACTGGCTTTAATACCAAGCTTGTGCTCAATTGATACGCAGTGAACATCGTTGCGCTCACCCAAAGAGCCATCAGCATTGACTAAGAACTTCGGAACTACAAACAAAGAGATTCCCTTTACACCTTCTGGAGCATCTGGAGTTCTAGCCAATACTAAATGGACAATATTCTTGGCCATATCGTGCTCACCATAAGTGATGTAGATTTTGGTACCAAATATTTTGTAGGCACCATCACCCTCAGGCACAGCTTTTGAGCGGACCATGGATAAATCAGAGCCGGCTTGTGGCTCAGTCAAGCACATGGAGCCCGTCCACTCACCAGAAATCATCTTGGGTACGTATTGCTCTTGCAGCTCTGGACTTGCTGCTGTTAATAAAGCCTCAATCGCACCATCAGTCAACATTGGACATAAAGCAAAAGATAGACTTGCTGAGTGAACCATCTCAAAGCAGGCAGTGGCTATCAGCTTAGGAAGGCCCTGGCCACCAAACTCTGCGGGATGCACTACACCCTGCCAACCAGCCGCAGCAAATTGCTCAAATGCTTCTTTAAAACCAGGGGTTGTCGTAACAACGCCATCTTTCCATGAGCTTGGATTTTGATCGCCAGGCCAATTGAGCGGAGCAACTACGTCTTGATTAAATTTTGCAGACTCTTCCAAAATGGCAGGAGCTAAATCGATATCAGCACCTGCTTCGGCATAAGAAGGGTAAGCAACGACATCTGACAGCCCCGCTAACTCGTTCATCACAAACAACATATCTTTTACTGGGGCTACATAAGGCATTACCGCTCCTCTTTATTCAAATCGAATAATTCAATATCTACTGATGACTAAACCCGTTTTAGCTAAGTGCTTTTGTTAGCTCTGGCACTGCAGTATTTAAGTCAGCAACTAAGCCGTAATCCGCCACACCAAAGATTGGTGCTTCTGGGTCTTTATTAATTGCCACGATGACCTTAGAGTCCTTCATACCCGCTAAGTGTTGAATAGCACCCGAGATGCCAACAGCAATATAAAGCTGGGGGGCAACAATCTTCCCAGTCTGACCAACTTGATAATCATTTGGCACATAGCCAGCGTCTACGGCAGCGCGCGAAGCACCTAGTGCAGCGCCAAGCTTGTCAGCCAATGGGGCAATGAGCTCTTGATATTTTTCACCAGAACCTAAACCACGACCACCAGAAACAATGATCTTGGCAGCAGTCAATTCTGGACGATCAGACTTCGTCAATTCACGACCAACAAAGGATGATGCAGTATTACTTTCAACAGCAGCTTGTTTAGTAATAGCCGCTGATCCGCCAGTAGCAGCTACAGGATCAAAGCCTGTTGTACGAACAGTGATCACTTTGACTGGATCATTTGTCTGCACAGTAGCAATGGCATTACCCGCATAGATAGGACGCTCGAAAGTATCAGCGCCAACTACCTTAGTAATATCGGATAGTTGAGCAACATCTAACCTAGCCGCAACGCGTGGCATGACGTTTTTACCATTCGCTGTAGCGGGTGCAAGCAGATGACTATAGTTGTTTGCGAGCGAAAGAATTTGGGCTGCCAAAGGCTCAGCTAACTGATCGGTCAATGAAGGTGCGTCTATTTGAATCACCTTACGTACACCTGCAATTTGAGCAGCGGCCGATACAGCAGCATCAGAACTACTACCAGCAATCAGCACATCTACATCAGGAGAGCACTGTAATGCAGCTGCTACAGTATTGAAAGTAGCTGCCTTTAAAGATTGATTGTCGTGTTCAGCAATAACGAGAGCAGCCATTTAAATCACCTTCGCTTCATTTTTAAGTTTATCTACTAGGGCTGCTACATCCGCAACCATTACGCCAGCACTGCGCTTAGGAGGCTCTTCAACCTTCAAAGTCTTCAGGCGTGGTGCAATATCCACACCAAGTTCCTCGGGTTTTAAGATATCAATCGTCTTTTTCTTGGCCTTCATGATATTTGGCAAAGTGACATAGCGTGGCTCATTTAAACGCAAGTCTGTAGTAATGACTGCGGGTAATGAAAGTGCAATTGTTTCTAGACCCCCATCAACTTCGCGAGTCACAGTAGCCCTACCATCAGCGATGACTACTTTAGAGGCAAAGGTCGCTTGTGGAATATCCATCAAGCTCGCCAACATCTGTCCAGTTTGATTGCTATCGTCATCAATCGCCTGCTTACCAAGGATGATTATTTGAGCAGACTCTTTTTCAGAGAGCGCTTTCAGAATCTTAGCGACGGCCAAAGGCTGCAAGTCAGCATCGGTTTCCACCAAAATGGCGCGATCCGCCCCAATGGCTAAAGCAGTACGCAAGGTTTCTTGACACTGAGTGACGCCTGCGCTGACTACTAGTACTTCAGTAGCAATACCAGCCTCTTTCAAACGAACCGCCTCTTCTACGGCGATTTCATCAAAAGGATTCATACTCATTTTGACGTTTGCAAGATCTACTCCAGAACCGTCAGACTTAACTCGAATTTTGACGTTGTAATCAACGACTCGTTTTACTGCAACTAAGATCTTCATCAGGAATTCTCAATATGTATAAAAACTGTATGTATGTAAAAAATTTGGCTAGCTGCCTATTTTATCCGCCCTAGCCGACCATCTCTAAACATCAATGGCAGTAGCCGAGCCAGCCTGCTTGCGGAGCTCAAACTTCTGAATTTTGCCAGTTGAGGTCTTTGGTAGTTCGCCAAATACAATTGCTTTAGGCACCTTAAAGCCAGCCAAATGTTGTTTGCAGTGAGCAATGATCTCAGCAGGAGTGACATCAACTCCAGGCTTGATTTCTAAGAAAGCGCAAGGTGTCTCACCCCACTTTGGATCAGGCTTCGCAACTACTGCAGCAGCAAGGACTGCAGGGTGGCGATAAAGAACATCCTCAACCTCAATTGAAGAAATATTCTCTCCACCTGAAATAATAATGTCTTTACTGCGATCTTTAATCTTAATGTAACCATCAGGATTCATGACTGCTAAATCCCCCGAATGAAACCAGCCACCTTCGAATGCCTCTTTAGTTGCTTTCTCATTCTTAAGGTAGCCCTTCATAGCGATATTCCCTTTGAACATAATCTCACCCATAGTTTCACCATCAGCAGAAACTGGCTGCATCGTTTCCGGATCAATTACATTAATCGCTTGCTGCATGTGATAACGCACACCTTGGCGTGCATTCAATCGAGCACGTTCACCAATATCTAAATCATCCCATTCATCTTGCTTCACACAAATTGCCGCAGGGCCATAAGTCTCGGTTAAACCGTATACATGAGTTAAATCAACGCCGAGTTTCTCCATGCCTTCAATGATGGAGGCGGGAGGTGCAGCTCCAGCAACTAAGCCCTTGACGCCTGTGGGTACACCTACTTTCATTTCGTCAGGTGCATTGACAAGTAGGTTATGAACAATTGGTGCAGCACAATAATGGGTCACGCCATGCTCTTTGATAGCCGCAAAGATATTTTGCGCGTCTACACGACGTAAGCAGACATTAATGCCAGCACGGGCCGCAACGGTCCATGGGAAGCACCAGCCATTGCAATGGAACATCGGTAAAGTCCACAAATAGACTGGATGCTTATTGATATCCCAGTCGAGAACATTAGAAACAGCATTAATAGCGGCGCCACGATGGTGGTAAACAACTCCCTTTGGATTACCGGTAGTTCCAGAGGTGTAGTTCAAGCAAATCGCTTGCCACTCATCCGCAGGTACTTGCCATTCAAACTTTGGATCACCTTCAGCTAATAATTGTTCGTAAGTGAGTTTTCCTAACTTCTCACCTGCCACATCAAATTCTTTTTCTTCAACGTCAATCACCAAAATGTCACGGCCACTTTCTTTCTTGGCCATCTCAAGCGCTTTTTTCATTACCCCAGAAAACTCAGGATCAATCATCACCACTTTCGCTTCACCATGATTTAGCATGAACGCAAGTGACTCAGGGTCTAAGCGAGTATTTAAAGCATTCAGCACCGCGCCAGCCATCGGAATACCAAAGTGGGCCTCCACCATAGGTGGAGTATTCGGCAACATCACTGCAACCGTATCACCTAACCCAATGCCATGTTTTTGTAATGCACTAGCAAGGCGACGGCAACGCTCATAGGTTTGCTGCCAAGTTTGACGCAATTTTCCATGAATAATCGCAGTTTTATTAGGATAAATTTCCGCAGAACGCTCTAAGAATAAAAGTGGGGTAATCGGGGTATAGTTCGCTGGATTGCGACCCAGCCCCTGTTCATAAATATTTGCCATCATGCACTTTCAATAACAGTTTTTTAATTCCAATTGGGCAGCCTAAATATCAGCCAATGCTTTTACGTGGGCCACTACGCTGCGACCCAAAGCAGAGAGGTTATAACCACCCTCTAGACAACTCACTATGCGTCCTTTTGCATAATCTTTTGCAATCTCTTTGAGGCGCTTGGTAATCCAAACATAATCATCTTCTACTAGGCCCATCTGACCTAAATCATCCTCGCGATGCGCATCAAATCCTGCTGAAATGATGATGAGCTCAGGCTCAAAATTGCGCAACGCTGGTAACCAGCGCTCTTCCACAATCGAGCGGACTACATCACCCCGAGTTGATGCGGGCAATGGCACATTTACCATATTGTCAGATGGATCTAAGCCGCTATAAGGGTAGAAAGGATGCTGGAAGAAGCTGCACATCATCACATGAGGATCATTAAAGAAAGCAGCTTCAGTACCGTTCCCGTGATGCACATCAAAATCAATAATGGCAACCCGTTCGATACCATAGGCTTCCTGAGCATAACGAGCTGCGATTGCTACGCTATCAAATAAACAAAATCCCATTGAACGTGTAGGTTCGGCATGATGGCCAGGTGGTCTTACTGCACAAAAGACATTTTCGACTTCGCCTTTCATGACGGCATCTACTCCTGCGATTGCAGCTCCAGCAGCACGCAAGGCGGCCCTATAGGTATGGGGATTCATGATAGTGTCGCCATCCAACATGAAATACCCACTCTCGGGAACCCTATCTCTGACGAAACTCACATGATCTGGGCTGTGGACTAACTCAAGCTGGTCCTCAGTCGCCAAGGGCGCATCAAGGTGATGCAAGAAGCGATCAACCCCGCTACGAATCAATTGATCATTGATCGCCTGAATACGTTCTGGGCACTCAGGATGATGGCTTCCCATTTCATGTTTGAGAAAGTCCGGATGAGTTATGTATCCTGTTGTCATTACTCCAAATCCTTAATAGCAAAAGTGTAGTTTTTATAGTCCAATAAGACGTGCTTACATTTCAAAAATCTAATTCCTTGCGCATGAACTTTCGTGTCTTCTACTTACTTCTCGCACTAGCTCTGGCTGCCTGCTCTAGCGCCCCAGTGCTACAAACTAAACCTGAGCAGCCCATCGTAAACCAAGCTGACGATGTCATCACTGAGGCTCGCTTTAGCCAAAACCTGAATGACTTACTTGGACAGATATCTAAAACCCAAGAAATACCCCTTCAAAGCCTAGAAATGGGCTTCCTAGATGCTAAAACGATTCCTTCAATACGCAAATTGGTATTACCCCCATCCGGGACTTTTAAGAAAAATTGGCTGGTTTACCGTAAGCGCTTTATTGAGCCAGTGCGCCTAAAGGCTGGGAAAGCGTTTTGGGAGGAAAACCAGGTCTTTTTGAGTCAGGTAGAGCAAGAATCTGGGGTGCCGGCAGAGATCATCGTTGCCATTATTGGCATTGAAACCATCTATGGTCGTCAAACCGGTAATTTCCGAGTGAAAGATGTTTTATCTACTTTAGCCTTTAGTTATCCGGATACTCCTAATAAGCCTGCCCGAGAACAACTGTTTAAAGACCAACTCAAAGAACTTATTCTCATGTGCTGGACTGAGGCGGGGGGCAAATTACCTGCTAAAAATAATGCTCAAGGTGTCAATAGCAGCCGGTTTAGCGCCTGCTTAAATCAGAACAGCTCTTATGCCGGCGCAATTGGTTTGCCACAATTTATGCCCAGTAGCATCCGCAGCTTTGCAGTAGATGGCGATGGGGATGGAAAAATTGATCTAAAGCAAAGCCCCAAAGATGCTATCGCCAGTGTTGGCAACTTCATGAAACAACATGGTTGGCAAGCTGGTATGCCGATTTCTTTTCCGGTTCAGGTAAATGGCATACCTGCTGCAAAAGAATTAGCTGATGGTGAACCCCAACTCAAGCTCACCGTTCAATCCCTGATTGAAAAAGGAATTCTGACTCAGCAGCAAGGTGATTTACAAAGTGGTGGTGTTGAACCTCAGAGCAAAGCTTTTATTGTGGATCTTCCTTACCCCGATCAAGATGGCACAGATCAAGTTCAATATTTTGTTGGGTTAAATAATTTCCTCACGATTGTGCAATATAACCGGAGTTATTTTTATGCACAAAGCGTAGCTGAATTTGCAGAAGCCTTGGGCTATAAAAATCAAAGTGTGGTGCCCGTTGAAAGCTCAACAAAGGTCACTAACAGCAAAGCGGTAGCAATTCCTAGCGAGAAATCCAAACATAAGAAATCAAGCGCAAAGAAAAAGGCTAAGGTGACTTCAGTAAATTAAGCTGGTGAGTTAGGCTGGAAAGACGCCAGTAGATAAGTAGCGATCACCACGGTCGCAAACAATGAAGACGATGGTGGCGTTCTCAACCTGCCGTGCAATCCGCAAGGCCACCACCAATGCTCCGCCTGCTGATATGCCACAGAAGATCCCCTCTTCTGCTGCTAGACGACGTGCCATTTCTTCTGCATCTGCCTGACTAACGTATTCAATGCGATCGACTTTATCGCCCTCATAAATCTTCGGCAAATACTGTGGAGCCCATTTGCGGATTCCTGGGATTTGGGAGCCTTCTTCAGGTTGTGCGCCAATGATCTGAATGGCCGGATTCATCGACTTTAAATAAGTGGATACACCAGTGATCGTGCCAGTAGTACCCATCGCTGAAATGAAATGGGTAATCTGACCATCAGTATCTCGCCAAATTTCGGGTCCTGTTGTTTCAATATGCGCCCTCGGATTATCGGGATTTGCAAATTGATCTAGCAACCTACCACGCCCTTCTCGTTGAAGCTGGAGTGCGTAGTCTCTTGCGAACTCCATTCCTCCAGAGGCAGCAGTCAAAATGAGTTCGGCACCATAAGCAGCCATACTTTGACGACGCTCAATACTTTGATTTTCTGGCATCACCAAAACCATCTTGTAGCCCAACATAGCAGCAGTCATTGCCAAAGCAATTCCAGTATTACCACTGGTTGCTTCAATTAAAGTGTCACCGGGTTTAATTTCGCCACGCTCTTGCGCACGCATGATCATCGACAGCGCGGGTCGGTCTTTTACCGACCCGGCTGGATTATTGCCTTCTAACTTACCCAGAATCACATTGTTGCGATTCTCATTCTCAAGACCAGGAATACGTTGCAATTGCACCATGGGCGTATTGCCCACGGTTTGTGAAATAGTAAGGTAAGAAGGTTTGCTCATAAGACCATTTTAGCCATAAGCTCGCCTAGACGCGGAAGGGTTTAATTTCTGCGACCTGCTCCCGAATGTTCCTGCTGATGGCGATTACCGCTTTGATTACGCGAACTACGTCTACTAGTGGCTCCGCCCTCCTTCTTAGTCCGCCCATTTGGCTCCCGAAAAGAGCTGGGAGCCTCAATCGTTAGTCCGTTATCCACCATCTTTTCCACAGACTTCATGCCAATACCTCTTACCCGCTTCTGTAAATCATTGGCGTCTTGAAAATGACCGCCATCTAAACGCTCAGCAATGATTGTTTTTGCTTTAGAGGGTCCAATTCCTTTAATACTCTCCAACTCTGACTGAGTAGCAGTATTAACATTAATTGGGGATGCGGCCACACCGAATGATGCAAATGCTAAAACTGTTGAAAGTGTAGATGCTCTCGCGAAACGCTTAACACCATCCAAATTGAAATAACTCGTCATAGACTCTCCATTAGTAAATAAAAAATCCACGAACACAAAGTGCGCGTGGATCTTTTACAACGAATATGAATTGAAGTAGTTGACTGACTTTTTGAAGACTCAAACTAATCAGTAAATTCTGATAGGTGGCCCTACTTTTGCTCCAAAATAAATTGGGCTGCACGTTTTACTAACTCAGGCTCAGTTTGATTAAACCCATGATATGCAAAGGATTCACAAACTCCACCTTGACTAACGCCGCCATCAATTATTTCTAACCTAGAGATATATTTTGGAGATCTACCATTAATAATTCGTGATGTTGCCGATATTGGTGTCACTTCACAGGAATCCTGCTGATGATGAATACCTAATACTGGTAGTACTACATCTTGGTTAAGATATGCTGTAGAGATAGTTCCTGCAATAATGATGCCGGCAATAATTTTCCCAGAGGGATCAAACTCATTCGCATAATACGTTGCTGTTGAAGAACCCATACTATGCCCAAAAATCCAAATAGGTAGATTCAGCTTAGTTTTATAGAAACGCACTACCTCATTCACTCTCGTTAAATGATCTTGGCGACCCCTCAGATTGCTCCTTGTATGACCTAAGTTGTATGGACTATCTACCAATACTGCATCGATCCCATACTGCGCCCATAAATCAAGAGAGCGCACAAAGGTATGCTTGCTCTTAACCGAACCATTATCAGAAATACCCGCCTGACCTCCGCCGCCAGGAAAAAGCAGAACTACTGCCTGCGGCTTTGTAGCTCCCACCAATAGAGTTCGAGTGGGAGCCTCATCCTGATGAGGTACATCAATGAGCTGCGCTAAAACAGCCGAGCTGAAGACCCAAAAGAAAAGGGCAGTAAAGATCTTTTTCACTGCGAGTGGATTTTTATTTACAGGGGATTAGCCAAGAAATTAGAATTTGCCTCTAGCCACTCAATATATCGACCTACGCCCTGCTCAACATCTAGGAAGGGCTCTTTATAGCCCGCCGCACGAAGTTTAGTGAGGTCTGCTTGAGTAAAGCACTGGTATTTACCTCTGAGGGCATCCGGAAAAGGAATGTACTCAATCGCTTTTTCTTTTACTAATTCTTGTAGACTCGCTGGCGCAGCTTTATCAAGCTTACGCATAGTATTAGCTACTGCATGCGCCACATCATTAAAGGGTTGTGCGCGACCGCTACCTAGATTAAAGATGCCGCTAATGTCCGGATGATCTAAGAAAAAGAGATTTACTTTGACGACATCCTCAACTGAGACAAAATCCCGACTTTGCTCACCAGGACCATAGCCACCATACTCACCAAATAGTTTGACGTGGCCATTGGCTTTGTACTGGTGATACTGATGGAAAGCTACGGATGCCATGCGACCTTTATGCGATTCCCGCGGACCATAAACATTGAAGTAACGAAAGCCTACTACTTGTGCGGTATTGGTCTTTTCAGCAAAGCGCTTACGCATCACCTGATCAAATAAGAACTTCGAATAACCATAGATATTGAGCGGCTTCTCATGCTCACGGCTTTCCACAAATACATCTGAGCCGCCATAAGTGGCAGCTGAAGACGCGTAAAGTAGTTGCACTTTTTGCGCAGTGCAGATATCCAGCAAATCCATGGTGTAGCGAAAGTTATTCGCCATCATGAAAATACCATCAGTTTCCATAGTGTCAGAGCATGCGCCCTCGTGGAATACTGCCTTTACTTTTCCAAAACGACCACTTCTAAAAGCCTCCAAAAACTCATCTTTATCAAGATAGTCAATGATGTCTAGATCAGCCAGGTTGCGATACTTATCTGCAGGACGCAGATCATCTACAGCAATGATATTTTTCTCACCGCGTACGTTGAGTGCTTGAACAATGTTTGCACCAATAAAACCAGCGGCGCCAGTTACGATAATAGTCACTGTAATTCCTCTGAAGTAACAGTTGCAGTACCAAGCTTACCAACCACAATACCACCTGCACGATTTGCTAAAGCCATTGCTTTTTCAATAGGCCACTTTGCTGCTAGAGCAACTGCCAGGGCTGCAATTACGGTATCGCCAGCACCAGAGACGTCAAATACTTCACGTGCCTGGGCTTTAACGTGGCTTACACCAGCATCGGTATATAGACTCATACCCTCTTCAGAGCGCGTGAGCAATAAAGCCTGAAGGTTCAATGATTTTCTGAGATCTTGGGCTTTCTTAGTTAATTCTTCTTCACTGGTCCACTTGCCCACCACTTGACGTAATTCACTACGATTTGGAGTTAAGACTGTAGCGCCACGATATTTTTCATAATCCTCGCCTTTGGGGTCAACGAGAATCACCTTATTCTGTGCTCTAGCTTGCTCAATCATATGAGCTACCTGGCCTAATGCGCCCTTACCGTAATCAGACAGAATGACAACATCAGCAGTGCCAACGAGTTTCTCAAAACGCTCTAATTTATGAGCAAGTGCTTTTTCACTGGGAGCTTCCTCAAAGTCCAAGCGTATGAGTTGTTGTTGGCGTGCAATGACGCGCAATTTCACAATCGTTGGCACATCATCATCGACTTCTAATTGACTATCTACTCCGCCAGATTTGAGTAATTCACTGACACGTTTACCCGGCTCATCATCACCAATAACACCTAAAATCGTTGTCTTGGCACCTAAAGCCGCGACGTTACGGGCTACGTTTGCAGCACCACCTAAGCGCTCATCAATCTTACCAACCTGAACCACCGGCACAGGAGCCTCTGGAGAAATACGATGAGTATCACCAAACCAATAGCGGTCCAGCATTACATCGCCTACGACTAGAAGGCGAGTCTGGGAAAACTGTGCTCGGTTTGCTTTTTCCATTTGACTATTTTTATTAATGATGAATGATTGGAATAGCTTAATTATGTCGCCCAATGCC
>Ga0208376_1000456_pt1 | contig 12558 bp, 10 predicted proteins | sample CryBogmetaGMA25M_FD_184548 | JGI IMG/M metagenome (GOLD analysis project Ga0208376, IMG submission 184548) | Freshwater microbial communities from Crystal Bog, Wisconsin, USA - MA2.5M (SPAdes) | ecosystem: Environmental > Aquatic > Freshwater > Lake | place: Crystal Bog, Wisconsin, USA...
GTTTTAAACCCAGCTCACGTACCACTTTAAATGGCGAACAGCCATACCCTTGGGACCGGCTACAGCCCCAGGATGTGATGAGCCGACATCGAGGTGCCAAACTCCGCCGTCGATATGAACTCTTGGGCGGAATCAGCCTGTTATCCCCAGAGTACCTTTTATCCGTTGAGCGATGGCCCTTCCATACAGAACCACCGGATCACTATGACCTGCTTTCGCACCTGCTCGTCTTGTTGGACTCGCAGTCAAGCCTTCTTTTGCCATTGCACTATGAGCACGATGTCCGACCGTGCTTAGAAGACCTTCGTACTCCTCCGTTACTCTTTGGGAGGAGACCGCCCCAGTCAAACTGCCTGCCATGCACGGTCCCCGATCCGGATTCACGGACCAAGGTTAGAACCTCAACGACACCAGGGTGGTATTTCAAGGTTGGCTCCACTAGATCTAGCGACCCAGTCTCACAGCCTCCCACCTATCCTACACAAGTCCCGTCAAAGTCCAATGCAAAGCTACAGTAAAGGTTCATGGGGTCTTTCCGTCTAGCCGCGGGTAGATTGCATCTTCACAAACATTTCAACTTCGCTGAGTCTCAGGAGGAGACAGTGTGGCCATCATTACGCCATTCGTGCAGGTCGGAACTTACCCGACAAGGAATTTCGCTACCTTAGGACCGTTATAGTTACGGCCGCCGTTTACCGGGGCTTCGATCAAGAGCTTGCACCCCATCACTTAACCTTCCGGCACCGGGCAGGCGTCACACCCTATACGTCGGCTTTCGCCTTTGCAGAGTGCTGTGTTTTTATTAAACAGTTGCAGCCACCGATTCTCTGCGACCTCATCACGCTTCGCCCGCGAGGGGCTACACGCTACCGAGGCATACCTTCTCCCGAAGTTACGGTATCAATTTGCCGAGTTCCTTCTCCTGAGTTCTCTCAAGCGCCTTAGAATTTTCATCCTGCCCACCTGTGTCGGTTTGCGGTACGGTCGTCACAGACTGAAGCTTAGAGGCTTTTCCTGGAAGCAGGGTATCACTCACTTCAGATCCGAAGATCCTCGTCATCACGCCTCAGCTAAGCCGCACGGATTTGCCTATGCAGCACGCCTACACGCTTAAACCGGGACGTCCAACACCCGGCTGAGCTAACCTTCTCCGTCCCCCCATCGCATCTGTGATCGGTACGGGAATATTGACCCGTTTCCCATCGACTACGCCTTTCGGCCTCGCCTTAGGGGCCGACTCACCCTGCGCCGATGAACGTTGCGCAGGAAACCTTGGGCTTTCGGCGAGCGTGCTTTTCACACGCTTTATCGCTACTCATGTCAGCATTCGCACTTCTGATATCTCCAGCATGGTTTACACCACACCTTCGCAGACCTACAGAACGCTCCCCTACCATATCCTTTCGGATATCCGCAGCTTCGGTGCATGGTTTGAGCCCCGTTACATCTTCCGCGCAGGACGACTCGATCAGTGAGCTATTACGCTTTCTTTGAAGGATGGCTGCTTCTAAGCCAACTTCCTGACTGTCTATGCCTTCCCACTTCGTTTTCCACTTAACCATGGCTTGGGGACCTTAGCTGGCGGTCTGGGTTGTTTCCCTCTTGACGATGGACGTTAGCACCCACCGTCTGTCTCCCATGCTCGCACTCACCGGTATTCGGAGTTTGCTATGGCGGAGTAGATCGCAATGACCCCTCCAACCATTACAGTGCTCTACCCCCGGCGGTGATACATGAGGCGCTACCTAAATAGCTTTCGGGGAGAACCAGCTATTTCCAGATTTGTTTAGCCTTTCACCCCTACCCACAGCTCATCCCCTAATTTTTCAACATTAGTGGGTTCGGACCTCCAGTGCGTGTTACCGCACCTTCATCCTGGCCATGGGTAGATCATCTGGTTTCGGGTCTACGCCCTGCAACTAAAGCGCCCTTATCAGACTCGCTTTCGCTACGCCTCCCCTATTCGGTTAAGCTCGCTACAGAACGTAAGTCGCTGACCCATTATACAAAAGGTACGCAGTCACCCCTTACGAGGCTCCCACTGTTTGTATGCATGCGGTTTCAGGATCTATTTCACTCCCCTCCCGGGGTTCTTTTCGCCTTTCCCTCACGGTACTGGTTCACTATCGGTCGATTACGAGTATTTAGCCTTGGAGGATGGTCCCCCCATCTTCAGACAGGATTTCACGTGTCCCGCCCTACTTGTCGCAAACTTAGTCTCGCTGATGTGTTTTCGCGTACGGGGCTATCACCCACTACGGCCGCACTTTCCAGAGCGTTCCACTAACACACCAGTTATCTCTTGCAGGCTGCTCCCTGTTCGCTCGCCACTACTTAGGGAATCTCGGTTGATTTCTGTTCCTCCGGCTACTTAGATGTTTCAGTTCGCCGGGTTCGCTTCCTCGTGCCTATGTATTCAGCACGGGATACTCCTTGCGGAGTGGGTTTCCCCATTCGGACATCTGCGGATCAATGCTTGTTTGCCAGCTCCCCGCAGCTTTTCGCAGGCTACAACGTCCTTCATCGCCTGTAATCGCCAAGGCATCCACCACATGCACTTAGTCACTTGACCCTATAACATTGAACTCCGGTTCCCCGAAATCCTCCTCTACAGGAAGCAACCAAAGTATTACTTGTTCAGACCCCCGCGCCGGTTCAAAGGACGGAGGTCGTGAAGATACAATCACAACCCATGTGCCACCCCTTCCAGGGTGACACAACCTTACTTCTTCCGAATTTTTAAAGATCAAACAACCGCTTACTCATAAGGAGTAATGACTAAAGAGAAGCCTTCCGCTTCTCATCACTCATTACGCTTCATGTGGCCCGCCCCGCGCTCGCCGTCCAGTTTCTTGGTGGAGGATGACGGGATCGAACCGACGACCCCCTGCTTGCAAAGCAGGTGCTCTCCCAGCTGAGCTAATCCCCCGTGATTCTGGTGGGTCTGGATGGGTTCGAACCATCGACCCCCGCCTTATCAAGACGGTGCTCTAACCAGCTGAGCTACAGACCCGCTGTTGGGTTCTAAACAACCGATAGGTTGTAGGTGCTCACCATGCCTTTGCTCTAGAAAGGAGGTGATCCAGCCGCACCTTCCGATACGGCTACCTTGTTACGACTTCACCCCAGTCATGAATCCCACCGTGGTAAGCGCCCCCCTTGCGGTTAGACTACCTACTTCTGGTGGAACCCACTCCCATGGTGTGACGGGCGGTGTGTACAAGACCCGGGAACGTATTCACCGTGACATGCTGATCCACGATTACTAGCGATTCCGACTTCACGCAGTCGAGTTGCAGACTGCGATCCGGACTACGATCGGCTTTGTGGGATTGGCTCCCCCTCGCGGGTTGGCAACCCTCTGTACCGACCATTGTATGACGTGTGAAGCCCTACCCATAAGGGCCATGAGGACTTGACGTCATCCCCACCTTCCTCCGGTTTGTCACCGGCAGTCTCATTAAAGTGCCCAACTGAATGATGGCAATTAATGACAAGGGTTGCGCTCGTTGCGGGACTTAACCCAACATCTCACGACACGAGCTGACGACAGCCATGCAGCACCTGTGTTCAGGTTCTCTTTCGAGCACATCCACCTCTCAGCAGACTTCCTGACATGTCAAGGGTAGGTAAGGTTTTTCGCGTTGCATCGAATTAATCCACATCATCCACCGCTTGTGCGGGTCCCCGTCAATTCCTTTGAGTTTTAATCTTGCGACCGTACTCCCCAGGCGGCGAACTTCACGCGTTAGCTGCGGTACTAAGAAAGTCTCCTTCCCCAACACCTAGTTCGCATCGTTTAGGGCGTGGACTACCAGGGTATCTAATCCTGTTTGCTCCCCACGCTTTCGTGCATGAGCGTCAGTGTTGACCCAGGGGGCTGCCTTCGCCATCGGTGTTCCTCCACATCTCTACGCATTTCACTGCTACACGTGGAATTCCACCCCCCTCTGCCACACTCAAGTCCTACAGTCACAAACGCAGTTCCCAGGTTAAGCCCGGGGATTTCACATCTGTCTTATAGAACCGCCTGCGCACGCTTTACGCCCAGTAATTCCGATTAACGCTCGCACCCTACGTATTACCGCGGCTGCTGGCACGTAGTTAGCCGGTGCTTCTTCTTCAGGTACCGTCATTAGTAACCCGTATTAGGGACCACCGTTTCGTTCCTGCTGAAAGAGCTTTACAACCCGAAGGCCTTCTTCACTCACGCGGAATGGCTGGATCAGGGTTGCCCCCATTGTCCAAAATTCCCCACTGCTGCCTCCCGTAGGAGTCTGGACCGTGTCTCAGTTCCAGTGTGGCTGGTCGTCCTCTCAGACCAGCTACGGATCGTCGCCTTGGTGAGCCTTTACCTCACCAACTAGCTAATCCGATATCGGCCGCTCCTATCGCGCGAGGCCTTACGGTCCCCCGCTTTCACCCTCAGGTCGTATGCGGTATTAGCACAGCTTTCGCTGTGTTATCCCCCACGACAGGGTACGTTCCGATACATTACTCACCCGTTCGCCGCTCGCCGCCAGGGTTGCCCCCGCGCTGCCGCTCGACTTGCATGTGTAAAGCATTCCGCCAGCGTTCAATCTGAGCCAGGATCAAACTCTTCAGTTCAATCTGTCTTTTTTACCACTCGCTCAAACGAATCATCAGAGGCTAAAATTTTACTTTTAACCTTACTTATTACTCGTGTAAGCACTTGCTTTTCAATACTCTTAGCATCCAGCAGCAGCAGATCCTTCATCTCGCACTTCCGCACTCAACTCAGAACTCGACCCAAGCCTTTCAGCCCAGACCAGCAACCGTACCTTCGATTTCGGCACGACTACCCACCACCACCTCCAGCATCGCAAGCACCTACACCTATCGGTTGTTTGGTTTTTAAAGAACGTTGCCGCTTTGTTACAGACGGCATCAAAGAGGGGCGCATTATACGGATCGATTTTCGTTGGTCAACAACTTCCTCGGAAATCTTTTCAGCGGTCTCACACAATCGTCACGCGCGCGAATTTTCGCTTGCCGACTTGCAGCACGACGATCTCTCCAACACTCAGCATCGCATTGCGATCAGCGGCTTTTTCGCCGTTGATCCGCACCCCGCCGCCGTCGACCATGCGCAGCGCGTCGGAGGTGCTGGGCGTAAGGCCGGCGGCCTTCAGCACCTGGGCCAGCGAGCCCGCTGCGACACTGATCTCGGGCATGTCATCGGGCAATACACCGCGCTGAAAACGCGCCTCGAATTCGGCCAGGGCGGCGTCAGCGTCCTTTGCCGAATGAAAGCGGGCGACGATCTCCTGTCCCAACAGCACTTTCACATCGCGCGGATTGCGCCCGTCCGCCACTTCGCGCTTGAAACGGGCGATCTCGTCATTGGCGCGGAACGACAGCAGTTCGTAGTAGCGCCACATCAGTTCGTCCGACACCGACATCAGCTTGCCGAAGATCTCCGTGGGCGATTCGGCAATGCCAATGTAATTGCCGAGGGATTTCGACATCTTGTTGACGCCATCCAGCCCCTCGAGCAGGGGCATCATCAGGACACACTGCGGTGACTGACCGTAATGCTTCTGCAACTCGCGGCCCATCAGCAGATTGAACTTCTGGTCGGTGCCGCCCAGTTCGACATCCGCCTTCATGGCCACCGAATCGTAGCCCTGGCAAAGCGGATAAAGGAATTCGTGAATGGCGATCGGCAAGCCACCGGCATAGCGCTTGGAGAAATCGTCGCGTTCGAGCATGCGCGCCACGGTGTGGCGGGCAGCCAGCTTGATCATGCCGGCCGCGCCGAGCGGCTCAAACCAGGTCGAGTTGAAACAGACCTCGGTCTTCTCCGGGTCGAGGATCTTGAACACCTGTGCGCGGTAGGTATCGGCATTTTCCAGAATCTGCTCGCGCGACAAGGGCGGGCGGGTCGCATTCTTGCCGCTCGGATCGCCGATCATGCCGGTGAAGTCGCCGATCAGGAACATCACATGGTGACCGAGATCCTGAAAGTGACGCAGCTTGTTGATCAGCACCGTATGCCCGAGATGAAGGTCCGGCGCGGTCGGGTCGAAGCCCGCCTTGACGCGCAGGGGGCGACCGGTCTTGAGTTTTTCGATGAGTTCCGCTTCGATCAGCAGTTCGTCGGCGCCGCGCTTGATCAGTGCCAGTTGGGAGTCGATATCGACCATGATGATTAACCCGATTTGACGGAGGGGGGATTTTTGCTACACTCGCCCGACTATTCAGCCGGTCCGCCCATCCAATTGCATAAAAACAAGAGCGGGATTTTAGCGCAAGTCCTTCATTACCGATGCGAACGGCCCGCCCCCTTCTGGGCCGGCGCCTTCGTCGTCGGCGCTTCGCTGTTCGGCATGGTCGCCGCTTTTGGCACCGTTTCAGCCCCGCGAGCGGACGACATGCCCCGCGCCCAGGTGACGGAACAACTCGCGCTGCCGCCCCGGACCGCGGTGCAGGACACCAGCCAAAGCTTTCTCCACGAAGAACGCGTGCAGCGCGGCGACACGGTGATGGACCTGCTGCAGCGCCTCGGCGTTGATGATGCGGCGGCCGTCGGATTTTTGAAGGAAAACATCACTGCCCAGAGCCTGTTTCGCCAACTCGGCCCGGGCAAGAACCTGACGGCACGGACGGGTCTTCACGGTGAATTGCAGAGCCTGATTTTCCCGCTCAACGGCGGCAAGGACAAGGCGCTGGTGGTTGAGCGCAAGGCAAATAGTGAAGGCGGCGGGTTTTCCGCCTCGGAGCAATCCCTGCCGCTGGAAACCCAGGTGGTCATGAAGACCGCCGAGATCAGCTACTCCTTGTTTGGCGCGTCCGATGCGGCGGGAATCCCCGACCCGGTCGCCGCGCAACTGGCGGACATTTTCGGCGGCGACATCGATTTCCATCGCGACCTGCGCAAGGGTGACCGCTTTGCTGTGATCTACGAGTCCGTCAATTACCTCGGCCGCGCCGTGCGCAGCGGCCGCATCCTCGCCGCCGAGTTTGTGAATAACGGCAAGACCTACCGTGCCGCATGGTTTGCCGATTCTGCCGGCGGAGAAGATGGCAGCGGCTATTACACCGCCGACGGCAAGAACATCCGCAAGGCCTTCCTGCGTTCGCCGCTCGAGTTTTCACGCATTACCTCCGGCTTCACCGCCGCCCGTTTTCATCCTGTGCTGCGGGAATGGCGGGCGCACAAGGGCATCGACTACGGCGCGCCGACAGGAACCCGCGTCAAAGCGACGGGCAACGGCACGGTGGAATATGTGGGCGTGCAAGGCGGCTACGGCAAGGTCGTCCTGCTGCGTCATCAAGGTCGCTATACGACGCTCTACGGCCACCTCTCGGGCTTCGCGCCGGGCCTGCGCAAAGGCAGCCGGGTCAGCCAGGGGGATGTCATCGCTTTCGTTGGCGCCACCGGCTTGGCCAGCGGCCCGCACCTTCACTACGAGTTCCGCGTCAGCGGCGTGCATCAGAATCCCCTGGCGATGGCCTTGCCCAGCGCACCGCCGCTGATGCCGCAGCAGCTTGGCCTGTTCCGGGAGCGCACCGGGGCCCATCTCGCCCGCCTCGACCTGATTCGCGGCTTCAACCTCGCCCAGGCAGATTGACATGGCACCGGCTGCGCCGCTGGTCATAGGACTGATGTCCGGGACCAGCCTTGATGGCGTCGATGCCGTTCTGGTGGACTTCTGCGCAAGCCGCCCTCGCACGCTGGCAAGTTTCTGGCTGCCGTATCCGCCTGACATTCGTCTGCAGGCATTGCAACTGCAGGCTGCGCAAGACAACGAAATTCATTCCGCGGCGATCTTTGCCAACCAGTTGGCGCGTTGCTATGCGGAAGCGGTTCGCCAGGTGATCGCCGCCGCCGGTGAAGATGCGGCGCATATCGCGGCGATCGGCTGCCACGGCCAGACCATCCGTCATCAACCTGCAGCCGGCTACAGCGTGCAGTTGAACAATCCCGCGCTGCTGGCGGAACTGGCCGGAATTGCCGTGGTGGCGGACTTCCGCAGCCGCGACATCGCCGCCGGCGGCCAGGGCGCGCCGCTGGTGCCGGCCTTTCATGCGGAAGTATTCGGCGATCCTGACCGGCATCGGATCATCCTCAATATCGGCGGCATCGCCAATGTCACCGACCTGAACCCCGGAAAGCCGGTGCGGGGCTTCGACTGCGGTCCCGGCAATCTCCTGCTGGATGCCTGGATCGAGCGTCACCAGGGGCTGCGCTACGATGAAGCAGGGCGCTGGGCGGCTCAAGGGCAGGTGCTGCCCGAACTGCTGCAAAGCCTCCTCGCTGAAACCTTCTTCAGCGTACAGCCGCCCAAGAGTTGCGGCCGCGACGAATTCAACATGTCATGGATTGATCGCCATCTGACAGGCGGCCAGCGTCCTGAGGATGTCCAGGCCACCCTGCTGGAACTCACCGCCCTGACGGCAACGCAGGCCATCAACCGCTGGTGCGGCCGCCCCGAAGAACTTTTTGTCTGCGGCGGCGGAGCGCGCAATCTGCAACTGATGACGCGCCTGCAATACCACCTGCAGGACTGCCGTGTCGCCGCTACCGACGCTCTGGGTCAGGCTGCCGACTGGGTGGAAGCGGTGGCCTTTGCCTGGCTGGCATGGCGCACGCTGCACGGCGAACCGGGAAATCTACCCGATGTGACGGGAGCCCGCGGCCCGCGCGTCCTCGGCGCGATCTATCCGCGCTAGACGAAGCAAGGGCGCCGGGTCGGTGACCCCGCGCCCCTCGATGTTGCACGACGAATCAGGCGGAGAAGGAAGATCCGCAGCCGCAAGTGCTGGTCGCGTTCGGGTTCTTGATGACGAACTGGGAGCCTTCGAGACCTTCCGAGTAGTCGATTTCGGCACCGACCAGGTACTGATAGCTCATCGGATCGATCAGCAAGGAGACGCCGTTCTTCTCCATCACGGTGTCGTCTTCGTTGGTGACTTCGTCGAAGGTGAATCCATACTGAAAGCCGGAACATCCGCCGCCGGTGACGAACACCCGCAGTTTGAGTTCGGGGTTGCCTTCCTCGGCGATGAGTTCCTTGACCTTGCTGGCCGCGTTATCCGTGAAGTTGAGCGGGGCAGGCATTTCTGTGGGGGCGTTCATGGTGGTCTCCTGTGGGGGGGTATTCCGCAATGGGGGAGTAAGTATGTCTATATATTGTGATTTCAATAGTGCAGAAGGTCAATTGCTGGCAGCAAGCTTCAATTCAACGGCTTTCGCCGGCAGGCCCTGATGCACCAGACGGCCCTGCACCACGGCCCCCAGATGCATCTCGATGGTGCTGTACTCGACATCGCCCGTGACCTTGGCGCGCGTCTGAAGTTCAAGAAAATCGCTGGAATGCACCGGTCCGATGACGGTGCCGTTGACGACCAGATGCGACACCGAGATTTCCCCCTCGATCCGCGCGTGCTCGCTGATCACCAGCGTCGCCGCTTGTCCGTCGGCGCCGCCGCGTACATTGCCCCTGATTTCGCCGTCGACGCGCAGGCCGCCGGAAAATGTCACGTCGCCGACCAGAGAAGTGCCGGCGCCGATCAGGCTGTCAATGCGGCCCTGGGGCTTGCTGCTTTTTTTGCCGAACATCTTTGAAATCTCCTGCCTGTAATTTTTTGCGGGGTGATTTCACTCAAAGCGCCACGCTCTGACTGGCCTTGACCGCCCCATCCTGAATCAAGCGCGCCTCAACACGCAGGACCCGCGCCTCGGCGGCGACCTTGAACGTCCCCTCCAGGCGCCGGAAGTAGCGAAAACTCACCTGATACTGGCTGACTGCGGGATCCCCCTGCATCGGAAACTGCATCATAACAGTCTCTTTACCGCGCTGCACGGTGGCAACCAGTTGGATCATGCCGTTGAATTCCTTGTCTTTCCTGTCGCCGGTCTGGGCCAACAGGAGGCGATAGCGATATTGCCCGCCGCCTCCGGGGACGATCTGCAACCGGCTGATGGTCAGGCCGGGACTCCCGGCCGGTCCTCCCGCCAGACTTTCAAACGTCGCCAAATCGGACTTCAGACGGGTATTTTCCTCTTCCAGAATCCGGATCTGGGCGGTCAATTGTTCCTGCGAGGTGCTCTCTATGCGCAAGCGACTTTCACTTGAGTTCGCCACCTTGCGGACACTTTCCAGGTCCGACTGGAGTTGCGCAATACGCTCGCGCATTGCGGCGATTTCGTTCTCGCTCACCCCTTGCTGGAATCCTGCAAAGCGCTGCCCGGCATCATAAATCCAGCCGGCCAGAGCCAGCGATGCACCACTCAGGACGACGACAGACAGAGCCCGCCAGTACCACGGCAGATGCGTCCGCACCGCGACGCGGGGCGCTGAAATGCCGAAGCGGCCGCGCAGCCGCCGCAGCGTCAGGGCAATACGGGAACTTGCGAAAGACCCGAACATTCGTCCAGACCAAACATGATGTTCATGTTCTGCACCGCCTGCCCGGCGGCCCCCTTGACCAGGTTGTCGATCACCGAGAGCACCACCAGGGTGTCGCCGCCCTGCGGCCGATGCAGCGCGATGCGGCAGGTATTGGCTGCCCGTACCGAGCGCGTTTCGGGGTGGGACTTGGGCGGCAGCACATCGACAAAAGGCTCTTTGGCGTAACGCTGCTCGAACAAGGCCTGAAAATCATCTTCGCGGGTAATGCGGGCATAGAGCGTGGCATGGATGCCGCGAATCATCGGCGTCAGGTGCGGCACGAAGGTGAGGCCGATCTGGCTCGCCGGCGTGCCTGCGGCACGCGCCAGCCCCTGCCGGATTTCAGGCAGATGACGGTGGCCCGCCACGCCGTACGCCTTGAAATTGTCGGATGCTTCGGCAAACAGAATGCCGATTTCCGCCTTGCGGCCGGCACCCGAGACGCCCGACTTGGCGTCGGCGATCAAACTGCCGAGGTCGATGCAGCCGGCCTCGACCAGCGGCATGAAGCCCAACTGGGTCGCCGTCGGGTAGCAACCCGGGTTCGCCACCAGACGCGCGCCGCGGATCTGCTCGCGATTCACCTCGGGCAGGCCATACACCGCCTCGGCGACCAGCGCCGGACTGGCGTGGCTCATGCCGTACCACTGCTCCCACAGCGCCACGTCCCTGATGCGGAAATCAGCCGCCAGGTCGATGACCTTCGCCCCCGCTGCGAGCAGGCCCGGGGCCTGCTGCATGGCGATGCCGTTGGGGGTGGCGAAGAACACCACGTCGCAATCATGCAGCGGAGCATCCTTCGGATCGGTGAACTTCAGATCCACGGCACCGCGAAGACTGGGAAACATCTCGGCAACCGCCGTACCGGCCTCGCCGCGCGAGGTAATGGCCGCCAGTTGAACCCCGGGGTGCCGCGCCAGGATGCGCAACAGTTCGACCCCTGTGTAGCCCGTGCCGCCGACGATACCCGCTTTGATCATGCCAAACTCCTTGCTGCGAAGGATTGATGGTAACCCACAGACAAAAAAGCCGCCCGAAGGCGGCTATTTTGACAGCAGCCAAGCGGCCGCCGAATCTTAGCGCTTCGAGAACTGCTTGCGACGGCGCGCCTTGCGGAAGCCGACTTTCTTGCGCTCAACCTCGCGTGCATCGCGGGTGACGAACCCGGCGGTAGACAGTGCCGGCTTCAGCGTCGCGTCGTATTCGATCAGGGCGCGGGTGATGCCGTGGCGCACCGCACCGGCCTGGCCGGACTCGCCGCCGCCTTCAACATTCACGAGAATGTCGAATGTGCTGGTGTGCTGGGTCAGTTCGAGCGGTTGGCGTACAACCATGCGGCCGGTTTCGCGCGAGAAGAACTCGTCCACCGGCTTGTCATTGACCACGAACTTGCCTGTGCCGGTGCGCAGAAACACGCGGGCAATGGCCGTCTTGCGGCGACCGGTACCATAATATTGGGTGACTGCCATGAGAACTCCTTAGATTTCCAGCGCCTTGGGCTGCTGGGCGGTGTGCGGATGCGCAGCACCGGCGTAGCACTTCATCTTCTTCAGCATCGCATAGCCCAACGGGCCCTTGGGCAGCATGCCCTTGACGGCTTTTTCCAGAATGCGGCCGGGAAAACGCTGCTGCAGCTTGGTGAAGTTGGTTTCGTTGATGCCGCCCGGATAGCCGGTGTGGCGGTAATACTTCTTGTCCTCGGCCTTGTTGCCGGTGACGCGCAGCTTTTCGACGTTCACAACGACGATGTAATCGCCGGTATCAACGTGCGGCGTGAAGATGGGCTTGTGCTTGCCCCGCAACCGGTGAGCAATCGCAGCAGCCAGGCGGCCGAGCACCTTGTCCGTCGCATCGACGACAACCCAGTCGTGCTGGACCTCAAGCGGCTTCGCGGAAAATGTTTTCATTCTGGTATTCCTTGCGTGCTTCGATAACCCGGCCTGCGCGGCGATGAATGCAATCCGCCCATGCGCTTCCCGGAAAGCCGAGCATTCTAACCAATCGCCGAAGCCCCTGTCAAATGGGAATTCTCCGGCTTGTTGTTCGAACCGGCCGGCAGTGTGCCCGGAGCAGCCAAACCCCTGCTCAGGCTTCCCTGTCCAGCCGCCAGTACTGGTACTTCATCGTGGCGGCTGGACAG
>Ga0208376_1000458_pt1 | contig 12499 bp, 6 predicted proteins | sample CryBogmetaGMA25M_FD_184548 | JGI IMG/M metagenome (GOLD analysis project Ga0208376, IMG submission 184548) | Freshwater microbial communities from Crystal Bog, Wisconsin, USA - MA2.5M (SPAdes) | ecosystem: Environmental > Aquatic > Freshwater > Lake | place: Crystal Bog, Wisconsin, USA...
CATCGCGACCGCCCACACCGCACACCGGCGTGACCTCGAAACCTTACTCTCCTGGCGGTTTCAATCCTTCAAAAACATCCAAAATCAAGCCGTGTAGAGTATACGACGCGCGCCCGATGGAACACTTTTACTCTCCGCTGATGATCTGCTCCGATGGTCTGAGCAGCACTGGCAACACGCCATTGCCTGGCTTGAAGACGAGCAGCAGTTCCTTCAGCAGGTGGGGGCGATCTGCGGCACCAAAATCGGGTCAACGCTGCGCTCGACCATGCGTAATCGCACGATGGACACTAAGAGCTACCTACTTGATGCGATCCTCGCACAGCTTGACCCCACAGGATTTGGCCTTGAGCAGGCGCAGATTGTCGTGGACCGCACCAAGATACCGCTCAACTTCGGCGAGATCACACCGCATGAAGAGCGGCGTATTGCCGTGATGGTGAAGAACCCGAGTCGGCGTCACCTCAAACTGGAGATCGCAGGGCCTAGCTGGCTCAGGCTTGCCAAGTTTGCGGTGGAATTCCTCCCAGGAGAGGAACATGAAGTAACATTTATTGCCCAGGCAAGCGCAGATAACGCATCAAGCATCTCAACCGATACGGCTGAGATGCTGGTCAATGGTAGCCGCGTTGGGGTAGTACGAGTGAACGCTAGCGCCCCTCGGCGCGGACTCTTTGCGCGCCTACGACGGCGATAATCAGTGAAGGAATGACCGATGGACAGCACGCCCGATACCAGCGAACCCTCGGACGCACGCGTATGACCACGAATGCATCCTCCTTCGCCATCCGCGAGTCCCTGATCGCCGCGATGGTCGGCGACCTGCTCGGCCCGGCGGACGGTGAGGACGAGATCGTTGATGAACAGAACGTGCGCGGGCGCTATCTGGTGGGCATGCTCGCCCCGCGTGATGCCCGTAAGGGCGCAGAGGAGACCGAGACCGATGCGGGTGCCGGGCTCCAGAGCGAGGATGGGGTGGCCGAGGGTAAGCCCGCCAAGGCCGCGATGACCATGCAGCCCTCCTCAATTGGACTCAGCTTCACCGTCGCCCCCGAGGCTACTGCGATCCGGGTGCGCGTCCGCTGGGGCCGCTATACCCGCGAGACTATCCGCGAGCCGCGCTTTCAGAAGAAGGATGGCGGCTTCCAGCGGGTCTGGAAGCGCCAGCAGTTCGAGCGTACGTCCCGCTCCTTGCCGCTCGACGGCACGGAAATGAGCTGGTATCCGCTGCCCGATCAACGGGTGCATGTCCAGGGCACGGTGCGCACCTTTGGCGACACGTGCGTTGTCTCGCTCTTCCTGGTCAATGAAGAGCAGGAGGAGAAGGGCAGCAAGGATGCGGCCTCGATCTTCCAGCCCGAGCTGATCATCGACTCGCCCGACGGCGCGGCGATCTTCCAGCGTCGTCAGGTGGCCCCGCTCGTCCGCGACCCCGAGGATCGCCTGATGGCGATGCTCTACCGGCGTCGTGTCGAGTTCGCGGTTGGCCACGGCGTCGCCGTGGAGGTGGAATGCGACCCGGAGCGCTTCGACCGCGCCCGCGAGCTGCGCACCGCCGTCATCCCGCGCCACGAGGTGCCGCAGACCACCGCCGTCAGCATGGACGACCCGCCAGAGCTGCGCGCCGGCCACCCCTCGCTGGAGCGCGTTGTCTTCGATATGCGCCGCCTCGGCGAACTGCCCGACGGCGGCTTCACAGCGGCGATTGGCCCGCTGCTGGATGATAACGCCGCATGGATCGCCCGCCAGGAGCAGCGCATCGAGTCACGTGAGGACGACCTGACGCCCTACGCCGATGTTGCGCCCGAGGCGCTGCGGCGCTGCCACGTCGCGCTTGACCGCATGCGCGCCGGGCTGGCACTCCTGGACGCCAACCCGCAGGCCGCCGAGGCGTTTCGCTTCGCCAACCGGGCGATGTACCTCCAGCGCGTCCACGCGCTCTTCGCCGCCGGGGTGCGGCGCGGGGCGGCGCAGCCCTTGGAACACTACGAACAACCCAGTTCCCACAGTTGGCGTCCGTTCCAGCTTGGCTTCATCCTGCTGAATCTCCCATCGCTCACCGAAGTGACCCACCCCGAGCGCGCGGTGCCCGCCGGCGGCAACCCCGCCGAGAACATGGCCGATCTGCTCTGGTTTCCCACCGGCGGCGGCAAGACCGAAGCCTACCTGGGCCTCACCGCCTACACCATTGCGATCCGCCGACTCCAGGGCGCGATTGGTGCCTTCGACCACGGCCAGTTTGGCGTGGCCGTGCTGATGCGCTACACCTTGCGCTTGCTCACCCTCCAGCAGTTCCAGCGCGCTGCCGCGCTGATCTGTGCCTGTGAGGTCATCCGCCGGGAGGCACCCGAGCGCTGGGGCGATGAGCCGATCCGCCTCGGCCTTTGGGTCGGCGGGCGGGCCACCCCGAACACGGTGAGCGACGCCGAGCGCGCGATCAAGGACTACCGCGCCGGCGACGCGCCGGGCAGCGGCACACCGCATCAGCTCACCAGCTGCCCGTGGTGCGGCACGCCGATTACGGCGGGCATCCACCTCGACCCGCAGCCCGCCCCAGCCGGTCTGGGGCGCGTCCTCACCTACTGCGGCAGCCTGATGAGCGACTGCCTGTTTAACCGCGCCACGTCGCCTAGCGAGGGGCTGCCGGTGATGGTCGTGGACGACGACATCTACCGCCGCCTCCCGACCCTGCTCATCGCCACCGTCGATAAGTTCGCCCAGATGCCCTGGAACGGCAAGACCGCCATGCTCTTCGGCAAGGTGCGCGGTCGCTGCCAGCGCCACGGCTTCCGCTCGCCCGACATCGAGGACACGGATAGCCACCCGGCCAGCGCGCGCTACGGCCTCGGCCCGGCCCGCACCGTCGAGGCCGGCCCGCTCCGCCCGCCCGACCTGATCATCCAGGATGAGCTGCACCTGATCAGCGGGCCACTCGGCACGCTCGTTGGTCTGTACGAGACGGCGGTCGATCACCTCTCCTCCTGGCAGCATCAGGGCGTCACCGTGCGGCCCAAGGTGATCGCCTCGACCGCCACGATTCGGCGTGCAGGCGACCAGATTCACGGGCTGTTCTGGCGCGCGGTTGAGATCTTCCCGCCCCAGGGCCTCGACATCGAGGACTCCTTCTTCGCTCGCCAGCGCCCGCCGGGGCCAGCCTATCCTGGCCGGGTCTACCTGGGCATCTGCTCGCCGGGCCTGCGCCACCGCGCCCTGCTTATCCAGGTCTATGTCGCCCTGCTCGCGGCGGCGCAGCAGCGCTACGAGGGCAGCGACGGGGAGGACGCTGACCCCTGGATGACCCTGGTCGGCTACTTTAACGCCCTGCGCGACCTGGCGGCGATGCGGCGCTCGGTAGATGACTCGGTCAGCGCCCGGCTGAGCCGCATGGATCGGCGCGGCCTGGCCCGTCGCTATCTGCGCCAGCACAGCAACCCCGATCTGACCTCGGTGCAGGAGCTGACCTCGCGCCTGAGCGCGGCGGACATCCCGCGCGTCCTCGACCGGCTCGAACTGCGCTTCGGCCCGAAGGAGCTGCCAACGAAGGGCGAAGGTGCCGGGACACCGAGGCGCACCCGCGCCCCGGTCGATGTCCTGCTCGCCACGAACATGATCTCGGTTGGCGTTGATGTGAGTCGGCTGGGGCTGATGGTTGTATCGAACCAGCCCAAAGCCACTGCCGAGTACATTCAGGCGACCAGCCGTGTCGGGCGAACCACGCCGGGGCTGGTCTGCACGGTCTACAACTGGGCGCGCCCGCGCGATATGAGCCACTACGAGCGCTTTGGCCACTATCACGCCACGTTCTACCAGTACGTCGAGGCGCTCTCCGTGACTCCCTTCTCGGCGTGCGCGCTCGACCGGGGGTTGACCGGCGTGCTGACGGCGCTCATCCGCTTGGGCGACCTGGAGCTAAACGGCAACGGCGCAGCCCACGACTACCGCAAGGATCATGATCGGGTCACCCAGGCCCTGGCGATCATGCAGCGCCGCGCCGAGGCGGTGGGCGACCTGCGCGCCGCCGACCTGACCACCCGCAGCGTGACCCAGCGGCTGGAGGAGTGGGAGCGCCTGCGGAATACGCTGCGTACCACGCGGCTGAGCTACCGCAAAGACGAGCGGAACGGGAGCGTTGGGCTGCTCACCCAGCCTGACGAGAGCGAGGACTGGGGATTGTTCACCTGTCTCAACTCGCTGCGTGATGTCGAGCAGACTGCCAACCTTGTCATCCATGACCACGGCAACGACGGCGAGGATCGTCACCCCTGGACCTTCGCGGGCGTGGCTACGCCGCCGGATGAACCTGAGTCCGAGGACGACGACCCGACCGGGGAGGACGAGTCATGAACCCGATCAAGACCCGCAAGGTGGGCGAGGTACGTCCCAGCCAGACGATCTTCAGCTACGGGGTCGGGGCGCTGATCGACCTGCCGAACCTCTCCGTCGCGGTCACCGGACTCGACGACTGGCATGTGCGCAGCAACGAGGCGCGCGTAGTCGTGGAGGAGCGGCTCCTCCGCGCCATTCGCGCCCAGATCGGGCCGCAGGTCGAGCGCATGTACACCCCGCCGATGCTGCCACCCGGCCAGGCGATGATCGCCACCGACGCGCCCGAGGCCCGCATCGGCGTCCCGGTCAACCTCTTCCCGCGCTGGTTCTCCTGCCCGGTGTGTGATCAGATCGCCCCGTGGAGCGATGGCATCTTCGAGCTGCGCGGTGATCACGTTCATGCCGAGCGGGCGAAGGTGGTTCACCTGACCTGTCCAGGGCCACGGCGTCGCGCGTCCGGCGCGGAGGCACCCAAGGTGAAGGTCGTCCCGCAGGTCGTTCCGGCGCGCTTCCTGGTGGCCTGCGAGAACGGTCACCTCGATGACTTCCCCTGGCTGGAGTTCGTTCACCGGGGCCAGCCACCCTGTAAGCACCCGCACCTGACCCTGACGGAGCGCTCGCCGGCTGGCGAAGCCCGCGACATCTGGGTCGCGTGCGAGGGCGAGGGCTGCGACATGCCCGCACGGCCCCTCTCCGACGCCTTCGGCGAGAAGGCCCGCGCCCAGTTGCCGCGCTGCCGGGGGCGCCGTCCGCACCTGCGTGACTTCGAGGAGCGGCCCTGCGACTGTCGGCTGCGGCCCATCCTGCTCGGTGCCTCAAACCTCTGGTTCGCCGATGTGCTCACGGCTCTGGCCGTGCCGACCGCCGAGAACCGCATCGACCAGGTGGTCGAGCAGCGCTGGAATCTCTTCGAGGACACCCCCGACCTCGCGACCCTGGAGCGCGACCGGCGCAAGTTCCCCGACGCCTTCAGCGACTTTCGCGGCGTGCCCAGCGCCGACCTCTGGGCCGCCGTCGAGCGGAAGCGGCAGCGCGACACCTCCGGCGAGGTCGATGACCCAGCCGACCTGAAGACGCCCGAGTGGCGGCTGTTCTCGCGGCCCCAGCAGCACACGCCGACCCGCGACTTCCAGTTGCGCGAGGTGGATGTGCCACGTGACTTTCGCGCGGAGATCGCGCGCGTGGTGCTGGTGGAGCGGCTGCGCGAGGTGCGCGCCCTGATCGGGTTCACCCGTATCGACGCGCCCGGCGAGTACGGTGACACCCCCGATGCGGTGAAGCCGCGCCGCATGCGCCTATCTCGCCGCGACCCGAGCTGGGTGCCGGCGGCGGAGGTACGCGGCGAGGGCTTGTTCATCCAGTTCCACGAGCAGGCGATCCAGACGTGGCTCCAACAACCGGCCATCACCCAGCGCGACGCCGTCTTTCTTGACGCGCACCGGGCCTGGCGGGCGGCCCGTGGGCTGACGCCGCCGAGCGAGCACTACCCCGGCGCACGCTACGTGCTGCTGCACACCTTCGCTCACGTACTGATGCGGCAGCTGGTGCTGGAGTGCGGCTACACTGCAGCGAGCTTGCGCGAGCGCATCTACGCCCGCAACCCGTTTGAGCACCCGCGCCGCCCCGATCCGATGGCTGGAATCCTGATCTACACCGCCGCCACCGACAGCGAGGGCACGCTGGGTGGACTGGTGACGATGGGCGAGCCGGAGGCGCTGAATCGCCACCTCACCGCCGCGCTTTTCGACGCCGCCTTCTGTACCTCCGACCCGCTTTGCGCCGAACACGCCCCCGACAACCACGGGCTTGCCATCCACGGTGCAGCCTGCCACGCGTGCCTCTTCGCCCCGGAGACCTCGTGCGAGCGAGGCAACAAGTACCTCGACCGGGCGATGATGGTGCCGACACTGAGCCAGCCCGACCTGGCCTTCTTCACGGTGCCACAGTGAGCGACGCGCACGACGAGCTGAGCCTGGCCATCGCCCGCCTCGTTGGCGAGGCCGCCCCCGAGACCGTCCACACGCTGGCCGCGACCATCGCGCGGCTCGACTGGAGCACCCACCGCCACGCCCGGAGCGCGCTGCTGAGCACCACCGTTCCTGCCCAGTTGCGGGCGCGGGCGACCGCGATTCTCGACGCGTGGCAGCCCGTGAGCGGCGACCTGAGCCCTGCCGCCCTCGCGGCAGCGCTCCGCGCAGCCGTGGCGACCGCAAGCCAGCTCCGGGCGGAACAGCACCTGGAGGTACTCTGGTCCGGCCCGGTCGTGCCCGGCGTCGCGCTGCGCCGCACCGATCAGGCCCTCATTGAGGTCATTGAGGCCGCGCAGCAGCGGCTCCTGCTGGTCAGCTTCGCGGTTCACCCTACCCCGGCGATCATTGCGGCGCTCGAAGCGGCACTCAGCCAGGGCGTCATGCTAACCATGATCGTCGAGCGCTACGAGGCCGATGGCTCACTGATGGCCTACGACACGATCCAGGCCCTCGGCGACATCGCCCAGCGTAGTACGATCTACCTCTGGCCGCAGGCGACGCGGCCCGTGGATGCGACCGGACGGATGGGGCTGATGCACGTCAAGTGCGCCCTCGCCGACCGGCGTATGCTCTTTCTGTCCAACGCGAACCTAACCGGGGCCGCGATGAACCGCAACATGGAGCTGGGCGTGATGATCAGCGGCGGTGAGATCCCCCAACGCGTTGGCGCGCAGTTCGATCAAATGATCGCCCGAGGCGTGCTGCGGCAGGTGTAGTTCGGCTATGCATCAACAACCTCGCTACAACTGGCTGCGCTTCTGGGTGCCACACGATACGGTCATGCACCTCGACCAGCGCGGCTACCTCGCCGATCCCGAAGGGCCACTTGGAGCTGCCTACAATCCTGGGCTGGCACTGCTCGAATCGCTTGCGGATAGCCCATGCATGGTACTGCTCGGCGAACCTGGAATGGGCAAGACAACCGTGCTCAGCGCGCATGCCAGGGAGACACAGCAGCAGGCCACCACATCGGGCGACGCCTATCTTTTCTACAGCCTTGGGGTCTTTCAGACAGATGCCCTTCTCTATCAGAAGATCTTTGGCAACCCTGTCTATCAGGAGTGGCTTGGCGGGTCACATCGGCTCTATCTCTTCCTCGATAGCCTTGATGAGTGTCGGCTGAACATCAAGACGGTTACCGCACTGCTCGCCGCAGAATTCCGCACCTGCCCGGCTGAGCGACTCCGGCTTCGGATCACATGCCGCACGGCTGAGTGGAGCTCAGAACTCGAACAGGCGCTCCAGGATCGCTGGCCAGGGGCCGTTGGGATCTTCACGCTAGCACCGCTGCGGCGCATTGATGTAGCGGTCGCGGCTGAGGCGCATGGGTGTGATTCTCAGGTCTTTCTTGAGGAAGTGAATCGTGCGGGTGCAGTACCACTCGCTATCAAGCCAATCACCCTCGACTTTCTCCTGCGCTCGTATGAGAGTCAGGGCCAGCACTTCCCCACCCGTCAGGCGGAACTTTATGCCCAGGGTTGCCACCGACTCTGTGATGAGCACAATCGAACCCGCCGTGATGCCGGTTTCACCGGAGCATTTACGGTCGAGGATCGTCTGCGTGCTGCCGAGCGAATCGCATTTCTCTCAGTGTTCGCCAATCGGTCGATGATCTGGACAGGCCCGGCAACTGGTGTCGAGCAGCCTTGGACGCTCTCGCTCGATGAGCTTGCAGGGACAGAAGACACAGCATCACTGACCAACAAGGCGGTGTTCAAGGAGGCACTGACCACCGGCCTGTTCACGGCCCGCGGCCCAGATGAAGTGATCTGGTCGCATCAGACCTACGCTGAGTTTCTGGCGGCGCAATATCTCCATCACCGGGGCGTGCCGCTTGCACAGTGCATGAGCCTGCTGGTACATCCCGAAGACCCTGGCAAGCAACTCATTCCACAACTTTATGAGACCGCAGCCTGGGCAGCAGGGAGGCGCGTCGATCTCTTTCGCGCGATCATGGACTGCGATCCTGAAGTACTCCTCCGCAGCGATGTCGCTAGAGCTGATCCGGAAGACCGGGCAGCGCTTGTCATGGCTTTACTCGAATTATTTGACCAGGAACGCCTCTTTGATAGCGATAGTCGCTTCAATCAGCGCTACCGTCGCCTCGCCTACCCGCAGATAGCCGCTCAGCTACGCCCCTACATCCTCGATCACACAAAGGGACTGCTGGTTCGCCGTGTGGCGATCGATATCGCTGAAGCCTGCGATCAGCGCGATCTCCAGGGCGATCTCGCCGACATTGCGCTCAATCCGCTCGAATCGTATCAGGTGCGAATTCAAGCTGCCTGGGCGCTGGTACGGATTGGTGATGCAAGAACAAGACTGCGACTCAAGCCGCTTGCCTTTGATACCGCAGATGAAGATCCCGATGACGAACTGCGAGGGTGTGGTCTGTTAGCAACCTGGCCAGAGCATCTGATAGCAGAGGAGCTCTTTGCATCCCTCCAGCAACCGCAGCGCGAGAACCTGTACGGTAGCTATAAGTCTTTCCTCGTTAGCCACTGTACACAACACCTCAAGCCGACCCATCTTCCGGTCGCCTTGCAGTGGGCCACACAGCACGCTGTCGGCCCGGATCTCCGCACCCTGAACAGCCTTGTGGATGAGATTATGGAACTGGCATGGCACCACCTGAATGAGCCAGACGTCCTGGCCGGTTTCGCCGCAGTTGCCCAAACGCGGATGGAACACCACGCGCCCATTTTTCGCCATGACGATATGGGCTTGGGGCGCGACAACCAGAACCAGGGGCTACAGGCGCTCTACCAGAACTGGTATCAGAACTCGGCCCGACGGCGCAGCTTATTCAATGTCCTCCTGCCTCGACTGATGGCCTCCGGAAAAGAAGTCACCTTGCTCATTTACAATCAGCCGCCGATCATCCTGTCGTCTGATTTTGCGTGGCTGATCGAGCAGTTGGAGCAGGCCCAGGAGCCAGAACTTCAGACTGCTCTGGCAACCATCGCTGCACGTGTATTCAACCCGGATGATCCAGCCCAGAACAACCGAGCTTATGATGTAGCGCAGCGGAATGGGTACCTCGCAGCACGCCTCCAGCATGTCTTTGGGTTCATCCGCTTCGATTCGGAAGAAGCGGTACGACTTAAGGCCGATCACGAGCGTTGGCAGGAATTTGAGCGCCAGCGTGCAGAGCACCAGATTCAACCGCCACCCCCTGACGAGATCTTCAACTTGCTCAATGTCGTTGAGGCGGGAAATATGAACGCCTGGTGGCGGCTGAACCTGCTTCTTTGTTATGATCCGGCAGGTAAAGAACATCACGGGGAGTTCCAGCCGGATCTGCGCAAACTACCTGGCTGGAAAGCTGCCGATGAGGCGACGCGATCCCGCATCGTACGCGCCGCAGCACAGTATGTTCGCGAGGTGCGTGATGCGCCGGAGCAGTGGCGCAAGGAAGATGGCTTTATCCTCTACCGTCCATCATTTGCCGGGTATCGAGCGCTGCTGCTCCTCCTCTACGAGGATCGCGATGTCCTGGTGCAGATCCCACCGCCTACCATTTGCGGATGGATCCCGATCATCGTGGGATACCCGGGAATGAACAGTGACACAGGCCAGCGAGCACAGAGTGTGCTCATCAAGCTCGCCTATATCCTATGCCCCGAGGAGACGCTCGCAGAGATTATTCGAGTAATAAGCGACGACGAGCGGCGCAGGCACAGTCCGTCTCTTGAGAAGCTTGAACACTGTTGGGATGAGCGATTAGCCAGCACCCTGGTGACGTGGCTTGTGAGTCACGAGGCGCACGCTCCGACCCTCGAAGGCATTCTGGGCGAACTGCTTGAACGAGCGCTCACCCCTGATGCTCAGGCTCTCGTTGCGAAACTGATGACGCAGCCGATAGCAGAGGATGAGGTGCAGCGCGGGCGAACGCTTGCCGTTGGCCGCGCTTTAATACTGAGGGCACATGGTGCCGGATGGTCAATTCTCTGGCCCATCATCACCAGCAACCCACAATTTGGGCACGAGCTCATCCTCTCGGTTGCTGGCTACGACCGCCTCGCGGGACACATCGGCTCACAGCTCCCCGAGGATGCCCTAGCTAACCTCTACATCTGGATGGTGCAGCAGTTCCCTCACCACGAGGATCCGCAGCCCGACGACGACACCGTTGGGTTTTACGCAGTCACCCCACATGAGGAGGTTGTCCAGTGGCGCGATCAGCTCCTACAGATTCTTAAGCACAAGGGGACAGCGGCCGCAGTCGCGGCAATCCAACGCATCGTCGCCGCCCTCCCAGAACTCCACTGGCTGCGCTGGATTCTGCTCGAAGCACAGGCTATCGCCCGACGAGAGAGCTGGGCGCCACACACCCCGGCGGAGCTGCTCGCCCTCACGCAGAATCGCGACGCCCACCTCATCGACAGCGGCGAACAGCTGTTGGATGTCATCATCGAGTCGCTCCAGCGGCTTGAGCAGGAGCTCCAGGGCGAGACACCGGGAGCGATCGACCTCTGGAACGAAAGCAGCGAAACGCCAATCACCTATCGCCCCAGAGACGAGAATCGGCTGTCGGACTACGTCAAACGTCACCTCCAGCGCGACCTGCGCGAGCGGAACATCGTGATCAACCGTGAGGTTGAGATCCAGCGCGGTGGTGGCGGAACCCCGGGTGAACGCACCGACATCAAGGTCGATGCCATTCTCAAGGGAGCGGCCAGCAATGATCATGATCGCATCACCGTGATTATCGAGACCAAGGGATGCTGGAATCGCCAGCTACAGAAGGCGATGAAGATCCAGCTGTGCGACCGCTACCTTCGGGAGTACCGAAGCAGCTTTGGGCTCTACTTGGTTGGCTGGTTCAACTGCACAGCCTGGGATGACCGCGACTACCGGAAAGGTGACGCACCGCAGTTGGATCTTCCAGCTGCCCGGTCGCTCTTTGAGCAACAAGCAGCTGAGAGCACCGAAAGCCATGCGGTGATACACGCCTTCGTCTTGAATACAGCGCTGCCTGACATTGGCATGTCGCAATCTGGGCCAACAAAAGGGAAGCACGCTAAGGCTCTGCGGAGAGGTACAAGTCGAAGGAGAACCCTTCCGCGGACTAGTTCGGAAGGCGATTAGTCATCGAAATCGTCGTCGCCTTGACTGCGATTACATCACTTGGGGATGCTGCGATGCAACACCGCCTCTCACTCGACCACATCGCTGCGGCGATGACGATCATCGACCCGGTCTTCCTGCACACGCCGCAGTTTTGCGCCGACGCGCTGGAGCCCACCCTCGGCTGCCAGCTGGTGGTCAAGGTCGAGACGGTCAATCCCATCCGTTCGTTCAAGGGCCGGAGCGCCTCCTACCTGCTCGCCCAGCTGCCCGTCGGCAGCAGCGTGATCTGTGCCAGCGCGGGCAACCTCGGCCAGGCCATGGCCTACGCCGGCCGGGCGCGCGGGATCCAGGTGATCGTCTACGCCAGCGTCCACGCCAACCCGCTCAAGCTGGAGCGTATGCGCGCCCTGGGCGCGGAGGTGCGCCTGCACGGGGCGGACTTCGACGCGGCCAAGGCGGAGGCCCGGCGGGTGGCGGAGATGACCGGCGCCCGCCTGGTCGAGGACAGCCTGGCCCCCGAGACGGGCGAGGGCTCCGGCACGATCGGCCTGGAACTACTGGGCTGGCCGGAGCCAATTGATGCCATCCTGGTCGCGCTGGGCAACGGCGCGCTGCTGACCGGCGTGGGGCGCTGGGTAAAAGCCCACGCGCCGCAGACCCAGGTGATCGGGGTGGTGGCAGCTGGGGCGCCGGCCATGGCCGAGTCCTGGCGGGCCGGTCGGGCGGTCAGCACCGCGCAGGCCCAGACCATCGCCGACGGTATCGCGGTGCGCGTGCCCATCCCGGAGGTACTCGCCGACATGCAGGGCACGGTCGACGACGTGGTGCAGGTGGGCGATGAGTCGTTGGTGCAGGGGATGCGCCTGCTGCACCAGCACCTGGGCCTGGTGGTCGAGCCCTCGGGGGCGGCGGGGGTCGCCGCGATCCTGGAGCAGCCGGCGCGCTGCGCCGACCGACGGGTAGCGACCGTACTCTGCGGCGGGAACCTCACCCCCGAGCAGATCCAGCGCTGGCTGGTGGAGTTGCCCTGAGCGCCGCATGGGAGCGGTGTCGGAATCCCAATCGTTATC
>Ga0208376_1000468_pt1 | contig 12427 bp, 12 predicted proteins | sample CryBogmetaGMA25M_FD_184548 | JGI IMG/M metagenome (GOLD analysis project Ga0208376, IMG submission 184548) | Freshwater microbial communities from Crystal Bog, Wisconsin, USA - MA2.5M (SPAdes) | ecosystem: Environmental > Aquatic > Freshwater > Lake | place: Crystal Bog, Wisconsin, USA...
CCTAGGTGTACCTGAGGAGCTTTTACAGACCTATGGGGCCGTCAGTGAGCCTGTAGCCAAAGCAATGGCTCAAGGGGCTCAAATCAATGCAAGGGTCGATCTGGGTGTTTCAATTACTGGAATTGCTGGGCCTACTGGAGGTACAGCAGAAAAACCGGTGGGAACTGTTTGCTTTGGCTGGGCCATCCGAAATGCGGCTGGCGAAAATATCACCACCTGTCAAACCAAGGTGTTTATCGGGGATAGGCAATCGATACGACAACAAGCAACTGAGCATGCCTTAGCTGGTCTACTCCAATTGCTCAATAACTGATTATTTCATCCAGCCTTTGCTGTGGAAGTAGCCCAAAGGAATGATGGCTGAAATAATCATCGCACCAATCGCCATTGGATAACCCCAAGTGAGATCTAGCTCGGGCATGTATTTGTAGTTCATACCCCAAACACTTGCCAACAAAGTTGGTGGCATTAAGGCAACGGATACCACCGAGAAGATCTTAATAATTTTAGATTGATTCAAGTTAATGAAACCGACAGTGGCATCCATTAAGAAGTTAATCTTATCGAACAAGAAGGCAGTATGGTTCTCAAGTGAATCAATATCACGCAAAATTTGACGCGCTTCTTCTTGCTGCTCATCGGATAACAACTTGCTGCGCATTAAGAAAGATAAGGCTCTGCGGGTATCCATCACATTGCGACGGATACGCCCATTGGTATCCTCTTCTGTTGCGATGGTTTCTAAAACTTCAGCTGCATCTGCATCATTGATGTCATCTGACAGTACTCGCTTACCGGCTCGTTCGAGATTCTCATAAACCTCTTCCAAAGCATCTGCAGAATATTCAGCATCCGTAGAATACAAATCAAGTAAGACATCTTTTGCATTGCTCACTGAACCGGGGCGCAACCGAGCCCGCAAGCGAACCAAGCGGAACACTGGCAAATCTTCATCGTGAATCGAGAACAATACTTGCTTGGTAAGAACAAACGCTACTCGAACGTTACGAGATGTTTCTTCTTCATCCAATAAGAAATCAGTACGAATATGGAGGTGGCCATCATCAGCTTCAAAATAACGCGCAGAAGCTTCTAAGTCACCCAAGTCATCTAACTCGGGCAAAAGTACACCAAATGCCTCTTTAATCCAAATAAGTTCCTCTTCCTCTGGATCAACAACGTCGATCCAGATAGGATTAGCGTATTGCAACAATTCATTGCGATCTTCGACTTGCTCTTGAGAGAGGCGGCCATTTTGCAGGACGAACAAGTTGATCATGGTGAACTCCTAAGGAATGTGCGCTAGTTTATCCTATACAACATGAAAGTTTTACTAAAATAAGCCAAATCCAATGAACTCTCGCTCAAATACCTTTCGCCAGCAACTCCAATATGCATGGGCTTCCCAAGGCAGCATGCTGTGTGTTGGTTTTGACCCAGACCCTCAGCGCCTACCCCCATCCCTACAGGGGAAGCCCGAGGGTATCTATGAGTTCTGCCGAGAAATCGCTGATGCGACAGCGGATTTAGTGTGCGCTTTCAAACCCCAATTTGCCTACTTTGCTTCACAAAGAGCAGAAGCTCAGCTAGAAAAGCTGATAAAACACCTTAAGGACAAATATCCTCACATTCCAATCATCCTCGATTCAAAGCGCGGAGATATTGGCAGTACATCTGATCACTACGCCTTAGAGGCTTTTGAGCGTTATGGAGCGGATGCAGTCACCGTGAACCCTTATATGGGTTTTGACACCATCGAGCCCTACCTCAAGCATGTTGACAAAGGCGTCATCGTTCTTTGCCGTACCTCCAACCCGGGTGGCTCTGATTTGCAATTTCTGAATATTGAATCCGGTGAACCTCTCTATTTGCATGTAGCCAAACTAGCTGCACAAAAGTGGAATAGTTCAGGCCAGATCAGTTTGGTGGTGGGCGCCACCTTCCCTGAAGAAATCGCAAAAGTACGCGCTATTGTTGGGGATATGCCCTTATTAATTCCGGGAATCGGTGCTCAAGGTGGTGATATTGATGCCACCGTTAAAGCAGGTCGTATTGCAGGTGCACCAGGCACCGGCATGATCATTAACTCCTCCAGAGCTATTTTGTATGCAAGCTCTGGTAGTGATTTTGCCCCGGCAGCAAGGGCTGTGGCACAAAATACACGCGATGCGCTCAGGGCGGCGGCAGCTAAATAATCAAATACCTGAAGGGCAGTGTTATTTAATATTTTTAGCAGGTGTGGCATAAGGTGCTAAAGCCACTCGATCCATGTTTTCTAGAATGAAATCTTGGCGGGTTGGAAAGTGGATATTGGCCTTACGACAATATTGAGGTTTATCAAAACATTTAGGGGCAGGTAAAGCTGAGCTTAGAGCAGCAGCCTGTTCACGATCCAATCTGGCAGGTGTCGTTGCGTAGTAGTAATGAGCTGCAGCCCCTATGCCAAAAATACCCTCCCCCCACTCTACCGAATTGAGATAAATCTCATAAAGCCTTTGTTTTGAAAGGATTAGCTCTAAGAGTCCTGTAATGATGAACTCCTGGCCCTTGCGTAAATAATTTTGCTCGGAAGATAAAAATAAATTCTTTGCCAACTGTTGCGTAATGGTTGATCCACCCCTTAACGCCGTCTTAGAGTGATTTCCCAGCTGTGTTTTTTGTTGGTTCTTTTCCCAGGCTTTTTTCATGTCTTCGAACCGAAAACCTTTGTGTTGGAAAAAGATATCGTCTTCGCTCACTAAAACCGCACGCTTGAGATTATTAGAAATCTTGTCGTAAGGGACCCACTCAGAATACACAGGACAAGACCAATGCCAACTACATAAGCGCCAACGCTCAGCTCTCTGGAAGGCAGTACTGGATGGGTTCAAGCTAATCCATAAGACAATCTGCACAGCAAAGTAGATCTGCATTGCCAAAAAACCGCACAGCAAGCATTTGACTATGTATGTAATCCAACGCATCTCAGAATTAAGTACGAAGTTTTGCTAATACTGCCCGCGGATCAATTACGGCGGCCAATTCTGTGCCGCGCCACAATAAAAAAGCGTCAGCTGCTTGCTCCACTAACATTCCAAGACCATCACTGACGCGAGCCCCTCTTTGTAGGGCTTGCTGCATAAAGGTAGTGTTTTTTCCGTAGACCATGTCATAAGCAAAAGAACTTGGAACAAAAATATTGGTAGCTGCCTGAATACTTAAGGGTGACTCATCCATCAGACCAGCAGCAGTAGCATTAATGACTAAATCAAATGGATAGGGAGTTTTTTTAGCATCCTCCAATTCCAATAAATTACGAGATTCAAGAGCAACTTCTCTTGAGGCCGCAAGATCGGCGAATAACTTCACCAACTCATCTGCTTTTGAATGAGATCGATTCGCGATCACTAAGCATTTTGGTGATTGCTCAAGTAATGGAGCAATCACCCCACGAGCAGCTCCACCCGCGCCTAAGAGCAGTATTCGGGATTGATGAAGTGCGATGCCCTGTGCCAATAAATCACGTACAAGACCAGCACCATCGGTGTTATCGCCATAAACCTTGTCCTCTTGAACCCATAGGGTATTCACAGCTCCGGCGAGTTGAGCACGTGGAGTTAATACATCAGCAAAAACTTGAGCATCTAGCTTAAAAGGCACAGTAACGTTCATGCCCTTTCCTCCAGAGTTAAAAAAGGATTTTGCCGCTACAGCAAAAGAATTGAGATCAGGTTGCAAGCGGCCATAGTGCATTTTTTGTTGCGCTTGCTCTGCAAAGCGCTGATGAATCTGCGGAGACTTGCTGTGAGAAATAGGATTACCCGCAACCGCGTAGACATCTACACCAGTAAAAAGACCTGGGTCGATATGCAGATCGGGGGTATTCGATGGTTTCATGATGACTACAGAATAAGCGAATTTAGAGGTTATTTTTAAAAATCTTAATGACGCAATTCGAGGTGATCTGCACCATCTCTAGTGAAATCAAATGTAGAAACCCAATCGAGCACATCAATTTGATTGCGCATCTCAGATGGAAATGGTCCAAACGGAGCTGAAGCTCGCACGATGGCGATGGCCTGTCGATCTAATTCCGGATTTCCGGAGCTGCGTCCAATGGATAAACCATCCTTACCCTGTGCATTGCTCACTATCCGACCTTGAGCGTCAACACTCACCACAATGATCAAGCTACCATATAAGGGACGTCCATTGGCCCTAGGAAAGAAAGCGCTTCCATAAGCCTCAATCTTTTGCCGCATCGCATCGTAATAATGTGCAAAGGAAACGGCCTTAGTGTTGGCGCCAGTTAAAACTTTGCGACGCGGCTCAAGACTATTTGCTTGAAGACGTTTAGCTAACTCAGCTTCAAGAGAATTTAATTGGGGAGTCATTTTTTGATCCTCGCCACTCTTACGTCCACCGGATCGTGTTTTCTGCTCATCCAGTTTTGCCAACATCTGTTTTTGCTGCTTCTCCAAAACCTCAAGGCGAGCCTCGGTCCCTAACCTTGCACGATGCATTGCTGTTGCATCTTGATCATTCGTTGTACCGCTACCCTGTAAATCAGCCTGGGCTAATTTATTGGCTTGCTTAGGTGGGGACTTGTTACTAGCATTGACCAAGACAACACTTAAAGGTGTATTGAGGCGACGACTCTGAATTTCCCCAAACCCCCAACGAAACGATAAAAAAACCAGATGAATGATGAGTGAAGCACAAAGTGCCAAACGAAATGGATGGCTTTGCCAAGCAGCTTGAAGGTAAAGTAGCGCCTTACTGAATGATTCTGGCATCACATACCCTATAGCTTTAATCTGCGCTGCCATCTTCTTCAGCGCTAATTTCAGGAGCTTCAACTTTAGCCTCGATTTCAAGGACTCTCACTCCTGCACTTAATTGCAGCAAATCAATATCTCCTAAAACTACTTCAGCACGAGTCATGCGTGGGTGGATTGCCAACTCCGGAATTGGCAGATGGAGTGGTACTAGCTCTAATCGAGACATACCCTCTTTTAAATGACGTACATAGACATTTTTAGAGTCGCCATCTTGCATAGCCCAACGTAAGCACCAATATTTCTCCAACCTATCCTGATATTCGCCATAAGTTTGATAGCAAGACTCGAAGTCTGCCGCAATACCCATCAAAGTAGCATCACGCGGTGGAAAAGGGGCAACCATCTTGGCAGTTACGCCATGCTTAGCTAAGGCAATGAGCTGCCATTGATTAACCAAATCAGAATAACGGCGCAACGGCGATGTACACCATGCGTAGTAATCTAAGCCCAGGCCTTCATGTGGTCCAGGCGTAGTTTGCATACGCGTACGCAAAGGACCCCAGCCTTTCTGAGTTCTAAATAGACCTGGCAAACCATGATCAGCCAAGAGTTGGCCTGAAGCGCTATTACAAAAAATCATCCATTCGGCAACAATCGTATCCAGAATAGATCCCCGTTGGCGAGGAACGATTTCTACGCGTTGTACCCCATTCACATCTTGGATTTGATAATGAAAATCTCTTGCCAAAGCATTGGGATCGATAAATCCTAACTGCTCTGCGCGAAGACCGTTGGCAATTCTTTTTTCTTGACGCCCAGCATGTAAAAGTTTAGCTGCCTGCCACAAAACGGCGAGCTCCTTACGATAAGGATAAGTAGCGCCTTCATCAAGCAAGCTCTCTTCACTAACGAGATGTTCGATATCCTCTAGACGCAAGTTAGCCACTATTGGCACCATCTCAGCCCGCATCTGCAGGCTATCTCTATTGACTACTCCATCTTTATCGAGATCAACGTAGATGGATAGAGCAGGCCTTGGGGCGCCCTCATCCAGGGAGAATTGCTCAATCACTGAGTCAGGCAGCATCGTAATTTTGTCACCCGGGAAATACACCGTAGACATTCGACTGCGTGCGACTTGATCGATAGGATCATCTTTGATGATTGCCAAACCAGGCGCCGCGATATGCACACCAATACGATGTCCGCCATCTACCAGCGCTGTCACTGATAAGGCATCATCAATCTCTGTAGTTCCTGAGTCGTCAATCGAGAAGGCTTTGACCTCTGCCAATGGAAGATCTGCAATAGCAGCCGCATAAGTAGCCTGATCAACCCTAATATTTTCTGGATGCGCTGCCCCACCCGGAAAGTGGGTCTTGAGAAATATGCCTTGGTGATAAGCCAAGGGCGAATCAATGGCACCACAACGAATCATCAACTGCGCAGGAGACTCTCCTGTCTGTGTGCAGGCGGCGATGAGAGCCTTATAGGCAGAGGTGTTTTTGTCAGGTGAAAATAGTAATTGCTGAGCTGAAGACCTAAGTGTTTCCGGGTAAGTACCGGCCACCAGCTCCTCTTGCCATGCAGACTGCTGCTCTAATTCTTTTTGTTTGCGCTCAAGCGCAGCTAAGCCGGCTTGCAATTGCTCGAGTGGCGCCCTTTGAAAACGACCCCGTCCTTTACGACGAAAAAATACTGGGGCACCTTGTAAAGCAATACCCAGAGAGACTTGCTGCGGAATGGTCGCGTGTGCCCCAAAATACTCCTGAGAAACATCAACCAGACCAAATTCTTCTTCTGGTGCGCAATCCCAGAGTAATTGCAAATCAATGTCTTTAGATAAAGTGCTAGCCTCATCCATTACCGACTGCGCTTCTGGTTTTTCAAAGCGCAACCAGACTTCCTTAGCTTTAAGTTTGATTTTTTTTCCAGAAAGGCTAGTGGCCTGCCAAGACTCAGCATCACCTAAGCCTGATGCAGACTGCACTGTTGCGATCTTGATATCGCCACCTTCTTCGTATACGAGGTTCATGCTTAGAGCGAAATTCCGCCGCTAGCCTCTAGTGCGACTCCATTGATATAGCTGGCCTCATCACTGGCCAAAAATAAATACACATTGGCCATTTCCTCAGGAGTGCCAAGACGGCCAAGCCAACTGCGTCTCTCAATATCTTGCAGAATATTTTCTGGCATGGCTTTCACCATTTCAGTTGCAATAAAGCCTGGGCAGACTGCATTCACTCGGATACCTTTGGGTCCGAGCTCGCGTGCCCAAGTTTTAGTAAAGCCGATTACGCCAAATTTAGTGGCTGAATAATTCGTTTGACCGAAGTTTCCATAAAGCCCAACAACGCTAGAGGCATTTACAACCGCACCGGCTCCAGCATCCAGCATATGCGGAACAATTAACTGCGTGCAATTAAAGACACCTTTAAGATTGACATCAATCACCGTGTCGAACTGGGCTTCGGTCATCTTAATTAAGCGAGCATCTTGGGTGATGCCAGCGTTATTGATCAAGATATCAATGCGGCCATGTTTTTGCATGACTTGATCTACCACCGCCTGAATGCTCCCACGATCAGTCACATTCATGGCATAGGCTTCAGCATTCGGAACTTGGGCAGCAGCGCCTTTTACTGCCTCAAGATTAATATCTGCAATGATGACCTTTGCTCCCTCTTGCGCAAAACGTTGTGCTGTAGCAAAACCAATTCCCTTCGCGGCACCGGTAATAATTGCTATCTTGTCTTTTAATCTCTCACCCATTATTTACTCTCTATTCAAGTTGAATGTGATCGTACTAGTTAAGCAGTAATCGCTTTTAATATTTTTTGATGCACGCCACCAAATCCACCATTACTCATGACCAGGATGTGATCACCAGGCCTGGCTTCTTTCGCAACTGCAATCACCAAAGCATCTAGGTCTTCAAAAGCATGTGCTTTACCTTGCTCTTTTGTATTGAGTGGCGATAAAACCTCCGCCAAGTCCCATCCTAAAGACTCCTTACCAGTATTAGCGCCGTAAGCAAAAACTTTATCAGCCTGCTCCAGGCTACTGGGGAGCTGCGCCTTCATCACACCAAGCTTCATCGTATTGGAACGAGGCTCTAATACCGCCAAGATACGCGCTTTACCAACACGACGACGCAAGCCATCTACTGTAGTCGTGATTGCAGTTGGGTGATGCGCAAAATCGTCGTAGACAGTGATTTCATTTGCAAAGCCAATGGTTTCAAGACGCCGTTTAACATTTTTAAATTCTGCTAAAGCTCTTGCAGAATCCGCAGGTGAAATACCGATATGATTTGCAGACGCAATTGCTGCTAGTGCATTGAGTTGATTATGGCGCCCCATGACACCAGAATCTGAGGCCCACTTTACTGTGGCCACTTCTTTGCCAGCTTTGCACACAATAAATCCATCCCCCTCTTGAGAAATCATGGACCACTCGTTCAAAACTTCTTGGCCAAAGCGCTCCACTGGCGCCCATGCACCCCTAGTAATGACGGTCGCTAAAGCTGACTCCTCACCGTTGACTACCAACAAGCCTTCGCTAGGGACGGTGCGTACTAAATGATGGAATTGGGTTTCAATAGCAGCCAGATCAGCAAAAATATCAGCGTGATCAAACTCCAAATTATTTAATAAAGCAGTGCGAGGTCTATAGTGCACAAACTTACTGCGCTTATCAAAGAAAGCAGTGTCATATTCATCCGCCTCGATCACAAAATACTGACTATCACCCAAGCGCGCAGACACGGTAAAGTTGAGAGGTACGCCACCAATTAAATAACCAGGCTTGTAGCCATTAAATTCCAAAATCCAAGTGAGCATGGCTGAGGTTGTTGTCTTGCCATGTGTGCCAGCAACAGCCAAGACATGTCTGCCATATAAAACTTGTTCGCCTAGCCACTGTGGACCAGAAATATAAGGGAGTCCTTGGTTCAGGATGGCCTCCATTAATGGATTGCCTCGAGAAACTACGTTACCGATCACAAATAAATCAGGCATCGTCTCAAACTGCAATAATTGATCAGGTGAAAATCCTTCAATCAGTTTGATGCCTTGAGCCTCTAGCTGTGTACTCATTGGCGGATACACGTTAGCATCACACCCTGTTACGCGATGTCCGGCTTGCCGAGCGATAGCGGCTATGCCGCCCATGAAAGTACCGCAGATGCCCAAGATATGTATATGCATGAATGAATTTTAGCGAAGGAGTTCCAATGAACCGAAGACAATTACTCATCATCTGTGGAATTAGTGTCATAGCCTTACTTGGCGGAGTCTTTACTTCGCAATGGATTTCTAAAACTGGGCTAGCAAGCGAGCCTTCGGTAAAAGCCTTTTTTGCCAACCCATGGCAAACCTCGGATGGAAAAGCCGTAGATACAGCCAAGTGGCAAGGAAAAGTCTTGGTAGTGAACTTTTGGGCCTCTTGGTGCCCTCCTTGTGTTGAAGAAATGCCAACTTTAGACCTACTTCAGCAAGAATATTTACAGCAAAATGTCTTATTTGTCGGTATCGGCATCGATTCACCCTCTAATATTCGTGAATTTCTGAAAAGTACCCCTGTTTCATACCCCATCGTGATTGGTGGGTTGGAGGGCAGCAATCTTTCTAAGCAGATGGGGAATACTCAGGGAGCACTTCCCTATACGGTCATTATTAACACCAAAGGGAAGGCAATATATTCAAAATTAGGGAAGATAAGCGAAGAAGAGCTCAGAAAAGCCATTAAATCTGCTTTATAAGGAATTTTATTGAATTGAGATGATTGAGATCCCTTCTTTTTTTGCTCAAAAAGTAGGCAATTACCTCAACTATTTCGATTATTTACCCTCAAAATTCATCTTTCCAGGCTCTTGGGAAGGTATACTTCCCCCATAGTACGCGAAGCAATTAACATCTAACTGCCTTTAAAAACAGGGAACTATGTCGAAAAAAGCTTCAATTCTCGTAATTCAAGGCCCAAATCTCAATCTTTTGGGCACTCGTGAGCCAGAGGTTTATGGAAAAACTACCCTCGCAGACATCCACCAAAAATTAGAAGATCTGGCCAAAGCTCAATCCGTAGACCTGAGCGCCTACCAAAGCAACCACGAAGGCGAGTTAATTGACCGCATTCAAAAGGCCAAACTAGATGGGGTTGATTTCATCATCATCAACCCGGGAGCATTTACACATACTAGCGTTGCCTTACGCGACGTTTTAGCTGGGGTTGCCATTCCATTTGTGGAAATCCATTTATCCAATATTCACCAACGTGAAGAGTTCCGCAAACACTCCTATTTATCAGACATTGCTACAGGAGTGATTTGTGGACTAGGCGCCATCGGTTATGAATTAGCACTACAGGCAGCGATTGCCCGTTTACAAAAATAAGCTTATTTAAAGAATTACAAGAGAGGAAGTACTCGTATGGATCTGAGAAAACTAAAAACCTTGATCGACCTGGTTTCTGAGTCAGGTATTTCTGAATTAGAGGTAAACGAGGGCGAAGACCGTGTACGCATCGTTAATGCTGGCTCTTCAGCACCTACTGGGCAAGTAGTTTATGCAAATCCAGCGCCGGCTCATGCTGCCCAAGCAGTGCCTACTGCAGCTTCTGCGCCATTAGCCGCCTTAGTCACTGAAGCACCTGTCGCTGAAACTGGATCTGTTGCTCGCTCCCCAATGGTGGGTACTTTCTACCGTGCACCAAATCCAGAGTCTCCAAACTTCGTCAACATTGGTGACACTGTAAAAGTAGGACAAACACTTTGCATCATTGAAGCCATGAAGTTGCTCAATGAAATTGAATCGGAGTATGCGGGCGTTGTTAAAGAGATTCTTTGCGAAAACGGTCAAGGCGTTGAATTTGATCAGCCACTTTTCATCATTGCTTAATTCATTAAGCCCTCTAATCCATTTTTGCCTAACTTAGAGCCGACATGTTCGATAAGATTCTGATCGCCAATCGGGGAGAAATTGCTCTCCGTATCCAACGCGCATGCCGCGAGTTGGGAATTAAAACGGTAGTGGTCTATTCCACTGTAGATAAAGAAGCGAAGTACGTAAAACTTGCTGATGAGGCGGTTTGTATTGGACCGGCGCCTTCCCCGTTGAGTTATCTCAATATGCCAGCGATTATTTCTGCGGCCGAGGTAACTGATGCCGAGGCTATTCACCCTGGTTATGGCTTTCTTTCTGAGAACGCTGACTTTGCTGAACGCGTTGAGAAATCAGGCTTTGCTTTTATAGGACCGACAGCAGCATCCATTCGTCTCATGGGTGACAAAGTATCTGCCAAGCGCGCCATGATTAAAGCGGGTGTTCCTTGCGTACCTGGATCTGAAGGTGCATTGCCAGATGATCCAAAAGAAATTATTGCTACTGCAAAGAAGGTGGGCTACCCAGTCATTATTAAAGCTGCGGGTGGTGGTGGTGGTCGCGGTATGCGTGTTGTTCATACTGAAGCGGCACTTATTAATGCAGTAAACATGACTCGTGAAGAAGCAGGTCGTGCTTTTGGTAATCCAGAAGTCTATATGGAGAAGTTTTTAGAAAAACCTCGCCACGTAGAAATACAGATTTTGGCTGATACCCATGGCAATGCGATTTGGCTAGGTGAACGTGATTGCTCTATGCAGCGCCGTCACCAAAAAGTGATTGAAGAAGCCCCAGCACCGGGCATTGATCGTCGCTTAATTGCCAAAATTGGTGAGCGCTGTGCTGAAGCCTGCCGCAAGATTGGTTACCGTGGTGCCGGTACTTTTGAATTTCTTTATGAAAACAATGAATTTTTCTTCATTGAGATGAATACCCGTGTTCAGGTTGAGCATCCTGTTACTGAAATGATTACGGGTGTGGATATTGTTCAAGAGCAGATTCGGATCGCGGCTGGTCTCAAATTGAGCTATCGCCAAAAAGATATCGTGTTCCGCGGACATGCGATTGAATGCCGTCTAAATGCAGAAGATCCATTTAAGTTCACTCCAAGCCCAGGCAAAATTGGCTCCTTCCATATGCCAGGCGGTCCCGGAATCCGAGTCGACTCTCATGCCTATAGCGGTTATGTCGTTCCCTCAAACTATGACTCTATGATTGGCAAATTGATTTCTTACGGTAATACGCGTGAGCAAGCTATTCGCCGGATGCAAATTGCCCTTTCTGAGATGGTGATTGATGGCATTACAACCAATGTGCCATTGCACCGTGAGTTAATGTTGGACCCCAACTTCATGGAAGGTGGCACCAGTATTCACTATCTTGAGCATCGCCTAGAAGAGCAAGCAGCAAGTCGCGGAAAGCCTTAACGAATGCGAGTGCTTCATGTCTTATCGTGAACTGATCTTCACGGTAGCTGCTGAAACTGCTGAACCCTTGGGAGACGCTCTGCTTGAATTAGGCGCGCTTTCTGTTACGGTAGAAGATGATGCGGCTGGTGGATATGACGAGAACCCGCTTTACGGAGAGCCTGGTCTTTCCCCAGAACTCCAAGCATGGGATAGATCTTCAGTAACCGCACTCTTCAACCCCGATATTGATGCCTCAGCAAGCTCGGAATTCATCCCTGAATTACTTGCCTCCCTAAAAGATATTGGCTTTAAGCTCTCAGTTCCCCAAGAAAAAATAGTTGAAGAGCAAGATTGGGTAAGACTCACGCAAAGTCAATTC
>Ga0208376_1000470_pt1 | contig 12418 bp, 9 predicted proteins | sample CryBogmetaGMA25M_FD_184548 | JGI IMG/M metagenome (GOLD analysis project Ga0208376, IMG submission 184548) | Freshwater microbial communities from Crystal Bog, Wisconsin, USA - MA2.5M (SPAdes) | ecosystem: Environmental > Aquatic > Freshwater > Lake | place: Crystal Bog, Wisconsin, USA...
GCCCATGAATACCGATGCCTGGCGGCTGCCGTGTTCGGCTGGTCCTACAGTGAAACGACGGAAGGACTACGGTGAACCGATGGCGATTCTACGGAAACCTGCCGCAGTGCCTACAGTAATTCCGGCACAGGACGACATCAACTATTTCATTGATCAGGCGCCGGACGGCAGGAAGCCGATCAAGCGGACGGGGAAGAAAAGCGTGATCACCGTTACGATCGATCCGGTCGTACTGGAGCGCCTGGACGATTGGGCGCTGGGCAGAGGAATCAGTCGCGCGGCGGCGATTGCGGTGGCCGTGGCGAAGCTGAAGTGACACGCGGCCGTCAGCGCAAGAAGTCCGGCGCCGGGTTGCGACATCGGAACGACGGCGGCACCGGTGCAAGCCCAGCGAGGCCAACAATCCCTCGGTCCCCGCACGCCCTGATTCGCATCCATCATGGATTCCGCCGCTGCGCCGCCGCGATGCGATAATCCGGCCCATCCTCGCCCGTCCGGTCGCCACGATGAGTCAAGTCCTGATCAACCAGTACCTCGCCCAGCTCGATGTTCTGCGCAAGGTCGGCGGTACGCATCGCGAATCGGTGGTGCGCGAGGCCTTCAAGGATCTGCTCAAGGGCTGGGGCAAGCAGCACGACCTGGTCTTCATCCCCGAATACAAGCTGGAAAGCGCCACCAAGGACACCCGCTTCGTCGACGGCGCGCTGCTGCACGAATTGCGCGTGCCCTTCGGCTACTGGGAAGCCAAGGACGCGAAGGACGATCTCGACGCCGAGATCGAATTCAAGTTCAAGCGCGGCTACCCGCAAGACAACATCATTTTCGAGGACAGCCTCCAGGCCGTGCTGATCCAGCACCGCGCCGAGGTGATGCGCTGCGACGTCGCCGACGCGCACGCGCTGGAAAAACTGCTCAAGCTCTTCTTTAGCTTCGAGCGCGCCGAGATCGCCGATTTCCGTCAGGCCGTGGCGCAATTCAAGACCGACCTGCCGGCCGTGCTGGAAGCCTTGCGCGCCATGATCGAACGTGAGCACGCGGCCAATGCGGCCTTCACAAAAGCCTCGAAGAAGTTCCTCAAGCACGCGCAGGAGGCCATCAACCCCGGCCTCACCGCCGCCGATGTGCGCGAGATGCTGATCCAGCACATCCTCACCGAAGAGATTTTCTCCAAGGTCTTCGACAGCGAATTCCACCGCGACAACAACGTCGCCCGCGAACTCTACAAACTCGAAGCCACCTTCTTCACCGGCGGCCTCAAGAAGAGCACGCTCAAGGGCCTGGAGGCCTACTACGCCGCCATCCGCGCCGCTGCCGCGCAGATCGGCAACCACCACGAGAAGCAGACCTTCCTCAAGGTCATCTACGAGAATTTCTACAAGGTCTACAACGCCAAGGCGGCCGACCGGCTCGGCGTGGTCTATACGCCCAACGAGATCGTGCGCTTCATGATCGAGGGCGCCGACTGGCTGTGCGAAAAGCACTTCGGCCGCAACCTGATCGACCGCGACGTACAGATCCTTGACCCGGCCACCGGCACCGGCACCTTCATCTGCGAACTGCTGGAGCATTTTCGCGGCACGCCGGCGAAGCTGGCGCACAAGTACAAGGAGGAACTGCACGCCAACGAAGTGGCGATCCTGCCCTACTACGTCGCCAACCTGAACATCGAGGCGACCTACGCCGCCATCACCGGCGAGTACGCCGAATTCCAGAACCTGTGTTTCGTCGACACGCTCGACAACGTCGGCCTGCACACCCAGGCGCACGGCGTGACCGCCGACCTGTTCGGCAGTGTCAGCGAAGTAAACATGGCGCGCATCAAGCGCCAGAACAGCCGCAAGATCAGCGTCATCATCGGCAACCCGCCCTACAACGCCAATCAGGCCAACGAAAACGACAACAACAAGAACCGCGAGTACCCCGAGGTCGATGCCCGCATCCGGCAAACCTACATCGCCGAGAGCACGGCGCAGAAGACCAAGCTCTACGACATGTACGCGCGCTTCTTCCGATGGGCCAGCGATCGGCTCGACAGCAACGGCGTGCTCGCCTTCGTCACCAACCGCAGCTTCGTCGAGAGCCGCACCTTCGACGGTTTCCGCAAGGTCGTGGCGCAGGAGTTCGCCGAGCTGTACGTCGTCGATCTGGGCGGCGACGTGCGGGCGAACCCCAAGCTGAGCGGCACCAAGCACAACGTCTTCGGCATCCAGACCGGCGTGGCGATCAGCTTCCTGGTCAAACGCAAGGGCAGCAAGGGCGGGCGCGTTTTCTATGTGCGGCGGCCGGAACTGGAGACGGCGGAAGAGAAGCTGGCCTGGTTGGGCAGCGCGGCCTTGAGCGGGCTGAGCCTGGAGGAGATTCGGCCGGATGCGAAACAGAACTGGCTGAACCTGACGAGCAATGACTTTGAGACTTTGATGCCGATTGCTTCAAAGGATGTGAAGGCAAGCAAGAAAGCCTCGCAAGACAAGGCGGTCTTCAAGCTTTTCTCCCTCGGCATAGTGACCAACCGTGATGAGTGGGTCTATGGCGACGATCATGAAGCGCTGGAAAGCCGCGTGCGCTACTTCTGTGATGCCTATGCCGCCGACTCACTGCGCTGGAAGCGTCATGGCAGCGGCACTGCTACGAACGAATTTGTGGATCGCAACATCAAGTGGACCAGTGAGCTGGAAGCGCACATGCAGCGCGGTACCCAACTGCAATTTTCCCCGGACAATGTGTACGAGTCCTTGTACCGCCCGTTCGTGCGCAGGCTGACCTACTTTGCTCCCGTCATCACGCATAGACCCTATCAAAACTTCAGCATCTTCCCGCGTGCTGACTCGCCAAATGTTGGGTTCAGCTTCTCGGCCGAAGACCGAGCCGAATTCAGTGTGATTGCCTTTGATCGTCTGCCGAACAAAGACATGTTCTTGCCGAATGCTGGGCAAACAGTTTGCCTTTGGCGCTACGACGATGCCGGCAACCGCATCGACAACATCACCGACTGGTCCCTCGCCGAATTCAAGAAGCACTACCAGCCCGGCCGTGGCAGGAAGCCACAACCGATCACCAAGCAAGCGATCTTCCACTACGTCTACGCCGTGCTGCACGATCCGGCCTACCGCGAGAAGTACGCGCAGAACCTCAAGCGCGAGTTCCCGCGCATCCCGCTCTACGGCGACAGCGATACCGTCTTCTGGCAATGGGCTGCCTGGGGCGAAACGCTGATGGCCCTGCACTTCGGCTACGAGCGGGTCGCGCCCTTCGCGCTCGTTCGCACCGACGTTGCCGACGAAAAGGTGCGCGCCGCCGGCCAGTCGCCCAAGTGCCTGTTGAGGTCGGACAAGGAGACTGGCCGCATCCTCATCGATAGCGAGACCACGCTCGCCGGCGTGCCGCCGGACGCCTGGGCCTACATCCTGGGCAACCGCTGCGCGATCGACTGGGTGCTCGACCAGTACAAGGAAAAGAAGCCCAAGGACCCGACCATCCGCGAGAAGTTCGACACCTACCGCTTCGCCGACCACAAGGAGAAGGTGATCGATCTGCTCATGCGCGTGACCACGGTCAGCGTCGAAACCGCGCGAATGGTGACGGCGATGACGTCCTCTCCGCGTTGACCTGGCGCGCGGCGGCGATCCTGGTGTAGGATTGAATCCTACTCATGTTCATGGAGGCTGATATGCGTACAACCCAGCAATTCAGCATCACCCTGCCAAACGAGATGGCAGGCTTGGTCAAGTCGATGGTCGCCACCGGGGCCTATGCCACCGAAAGTGAAGTATTCCGCGACGGCCTGCGAGCCCTGATGGCGCGTGAGCGCGCCACCGAGCGCTGGCTTCAGGAACAGGTCGGGCCTGCGTACGACGCGCTGAAGGCGGATCCATCCCGTGCCGTCAGCGCCGATAAAGTGCGGTCCCGGATTGCCGCCGAGCACAAGGCGCTGACCAGCAAGAAGAAATGAAATATCGCGTGATCTTCTCGCCCGAAGCGGAAGAACAACTCTCCGAACTATTTCATTACATCGCCGCAGCGGCATCGCCCGGCATCGCCGAACGCTACATCAACGCCATCATCACCTATTGCGAGACCCTGGATACATTTCCGCTTCGTGGTGCCAAGCGCGACGACATTCGCCCGGGCTTGCGGGTCACGAACTACAAGGGGCGGACGGTGATCGCATTCGATGTGGATGCCCAGCAGGTTTCCATCATCGGTGTGTTCTACGGCGGGCAGGATTATGAAACGGCACTTCAGGGCGATCTGGACGAGGACAAGTGAACTTCCTGCAAGTCAGTACGGATCTGCGGTCAAAATTTTTGTTTCTTTGAAAACTGTCCCTCATTATCCCTACCCCGGAACGACCGCCACCTATGGGTTTTCAGCCGACTTGACCCCGCTTGACATCGATTTTTTCCCTCGGTATCTTCCGCCCCATCAGTCGTCGCGCGTAATGCTCGGCGTTGACGTGGTAGCTGGCCACACGAAACAAGCAGCATTGGAAGTCGCGGCTCACCGCGTATGTGGTGGCAGCGAATCAACAGGCGGAACTCCATTGGGTTTCGCCGTTATCGAGTGGCAGACCTTGAGCTGCCCTCCTCAAAAGCAGTGATGACGATATCGCTCGTCCGTTGAACACAGCCTCTGGCTGTTTTTAATTTCGCTTCTCCGCCCAAAGAGACGGGAAGCGATGGATAAATCGTGCAACACCCGTCGTGACGGGCTTGGCAGGCGCTGACGGGGTCATCCGCCGCGCACTACTACCCGCACTAAAACTCCTTTCGACCGCAGCAACGGGGGCCGCCAACGCAAGTTTGGCCGGCCAGCAGGCCAGGCAATCTGCCATCCCCGCGCCAACGTCCCAGGAGCTAAAAGCACCTTCCCACTCCACCGTCGGCCGCCATGCCGACAGCCATCCCCCCGCCGGGCGCAAGCCCTTTGCGATGGCGTGCGAGTGCAACTCTGGGCGTGAGGCTCGCCCGAATCTATCCCTCATCCCGGTCGTGATCGACGACCAGCACTCCGCAGCGACCGGCTGAATCCGGTTCAACACTCACCAACAGGTGGCGGGGATCGGAGTGCGACTGAACCTTGGACCGTCAGGTGCGCCTGGCCTGTCCGGGTCCAGTCCTCGATCGTGGCCGGCATGGCCAGAACACGTATTGGCAAGGAGTGGATATGAACAAACTACCGACGCACCGCAACTTTGGCTACGGCAAACAACTCGACTGGGCCGGGCACCAGGCATTGCTCGATCTCTATGGCCGAGGGCATTACGCCACCGTCGCCACCCATACCCGGCGCTGGAGCCGCTTCTGCGCATGGGCAAGGGCCGAACACGGCATCCGCGATGCCATGCATATTGATCAGGACGTCATCGAAGACTACGCCGCCACCCTGCAAGGGCAGGTCAATGAAGAAGCCCTTAGCGTCAGCTACGCCCAGAATCTGCTTTCGACCCTGAACACCGCCCTCGAAGCCATGCGACGAGACAAGCTGGTCAGGCTGAATTCACCTTCCGAATGGGTTGGGCTGCGCTCCCTGGTGAGAACCGATCCACCGGACGGCATGGACTGGGTGCAGGTCGACGCCCTGATCTTGCGTCTGCGCAAACTCGACTACCGACGAGCGGCGTCGGTCGTGCGACTGGCACGCAACTTTGGACTCCGTTTGCGTGAGGCCGTCCTGGCCGATCTTCATGAATGGCGCCGTCAGGCCAAGATGTTTGGCAGGATCGATGTCCGCGAGGGCACCAAGGGCGGTCGAGGCAGGGAGGTGGAACGCTGGGTAGCCGTCAGCGAAGACGGCATGCTGGCGATCGGTGAGGCCATGCATCTGAGCCAGTCGCTGGGCTGCGAGCGCAATCTTCTGTGCCCGGAAGATTCGTTCGACTCCCTGGTCAATAACGGCGAGATCAACCTAGCGCGCCGGCACCTTCATGAGTTCGGAATCAAGGGGTATCACGAACTGCGTGCCGCCTGGGCCTGCGAGCGCTATCTGCAGGAAACTGGCTGTCCGGCGCCGGTGATGCAGGGATGCCAAATAGCGGATCCCGCTGGGGATGCCGAAGCACGCCGGATCATTGCCAGGGAGCTGGGGCACGATCGCATTGACGTGGTGGCCGAATACATCGGGGCTCGGCCATGAGCATCGCCCTGTTGTTGAAGCGTGCGCTGCCGGGAGCGAAGGCAAGCATCAATGGGCATATCGATCGGGGCCAGCGGATTGCGGTGGCGATTCAGGAGCGATTCCAGATCAGCGAGCCACACCAGTGGCAGGTGAAACATATGCGCTGGGTGCTGGAGCGATGGGCCGAACCGTTGTCTTCCAGCACTCACTACGATTATTGGCGAACGGCACGGGCCCTGGCATCGGTGCTTGGGCGGTGGCCGGATTGGGAGCCCCATTTGCGCGGGCCATGGTGCCGACGGGGCGTGGGTGGGCGGCCGGCGAAAATTGGTCGAGGCAAAAGGCAACAGACCAAACTGGAATTGTGATCAGAGTCACTGGCAGTGTCGGGTGGCAGTGTCGCGGCGCGGCAGGAGCGGTTGCGACATTCGGACGCCATCAAGATTCTCGGGCAGTTTTTCGGTCACGGTCACAATCGATCACCAGAATATCAACCAACTCCGGAAGTGCCTGCTATCCTGCACCTGCCAAGTGGGTGCATCCGTGTGACCGGCGGCTTTAGGGCTGCGTGCCAAGCCCTTCCATGATCGCTGGTAGCGAAATTGGAGGCCTTGGACGGTGGTCGGCAACCGGCCAGAAACAGTCAGTCGAACCCCTAAAAACGCATCATTCCTAACCGCCGGTGTCGACCTTATTGCAGTCATTGCTATTGAATAAATCTAACTCAACCTCTTGACACGACTATGCAGATTTAGCCTCTATGCTGAAGCTGCTAATGGCAAGAACAGAGAAAACCGTACAGCGCCCTCAGTTTCCACTTTGAAGCTGATATCCCCCCCATGTGCACGAGCAATTTCTCTTGATACGCTGAGACCAAGGCCAACGCCCTCGACTTCTCGACTATGAGCCGGGTCTGCTCTAAAAAAACGCTCGAATATCTTGTCTCGATCGCCAATCGGGATACCCGGCGATGAATTAGCGACAAGCACTTCTATCTTTTGGGGCCAAAGGACGGTTGAGATACTGATCCAGCCGTTCTTCACGTTGTACTTGATCGCGTTGCTGATCAGGTTATGAAAAACTTGCCGCAACAGACTTCCATCCGCACCGACAATCAGGTCTGGATGAACTTCGCTGGTGACCTTAAAGTGGGGGGCCAGCATGCGGGTATCCTCGACAAGTTCAGCAAGAGCCTTGGAGAGATCAAACGGCTCGCAATGGACTTTCAGGCGGCCGGCATCGGCTTGGGATAGCAGCAGCAGTTTGCGCGAAATGGTGGATAGTCGCCTTACCTCGTCGAGGATACCCGACAGTTCGGCTTGCATCGAGGAACCGTCCTCCGCCGAATGGATAGCGCGTTCAAGCTGTCCTTGCAGGATAGCCAGGGGAGTCTTCAATTCATGGGCGGCATCGGCCGAAAAACGGTGGGCCTGCTTGAAGCTTCGTTCTAGGCGCGCCAGCATGCTGTTGAAGAGTTCTATCAGTTCAACAAACTCCTTGTCTTCCCCTTGGACCAAAATGCGCTGGTCGAGTCCTTCCGCGGTGACCTTGCGGGTAGTGGTTGTGAGTTTCTGCAAAGGGCGCAGTGCTCGACTAGAGAATGCCCAGCCACCAAGGCCAATCAGGATGAGTGCCATCGGCAGGGCGACAAGAAAGGCGTTACGAATGCCCTTCATGTCGGCATCGATCACCTGGGTATCAACTGCGACTGCGATGCGAGCGCTGCCGGTGCTGGCCAGTCCTATTCTCCAGGTGCGCCCGTCTGCAGTCAGAGAACTGGCCTTTGATCCGGGCGGCGGACCCGGGGGCCGTGACTCTCGACGCGGAGGATCAGGCTGCTGCTGCAATTCAGCTGGTTGAGTTCCCTCACTGGGTGGCGGCTCTCGATCGGGAGGATCGTTACCTGGCGTGCCGGGTTGACGCTGCTCGGGAAGACGACCGGCCTGCACCCGAAGCAAAGGCATGTCGGACGCGACATTCGTAGCGCGTGCTTCTGAAATCGCGAGCCAACCAATTCGGCTGGTCGTTCTGGCGGCCTGTCGCTCGGGCCAAGGCAGGCTCGCGGCATCAAGGCTTGCAGGCCAATGCGGTGAGCGGTAAAGAGTTTGACCGCCACCGTCCTGAACGAGGAGCAACAGATCGCTGCTATCGCGTACGCCGAGGCTGGAAACCAGTTTGGACTCGATGTGGCTCCATTCGGCGGCGCTGCGCACGCGGCTGACTTCACGTTCAGCATTGGTGCGGACTTCGGCGTCGATCCGCTCGATCTTGATGTCGCGGATCAACCACCAGGTACCCAGACCAAACGCCACCAGGCTGAGTCCAGTAAGCAGGGCCGAAAGCAGAGCCAGGCGAAGTCGGAAGGAATTGATCATGCGAGTTTACGGAATCGGTATCCAACGCCGCGTACGCTTTCGATAAGAGATTCCCCCTCGGTGATGACGCCGATGGACGCGATCTTCTTGCGAATGCGCTGGATGCAGACGTCAACAACATTGGTGCTGGGATCAAAATCGTAGCCCCAGACGTGTTCCAGTATTTGGGTGCGGGTAAACACGCGGCCCGGAGAGCGCATGAGGTATTCGATCAGGTTGAATTCACGGCCGGTTAGATCAACGGTATCACCGCACCACGTCACTTCGCGAGAAATGCGGTCGAGATGCAAATCGCCAACGGCGAGGACGTTCTGTCTCTCACCCGATACCCGTCGCACGAGCGCCTGGACGCGTGCAATCAACTCCTCGACAAAAAACGGCTTGGCCAGATAGTCGTCGGCACCGAGGGACAACCCCTCGATGCGGTCGTCCAGTTCGTTGCGGGCAGTGAGCAGGATAATCGGCGTCGCATCACCGGCCTTGCGCAGACCCTTCAGTATCGACAGGCCGTCGCGTCCGGGCAACATGATGTCGAGCACGATAACGTCGTAGCCGCCGCTGCTGGCGCGCGCAAAGCCCTCCACTCCGTCGGCGCAGTAGTCGACGACGAACCCCTGCTCCTTGAAACCGGCGCACACGAAGTCGGCAATCTTCTTTTCGTCTTCGACCAATAACACTTTCATGGCTGTTCTCCCCGCCTAGAGCATAGCGCGGCAGAGCAGTTGTTTCCATTACAAAACTGTAATCAAGAAGCAGGGCTTCGCGTAATTCGCTGAGGCGAGGATACGAACCGTGCAGGCAATATCAATATCAAAGGAGCACAACATGGGCACTCAATATCAAGTACTGATCAAGGCGGAGGACTCTGCTGATCCATCATGCATAAGAACGATTGAAGACAATGAAGCCCTTCTTGTTCGCGATCTTTCAACGAGAGCGACGATCCAGATTCGAGCTCAGGAACTTTCGCTCTATCGGCACACCTTGTTCATCGATGGGATGGCCTATCGAATACTTCATCTTGTTCGGCTGCCGTCAGGCCAATCGCGTCTGAGCTTATGCGGGCGTGAATCACGATAGCTTGGAAGTGGCCATCGCAGCGATGGCGTCTTCAAGTACGAGTCATATCAGGGGTTTCAGCAACAGCGCTGAGCCACCCGGAAAGCAGTGAGCATCAGTTCAACTTCTCTATGAGGCCTATCATGTCAATTCAACAATTCATATCATCTTTGCTAGTCGTAACGTCAAGTTGTGTCTTGCTCGGCTGTGGCGGAGGAAGTAGCGTTGGTTCGGCATCGTCCGATTCGTCTTCGACGCCTTCGCCTTTCAACTCTTCGACTTCCGGTTCGTTGACAGCCACTCCTCCAACTCCTGGTGGGTCCGGCTCCACTAGTTCTTCTTCGCCTACTCCAGCTTTCACCATGATCGACACCATTTCGGACGTGGCCCAGAGTACAACCATGGCCTTTTCCGGCCTGGCCTTGATGACTGGCAATCTGGATGCCCAGTCCTTCTTTCCCCCGGGCAAGGTCGCGGACTACACCGGCTTCCAGTATCTGCGCGACAACGATCCTGACAACATGGGCCACAACACCAGTTTCCTGACGCGGGTCGCCAATAACGTCATCTACATCCTGAATGACAGCCAACTCGCCCAGTTGTCGGCGCTAGCCGCGGCCCAGCAGACCCAGATCGATCTCTACGGCTACAAGCGCTACCCGCTGATGCAGGCCTTCCGCCGCCTGATCGACGGCACGATTCCCTCAGGCAGCGCGGGGCTCAACCTGAACGCCGTGAAGAAGGCCTCGCGGGAACTCTATCTGATCGACGGCCAGATCAGCTTCGACCGTGCCGTGCTCTATGCCAGCATTATCGATTCGCTGGATTCGACGCAGAAGGCCTATCTGGCCAACATGAAGGACAAGGGCTGGAGTTCCTGGTCAGACATCACCGATGCGCAGATCAACAGCAAGATGTCCAAACTGGCCCAGGGCTCCGCGGTTGCCGTGATGACCTATGCCAGCGATATCTACAGTTGGTATGCCGGCTCGCTGGAGGCGGACATCTATTTCTGCCCCGAGCGTCACGGCACGTACTACGGCGGGTTCTACATTAAGGATGCTCCCGCCGTCGGCCACGAAGGCTACAGCATCGACGAACAGATGACCGCCACCGCAGGTTCGGCGCTGATCGACACCTCGAAGGGTTACGTCACCCAGAGTCAGGCCACCGTGATGTACAGCCTGGTCGCCACGCAGAAGGACAATCTGAATTCAATCGTCTCGACACGGACCCAGATCGCCACGCTGTTGCGCAGCCTGCTGAACGCATCAACTTCGGCAGACTCGGTCAAGACCCAGGTGTTGGCCTTGTCGGGTACCTATGGCGATCTGGATGGCGCCAACAACTACTACTACGCAACAACCTTCGCCCAGGTCTACAAGACCCTGACCACTGATCAGAAGACCAAGCTCGCGACCTTGCGCAAGTCCATGATGTCCGGCAAGTATGCCGATGGAACCGCGTTTGACTTCTCCGTCGCCACCACGCCTTTCCTCTACTCGACAGTGGTGACAGACGCGCAGATCACAGCGTATATCTCCGACAGCGCCACCAACAGCCTGTTTTTCGAGCCGTGAAAAGCAGAAACGTCATCAACTCGGGCAATCCGATGTCCTCAACTCATTCTGAATGGGAAAGCCAGCCATGAAAACGAACTTGAAAGTTTTATCCGTCGCGCTCGGTCTTGTCGCCTCCGCAGCAATGGCACAAGACCGCCCGCCGCGGGATCCGCCGCCACGAGAAGGGCGGGAGTGGTCCCAGCCGCAGCAGCGCAACCAGCAGCCTCGTGAAAGCGGAAGGCGCTACTCGATCGAACAGGCCATCTCGGACCGAGCGCAATTGCACACCATTGCGTTCGATGGCTTGGCCTTTCTGACCGGCGACTTCGGCTACGACACGTTCCTGCCGCCCGGCAAGGTGTCCGACTACTTTGGCTTTCAGTACATGCGGGACATCGATGCGCGAGAAGGGGGACACAACACCTCGTTCCTGACGCGGATCGCCCACAACATGCTGACCATTCTCAACGACAGCCAGAAGGCCCAGCTGCTGGCCCTGGCGAAAGAGCAGGAAAGCGACATCCGGCGGTTTGCCGAAATGCGCCTGCCGCTGATCAAGGCATTTCGGCTGAATCTCGAAGGCAAGGTCCCGCCCGGTAGCCTCGGGCTAGACCGGCAGGCCGTGATGAAGTACTCGGCCGATCTCTATGTCCTCGATGGCCAACTGTCGTATCAGCGGGCGAAGGTTATGGGCAGCGTCCTGCGCGGCCTGAATGACCAGCAGAGGGCTGCCCTGGCCCGGCTGAAGTTTGGCGACTCAAGTACTTGGCCGGATGTGCCCGAACCATTCGACCGAAGAAGCATGTCCCACGAGGCCAGTGTCGCCGTAATGACCTACGCCAGCGAGATGTTCTCCTGGTACGCCGGCTCACTGGAGGCAGACACCTACTTCTGTCCCGAGCGACACGGCATGTACTTTGGCGGTTTCGGCATGAAGACCGCGCCGGCCATGGGTAAGCAGAACTACTCCATCAGCACGACACTGACCGGTGACAGTGGCGAGAACTTCCTCGCTACGCTGACCGAGGCCCAGCGCAAGCAGGTAACGTCGCTGATCGACTTGCAGAGGCAGAATCTCAACGAGATTGTCCGCGTTCGCCAGGCGATTGCTACCGAGCTGAGGCGATTTCTGAAGGGCGACACCGCCGACAGGAACAAGGTGCTCGCCTTGTCCAAGCGCTATGGCGAACTGGACGGCGAGATGTCGTACCTGTACGCCAACGCCTTCGCCAAGGTCGGACAAACCCTGACCGTGCAGCAGAAGCAAACTCTGGTTTCAATGCGCGCGTCCAATCCTAGCGATCCAAA
>Ga0208376_1000471_pt1 | contig 12411 bp, 11 predicted proteins | sample CryBogmetaGMA25M_FD_184548 | JGI IMG/M metagenome (GOLD analysis project Ga0208376, IMG submission 184548) | Freshwater microbial communities from Crystal Bog, Wisconsin, USA - MA2.5M (SPAdes) | ecosystem: Environmental > Aquatic > Freshwater > Lake | place: Crystal Bog, Wisconsin, USA...
AGATTATTCTAAGCCATTATTGTAAGTACTCTTACTAAGGGATATTACTTCTTAATAACAAAATTTCCTGGCAATGAAGCGATATAGGCCGCTATGTCTTGCATATCAGCATCAGAGTATGGCTGAACTTGAGAACCCATTACAGCGTTATTACGACCATACTGAGGATTGCCATTACCTACTTTGTATGCCTTCAAAGCGTAGTAAAGATAATCAGCATATTGACCTGCAAGCTTAGGATAGGCAGGCAAAATTGGAGCATTAAGCCCGGCACCATGACAAGATGCGCAATTACCCTTTTCCACAAGGGCACGGCCCTTATCTACGTTGGCAGCATTTGCCAGATTAACGAAACCGATGCTGGATAGCAAAGCTGCAGTAATAAGTGCGAATTTCATAAACGTGTCTCTGAGTATCTTTTCAATGAATCACTTCAATGGGTTGTTAGGTGAACTAGCTGTTTGAGCGGCATAGTATTCGCCAAGGTCAGCCATATCCTGATCAGAAAGGCTGCCAGCAATAGCGCGCATGGTTGGATGCTTTCTTTCGCCCTTCTTGTACTCTGACAAAGCAACTGCAATATAAGCAGCATTTTGACCGCCTAACATTGGAACTTTGTATACCAATGGATAGTCAGCACGGTAGTCGGGGATTGAGTGGCAGCCTACGCAAAGCCAAACTTTGGCATTACCAGCAGCAGCACTGCCCTTAACTTCATCAGCCTGAACGGCTAATCCAGCAAAAGCCAAACCTGCGGTAACGACCAATTGAGGAAGAATTGAATGTTTTTTCATAGAAATCGTAATTAATGAGTTTGATTTAAATCAATTTGGGAGAGTATAGCGGACAGACGCCCTCCGAACCATTGTTTCCCCTCTCCAGCACCCAAAATCAGCAGAAATACTGAAAGATTTGAATCATTTACCTATACTGGAAAGCCTGAACAATGACATTTACGAGCAATGAAGATGAGTAAATCCGCCACCCAATCTAAAAACCGTTTTGACGGAAGCGCCAGCTATGTCGCTACTAATGACCTGAAATTGGCGGTCAATGCAGCGATGGCATTACAGCGCCCTCTTTTAATTAAAGGTGAACCTGGCACAGGTAAAACCATGCTTGCAGAAGAGGTGGCTGCAGCGCTCAATATGCCTCTCTTGCAATGGCATATTAAATCGACCACTAAAGCGCAACAAGGTTTGTATGAATATGACGCCGTAAGTCGGTTGCGTGATTCGCAACTGGGCGATGAGAAGGTGAAGGACATCGGCAATTACATTATTAAGGGTATTTTATGGCAAGCATTTGAGGCGGATGAACCTACCGTCTTACTGATTGATGAAATTGATAAAGCAGATATTGAATTCCCAAACGACTTATTACGTGAAATCGATCGGATGGAGTTTTATGTTTATGAAACCCGCGAGCTGATCAAAGCAAAGCATCGCCCTTTAGTCATCATTACATCTAATAATGAAAAAGAATTACCTGATGCATTTTTGCGCCGTTGCTTTTTCCACTATATTGCCTTTCCTGATGCTGATACCATGCAGCGAATTGTAGATGTACACCATCCTAGGATCAAACGGGATTTATTGGATGCAGCTCTCAAGTCCTTCTACCAAATACGTTCCCTGCCTGGCCTGAAGAAGAAGCCATCTACCTCCGAATTAATTGATTGGCTCAAGCTTTTGCTGGCAGAGGATATCCCCCCTGAAGCGCTTTATGGCCAAGATGAAAAAATTGCAGTTCCTCCGCTCCATGGTGCATTACTCAAGAACGAACAAGACGTTCATCTATTTGAGCGTCTAGTCATGATGAATCGGAATCATCGCTAGTTAAAAAAGTAAACACATGTTGATTCAATTCTTCCTGCAGCTGAAAGAGGCTAAGGTACCTGTTTCAGTAAGAGAGTTTTTAACTCTTTTGGAGGCTTTAAAATCAGGTGTTATCAATCCCTCGATTGATGAGTTTTATCAGCTTGCCAGGATGTCCCTGGTGAAAGATGAGCAACACTTTGATCGCTTTGATCAGGTTTTTGGCTCTTACTTTACTGGTGTAGAGCAAATCATTGCAATGTCACCCGATATTCCTTTAGATTGGCTAGAGAAGAAATTACAACGCGTACTCACTGATGAAGAAAAAGCGGCTCTCCAAAAATTGGGCGGTCCTGAAGCGTTAAAAAAACGTCTCGAGGAGCTTTTAAAAGAACAAAAAGAATGGCACGGCGGTGGTAATAAGTGGATAGGTGCCGGTGGCTCCTCTGCTTTTGGTCATAGCGGTTATCACCCTGAAGGCATCCGAATTGGTGGTGAAAGTGCTGGCAACCGAACAGCCATTAAGGTCTGGGAAGCGCGAGAATTTAAAGACTATGACAGCGACTTAGCCCTGGGTACCCGCAATATTAAGGTCGCACTGCGACGATTGCGGCGCTTTGCTCGCGAGGGATCAACCCTAGAACTAGATTTAGACAAGACCATTCATTCAACTGCAGCCAATGCTGGAATGTTAGACATTCAAATGCGGCCTGAGCGCCATAACAATGTTAAGGTCCTACTCTTGATGGATGTCGGTGGCTCTATGGATGATCATATTCTACGTATCGGAGAATTGTTTTCAGCCGCCAAAGCAGAATTTAAACATCTAGAATATTACTATTTTCATAACTGTATTTACGATAATGTATGGCAAAGCAATCGGCGCAGACGCGATCAAGTTACTGCTACCCAAGACATTATTAATAAATATGGGCCTGACTATAAGCTCATTTTTGTAGGTGATGCCACCATGTCTCCCTATGAAATACTCAGCGCTAATGGCTCAGTTGAATACAATAATAAAGAAGCAGGCGCAGTTTGGATCAATCGCCTCCTGGACCATTTCCCCCATTTTGCTTGGCTCAATCCTGAGCCAGAATCAATTTGGCAATATCGTCAATCTATCGACATCATGAAAAATCTTCTCAAAGAACGAATGTATCCAGTAACTATTAATGGCCTAGAGAGCGCTATGCGCCAACTTTCCAAGTAAGATTCTTGATCCAACTCATTCATCCAATTTCATCTAGATAGCCACTATGAGCACAAATATTAGCGAACGCCTTAAAGCTTTAGGAATCGATTTGCCGCCAGCAGGGCCACCAGCTGCTGCCTATGTCATGGCTGCAACTACAGGGAATACCGTTTTTCTATCTGGTCACATCGCTAAAAAGGACGGCAAGCCATGGGTTGGCAAGCTCGGCAAGGATATGGATACTGAAATTGGTAAAACTGCCGCGAGATCAATTGCGATTGATTTAATTGCTACCCTACAACACCATCTTGGCTCTTTAGATAAGGTGAAGCGCATTGTTAAAGTAATGGGATTAGTGAACTCTACTGATCAATACACTGAACAACACTTAGTAGTGAATGGTTGCTCAGAATTACTTTTCGAAGTCTTTGGCGAGGCTGGCAAGCATGCCCGTAGCGCTTTTGGCGTTGCACAAATCCCTTTGGGTGCCTGCGTCGAAATTGAATTAATCGCTGAGATCTAAAGACGCTGCAAACCCAAGTTGAAGATATCAACTGCGGTATCGACATCCTGTATGTAAGCTAGATTATCTGTAGAAAAGATCTCCACTAATTCTGGATGATCATCCATAAATGGTCTGCAGACCATTCCTGGTATTGCCAAAATACTGTCGATTACTTTTTTGGAAAACAATACCGGGTTACCTCTTTGCCGACCTACCATTGGCATAACGATTTCTGTACCAGATTTGCGCTGTTCATATTGATTCAGTAGAGCAGTGATCTCTTTTTTTCCAATGTTTGGTTGATCGCAAAGAGCAATCAGCAAAACATCATAATTTTCCTTGAGAGCCTCAAGACCGACTCTCACTGAAGATGATTGTCCTAACTCTGGATGCGGATTAGATACCAAACTTATTGGTAAACGAAGATCTCCCACAATGGATGCCAACTCACTCTCAATCGCTTGAGCATGAAATCCGGTGACAACAATGAATTGGGTAAATGACAATGACTGCGCCGTTTGGCAAAAACGCTTTAATAGACTATCGCCATCTTTTTTTAGAAGAGCCTTGGGAGTCGACCCCAGGCGACTACCCTCGCCCGCTGCAAGAAATAGTATTGCTAAGCGAGGCGGCAAAGGTGAAGTCTTACCTAAAGATGTCATTAGAGTGATAATAAATAGGAAACTATAAAAATAAACAATAAAGATAAATCTAAGCATGAATAGTACAGACTTAAGCGTTCTCAATTCTGCAGTTAACTGGCTAAAAGCTGGCCATGCTGTTGCAATTGCTACCGTAGTCCAGACTTGGGGTTCTGCCCCACGACCTGTAGGCTCATGGCTTGCCATTCGTGAGGATGGTCAAGTTGCTGGGTCAGTTTCAGGCGGTTGCGTTGAAGATGACTTAATTCGTCGTGTTCAAACCGAGATATTGACGCGTAATACACCAGAAATGGTGGTCTATGGTGTTAGCCAACAAGAGGCTGCTCGCTTTGGACTTCCTTGTGGAGGCACCTTAAGACTCTTCGTAGAACCAAAGCCCGAGCTATCCATTTTAGAAAAACTACTTGTCGCAATTTCTACGCACCAAGTCACCTGCCGCACAGTCAATATCGCCTCAGGTAAATCGACCCTAGATCAAGGCTCACGTCATGATGAGTTTGTCTGTAATGAACAAGAAATGCGAACGACTTATGGCCCACGCTGGCGCTTAGTCATTATTGGTGCTGGTCAACTTTCTTTATACACAGCAGACTTTGCTTTGGCCTCTGACTTTGAAGTCATTGTGATCGATCCGCGAGAAGAATACGCAGAAGGTCTCAATCGTAATGACCTGACCTTTATTAAAGGGATGCCTGATGATGTTCTGCTAGAGATTGGTGTCGATCCACATACTGCTGTTGTAGCCCTTACGCACGACCCCAAACTTGATGATATGGCATTAATGGAGGCCTTGAGGTCCCCCGCTTTTTACGTTGGGGCTTTGGGTAGCCGCAAGAACACTCAAAAACGTAAAGAGCGTCTTTTAGAATTTGACCTGAACCAAGAACAAGTGGATCGACTTCATGGCCCTGTAGGTCTTTATATTGGAGCACTCACTCCACCAGAGATCGCAGTTTCGATTCTGGCAGAGATCATTGCCGTTAAATACGGCGTCAGCATTCCTCAGAAAACTTAGTTTGCTTTCAGTTTGCCGTCTTTTAAGCGTGGCTCCACAAAATGTCCTTTGCGCGCACGATTGCCAGCAAATGACTTAAGTGTTTTTGCATCAAGATTCAGTTCGGTTGGTTTGCCAGCACGACCAGCGCCTGCGTAGCCAGCCCCATTAGGACCAACAGCGATGGCTGAAGCTAAGTATTCTTTGTCATCCAAACCCATCAAGATCACACCCTTACCGCCGGTAGGCAACCGCTTGAGCTCATCCAGTGGGAAAACAAGTAATTTGGAAGCTTGCGATAAGCAGGCTACTTGCTTCATACCAACTTCAACTTTAGCTGCACCAAGTGGCGCATCACCAGGATCTTTCGGATCAATACTAATGAAAGATTTACCTGCCTTATTACGGGTACTCATATCCGCAACGTTGGCTAAGAAGCCATAACCGGCTTTCGTAGACAGTAGAACTAAGTCATCGGGCTGACCAGCGTAGTAAGCAACCATTTGAGAGCCAGCCGCGAGATTGACAAAGCTGGTCAATGGGGAGCCGTCGCCACGCGCACCAGGTAATTCACTGACTGGGACCGTATAAACACGGCCATCACTACCAAAGCCTTGGATGACGTCTACCGTTCTCACCTCAAAGGTGGAATACATAGCATCGCCAGCTTTAAAACTAAATTGAGTTGCATCATGCTCATGACCTTGGCGCACTCGTACCCAACCTTTTTGTGAAACAATCACGGTCACTGGTTCATCAATGACTTTAGTCTCTGCAATAGCACGTTTATCTTCTTGAATCAAAGTACGACGGTCATCGCCGAAGTCCTTCAAATCAGATTCGATTTCCTTGATGATGCGCTTACGCAAAACGGTATCACTTTGCAATAAACCTTCTAAATCATCACGTTCTGACTTAAGCTCTTTGAGCTCTTGCTCGATTTTGATTCCCTCGAGGCGAGCCAACTGACGCAAGCGGATATCTAAAATATCCTCTGCTTGGCGGTCGGATAGCTTGAACTCCTTAATCAGATCAGCTTTAGGCTCGTCGCTATTACGAATGATCTTGATAACCTTATCAATATTAAGAAGAACGGTTAAGCGCCCTTCCAAAATATGCATACGATCTTTAACTTTACCCAGTCGGTGTTGGGTACGGCGGGTTACAGTAGCAATCCTGAACTCAACCCATTCGGTCAAAATCTCTTTAAGGCCCTTCTGACGCGGACGACCATCATTGCCGATCATCACTAAGTTCATTGGTGCATTGGATTCTAGTGAGGTATGAGCGAGCAAGAGATTGACAAACTCATTTATATCAATATTTTTACTCTTAGGCTCAAATACCAAGCGTACTGCCGCATCTTTACTAGACTCATCACGTACACCATCTAATACATTCAGAATGGTGGACTTGAGATTATTTTGCTCAGGCGTGAGGGTCTTCTTGCCGACTCTTAATTTAGGATTAGTAATTTCTTCGATTTCTTGTAATACACGCTGAGATGAGGTTGCTGGCGGTAATTCATTAACAACAATCTGCCACTGCCCGCGAGCCAACTCTTCAACAGACCAACGTGCACGCACCTTAATGCTGCCTCGGCCTGTGTCATAGATCTGTGCAATCTCAGCACTAGAGGAAATAATTTGACCACCACCTGGATAGTCTGGTCCGGGCATGATTTTCAGTAGATCTGATGTTGATAACTTCGGAGACTTCATCAAAGCAATTGCGGCAGAAGCTACTTCACGTAAATTATGCGAAGGAATTTCAGTGGCCATACCTACTGCAATACCCGATGCTCCATTTAGGAGAACAAATGGTAAGCGTGCTGGTAATAATTTTGGCTCCTGAAAAGAACCATCATAGTTTGGCGTGAAATCTACCGTACCCTCATCAATCTCACTTAATAACAAGCCAGCAATCTTTGTTAAACGTGCTTCTGTGTAACGCATGGCTGCAGCGCCATCACCATCTCGTGAGCCAAAGTTACCTTGACCATCAATTAACGGGTAGCGTAGTGAGAAACTTTGCGCCAAACGCACTAATGCATCATAAGCAGATTGATCCCCGTGTGGATGAAATTTACCCAAAACATCTCCTACAACACGAGCACTCTTCACGGGCTTGGCATCTGCACGCAAACCCATTTCACTCATAGAGAACAAAATTCGGCGCTGTACAGGCTTTTGTCCATCGGCTACATCTGGTAATGCACGGCCTTTGACGACGCTAATAGCGTAATCTAGATAGGCACGCTCAGCATATACAGCAAGAGTCAAACTATCCTTATCGTCCTCATTAAGATCAACTGTCTTTGGGTCATGAGGATCACTTGGTCCTTTGGGGCCATTACCCTTAGCAGCAGAACTCGCTTGAGGAGCCTCCTCTACTTCTACGATATCCATCTCTATTGGAGTAGAAAATAAATCTGCCTGCTCTGCTGCAGGTTTATTGCTTGGAGTTTTTTTGCTCGCCATTAAATATCTGCCTCAACTTCATTGCCGCGCTCTTCAAGCCAGTCACGTCTTGCACCTGATTCTGATTTACCCATCAGCATATCCATCGTCTTAAATGTTTCATCTTCTGTCCAAGCACCTAACGTCACTGGCAGTAAACGTCGGGTGTCTGGATTTAGGGTGGTATCCCATAGCTGCTCTGCACTCATCTCACCTAAGCCCTTAAAACGTGAGATCTGCCAAGCAGATTCTTTGACGCCATCTTTACGCAATTTATCCTCAATAGCCTGTAGTTCGTTGGCATCTAGCGCATAAATCTTTTGTGCTGGTTTCTTGCCACGAGCAGGCGCATCTACTCTAAAGAGAGGCGGCCTAGAAATATAGACATGTCCTAAATCAATCAACTTAGGGAAATGTTTGTAGAACAGGGTTAACAGCAAGACCTGAATATGCGCACCATCGACATCCGCATCAGAGAGAATGCAAACCTTGCCATAACGCAGATTTGATAAATCTGGAGTGTCGTTAAGACCGTGGGGATCCACCCCGATAGCAACGGCGATATCGTGTATCTCATTGTTAGCAAATAAGCGATCGCGCTCCGCTTCCCAGGTATTAAGGACTTTGCCACGCAAAGGCAAAATCGCCTGATATTCCTTGTTACGGCCCATTTTTGCTGAACCACCAGCAGAATCCCCCTCCACCAGGAAGATTTCATTCATGGCGATATCTTGGCTTTCGCAATCAGTAAGCTTGCCTGGAAGCACCGCTACACCGGATGATTTCTTTTTCTCAACTTTTTGTCCAGCCCTAGTTCTAGCTTGAGCTTGCTTAATCACTAGGTCAGCTAACTTGCGACCGTAATCAACGTGTTGATTAAGCCAAAGCTCTAAAGCAGATTTTGTATAACCTGAAACTAAGCGAACTGCATCACGTGAATTTAAACGTTCTTTGATTTGACCTTGGAACTGGGGATCTAGTACTTTGGCAGACAAGATAAAGGATGCGCGTGCAAACACATCTTCAGGCATCAACTTCACGCCTTTCGGTTGCAGGGCATGCATTTCAATAAAACCTTTTACCGCATTAAATAAGCCCTCACGTAAACCACTTTCGTGTGTTCCCCCAGCTGGCGTAGGAATCAGATTCACATAACTCTCGCGCACTGGTGAACCATCTTCTGTCCAGCTTACAACCCATGCAGCACCCTCGCCTTCAGCAAAGGAATCATCCTCACTATTTCCAGTTGCATATTGCTCACCCTCAAATGGTGGAATGACCTCTGGACCATGTCCAGCTTGGGCAATTGCTTCATTTAAATAGCCACGTAAGCCCTGTGCATATTGCCAGGTCTGGCTATCTCCAGACTTTTCTTGAATCAGGGTGACTTTGACACCAGGTAACAAAACAGCCTTAGAACGTAAGAGACGAATGAGCTCTGGCATTGGAATGGCTGAGCTATCGAAGTACTTACTGTCAGGCCATGCTCTTACACGGGTACCGTGTGATTTATCTTCTTTTGAGGATGTCTTGGTTTTGAGTTTTTCAATGACTTTGCCATCAGCAAAAGTTAATGTAGACACTTGGCCCTCACGCCAAACCGTCACTTCTAATCTCTTAGAAAGTGCATTGGTGACAGAAACACCGACGCCATGCAATCCACCTGAGAATGCATATGCACCCCCAGAGCCTTTTTCAAACTTTCCGCCAGCGTGTAATTGTGTAAACACAATTTCTACTACGGGTAATTTTTCAGTCGGGTGCATCCCCACAGGAATACCTCGACCATCATCTTCCACACTAACGCTACTATCGTTATGTAGAGTCACAATAATGTGCTTGCCAAATCCGCCCAATGCTTCGTCTGAAGCGTTATCTAGAACCTCCTGGATGATATGAAGAGGGTTATCGGTTCGGGTGTACATCCCCGGCCGTTGACGGACTGGTTCTAGGCCTTTTAGGACCTGAATCGATGATTCGCTGTATTCGGAAGTTTTACGGGTAGCCATGCGCGCAAATTGTAGTCATGTCTGAGCTCAAACCCGAACTTTTCAAGAATTCCCCTGTCATCCATGCCAAAATCAGGGCATGGGAGCCTTAAGTCATATCCGTGTTTTAGACCTCAGCCGAGTCCTGGCTGGCCCATGGTGTGCCCAAAATCTGGCTGATTTGGGTGCGGATGTAATCAAAGTTGAGCGCCCAGGAGCTGGTGATGACACCCGCCACTGGGGGCCCCCTTTCGCCAAAGATGCCAATGGCAAAGAAACTGATGAATCTGCCTATTTTATTTGCATCAATCGTAATAAACGCTCTATTACGGTAGATATTGCAAAACCCGAAGGTCAAGACATTATTCGCAAGCTTGCTGCTGAGTCTGATGTGGTGATCGAAAATTACAAGGTTGGGGATTTAGCTAAGTACGGACTCGACTATCAGAGTCTGATCAACGTAAAGTCTGACTTAATTTACTGTTCTATCACTGGTTTTGGTCAAACTGGCCCTTACGCACATCGCCCTGGCTATGACTTCATCATCCAAGGCATGGGGGGATTTATGAGTGTGACAGGCGAAGCCCATGATTTTGAAGGTGCAAGCCCGCAAAAATCTGGTGTCGCCATTGCGGATATCTTCACTGGCATGTATGCCACTACCGCCATTCTTGCTGCTGTCATTCATCGCGATCACACCGGTGAAGGTCAATATATTGATATGTCCTTGCTAGATACGCAAATTGCGGTGATGGCCAATGTATCGAGTGCGTATCTCACATCTGGTGAAGTCCCAAAACGTTGGGGCAACGCCTCTCCCATTATTGTTCCCTACCAAACCTTTCCCACCGCAGATGGATGGATGATTGTGGCTGCAGGTAACGATGGTCAATACCGTCATTTTGTAACCGTTGGTGGTGAAGGGCATTTGGCAGATAACCCTCTTTATCTTACCAATCCGTTGCGGGTACAACATCGCAAACAACTCATTCCGCTACTAGAGCAAATGACCCGCAAGAAAACGAAGGGGGAATGGATCTCTCTTTTGGAAGTAGCGAATGTTCCATGTGGACCCATCAATAATTTCAAAGAAGTTTTTGAGAATGAACAGGTCATCTCTAGAGGTGTACAACTCAATGTGCCGCATCCTACCGTTGGCAATATGAAATTAGTTGCCAGCCCAATGAAACTCTCAAAAACCCCTACTGAAGTTCGCATTGCACCACCTACACTTGGTCAACATACCAACGAGATATTGCATGATCGACTTCGTCTAAATGATGATGCAATTGAACAACTGCGCAAAAAAGGAATTATTTAAATCATGAACAATTCAACACCAAAATTTGCGCTCACCATGAATCAGGTTCTCATTTTTGGGGGCTTAATGGTCACCCTCTCGATGGGTATTCGTCATGGCTTTGGATTATTCAACCTTCCAATTACCTCCGCTAATGAATGGGGCCGCGAAACGTTTGCGCTCACCATTGCACTCCAAAATTTGATTTGGGGTATCTTCCAGCCAATCACTGGTGCTTTAGCAGATCGCTATGGAGCCTTCAAGATCATGGTGGCTGGTGGCATTCTTTACGCCCTAGGTTTGGCTGGTATGGCAGTTTCTACCGATATTTTTAATTTCACCGTAGCTGGTGGTTTGCTAATTGGCCTTGCCCAAACTGCAACTACTTATAGCGTGGTGTATGGCATCTTAGGTCGTAATGTACCGGCAGATAAACGGGTTTGGGCAATGGGTATTACCGCTGCTGCTGGATCGTTTGGTCAGTTCCTCATGATTCCTGCCGAACAAGGTCTTATTAGTGCATTTGGTCCCCAGGAAGCACTTTTATTATTGGCACTGATGGCTAGCATGATGATTCCAACCGCATTTATGTTGCGGGAGAAAAATTTTGTTCACAACCATAATCTGGGTGATCAAACCATTAAGCAAGCAGTCAAGGAGGCTATTAGCAACCCTAGCTTTCGTTTGCTGACATTGGGATACTTTGTCTGTGGATTTCAGGTGGTATTCATCGCAGTTCATTTAGCGCCTTACCTTAAAGATCTCTCAACAACCTATCCGGCGGTCGGTGCACCTGCTGTAGCAACTACTGCCTTAGCTTTAATCGGTTTATTCAATATCTTTGGTACCTTCGGTGCAGGCATGCTGGGTCAGCGCTTCCCAAAACGCTATTTACTCTCAGGCATCTATTTAACTAGGTCCATTGCCATTATTGGCTTCTTGCTACTGCCATTGAGCCCAATGACTACCTATATCTTTGCGGCAATCATGGGAGTGTTGTGGCTATCTACCGTTCCGCTTACTAATGCCATCGTTGCACAGATCTTTGGTGTGAAATATCTCACCATGCTTTCTGGTCTAGTGTTCTTCTCACATCAACTTGGAAGTTTCTGCGGTGCATTTCTCGGTGGCTATTTATTTGATCGCACAGGTTCCTATTTACTTGTTTGGGAAATTGCGATTGCACTAGGTGTTTTTGCTTTCTTGGTAAACCTGCCCGTAAAAGAACGTGCCATCGTAAGAACTGCCCACGCATGAACAAGAAATCTTTAATATCGCAATGGCTTTTTTATAGCTTTGCTGTATTTGGTCTGCTACTGATTTTTTCTACATACTATGCGCCAGATATGATGGTTGCAATTACCAATCAAGTGTGGGCTTTATGTGGTTGGTAATGGTATTAAAAATTAGTAATTGATTTTTCATATCACAGTTTTGTATTGAAGTCTTTCTCGCCGTAGCACAATGGATAGTGCACATGCCTCCTAAGCG
>Ga0208376_1000472_pt1 | contig 12411 bp, 10 predicted proteins | sample CryBogmetaGMA25M_FD_184548 | JGI IMG/M metagenome (GOLD analysis project Ga0208376, IMG submission 184548) | Freshwater microbial communities from Crystal Bog, Wisconsin, USA - MA2.5M (SPAdes) | ecosystem: Environmental > Aquatic > Freshwater > Lake | place: Crystal Bog, Wisconsin, USA...
AACAGCCAAGCCATTGCTGATTATTGACTACACCTTTGGGGGAGATCGCAATCTCGAGTTAATGAAATCCACTAACTTACCTACTCCTTTACAGAACGCCAAGGTAAAGACCGAATTTGATTTGGCACATGCATGGAGTGATTTTGCCCGTAAGTACTTAGAGACGACAAAAGAGATCGCAGGAACTCCTTTGTGTTGGAGTGGCCATTACGATCAGCTAGGTAGGGTGATGCTTGAGATGATGCGCTTGAGTCGGGATAAGCAAGAGATGGCCGACAAGGATGGTGTTTATGAAATGATTCCCAACCTCGAGGAAATTCCTTTTGTGAGCAAACCTTCTAGTCTTGAAGACAAGATGTTTTGCCGTATCTGGCTTTCTTTAATTCGTCATCCAGCCTTTATCGAGGTATAAAAAAAGCGCTCTGTGAAGAGCGCTTTTTCTTTTACTAGAACTACCTCAATCAACCTCCGTAGAGGAACTTCGGTAGCCACAAGGTCATACCTGGCCAGATGTACATGAACACCATACACGCAATCACGATGAACATGTAAGGCATCATGCCTGCAAAAATCTGGTTGAGCGTGACGCTTGGTGGCGATACACCCTTGAGATAGAAGGCAGACATTGCAACCGGTGGTGACAAGAAAGCTGCTTGCAAGTTCACAAACACCAAAGTTCCCCACAAGAGCGGGTCAATTTGGAAGTGAGCCAACAAAGGCAAGAAGATTGGCACGAAAATCACAATAATTTCAGTCCACTCCAAAGGCCATCCCAAGAAGAAAATGATGGCTTGAGAGAGCAGCATGAATTGAATTGGTGTTAGGTCTAGCATGAGCACCCATTTTTCGATGATCGATTGACCGCCCAAGATAGTAAACACAGCCGAGAAGAGCGCTGAACCCACAAACAACCAGCACACCATCGAGGTTGTTTTAGCGGTTAAGAACACTGCCTGCTTAGTTCGATCAAAGTCCAAGGTGCCAGCTTGAAGTGCCAGAATGAAAGCACCCAATGCACCCACCGCCGCAGACTCAGTAGCAGTCGTAATGCCCAGCAAAATCACCGCTAGCACTAAGAGCGTGAGAACACCCAAGGGCATGACTGACTCAATCAGCAGCTTCAGAATTTCAAACTGCTCTTCATCAAACTTGAGGTAGTAGTAAACCAATAGCAGGCCAAAGAGAACGCAAGTCAAACCAAAATACAACTCGAAGTTTTCTGGCGGCCCATTGTCAGCTTCTGCTACAGCCCCAGCTTGAATTGGGTCGTCTCCAGATGCAGCATCTAATGCAACTAAAGGGGCATCTTCCTCAACTTCTTTGGACTTGTTGTTGTTCGATGTGGCGTCGATTGCTACGAGCGCATCATCAGCTGGAGCAGCAGCACTGCTGGAGCTAGTACTGGCTGTAGCAACTTGGGTTGCTACAGGGACATTCATCGCATCTTTTGCAGCTTGCTGATGAATCATGACATACCACCACACGCCCCACATAGTTACCGCAACTAAGAGGAATGGAGTTAATGCAGCAAACACATTCTTGAAAATTTTCCCAAAGGACAGTCTTGCATCAGCTGGGGCATTTAGAAGTTTTGCAGGAGCAAATAATGCCTTGAATGAAGCAAGCAACATATTTCTTGAATAGTTCTCACCCAAAAAGCGAATTGGTGCAGGAACTGGAACAATCAATTGGTCAGCAGGTAACTTTGGTGCAACCTTAGGGTTAATTAAGGCCCAGCCAATGATGTAAACCAAGTACAAGAAGGCAAGGAAGAAGCCAGGCACCATGGCAGCAGCGTAAAGCTTGACCACGGACTGCCCTGCAACCGCTGCGTAGACAATAATCATCACGGATGGTGGGATCAAAATGCCTAAGGTGCCTCCAGCGGTAATTACACCGGCAGCAAGGCGTGTATCGTAGCCAGCATTCAACATTGGCTTCATGGCAATCACGCCCATGAGAACAACCACAGCACCAACGAGACCGCTTGCAATACCCCAGAAGGTACACACAATCAAAGTAGCTACAGCCAGTGAGGCTGGTACACGACGGAAGGCCAATTGGATGCTGTAGAACATCTTATCTACTAGCGCCCCTCGTTCCATGACGTATCCCATTAATACAAAGAGCGGAATCGATAGCAAGACGTCGTTAGTCATACCCCCGAAAGTTCTTTGCACCATCAAGGTAAATACTTTGTTCGCAGTCCAGCTTTGGGATGGGTCATAAAAGGCTACAAAGCCAAACATCATGCCTAAACCCATTAGGGTAAAGGCGGTAGGGAAGCCCAGCATGATTACAAAAATAATCAAGCCGAGCATGGCTAAGCCAAGAATTGGATCACTCATGATTTATCTCTTTAGTTTGGCCAATACGATGGTGTGCTGCTTCATCGATTGATTTGGCATTTTTGATTGCGAGTTGACGAGCTTCTTCATCTACGTGGGTTGAGGAAGCCAATTGCTGCTCAATCACATCAATTTCTTCAGCGTCTTTTAAGCGTGCTGGCCATTCACCGGTTTTAAGGCAAAGAACGCAACGCATGATCTCAACAAACCCTTGCAACAGCACAAATGCTCCTGCAATTGGAATAATAGTTTTGAAAGGATAGAGCGGCGGACCATTTGCGATCTGAGTGGTGTGCTCACCAATGCGCCATGATTCTGCAGCATAAGTGTAGCCGGCATAAACCAAGGCAGTGATTCCTGGAAGGAAGAAGGTGATGTACAAAATTAAATCCAGGGTTGCTTGTGTGCGCGGCTTCATTGAGCCATAGAGGAAGTCACCGCGAACGTGACCATTTTGTGCCAGGGTATATGCACCGCACATCATAAATAAGGTGCCATATGCCATGACAGATAACTCACCAATCCATGCTGAAGGGGAATTAAATGCATAGCGCCGAACAACGTCAGTAAAGACCATCAGCATTAGTAGAACTACGAGCCAAGCAGCCGCTTTACCTACATAAGTGCTGATCTCGTCTACTCTGAGCATGAATTTATCCATAACTACTCTCCTAAGACAACTATCTAACTATCTATTTCTCTGGGGAAATATAAAAAAACCGGACGGGGATGCCGTCCGGTCAAGATGCATACTGATGCCATTATAAAAGCATTTTATGCTTTGAAGTAATGGTCGTAGGCGATCTTCATATCCACATTCACGAGCAAATCCCAGCGAACTGCACGTTGGGCAAAGGCTTTTTGGGAATCAAGCACTTTTTTGAACATTGGGTCAGAAGAGGCTTTAGCTGCGATGATCTTGTCCCAAGCGTTCAACTGGGCTACCAAAATAGACTTCGGCGTAGCGTAGAACTTGACCTTGTCCTTAGTTTGGAGTTCAGCGAAGTCTTTGGAATAGCGGTCAATAGCCTTCCATGACATATCTGCAGAAGCAGCCTGGGTACCGTAGGTCAGGATAGCCTGAAGGTCGGCGGGCAAGGAGTTGAATTTCTTCTTATTGAAGATAATTTCAAATTGCTCAGAAGCTTGGTGGAAACTTTGCAGCATGTTGATCTTAGATACATCTGGGAAGCCCAGAATGCGGTCTGAAGATGCGTTATTAAATTCTGCAGCATCTAGAACGCCGCGGTCCATTGCTGGGATGATCTCACCACCAGGCAAGGCCTGAACAGATGCACCCATATCCGTAAAGATCTCAATAGAAAGACCTACAGTACGGTACTTCAAGCCCTTCAAATCATCTGCTTTTGCAATTGGCTTTTTGAACCAACCTAATGGCTGCGTTGGCATTGGGCCATAAGGGAATGAAACAACATCAAGCTTGAGATTGTTGTAAATCTCGTTCAGCAATTGCTGACCACCACCATATTGGTTCCAAGATAAGACGGTATTAGCATCCATACCAAAGGCTGGACCTGATCCCCAAAGCGCTAGGGCTGGGCTTTTGCCGTACCAGTAAGCCAAAACACCATGGCCGCCATCCAATGTGCCGCTTGATACAGCATCCAACATATCAAATGCCTTTACTACTGAACCAGCAGGAAGCACTTCAATCTTGAGACGTCCGCCTGACATAGCGTTTACTTTAGTAGCGTAGTCGTTAGCGTACTCGTGGAAAATATCTTTAGCTGGCCATGTTGACTGGAAACGCAAATTGATTGTTTGCGCACTAGAAATCATTGGAAAGCCCATTGCAGCAGCGCCGGCGCTACCTACAGCAGCGTTCTTTAAGAACTTACGGCGTGGGCTAGTGTTATTTGTCTCTGACATCTAAATCTCCTATGGTCATTTTTTATATAAATAAACTACTGGATGTAATAAATCCTACATAGAGATTAATCTAAATCAGGGTAAATAGAATTGAGGGTTTCCCCTCGATCAGGCCTGATTTTTATTGTGCAGTGCAGTAATTAGAATTACGCCATTTTTTGCTCTAAGCCTAGATTTCGGCCTTCAGACATCCAGCGCTTGAGTACACTACATGACCATGAAACCAACCATCAAAATCGACTTTGTTTCTGATATAGGCTGTCCGTGGTGCGCAGTAGGTCTTGGAACATTGGAACAAGCGATTACACACTTAAGCGATCAGGCCGAGTTTGAAATTCATTTTGAACCATTTGAGCTCAATCCTCAGATGCAGCTTGGTGGTGAGAATGCAATCGAATATCTTGCTAAAAAATATGGGCTTACTGAGCAACAAGTTCAAGCCAATCAAATCCAAATTAGGGAGCGGGCTGCAGCCGCTGGCTTTCATTTTCATCCTGAGGGTCGAAAAAAGATCTACAACACATTTGACGCCCATCGCCTATTGTATTGGGCGCAGAAAGAACATGGATTCGCCAGTCAGCAGAGGCTTAAAAGAGAAATGTTTAATGCTTACTTTTGCCTTGCGGCTAATTTTGATGATCAGAAAACCTTGTTAGACGCAGTAGAAAGGGCTCATTTAGATCTAAATGAGGCAAGCAAAGTTTTGGAAGACGGGCTTTTTACCAACGAGGTAAGGGCTCAAGAGGCCTACTACTCAAATCAGGGTATTAATGCCGTGCCATCTCTCATCTTAAATGGCAAGTATTTATTGCAAGGTGCACAGCCCTTGGAGACCCTCGTGAATTCTTTCAAAGGATTGATCGAGGAATCTTATCAAGCCACATAAAATACATCTAGCCAGTTTGTTGGTTATCAAATGAATATAAGGAAAGACATGAGTAACAAGCCTAAAGTTTTAGTAGCGAGAGCAATATTTCCCGATTTGCTGGCCAAGTTGGAAGAGTCTTTCGAGGTTCATTCGAATCAGGCTGATCAGGTACTCAGCCCAGAAGACCTGCAAAAAGCGCTTTCGATTGCTGATGGTGCATTAGTCACTGGTAGCGAGCGTATTGATGCCGCAGCGCTAGCAAATGCTAAAAACTTAAAGATAGTCGCCAATATTTCAGTGGGCTATAACAATTTTGATGTCCCTGCCATTACAGCAGCTGGTGTGATGGCTACTAATACACCCGATGTGCTGACTGACACCACTGCGGATTTTGGTTTTGCATTATTAATGGCTACTGCACGGCGTATTACTGAGTCTGAGCATTGGATCAGAGATGGTAAGTGGGATAAATGGTCTATCGTGACCAATCCTTTGGGCATGGATTTGCATCACAGTACACTTGGCATTATTGGTATGGGACGTATTGGGCAGGGGATTGCTAAGCGCGCCCTTGGCTTTGGTATGAATGTGATTTATCACAATCGCAGTCGCTTACCCGAGGCCGATGAAAAGGCCTGCAGCGCAAAGTATGTATCCAAAGAAGAATTGCTACGCACTGCAGATCACGTTGTTTTGGTATTGCCATATACAGCAGAAAATCACCACACCATTGGTGCAAAAGAAATTGCCCTCATGAAACCGACTGCAACCCTTGTGAATATTGCACGTGGTGGTATTGTGGATGATGCGGCGTTAGCTCAAGCGCTTAAAGAGAAAAAGATTTTTGCTGCAGGCCTAGATGTATTTGAAGGTGAGCCTAAGGTGCACCCTGATTTATTCAAACTCAGTAATGTTGTCTTGGCTCCACATATTGCTAGTGCAACAGAAAAGACGCGTCGAGCAATGATCGATTTAGCGGTGGAAAATTTACGTGCTGCAATTGCTGGTAAGAAACCACCAAGTCTGATTAATAAAGAGGTATATAAAGGCTAGTCAAAATAAAGCTTAACTTAGTAAGTGAGCAAACAATAAAGCCGAGCATTGCTCGGCTTTATTGTTTCTTGTGTGCAGAATTGATTACTTACTCGGCTTCTATCTCTTCAGGTAATTCGCGGAGTGCTAATTCAATGCCACCAAATTTGCCAGCAACCCAGTTGTAAACCTTGCAAGCAATCCACAATAAGCCAAAGCCTAATAAAGCATTGAGAATGAGAGCAGATAGGACCGTAAATCCTGGAATCGCACCATCACGAATGAAGGCAACAAAAAGGGCCAACAAAACGATCGGAACCGAGAAGCAGAGATAAACCAAAACAAGCGTTTTGGCAGTATGCATGGGGTCGAGGAAGACGAGTTCTTTTTTGCTAAGTTTCATGATGACGCAATCTTAAAGCAGTCCATCGAAAAGCGCTATATCTACCCAGTCCCCAGCAGAAATATTTCCTTGGTCGTGACCAAGGATGACAAAGCAATTTGCTTCACTCATCGAGCGTAAAATGCCGGCACCTTGACTGCCAGTCAGTCTGACATTTGGTCGGCCGTCAGCACCGCGCCCTAAAATGGCACGCTGGAACTCTGTGCGGCCTGGCTTTTTCCGTATCGGTGCCTCGCTGATTGCTTGTGTCAGTGGTGGCTCAGTCTGATTTGCGCCATTGAGTTGCAAGAGGGCGGCCCGCACAAATTGGTAAAAAGTCACCATCACTGCTACTGGGTTGCCCGGCAATCCAAAGAACAGAGTTTTGCTGACAGGGGATTTACCTGCTATGGGTTTGAGAATGCCAAAAGCCATCGGTCGACCAGGACGCATCGCAATCTTCCAAAAGCCAACATCGCCCAACTCTTGCATGATCTGCTTGGTGTAGTCAGCCTCGCCAACAGAGACTCCCCCAGAAGAAATAAGGACATCTGCTTTTGTAGCCGCATTTACAAAGGCCTGTTTGAGAGACTCTGGATCGTCACGCACAATGCCACAGTCAATGATTTCAAGATTAAGGCGATTGAGTAAACCAGTGAGACTGTAGCGATTGCTGTCATAGATGCTGCCAGCATCTAGCTTTTGATCCAGAGATCGTAATTCATCTCCAGAAGACAGAATGGCTACTTTGAGTTTTCGCTTCACTTTAAGTGTGGCTATTCCGAGTGATGCTGCTAAGCCTAAATCCGAAGGGCGCAATAGACGACCAGAGCTGATTGCGGGTTTGCCTTGTTGAAGATCTTCGCCACGCAGACGACGATTTTCTCCAGGCTTTAATTGATTTTGAGCGAAGTCAATCTGCGTTTCTGTTTGTACACTTGTCAGTTCCTGCGGAATGACGGTGTCGCAGCCAGTCGGCATGACGGCGCCAGTCATGATCTTGAGGCATTCACCTGGATTGATCTTGCCTCCAAAGGGTTTGCCAGCAAAGGCAGTGCCTACAATTCTTAGGGAAATGGTGGCATCTCCTGTGCTTAGGCATTTGCTATCAAAGGCATAGCCATCCATCGCTGAGTTATCAGCCGCAGGTACATCAATGGGTGAGAGTAGATCTTCAGCAAGGATGCGGTTGATTGCTAGGTCTAGAGAAACAGTCTCAGTGTCATTGTGCTTTCCGAACGCCTTGGATTCTTCAATCAGTTCATTAACTAATTGAGCAATCGCTTTGCGTGCTTCATCCACATGCAGGGATGAAGTCAGTAGGATTGGGCTGTTAGGTGAGTGCTTCATGTCGATACTTCTTCTAATTGTTTTAATTCTTCTGGAGTGTTGACGTTAGCAAAGGCTTGTGGATCATCAAACACAACTGTACTGCTGCGAACTTCCTTAAACCAGCGATCAATTTTGAGATCACCTTTTTGCAAAAAAGCATTTAAAGATTCTTGTAGGCTTAAATGCATGAGACAAAAAACAGGTTGCGCCCAGATCTTTCCATCTGCCTCTTTACTAGAGGCGTATACCAATTGAAAATCACCACGTTCCATTTCGGTAGCGAGTCTGCTACCTAAATTGATTGGCAGCAATGGTGAATCACAAGGGGTGGTGAGTAGATAAGGGGTATTACAAACCTTGAGGCCAGCAGAAAAACCAGCCAGTGGCCCTGAAAAATCAGGCGTCTCATCCACGATGACGGGGTAGTCATAACTAGCGTACTTCGTAATGTTGCGATTGGCATTAATGAGAATTGAGCTTACTTGGCTCTTAAGTCTTGTAATGGCACATTCAATGAGAGGTTTATCGTGAAAAGGAATTAAGCCTTTATCAATACCACCCATGCGTTGGGCGCGACCACCAGCGAGAATCAGACCAGTAATTTGATCAGCGGAGATCATTAGCCGCCGATATAAGACATTTCGACTTTACGAGAACCAGTCGATTGGTTTGCAGTATTAGATCCACGAATCTCAGAATAATGATCATCGCGTGCTGCCCAAGTATTCATAATGGCATTGGCGATCTCGAGATCGCTTTTACCTGAGCGCAATAAAGTTTTGAAATCAAATCCTTCATTAGCAAAAAGGCAGAGGTACATTTGGCCATCAGTAGAGATGCGAGCACGGCTGCACTCATGACAGAAGGTTTGGGTAACGCTTGATATCACACCCACTTCACCAGAGCCATCAACATAGCGCCAGCGCTGCGCGACCTCACCGTTGTAATTGGCTTCAATCGCTTCCAATGGAAATACTTCATGAATTCTGGCAATCACTTCCTTGGATGCTAGGACCTCTGCCATATTCCAGCCATTAGAGCTGCCGACATCCATGAATTCAATAAAACGCAGAATGACGCCACTACCTTTGAAATGCTTTGCCATCGCTACGATCTCATGATCATTGGTGCCTTTTTTAACCACCATATTCACTTTGATGTTTTCAAAGCCAGCTTCTTGAGCGGCGGCAATGCCATCTAAAACATCTGCCACCGGAAAGTCGACGTCATTCATTTTTTTAAAGATGGAATCGTCTAGACCATCTAAGCTAACTGTAAGTCTTTGAAGACCAGCGGCTTTTAAGGCAGCAGCTTTCTTGCGTAGGATGCTGCCATTAGTAGTGAGTGTGAGGTCGAGTGCCTCTCCCGTTGGTGAGCGTACTTGGGAGAGCATTTCAATTAACACTTCTAAGTTCTTGCGCAATAGTGGCTCGCCACCAGTCAAACGAATCTTTTCAACACCTAGGGTTGAAAAGATGGAAGTGAGCCGAGCGATTTCTTCAAAACTCAGAAGTTCTTTGTGAGAAAGATAGGGGTAGTTCTGATCAAAGACTTCTTTAGGCATGCAATAAGTGCAGCGGAAGTTACAGCGATCCGTTACTGAGATGCGCAGGTCACGCAAGATGCGCCCCCGACTATCTTGGGTATTGCCATGTGCTGCAATGAGCTGTGTGCCAATAGATGGCATCAGGCCTTTGCCTTCATCGATGCGAATGGGAATTACCTTTGGGATTGCTTTTTCAACCATATTCTCAATTATGGATGTGAAACGGGGTTTCTGCCAAACCACCAAATATCCTTATGGGATAAATGACGGTCTGGAGAAAAAGCTTACATCAGCGTTAAACCGTTTTTTCTTGGCCGCCAGTTTCGACTAAAACCATTGGACCTTCTGGGCGAGCTGCCGCAGGTTTAGGTGTTCTACCTAAGTTTGTTGGCTCAGGCTGAATCTGACTTTGAGCTTCTGCATGCTTGGAAGTATCAGTAGCGACCCAGATCATGCCAGCAGATTGCACAACACTATGCAGTGGACTTTCTTCTAGCGCCTTGAAGGAAACCTTTGGAAGTTCAAGTGCAGGCTTAGTAATCACTTCAACAGTAGATACTGCGGCAACTACTGCTACAGGTGCTACGGCTGGAGTGCTTGACGCACCTTGCGCTGGGCGATTTGATTGACGTGGAGGGCGTGGAGTTCTCTCAGTTCTTGTTGTAGCAGGCTTTGCATTACCAAAACTATTTGCAAGATTCTGCATTGGCATAGATGCAGATGCACCAGCCATACCTACCGGAGGACCTGCAAATGGACTCGCTGAAACTACAGGCGCATTGGCTGTATCACCTTCAGTACGTTCACCACGTTCACGTTGACCACGGCCACGACCGCGACGATTGCGACCACGACCACGACGCTCTTCGCCATCAGCAGTCGGGGTAGTTTCACCAGGAGCAGCTTCAGTTGCAGGCGTTACTGCAGCTGGATTTGCTTGACGCTCAGGCTTTGGACCATTCTGACCGCCTTGATTGCGATTACCGTTGCGGTTATTAGAGTTACGGTTATTACCGTTACGATTAGTGTTGCCTTCAGTAGCACCTTCAGTAGCATTCGCTGCTGGACGCTCGGTACGTTCGCCACGACGGTTACGACCACGGTTCCGATCACCACCATTACCATTTCTACCTTGATTACGGCCACGAGTATTGCTTGGTGCTGGCTTTTCTTCTGCTGCAGGAGAAGAGGAGAACATCTTCTTGATAAATCCAAATAAACCACCAGAGCTTTCAGTCTGTACTTTTTCAGTACGGGCAGGACGTGGTTGACTAATGGGTGCAGGTTGAGTTGGTGTGATGCCCTTAACAGCGGCTTCTGGACGAACTTTCACATCAGCATCTTTTTTGCTCACTGTAGTGTCTGTCTCAAGCTCTCGTGCAGCTTCTTCAGCCATGACATAGCTAGCCTTTTGATCGTCAAGACGTGGATCATCATGACGTAAACGTTCTAACTTGTAATGTGGTGTTTCTAAATGTTTGTTAGGAACCATCAAGACGTTTACTTTGAAGCGCGTTTCAATCTTGATAACTTCAGCACGTTTTTCATTCAAAAGGAATGCAGCCACTTCGACTGGAACCTGAGTATGAATGGCTGCCGTGTTCTCTTTCATTGCTTCTTCTTGGATGATACGCAGAACTTGTAATGCTGAAGACTCGGTGTCACGAATATGACCTGTGCCATTACAACGAGGGCATGTAACATGACTACCCTCAGAAAGAGCAGGACGCAAGCGCTGACGTGACATTTCCATCAAACCAAACTTGGAGATCTTGCCCATTTGAACGCGGGCACGGTCATGACGAAGAGCATCGCGCAAGCGGTTCTCAACATCTTTTTGAGCCTTGCTCGATTCCATATCGATGAAGTCAATTACGATCAGACCTCCTAAGTCACGTAAACGTGCTTGACGGGCAATTTCATCTGCAGCTTCTAAATTGGTACGAGTAGCAGTTTCTTCAATATCTGAACCACGGGTAGCACGTGCAGAATTCACGTCTACGGAAACTAAAGCTTCAGTGTGGTCGATCACAATCGCGCCACCAGATGGCAATGGCACAGTACGTGAGTACGCAGTTTCAATCTGATGTTCAATTTGGAAACGTGAGAACAAAGGTACATCATCGTGATAGCGCTTCACTCTTGGTAAGTTGTCTGGCATTACTACCGACATAAATGCAGCAGCTTGTTCGTAAATGTCGTCGGTATCGATGAGGATCTCGCCGATATCAGGCTGGAAGTAATCACGGATTGCGCGAATTACTAAACTTGATTCGAGGTAAATCAACAGTGGTGCTGAATTACCTTTAGCGGCTTCATCAATCGCTTTCCACAACTGCATGAGGTAACTTAAATCCCACTGCAATTCGGTAGCATCGCGGCCAATACCAGCGGTACGAGCAATGATGCTCATGCCATCAGGTACTTCAAGTTGAGCCATGGCTTCGCGCAGTTCTTGACGGTCTTCACCTTCAATGCGACGCGAAACACCGCCTCCGCGTGGGTTATTTGGCATCAATACCAAATAACGTCCAGCCAAGGAAATAAATGAAGTGAGAGCGGCACCTTTTTGGCCGCGCTCTTCTTTTTCTACTTGAACAATGATTTCTTGACCTTCGCGCAGTGCATCTTTAATAGAAGCATTGCGAACGTCGATACCCTCTTTAAAGTAGGTTCTGGCAACTTCTTTGAAAGGTAAGAAGCCATGACGCTCTTCACCGTAGTTGACAAAGCAAGCCTCTAGGGAAGGCTCGATGCGGGTAATGACACCCTTGTAAATATTGCCTTTGCGTTGTTCACGACCGGCAGCTTCGATATCAATATCAATGAGTTTTTGACCATCAACGATGGCAACTCGCAACTCTTCTTGTTGAGTTGCATTAAACAACATGCGTTTCATAACACTCTCCTATGGGGGAGGTCGTCGTTGCGCGCTGCGTTAGGGGACAAGTTAGATACCGCTTTAGGCATAGCCATGGGCGGTTTAAGAGTGTGGATCATGCAAGTCTGAGCA
>Ga0208376_1000473_pt1 | contig 12396 bp, 12 predicted proteins | sample CryBogmetaGMA25M_FD_184548 | JGI IMG/M metagenome (GOLD analysis project Ga0208376, IMG submission 184548) | Freshwater microbial communities from Crystal Bog, Wisconsin, USA - MA2.5M (SPAdes) | ecosystem: Environmental > Aquatic > Freshwater > Lake | place: Crystal Bog, Wisconsin, USA...
GAACAGGACTGCACATGAACCTCAAACCCTGGCGAGAAATTGCTGTCCCACATCCCGACGTACTCGAAGGCACCTTCCAGCAGTCCGAGTTCGCCGCTGACATCACCGCCGTCCACACCGGCAAGGCGACCCGCGAGTACCAGGACGCCGCTGCATTCTTCCAGCGCACCTTCATCACCGAGGGCATGCGTCTGCTGCTCATCGAGGTCGCCCGGCGCCTGAACGGCCACGGCGGCGAGCCAGTCATTCAGCTTCAGACCGCCTTTGGTGGCGGCAAGACGCACACCATGCTGGCGGTCTATCACCTGGTCGCCCGCCCCGGTGCCCTCAGCGAACTGGCGGGCATCCCCAGCCTGCTCGACCAGACCGGGCTACTGGATGTACCGCGCGCCCGCGTCGCGGTGATTGATGGGAACGCCCACGCCCCCGGCCAACCCTGGCAGCGCGGCACCCAGCCCGTGCAAACCCTCTGGGGCGAACTGGCGTGGCAGCTTGGCGGGGCCGAGGCATTCGCGATGCTCAAGGGTTCGGACGAAACCGGCACCTCGCCCGGCAAGGAGGTACTCCAGGCGCTGTTGGAGCGCTACGCCCCCTGTGTGGTACTGATCGACGAGCTTGTCACCTATATCCGACAATTTCCCGTCAACCAGGTGCTGAGCGGCGGCAGCTTCGACAGCAACCTCTCGTTTGCCCATGCGCTCACGGAGGCATGCAAGCTGGTGCCCAACGCCATCGTGCTGGCCTCCCTGCCCGAGTCAGAGGTCGAGGCGGGTCAGCGCGGCGTGGCCGCCCTGCGTGCGCTGGAAAAGACCTTCGGGCGCGTGCAAGCGCTCTGGAAGCCCGTCGCCACCGAGGAAGCCTTTGAGATCGTGCGGCGACGCCTGTTCGAGCCGGTGCGCGACGCGAAGACCCGCGAGGTAGTCTGTCGGGCCTTCGCTGACGCCTACATCGCCGAGGGCGTGCGGCTGCCCAGCGAAACCCAGGAGACGCGCTACTTCGACCGGCTGCTCCAGGCATACCCCATCCACCCCGAGGTCTTTGACCGGCTCTACGAGGACTGGACGACCATTGACGGATTCCAGCGCACCCGTGGCGTGCTCAAGCTGATGGCAAAGGTGATCTACCGGCTCTGGAAGGACGCCAACCAGGACGCAATGATCATGCCCGGCAGCCTGCCGCTCTACGACAGCAGCGCCCGCAACGAACTGACCTACTACCTCCCCGCCGGCTGGGATCCCGTGCTGGAGAAAGACATTGATGGCGACCGGGCCGAGACAACCGAGCTAGAGAGCAAAGAGCCGCGCTTCGGCGCGCTGAACGCCGCACGCCGGGTGGCCCGCACCATCTTCCTCGGCAGCGCACCGGCCTCGGTAGCAACTAAGCCAGGGAACCGGGGGCTGAACCGGGCACGCATCCTGCTCGGCTGCATCCAGCCCGGCCAGTCGGCCTCGACCTACGCCGATGCCCTCAGTCGCCTCGCCGACCGGCTGCACTATCTCAACAGCTCGGGCGACAAGGCCCAGGACACGACGCTCTTCTGGTTCGACACCCGCGCCAACCTGCGGCGCGAGATGGAGGAGCGTAAACAGCGCTTCGACGAGCAGAGCGACGTGCGCAAGAAGCTGGATGCGGTGCTGAAGAAACTCACCGTCGGAGTCACCTTCTTTGATGGAGTCCATGTTTTCACCCCGCATGCCGACGTGACAGACGACAGCGCCCTACGCCTGGTGGTACTTGGCCCAGAGTACTTCTACTCGCGTGAGGAGCCCCGCCCGGCCAGCGACGCCATCGTCGAGTATGGCCGCAGCAACGGCGCGAAGCCGCGCTACCGGGGCAACCGGCTGATCTTCCTGGCCCCCGACCACGGTGCGCTTACCCGGCTGCGCGACGCGGCGCGGGTCGCACTGGCCTGGGGTTCCATCGTCGAGGATGTCAAAGAGGGGCGGCTGAACATTGACCAACTCCAGAAGCGCCAGGCCGAGAAAGAGCAGCAGACCGCCGAGGATGTGCTGCCACGGGCGGCCCGCGAGTGCTACCGCTGGCTCCTCTGCCAAGTGCAGCATACCCCCACCGACCCTCGTCCGACCACCGAGGCATTCCTGCTGAGCACCAGCGGCGCATCGCTGGGCGGCGAGATCGAGCGGGTCTGCCTCGACAACGAGCTGGTGATCACCGCCTGGTCGCCGATCCACCTGCGGACGAAATTGAAGGCAATCTACTGGAAGGCCGACAAGCCTGCAATCGGAGCGCTGGCATTCTGGGAGGACACCCTGCGCTACCTCTACCTGCCGCGCCTACGCCACCGCAACGTGCTGGAGCAGGCCATCCTCAAGGGCGCAGGCAGCCGCGACTTCTTCGGCACCGCCTACGGGCAGCACGACGGCGAATATGACAGATTCCGCTTCGGCGACGCCACCATTCAGGTTGACGACACGCTCCTGCTGATCGCGCCAGAGGCCGCGCAGGTGTACGAAACCGCGCAGGTCGCCGCCCGAGCTGCGGCCCACGCCGCCGCGCAGGCTGCCGCCGCGCAGGAGGGGCAGACAACAACCCCGACACCTAGCGACGGATTCGTCTACCGCCCAGCCAGCCCAGCCACCCCGATCCACGATGGCGCGACACCGATAGCGCCGGTGATAGGCGGGACGCCGCTGCCACTAGCTCACACCTTCATCGGCACTGCCGACGTAAAGGCGGCGACGGCCAAGATGCGCCTGGTGCAGATCGCCGAAGAGATTATCAGCCTGCTTGCCAGCGACCCCAAAGCCACCGTCCACGTTCGCATTGAGATCAGTGCTGACTTTACCGAGGGCGTCTCCGACCACCTCAAGCGTGCGGTCTCGGAGAACGCCACCAGCCTGGGGTTCATCAACAAGACATGGGAGTAGCGCGGCATCCCTATGCCCACCACCTCCCTGACATTGACCATCCGGCGACTCCCCGACGCCAGCCGGCGGTACAGATGACGGCATGGAACGGATACCGAAAACGTGCCAATTGTCGGGCCGCGCCAGCAGTGTTATTTGTACGTGGTTTTTGAGTTACATTTTTAAGATTTTATACACATAAAAAATAAAAGGAATACATATTTGATTTTGGTTAAATTTCTCTCCTTGTTATTTTGTTGAACGAAGCGCTGCGCGCAGGTGAGTCGCTCGCGTTCGGCTGTGCTGTCCCTGGTTTCGTGCCTCTCTCGCCCACGAGCTTTTCCGTCGCTTGCACTCACCGCATTCCTCATGTCACCATCCTTCTATCAGCAGTCGTTTTAACGATAGGAGGACGCAATGACCCCGTTACGCCAGCGGATGACCGAGGACATGCAGCTACGCGGCTTCTCGCCGGGAACCCAGCGGGCCTATCTCCAGGCCGTCGCGCAGTTGGCACAGTATATACGGAAGTCACCCGATCAGGTCACCGAGGAAGAGCTGCGCCCGTACTTCCTCTATCTCCACAATGAGAAGCACATCGCCCGCTCGACCGCTACCGTTGCCTTATGCGCGATCACATTCTTCTTCGAACACACCCTGCGCCAATCTTGGCCTCGTCTTGATCTGCTTCGCCCGCGTCCGGTTCACAAGCTGCCCGTCGTCTTGAGCGTTGATGAAGTCTGGCAGATCCTGGCCCACGTGCGCCTGCCCGTCTATCGCGCCTGCCTCACGACGATCTACACCTGTGGTCTGCGCATCAACGAGGGTATTCACCTCCAGGTTGACCAGATCGACAGCGCCCGCATGCAGCTGCACATCTGCGGTGCCAAGGGTACCAAGGATCGCTATGTCCCACTCCCGCCCCGCACCCTCACCCTGCTCCGTCGCCACTGGCTTACCCATCGCCACCCGATCTGGCTCTTTCCCGCGCCGGTTCGGCCTGACCGTGTGACCCTGACCCTGTGTGACCGAACAGTACGTGCGGCCTTTCACGCCGCCCTGGCCGCCTCGAGTAGTCCGAAGGCAGCCTGTGTCCACACCTTGCGCCACTCCTGGGCCACCCATCTGCTCGAAGCCGGGGTCAACCTGCGCCTGATCCAGGTCTGGCTCGGTCATCACTCCCTGACCCGCACCGCGATCTACACCCACCTCACCCAGAAGGCCGAGCAGCAGGCCACTATCGCCCTCGACACCTTGACGGCAGGCATGCCGTGATGACCCTTGGCGACATTGCGCGCCGCTACGGGCCGCAGCTGCTCGCCCAATCCGGCACGCAGCTGTCGGACAGCCAGCGCCAGGCGTTGCGGGCGATTGCCGACTGCCGCACCGCAGCCTTGGGTGGGCACGTCTCCGCCTGCGCGGCCTGCGCCACCGTGCGCTACAGCTACCACTCCTGCCGCAGCCGACAACCCAACACACGAACACTACCAGTGGCGCACGCCGTCGCTGGTGCGTAGCGTGCCATTGAGCAGACCATGCGGGGGGGAAACCGCAGCGTACCCGTAGTCGCGAGCGCGGAATACGGATGTCAGGGTTGTGTCGTGCGTGAGATACCGGCAAGCGAGGGAATAATGCCGCCATAAGTGCGCTGGTAGGTCTATGCTAAGACGCGTGCGGCGGCCCAACGATGCCAGACAACTGCGGAAGGTGCCATTGAGCCGCTCGATGTACGCCGTGTTGAGCACCTGACAGCCCGGCGTGCTCCAGAGCAGGGTCAGGAAGGTCTGAACCGTGCCATGCACCAGGCGATGAATCGTGCCCGTGACTGCACGCCCCGCATACTGCGTGACGACCTGGGCGATGGCCAGGTCGGGCCATCCAACCAACCGAGGCCGCCCGCCCGTACCGGTTTGGCGTGTCCGAAAGGCTTTGCGCATCACATCACTATACGTACTCACGCCATCGGTGACGAACAGCAGCGGCCCCCACTGCGCGCAGGCCGCCACGATGGCGACCAGACGCCCAATCACATCGCGATCCCGATGGGCGCTGACCGCACCGCCCAGCCAGAGCCGGGTGCTCACCATCATTGCCATGGCCATCCAGAGCACTCCCGCCTGAGTCTTGACATGGATCTCATCGGCCTGCACCTGCACCAGATCGCGTGGCTGCACGACCGTGGCATGATGGACGGCTTCGGCATGGGTTTCCCTCGCCTCCACCCACTCCCGCACGGTCTGCGCTTGGAAGCCATAGGCGACCTCAATCGCCGGGATCGGACAGCCATGGCCGACCAGGGTGACGACGCGGGTGATCGTCTCCTCGTCCGTGCGCCGACGGTAAAACACCGTCCCCGCACGTGCGCGGAACGCTTTCTTGCAGACCGTGCACCACTAGCGCTGGCATTCCTGGCTATGGATGGTAATCGTCCCTTCACCGACTCGGCCCCTTGCGGGACAATCCATATTCAGCTTGTCGCTTGGGGTCAAAGGCAAATAGCACCCGCCAGGGTGCCCCTTGGTGCTGCACCCGCAACTCTTTCAGGTGCATGAGCTTTGCGCCTTTCAGCGTATCAACCTGTGGACGGCCCAGGGAGGGGCCGAACCGCGCCAGCAGTTGCGCGTACATTGCCACCGCATCCTAAACACCAGGCGCTTGCTCACGTAGCCAGAGTGCGAAGTCAGCATCAAGCAGAACAACCCATTCCATGTCAAGCCCCTTCCGCACGTGGCGTGCGTGGTTCATCCCTCTGTCTATGGATCGTCCCTCCTTAACCATCACCCTCTACCTACCGGGTGATGATCTACACCCGGTCGTTGGGCTAAGATGAGTATACATTATAAACGAACTTTTGTATATTCGTTGAAATAGTTAAGAGGTAACAACTTGGAGAGCATAAAAAAAGCCCCCTGGCATTTGCCAGGGGGCTACTCGTTTCGTTGGGCTATCTGGGTTTGCGGGGTCTTCCGCTACGTGGCTTTGGGGGGAATACTGCTTTCCCTTCGGCGTAGCCTTGCTTATCGGCTAGTGCCTTGGCCAAGGCCATATCCCCTTCATCAACCTTCTGTAGCGGCTCTTGGATGAGAACATTCACCCATCCGGCTGTAATCCACTTATAGATCACGGCTGCGCTAAACCCATACTTCTCCGCCGCCCTACTAATCAGGATCGGCGTCCCGGCCAGCGGTCGCACCACACGCATAATCTCATCCACCACACGGGCCGCGTCATCCAAGTCTATGTTATCACCGTCACCGGCGATCAAAGCGCGGCTGCGGAGCTGTGCCAGGATAGCAGAGGGAAACCCCAGCGCGGCCCCCGCCGCCTCAGTACTCACCGTATCCATAACCATGCTCATCTCTTCCCCCTCACTCGTCTGTAGAACGAGTGTAGCACGGGGGCGGGAATGTGTCGAGATGGCCATGAGCACCTCCCCTCTTGGTTGTGATACCGGAGCCTGATTGTATCTGAATAGAATGCAGGATGAGGGTAGACATGGGGAAGACTAGCGGGTTGTGCCCTGAGCAGCGAGACCGAGTACCATTAGCGCACCAAGTACCGGATTAGTAGACACAATCCCCCACACAAGCTGAACAGGGAGTACGATCGCGGGAATGAACGCATGGTAGAATTGCTCTACAGCGTTCATTGAAAATCCTTAGCTGTTGAGCCCGGAGCGGTTGTGTCGCTACCGGGCTAATTTATTGCCATAATCTGGAGCCAATGGAGAGGCTCGAACTCTCGACCTGCTGTTTACGAATGAAAAGGTACGGCTCCAACTTGGTCGGATTTTGCATAGTTTCTGCATTGTAACGCAAAATCACGAACTTCGCCAACCAACTTGGCAAGGTTCCGTAGGGGTTGATAGAGTCACCAATAGAGTCACGGCCCCCAGCCAGATTGGGGGTGTGCGATGACCACGCTCACCCCATCCCCCGAGGCAGTGGACGGCCCACGTACCAGTAACCGCGCCACGTTCTTCGCTGCGCTGGACTGGGACGGCGGACGGGTTGAGGTTGTGGCCGGTACCAACCAAGCCAACAATCCCGACAAGATTGACCTCATCACCTACGACAAGGCCACCGGGCGCACGACCACGCGCAAGTGGATTGCACCAGACAACGTGAACGGACTAGAGGCGCACATTGATCGCCTTGCCACGCAGTATGGCAACGTGTATGTGAGTGTTGGCACGTATGACGAGGTGCCGAACCGCCACCACCCCGGCACGATGACCTACAACCGCAGCGCACCGCGCCCGCGCCGGTGCTTCATTCTTGACGATGTAACCGACCTCTCGGCCCTGCGCCTCCCGCCAACCTGGGCGACCGAGACCAGCCCCGGCAACTATCAGGTTGGCTACGCCTGCATTGATCTGCTTAGTCCGAAGCAATCAGAGATGCTCGGTGAAGGGGCGATGCTCCTGGCCGGTGCCGACCCCTCTGGTTGCGATGCGACACAGATTATCCGCGTCCCTAGCACACTGAACACGAAGTATAAATGCTTGGGCTGCGCTGGCGACCCCAAGGCCGGAATTGAGCCGGAGGGCTGGACGGTGCGGCTGGCGTTCGCGGACGGGCCGCGCTACACGATGCAGCAGCTTGCTGAGGCGTTCCTGCCCGGTGGGATGACCGAACTCGGCGCAGCAAAGCATTACCGCACCGGCAAGGTAGCGAAGGCAGCGAAGGCGATCATCCCGGATCTGGAGATGCTGGCCCGCCTGCCCGATGGGGCTGCGCTGATGGACTCCCCGCGCTATCGTGCGCTGTTCCGCGCTCGGCCCCAACTTGCACAGTTGGCACGTGGTGAGACCGTCATCCTTCCAACAAAGTACGGACTGCGCGGCTCCGGCAGTGAGCAAGTGGCAGTGTTGGTGGTCAACCTGCTGACCACCGGACGATCTGGCCCTGACAAGGCAATCGTCGCAGGATTAGACGCACCACCCGAGGACGAGATCCGGGCGGTTGCCCTGTTCTGGCGTGAGCGGCTACGTCCCGGCTACGACCTCGGGCGATACATGCAGGATGTGGATCGACTGATCAGCACGTACACGCCTGCGGGGTACGCACCTGAACCTACCCGCATCACCGGCGAGTCTATCCCATCCCGCCGTGCGCTCCTGCCCCAGCGTCGTCCTGGCCGTCCCTACGGGTCACGAGACGGTACCGCTGATGCGCTGTTAGCCTACTGCGCCGACCTACCCGCCGACGCAGACGGTTGGATACGCACGACCACCGCAACGCTGGCGAAGCAGTTCAAGCTTTCGCTAGTTCACATCGGGCGGCTGCTTGCTGATTTGCGCAAAACCGGGCAACTGGAGAGCCGGACGGAACCGAGAGCGATGGCCTTGCGCCTCATTCTAAAGGAGGGGGCATTTAATGATGAGGGTCATCATTTATTCGAGGGGGCATTTAATGATGAGGGTCATCATTCCCCCTCTCAAAGCGCATTGCAATGCGGAATAACAGGGGATGGCGTACAGGGGAGTAACACACCCCCCCCGGCCCCCGCTGTGTTGCGTGCTGCCAGCGATGACACAACGGGGGCGGGGTGTGTTCTCCCCATCAGCGCCGAGGCTGAGGATCACGGTGTCGCCAGCCTGCCAGACGATGCCCCGCTGATGATCACGCCTGAGCCGGTGCCGGTGTTGGTCGTCGGCCCACCTGCGCCGGTCGGCACCGTCCCCGGCGATATGGACGCACTGCCGCCGGGATGCGCGTTTGAGCCGTGCGACCATACAGGGTATCGCACGTCCTACGGGGTGTACTGGACGGTCACAGGGCCAAATGGTCGCCTAGACGATGTGTACACCACCAAGGACAGCGCCGCGTTTTGGGCGCGGCGACGGTGGGGCGTTGCACCTGTCCTTGCACCTGAGCCAGTGCCGGTTGAAGCACCCACCCCGGTAGAGAATTTGCCTGCCCCTGCGCCTATCGCCCCGCAGATGCCCGCCCAGCCAGCCGCAGGGCCGGTTGAGATGACCATCGCGGCGGTTGTCGCCTGCATCGAGGTTGCCCGCAGCGAGATCAGGCGCACGCTGCGCGAGAAGCTCGACCGTGACACGGGCGAGATCACCGCGAAGCCGCTGATCGCGAGCAAGTCTCGTGTCGCCGCGCTTTTGGGCGACGTACCTCCTACGCTGTTCGATGCGGCGTGGAAGCAGGCAACCGATGAGTGGCAGATCTACCGCACCACCCTGTGGGATATGAACACGACACGATTAGCCGCCACGACACGGGCAGCCGCGCAGTTGCATGCACGAGAAGTGTGCAACGATGGCCCGCGTGTGAAGTTCTATGCCGCACGGGCGCAGATTGCTGCCGAGATCTGCGCCCGCCGTGGGGTTGACCCGCTTGACCCGACGCTGCAAAAGCGACCAGTGACCCAAATACAGGCCAAAGCGAAGGCCAAGGGGCAGACCGACCGACGGAGCGCCATCACCAACTTGTTTATTGCTACGTCACAGGGTTCGCAGGCGTCACCGCCTACGTATGCTGGTGCGAATGCACCAAGGGACAGCCTCAGTCAACCCTCGCTCTGGGGCGATTGATCAGCGAGGAAAAACCAATCTTGTCACCAAAGGGCCAGATCGCGGTGGAAACGCATCTTGCTACTCTCGTTGCGACACCGGAGTCGTTCAGCACCGCTGCTTTTACTCCGAGTCTGTTCACCCTTGTTCCACCATGATAATTCCACAGCAAATTGGGTTATTCGACTCCGCGTAACGGTCGGTTTTTCCTAAATCGCAAGGCTCCCGCACCGCATATTCGCCGGCTTGCGAGGTATAAAACAGGCCACCGCATGTGCGGTGGCCCGTGGGGATGGAGTGTACGACAGTCGATTCTACACCTGAGTTAGCGTGTACGATAAGGATGGCGTCATCATAACCTACGCAAGCTACTTCTTCGCAGATGCGAGCGCGATGTCCACAGTCTGACCAAACGGGGTAAGATCAGCGGCCTTGAGGATCAACCCGCTGTCCGTCCCGCTCGGCACGTCGTAGACGAACACGCAGTCCTTGCTGATGCCGGGGTTGAGCCGTTCGAGGACGCAGGGTTGGTCGTTCGCCATCGCGACATCTGCCGCGCTTGATGTCTCGAACTCGCGGCCTGCGGCATCGACGACCGTGGGGGCCATCAGGGTCTGGGCGGTCTTGCTGTTGTTCATCACGGTTGCCTTCACGAGCAGGAATTTCCCGTGGGGGTTGGCGGAGAACCCGCTGTGGGAGAGCGAGGATGCAAGGCTGGCATCATTCACCCTCCACGAGGTATCGCCCACAAAGACCTCCTCGTCGATACCGTGGGTGGCGACCGGCGTATCGGTGCTGGAAGAAGAGGTATTCGGCACGGATGATGCGGAAGATGCGGACGGAGCAGAGGAGGTGCCCTTGAACGCATTGACAATGCAGGACAGGACGATACACAGCACGATCAGACCACCGATGAAGGCGAGGATGTTTTTCATGGAAAGTTTACCTGTAGGTGCGATTCTCTCGTTGCTTTCGCTCTGAGAGGAACGCCGCTTGATTGGTGATGATATAGAAGAGAGCGATCTTTCAAACAGTTTTTTATGGTGAGAAAATCGCCGACTTGAACAAAGAATGCTGTTGCCCTCTGTGCTGGGATCTGTACGAGGGTCAGGGCGTGGCAGGTGCTTGACAAGGCGCGGCGGGCGCGGCACTAACCGTAACCTCAATACCGTCCATCAGCGTGAAGAGCCGCTCAATGTCGTGGGTGCTGTTCTCGGTCGCCGTCTTCAGGATGCCCGATTCGCAGGCGATGGTCTGGAGCCGGGATCGTGCGTCTTGCATAGCCTGTTGGCGTAGCCCCTCGTCCAGTTTGATTAAGCCGAGGATTCCGGTCTTGGTGTCAACCGCGTTCAAGTCGGTGACGCTGACATTTAGGATCTCGGCGGGCGGCAGCGTAACAGGTTGATTCCTGCAACTACCGAGCCATTGGCAACAAAGAGGGCGCTCTGTCCGTCCTGCCAACCCTTCCACCACGTGCCCGCTTGCTCCTTCGAGATGACCGCCTCCAAATGAAAGGCGGCGGACTCCAGATTGTTGAGCGCCTGGATGCGCTTGAGGATGCCTTGGCCGCTGATCGGGGTGCTGGTTGCGGGTGGGGGGAGCGGGCGGAGGATGTCGGCGATCTGCGTGCGAAAGAAGTAGACTCCGCCACCACCAATGATCAGGATCAGAAGAATCCAGGGAAGCACTGGCGAACGAACTGCGGTACGGGGTGAGTCGGATTGCATCGTGACGTTCCTCGGATAGGGTACGGTAAAATGTTAGTCAGGTCTGCGTACGTTGTGTGCGGAGGTGTCAATGGGCGGATATGGTTCAGGTCGTCGGAGCGAGCGCCCGGTGCTTGAGTCCACCATTGCGCTGCGCATCCGTGATCTGTGTACCACATCGGGCCGTCGAAGGTGGTGCCCGCGAGGGCCATCTGCGCTTCGTGTATCGCCAGGGATTCCAGCCCGCGATAACCATCTGCTGCACCATCGTGATGTCATCTCCTGACCGCTGTTCATTGATGATGGTTTCGGAGCCACCCGAGCGACTCGCCCGCGAGTCGCTCATGCTCACCGCGATATACCACCCCCTTGGCGGGCGTCTCGTTCGGCGCTGGTGGTTTGTCTGTCCCGATTGCGCATGCAAGCGGGCGGCGTTGTTTCTCCACAGCGGGTGTTGGCGTTGTCGGTGCTGTGCCCATCTGACCTATCGCTCATCGTGTGCGAGTGATACGCGCCTGGGGGTACACCTCCGCGCTATTGCCGAGGACTGGCTTGGTGACGGATCGGATTCCCTGGCGGCACTCATCGCGGATCTGCTTCCCTTGACCGAAGGTGCTGGGCTTCACGCCAGCCGAGCGGCGCTGATCTCGACCCAAGCACTTCGTCTGCGCCACAAGGCGAGCCAGCTTGCACGTCGCCGCTTGGCCCGTGGCGTACCGCTCTATCGTGAGCGGCCCGGTTCAGACGACTGATACAGGGGTGTTTCCCACTAATACAGAGGTGTTTCCCACGGTCTCACGCGCTCTCACGTAATTGTAGCAAATACTCCATACCACAATGGAGTTATGCCCCATCTTTGCGGCTCTGCTATTCTCGGCAGCCGACACGGATGGGGGCATATGCGCGAACTGATCGACGTGGAGATGTTGCGGGCACTGCGCACAGCGCGTGGTTTGAGTCAGGGCGCGTTAGCCTCACTGGCCGGCGTTGACCGTACCGTGGTGGCACGCCTTGAGCGCGGTGGTCAGAAGGATGTCCGGCTCTCCGTCTTGCTTGGCCTTGCCCGCGCCCTTCATGTTTCTATCGAGAAACTCGTCCTCATACCCCACACTGCCGATTCCCCAGCCCCACATCTCTCACAGGATCTCGCCGCTGCGGTGGCCGCTCTCGATAGTTTGGCCCCCGAAATCCAGCATCAGATTGCGGCAATCATTCACGCCTACCTTACGACGCTCCCACGATGCGAGATGCCGAGTCCCCACTCCACGCCTGAGCAAACGTAGCGTGCAATGAC
>Ga0208376_1000477_pt1 | contig 12380 bp, 8 predicted proteins | sample CryBogmetaGMA25M_FD_184548 | JGI IMG/M metagenome (GOLD analysis project Ga0208376, IMG submission 184548) | Freshwater microbial communities from Crystal Bog, Wisconsin, USA - MA2.5M (SPAdes) | ecosystem: Environmental > Aquatic > Freshwater > Lake | place: Crystal Bog, Wisconsin, USA...
CCCACCCGTCTTTGAGGAATTCATCCAGATCGTTCACCCGGAGGATCGCGCCGTCGTGCAGGCCGCGCTCATACACGCAGGCGCAACGGGCGAGCGAGTCACGGTTGAGCATCGCGACAATGCGCTACCGGATGCGGTTCGGTACTTTGAAATGACGGTACATACCATCAAGGACGCGCAGGGACATCCCCTCCGCTTGGCCGGGGCGGTACACGATATTACCGCACGTACACGATCTGAAGCACGTCTGCGTAGGCTCAATCGCACCTACGCTCTGCGGAGCATGATCAACCAGATGATCATGCGGGTGCGCGACCTGCACGAACTGTTCGATGTCACGTGCCGGATCGCTGTTTCACCGGGCGGGTTTCGTATGGCATGGATTGGGATGCTCGACCCGCAGACGAGACACGTGATTCCGGTCGCTCGTGCGGGTGAGGTTGACACCTATGTGGATAACCTGCGCATTGTGCTGGATGACAGCGAGCGTGGCCGTGGTCCCACTGCCATCGCCCTGCTCACACGTCAGCACGTCGTGGTGAATGATATTGCCACCGACCCGCGTATGGCCCCGTGGCGAACCGGCGCCCAGCGCATGGGCTACCGTGCGTCAGCCATTTTCCCGCTCATTTTCGAGGGCAAGCTGTACGGCGTACTCAACCTGTATGCGTCCGAGATTAATTTTTTTGATGAGGATGAACTCAAGCTGCTCGACGAGGTAGCGACGGACATTGCCTTTGCCATTGAGTTCATCGAGCAGAATACGCAGCGCCGCCTGACTGAGGAGAAACTGCGCGCCAGCGAAGCACGCTACCGCCTGTTGGCCGAGAACACCAGCGACGTGATTTGGCAGTTGGATCTTGCCAGTGGGCAGTTCACCTATGTCAGCCCGTCGGTGCAGCACATGCTCGGCTACACGCCCGAGGAGGTGATAAGCCACCCGGCCAGCGATGCCTTCATCCCTGATTGTGGCTGTACGGTGACGGAGAGGCTCCACACCACTATCGCCGCCCTGGCGACCTGTGATGACCCGAATCAGGCGTGGGTGAGCGAGGTGGATCATCCCCACCGCGACGGGCACATCATCCCCACCGAGGTGGTTACTAAATTCCTGCGCGACCCGCAAACGGGTGCCATGACCGTTCTGGGGGTCAGCCGCGACATTACCGCCCGCAGGCAAGCCGAGGTGGCGATGAAACAGAGCGAGGAGCGCTACCGGGTAATCTCCGAGGGTGCTAGCGAAGGTATCGCCACCGTGCGTAGCGAGGATCGGTCGTTCCTGTACATTAACCCCGCCATGTCTGCGTTGTTTGGCTACACGCACGACGAGTTCCTTCAGCTAGCCATCACCGATCTGCACCCGAGCGAAACCGTGCCGTATGTGCTTGCCGAGTTTGAGGCGCTGAAGCGTGGCGAAAAGATATTAGCCACCAACATCCCCTGCGTCCGCAAGGATGGGAGCGTGTTCTACGCCGATATCAAAGCCGCGCTGGTTCGCCTGGATAACCAGGAGGTTCTCGTCGGCTTCTTCAACGATATCACCGAGCGCCTACAGGCGGAGGCGGCGCTGATTGCGGAGCGCAACTCGCTGGCCCGCCGGGTGGAGGAGCGTACCGCCGATCTGAGCCAGGTCAACGCGGAACTGTCGCGGGCGGTACGAGCCAAGGATGAGTTCCTCGCCAACATGAGTCACGAACTGCGTACCCCGCTCAACGCCATCCTGGGAATCAGCGAGATCCTGTTGGAGCAGTTGCGTGGCCCGCTCAACGAGCGCCAGCAAGAGTCGCTCCGCACTATCGAGATCAGCGGTCGCCACCTGCTTACGTTGATCAACGACATCCTCGATCTCGCGAAGGTCGAGTCGGGGCAAATGGAGGTGCAACTCGATCTTGTCGAGATCACAGGGCTGTGTCAGGCCAGCCTGCTGTTTGTCAAAGAGCAGGCGCTCAAGAAACACCTCCACCTGGAGTACCGCGTGGATGACCAGCGGGCAATCATGCAAGCCGACACCAAGCACCTCAAGCAGATGCTGGTGAACCTGCTGAGCAACGCGGTCAAGTTCACCGAGGCGGGCGGGCAGGTTAGCCTGGAGGTTCAGACTGACGCCGAGGCGGGCGTCGTCCGCTTTATCGTGGAAGACACGGGCATCGGGATGCACCCGGAAGGAATGAGGCGACTATTTCAACCTTTTATCCAACTCGACTCTCACTTGAATCGCCAGCATGAAGGCACCGGACTGGGACTCGCCCTCGTGCGCCGTCTCGCGACACTGCACGGCGGCAGTGTCACGGTGGAGAGCGAACTCGGCCAGGGCAGCCGCTTTACCATCGCGCTGCCCTACGCCTCCCGCGAGATGATGGCGCAGAACCCCGCCGACTATGCGTTGACCGTGGAGGGCATCGAGAGTACGGAGTCCGCTCGCGAGGCATCCATCACGCCGCCGTATGAGCCCCCCCCGGCAGGCGTGCGCGTCCTGATGGTCGAGGACAACACGATCAACATCACCACCGTCGGTGGTTATCTGCACGACCGGGGCTACCATGTGGAGGTCGCCCGTACGGGCCGCGAGGCTCTCGACATTGTGGCAGAGGCGCGTCCCGATGTGATTCTGATGGATATCCAGATGGCCGAGATGGACGGGTTGGAGACAACCCGCCTCCTACGGGCGATGCCCGACTATCAGGACACGCCGATCATCGCCCTGACCGCCCTGGCCATGCCGGGCGACCACGAACAATGTCTGGCCGCCGGCGCGAACGAGTACCTGACCAAGCCCGTCCGTCTGAAGGGACTCGTAGAGACGATGCAGCGGCTGTTGACATCCGCATGACACACTACCGCAAAAGGCACGCTGTCATTCCACGCGCCCGGCCCGTAAACGGGCGGGCTAGGAACGACGAAGCCCGCTGAAGCGGGCTATATGAGCCCGCTGAAGCGGGCTTCGTTGAATCTAGCCGAGGGCTTCAGCCCGACGGTGGGCGGTGCCGGACAGCATGCCTTTTGCGGTAGGACAAGGCTCGCAGATACTTTACAGTTTACCCCCCCTAGCCCCCCCGCAAGCGGGGGGGACAATGCATTGGTTCCCCCCCGCTTGCGGGGGGGCTAGGGGGGGTAAGTATGCCAAGACTGTAAAGTAAACTCGGCCTCTCTGAAACCATGTCTAGTACGTTAATTGTTAGGGTCTGGGATGCTCACATATAACCGCTTCAGGATCTTTATTGGTTGCTGCGTAGGGCTACTCGTCTTCACGAGCGCCAGCCTTGACTTGACCTGGTTTGTGGTTCCCCCCGCTGCGCTGCCCACGGTCTGGCCGGCCAGTGGGATACTGCTGGCCGCCCTGCTGCTGGCTCCGCCGCCCGCGTGGCCGCTGCTGCTGATCAGCGCGGGCGTGGCGATGGGACTCGCCCAGCTTTGGGCGGGTACACCACCCCTCGTCAGCGTGGCCCTGGCCTTGGCGCACCTGGCCGAAGCAGTCCTCGCCGCTACCCTCGTGCGCCGCTGGTCGGCGGCCCCCCTGGCGATGACCCGCCTGCGCGATCTGGTTGGCCTGGTGGCGATTGCCGCTGTGGCCAGCAACGCGCTCACGGCGTTGCTGGAAGCGTCCATCGTCTGGGCCAGCTTTGGCGCGCCCTTCTGGCAGTCCTGGCAGATCTGGTTTATCGCCGATGGCGTAAGTATGCTGCTGCTCAACCCGCTCGCGGCCAGCCTCGACACCCATCTGTACATCATGATTGTTGTGTCCACCGCCTACGTGATGGCGATGCTGGTTTCCGAGCGTGCGGCGGAACACGCCGCCCTGGTGCAGGCCAAGGAGTTGCTGCGAACCAACGCGGCGATCCTGCACAGTTTCTTCGACAGCGCCACAATGATGATGGGCATTATCGAGTTGATTGACGATGATATTTTGCACATCGTGGACAATGCGGTTACTCAGCGATTCTTCGGCCTGCCCGCAGATATATCCTACCCCTACCATGCGAGTGCGATCGGCGTGCCGCCGGAACACATCCGGCTGTGGCGTGCGCAGTATGTCGCTTGCTCCCACTGTGGTACCCCGGTAACTTTTGAGTACGCGCACATCACCACCACGGGGCCGCGCATGCTGGCAGTAAGCGTCAGCCTGATGATCGCTGGACCGACAGACACGCCCCAGCGTTTTGCCTATCTGGTCGAGGATGTGACTGAGCGCAGGCAGACGGAGGCCGATCTGCGTGCGGCCCACGACCTCTATGCCTTCCAGTCCAGCCACGACTCGCTGACAGGCATGCTCAACCGTCGGGCGATTACCGACCACGTAGACGCGGAGTTGGCGCGGGCCAACCGGGGCAGTTACCCGCTGAGCCTGATCCTGCTCGACATTGACCACTTCAAGGCGGTGAATGACCAGCACGGGCATCTGCTGGGCGACCACGCCCTGATCCACATTGCGCAGATCCTGACGCAGACGGTGCGCCCCTTCGACTGGGTGGGTCGCTGGGGGGGCGAGGAGTTCCTGGTGGTACTGTCCAGCACCGGGCTAGACGATGCGTGCATGATTGCCGAGCGGCTGCGTGCGCAGATCGCAGCGAACCCGTTGCGCCGCCCTGACGAGACCGAACTGCACCTCACCGTCAGTATTGGCATCGCCAGCACAGGGTTATCCCTGGAGCGCGAGGGACACCCGGAGCAACTGTTCCGATATGCCGACGATGCGCTGTATACCGCGAAGCGCAATGGTCGCAACCAGATTCGTGTCGCGATGACGAACGCCGATCCGCTGTAGGTGGCCGAGATCGGGGTGATCGCACCGCTCGATGAATAAGGGGAGAGAGGGGAGAGTAGAACGCCCGCGTTCCCAAGCTCAGCCCCCACCTTTGTATGTATTATTTGCAACGGTTTTGTCATTTTGTGATACACTACGCAGTGCGGTGTGTGGCAAGCAAATACTCTATGGAAGAGGAGGCTCGTATGAGCTGGCGTGGATCAGGAAACTTTCGCGGCTCTGGGGGTTCGGATCGTAATGAGGGCGGGTCGTTCTTTAACGGTGGCGGGGCAGGTGGCCCTCCCCTTATCTTGTACATCGCGGCTGCTATCGCGGTCGGCGTCATCGGGCTGATTGTTGTCCTTGCCGTCGGCGCATCGGGCGGGGGACAAGTAGCGACCCCGGCAGCTCCCGTAGCCACGGCGGTATCTGCCGCCGCCGCCCCGGCAGCCACGGTAGATGCGGCCGTCGCCGCGACCGCCGCTGCTGCCGCTGCTGCCCCGGCAACCACCCCCACACCTCTCGCCGGCGTGTCAACCGTGCCAGTCGGCCCGGCCCTTGCCACTGGCACCGGCACCCCTCTGGATCTTGGTTCGGACGGCGACCTACTTGCCTTCAATAAGACCACGCTGGAAGCCACCGCAGGCACAGTTTACACCGTAAACTTCAAGAATAACTCTACCGCTGTGCAGCACAACTGGGTGCTGGTGGCAAACGATGGCGTTGATGCCGCTGTTGCCGCCGCCAGTGCCGCAATGGCAAAAGCACGCAATCCTGCTGGTGCCGTTCCTCCGGGCGACACAAAGGGTCTGCTCGCGGCAATGCCTATCACCAACGCTGGTACGACGGGTACTCTCACCTTCAAGGCTCCGGCTGCCGGTACCTACACCTTCCTCTGCACCTTTCCTGGCCACTATCTGGCAGGCATGGTTGGACAGCTCACGGTGAAGTAAGACCACACGTTTAACACAAAGACCCCCGGCGCACGGTGTGCGCCGGGGGTCTTTGTGTATCAGCGCCTCAGCGCCTCAGTGCCTCAGTGCCTCAGTGATGCGCAGCGGGGTGCGCCGACGGACATAGTTGCGAACCTGGGCGCGCATAATATCCCAGGTCATTTTCATCTGGACGGCCCACGGGGCGGGAACCATCGTCTTGTGCATGTAGCTGTCGAATGTAAGCCGCTGCACATCGGGGTTGCGGCACATCTCAGTAAAAACCTCCATCTGCCGCTCGTTACCGTAGCCCCACCATTGCAGGATGCGTAAGAACTGGTACATGGTGCCGTACTGCTTCCACCACCTGCGCTCGTAGGCGCGCAGGTTCTGCGCCGTTGGAGCGTCGAGGTGCTGTCCAAGTACCTGGGCAGCGATCTCGCCACTCTTCATTGCCCAGTAGATGCCCTCGCCCGAGGTATGGACAACTAAACCGGCGGCATCACCGATGAGCATCACCCGGTCAAAGACCATCTGCTTACGCGGCTCCATCGGCAGAGCGTGGGCCTCGCGCAGAATAACCCGTCCACCATCGAGGGCCGGGCCAAGCCGACGCTTGAGGTTGATCAATAGTTCCTTCGCACGCTGGGTATGTCCAGGGCCTGCGCCGATACCAATAGCGATATGATCCTGCTTTGGGAACGCCCAGGCATAAAGGTCGGGGCTGACCTCCTGGCCGAGATAAATATCCGCCGTATCCTCCCAGCGGGCCATCTGGCGGGCGGGGAGCATAATGCGCTCCTGAATCGCGATTGCACGAGGCAGGGCGGGCAGGCCAAGCAGCTTAGAGGTAGGAGAATACGACCCATCAGCACCAATTACCACGTCGGCATTGATTGTATGTTCGCTGCCATCAGACATCGAGCGGTAGCGGGCGCACACGCCGGAGGCTGACACGTCCAGATTCGTAAGCTGGGCGTGGATCAGATCCGCGCCGCGCTCCTGGGCGCGTTCGCGCAAGTAGCCATCAAAGACCTCGCGGCGCACCATCGCCACATAGTCATCATCGGTAGGGATAGAGCCAGCGACAGGGACGCTCGTCTCCTGTCCAGATGGCGAGATGATCATGCAGTGCTTGACTTTTCGGTCAATGAGGTGAGTTGGGAGATCGAATTCACGGAAGGCAGCCGGAGGTATGGCTCCGCCGCACGGCTTCGCCCTAGTCAACTCCTTCTCGATCATCACCGTCTCGATGCCCAGCCCGCGTAGCGTGATCGCCGCCGTAGCTCCACCAACAGACGCGCCGATAATCAGAACCCGAGGTGCCATACAGTTTCCCCCTGGAAAACCGTAGGGGCGCATCGCGATGCGCCCCTACGGGGTGTCCGAGAACCCGTCCTAGCCTGCCAGCCCAATTGCAGCAGCGAGCATCCCCCACACAAACAGCATAATCGCTGTGGCGTTGAAGAAAACCTCGTTATGCTCCGGGTCGCGGATGAAACGCACATTCGGGATGCTTTGTGCGGCCAAGAGCAGACCAACGACAGAAGCCGCAACCGGATGGCCCCACCAGAAGAGCAGACCGATCACTCCCATTTGTGCAACGCCCATGGTGATCACCACAAGGCGAGCGGCCATCACCTTGCCATACTGCACCGGGATAGAGCGGATGCCCATGCGGGTATCGCCCGCGATGCTCTTGAAATCATTGACGGTCATGATCCCGTGGGCACCAAGCGAATAGAGCATTGCGACGGCGAGACTTTGGCCGGTGATCTGGTCAAAGGCCGCGTGGCCTGCAAGCCAGGCCAACCCCTCATACGAGATCGCCACCAGGGTATTGCCCACCCAGCCATTACGCTTGCCGCGCAGCGGCTTCAAGCTATAGGAGAGGGCACAGATCAGGCCGATGCCCACATAGAGGGCCACCTCACGACCAAGAAAAATAGCGAGGCTACAGCCGATCCACGTGAGTACAATTGTGAGAATATAGACGTGGCGCAGGCTAATTCTGCCCGAGGGAATGAGTCGCTGCGGCTCATTAATCGCATCTACCTCGCGGTCGCAGTAATCATTGACCACCTGCGAAAGCCCGGTAAGGATCGGCCCGGCCATCAGAATGCCGAGCAACAGACGACCAATCACATCAAAAGAGAGGCCAAGCTGCCCACTTGCCACCGCGCCGCAGAGAAAGGCCCATGCGGGCGCGAACCACGTCACCGGCTTCATCAGCGTGATCGAATGACTCAGAACACCACGAACCCCACTGTTCGTTCTCGCAACTGGCGTAACGACAGGCGGTGGAGGGGTGATCCCGGAGCTATCGCGGAGATCGCGCATGGGGGTCTCGTTTCATTCGATCTGGGGGGTAAAAAGTATGGCGGGACGCCCCAGGCGTCCCGCCATCATTCCCAAGAGGATTATTTTACGCCGCGCAGTGCCTGCGGGAAGATAATCTGGCCAGCGTCGCCCAGGTTCGTAAAGGACGCCTGGTTCATCGCCGCCCTCGGCACGCTGATACCATCAATGTTGTTGTAGCCCTGATGGCAGGTAAAGCAGCCGGGCACATTGTAGTACTGCCCGTTGATCTTCTGGTAGGAGAAACTGCTCGCGCCGCCCTCCAGTGCCGTTGGGATCGTCGGCTTCGCAATCGCGCCATAGGTCGTCCAGTTCGCCTGGATCCACGAGGTCATCAGCAACATCTGCTGCGCCTTACGCTTATTGAAGGCGTAGATTGGGTTTGTCACGTTGCTGACCGGGTTCGTCTCATAGGCTTTGAAGTTGCGTGAGTTATGGCAGTAGTTACAGCCAATCCCCAGGCTCCAGCCCATGTAGTTCATCACGTTCTGGTTGTTCGTCACCTGATCCTGGGTACGCCCGCCCTTATACTCCAGCGCCAGCGAGCCACGACCACTATCCTCGACAGCCGGATCGTAGGGCTTCCAGACCTGATAGTTATAGATGTAGTAGAGGATCGCCTCTTGCAGCTTGACCTTGCTCTGGATAGCAACCGGCTTCTTGGTCGGGTCGGTGATCGGCTTTCCTGCTGCGTCGAGGGGGTCAACCGTCACCTTGATTGGCGGAACGCTATTGACGAACTGTGTACCGAATGCCTCAAGGCCCATCGGGCGGCTGTTATGGCAGGTGGCACACTGGACGTAGTTACCGCGCCAGTTCGGCAGCTTGAGGATGAAGTTCGTATTCAGATCACTCGCCAGGTACATCATGTTCCGGGCAGTGACCTTCTGGGGGAAGGTGTCGAGAGAGAAATTGTTGATGTCGTGGCAATACTGACAGCTCACACCAAGACCACCAGCAACATACTGCTGCATGTACGTCCAGATCTGAGCTGAACTCATACCGATGAGTACCTGAACATTAACCGGATTCGGGTTATTGGTGACCCAGGTTTGCCCCGCCTGAACGCCCGTAACCCAGGCATTCGTACCAAGCCAGGGCAAACGTCCATCGGTGGGGGTATTGGGCAGCGCTCCGGTAATTACCTTCGCGCCGTCACTAGGACTCCAGACCGCTTTTGCGACAATGGTGGCAGCGGCACGCTCTTTGCCGAGGGCTAGGTCGTAGACCCAGTAGAAGGTCGCGGTGGTGACCACGGCCACAAAGATGCCCACGGCCACCGAGACAAAAATCGCCGTCTGTCGATCGTTTGGCCGAGTCGACGATTGCATGGGAGTCTCCTCAACTCCAGGTCAGCAGCCCGGTGATGCCGCGCACTGCGGAGCCGGCTCCGACATACATCCGCAGGTGGTACGGTGAGTCGCCTGCCCTCCGTCGTAAAGCGGGTGGAGCAACATGCTGGCGTGGAGCGCCATGAAGGCAGGGCGGTACCGCCCAAGTATACACGAGATGCTCTACAAGGTCAAATTTTGTTCTATGTGCAAAATTGACCGCGTACAGTTACCCTGATAGGCAACAACCGCCAGCAGATGGCCTGCCGGCGGTTGTTGTTCTGTCTACTTAATCTGTCGGCGACAGCGCCGGCACGTGGCTGTCCGCGCCTTTAGAGACCAAGGATCAACTGAAGGTAGTTGACCATCAAAGCGGCGCCGGGCAGACCCTGAGGCGTCAGGCTGTCAAACCAGTTGTAGCGCACCGAGCTGAGGACGACGAAATGAATCAGCAGGGCGACTACAAAGCCGAGGATCGTAAAGATGACGATGTTTGTGCGAACCGGACTGCGAGGGGGCATAGCAAACCCTCCTAGACATTTCTATCGAGGACATGCCGACAGAGCAGAGCGTGGGCTGCTCATACCGCACATGCCACCCACGACTTAGATACCGGCGTTTAGCCAGGGACGCCAGAGCCATACGGCAAGGTGAGCAACAGCTGCGATTACACCAAAGGCCCAGAACGTCTTGACCATGATGTCGTGCATCAGCCAGTCCTGGTTGTTGAACAGCGAGCGCCAGCGGGTTGGTACCAGATCGTCGTCGTCGCGCATGGGCGAACCTCCACTTGCTACAAGACCTTAGTCCAAGGCGAATACCAGGTACGGCCAGCGCGCCTGGCTGCTATCTGCGTTCCAGGCCGCCTATGTGAGTAGGCGACTATGAACGAACGAAGTATGAGGATCAAACGTCTTATGTTGTTGCAAATTATATAGGAGTCAACAAAATTTGTCAATCGTTTGCTTTTAAACACTTTTTACGACGGACGACAAGCGACGGATGGCACATGCATGGGGGTCTACATTGTATGTCGTCCGCCCACAGACTGACTACAAAGCCGAATACGGGTGCTATACTGCCCGTGCGGATTCGGTGGCCGGGAGCCGGGTTCTGGTTGCCGGAACCCGGCTCCCGAATCCCGAACACGAAGGTTCTCCGTATTAAGGAGCATCAGTCCATGTCCAATCTGCGCCATCTGCTATCCTATGTGGTGCGCTACCGCGTCATGCTCATCGTGGGACTCCTCTGCGCGAGCGTGGGCGCGAGCGTGAGCGCAATTGGCCCGTACCTGCTGCGCCTGGCCATAGATGCGATCAGTACCGGCGGTGTGCAGATGCAGCATCTGCTCGGGTTCGGCGGTCTGATCATTCTAGTCGCGCTGATTGACGGTGCCTTCAAGTTTGTCCAGCGCATGTTGTTTGCTGGTGCGGCGTATAAGGTTGAGTACGACCTGCGCGACGATCTCTTTAAGCGCTACCTGAGCCTTGACCAGGGCTTTTTTGGGCATAACCATACGGGCGATCTGATGGCTCGCGCCACCAATGATCTGAGCGCGGTGCGGCAGTTCCTTGGGGCCGGATTGAACGGCACGGCCACGGCCATTCTCACCTTTGTTGCAGCGGCGGCTCTGATGCTCTCAATCAATGTTCGCCTGGCGCTGGTAGTGCTGTTGCTCATGCCCCTCTCGACCGTCATTTTCGTGGTAGTGGGTGGGCGCATGCGGCGAATCTTCACTAGCGTGCAGGATCAGTTTGGTAACATTTCCACACGCGCCCAGGAGAACTTCAGCGGCATCCGCACGATTAAGGCATACGCCCAGGAGCAGGCCGAGATTGCGGTGTTCGCCGAGGATAATGCGCGCTACCGCCAGTTGAACCTGCGCTACGTGCTGCTGAGCGGGGCGCTCTGGCCCAGTATGTCCCTGGCTCTGGGTGCGGTGGCGGCCCTGGTGCTGCTGGTGGGCGGACGCCTGGTGGCCGCCGGTAACCTGACGATTGGTGAACTGGTGCAGTTTAACGCCTACCTGGGCCTGCTCACCTTCCCGATGATCATGCTCGGCTGGATGGTCAGTCTCTACCAGCAGGCCGCCGCCTCAATGGGACGTCTGATCGAGGTGCTGCGCCGCGACCCCGCGATCACCAGCCGTCCCGCCGCATGCCGTATGCCCCAACCCCGTGGCGATGTTGAGTTTCGCAGGGTGGGGATACGCTATGAGGAGACCACCAACGACCAGAAAGCAGCGGATGATGAGCGACTGCTGGCCCGCCTCATGGGAGTGCCACACCGATCATCCGAGTGGCTGCTGGAGAATATGTCCTTCCACGTGCCCGCCGGAACGTCTCTGGCAATTGTGGGGGCCACCGGGGCAGGCAAGACCACGCTGGTACACCTGCTGGGACGGGTGCGTGACACCGACGCGGGCGAGGTGCTGTTTGATGGGATTGATGTGCGCGACCTGGATCTGGCTGACCTACGTCGAGCCATCGCCTATGTGCCCCAGGAAACCTTCCTCTTCAGCGTGTCGCTGCGCGAAAATGTGGCCTTTGGCGCGGGCGACACCGCAGGTTCCAAGGATGATCAACAGCTCGATCACGCTGTGGCGATCTCGCGGCTGAGCAACGACCTGGTGCAGTTTCCCGACGGATTGGACACCATGGTGGGCGAGCGCGGAGTGACGCTCTCGGGCGGGCAGAAGCAGCGGGTGGCGATTGCCCGTGCGGTGATGCGCAACCCGGCGGTACTCATCCTGGATGATGCGATGAGCAGTGTGGATACGCACACAGCGGCGCAGATCCTGGCGGGCCTGCGCGAGGTGATGCGCGGGCGCACCAGCATCATTATTGCCCAGCGCATTGCCACCGTGAAGGATGCCAACCAGATTATCCTGCTGGAGGGCGGGCAGATCGTTGAGCGCGGCAACCACCAGGAGTTGCTACGGCTCGGCGGGCGCTACGCCGCAATGTACCGGCGTGAACTGCTGGTGTCGGAGCTTTCTGCCTGAGACAAGGGGGCAGG
>Ga0208376_1000480_pt1 | contig 12306 bp, 7 predicted proteins | sample CryBogmetaGMA25M_FD_184548 | JGI IMG/M metagenome (GOLD analysis project Ga0208376, IMG submission 184548) | Freshwater microbial communities from Crystal Bog, Wisconsin, USA - MA2.5M (SPAdes) | ecosystem: Environmental > Aquatic > Freshwater > Lake | place: Crystal Bog, Wisconsin, USA...
CCTCATAGCAGAGGAAACCACCCCCAATAGCCCCTCTCACACGGAAGACAGTAGCGCGGATGCTCCTGAAAACACCTCCCCACAGGAGTTTGCCCCGAATGTCCACACCACACCGAAGGACACCACTGCCGCTGTACACACTACAATCAAAACAGCGAAACTGAGCATTAGGACGGCTCAAACCGATGTTTGGGCAGTAAATTTCGCTATAAGGAAGAGGGGAGAACACAGTGTGTGTGTGCGGGGGTGTCGTGACGCCAGCGGCGCGACCGCCGCCCCGCACACCCCCTGTGCGGCAGCGGGTTCGCTATCGGGGGACGTTTCCCCGGTAGCCTCTGCCGTGGTGCGCAATCTGGTGAGAGATGCGATTGATGCCTACGGGACACGGGGCGGGAAAGCCGCCTTTTGTCGGGTAGTCACGCATCTGAAAACCGTGGGGGGGTGTGAGGTGAGTGAGGAGGTGATTGAGCGTGTCTACCGGGCCGAGTTGGAGCAGCGGCGGCGGGTGCGAGCGGACGCGGCGCTGCGGGTGCGGGTGGAGGCGATGAGCATGGGGCAGTGTGGGGCGCTGTTGCGCAGCTTGGCGAACCGTATGGCGTCGGATCGGGAGCTGGCGTCATCGTTGGAGAGGCAGCCTTTTATGCGCGACCCCCTCACGGGAGAGGACACGGTGGTGCGGCGCAGCAGGATGACGCCAGCGGCTCTCCGGGCGCGAGCAGGCATCTGGTTACGGCAGTATGACATCGTTGCAGAAATTCACGACGTGCGTCTCGCACAGTGCGCCAAAGAGTGGGAGGCGGCACGAGCCGCAGCCACCGTAGGTAGGCAATGTCGCTTTGATGACATGCTGCATTCTGATGAGGACGTACCTGCCCCTCCTCCACCTGCTCCCCTCGCGACACCTGATGCGATAGCGGCCATGCGGTTGGCACTGCCCGATGCGTGGGAGGATGTCCAGGCGCTTATCCTCGCAGCGGGCATCAGTCGGCGCTCGATGGTCACGTCCGTATGGAACGGCACGGCAGCGGAGGCTCGCTTGCTGGTGGCACGGCGATTAGTCGAAGCACAGCAGTATGCAGAAGATTGAGGCAGTACGATCATGCTGCAGAAATACACGACGAGCGTCTTGCACCGTGCGCTTAGGAGTGGGAGACGGCTCAGGCCGCCGCCACCGCCGCCACCGTACAACGCTGTCCATCGGGCCAGCAGGAGGCTACGCTGCTCCCTGGTGCCTTCCAGCGAGGCGATGGGAATGGGTGGAGAATGCGCTATGCGAAGTGTCACCATGGTGGTCGTAGTATGCTCTTGCCGCAGAAATACAGGATGCACGTCTCGCACCGTGCAGCGATTGGGGCGAATTTGCACCTTGAGCAGAACGTATACTGTAGTGTATTCAGATCAGGTGTCCATGTTGGACACCTGATCGAGAAGTGAATGCAAGAAACAGTACGCTCGTGCCGCAAATTGCACATCAGGCACTTTGACAACAGCGGCCATGCTGTCGGCACCGCCCAATGTGTGGGAGATGTTCAATTGCTATCCTGGCAGCAGGCATTAGTCGGCGCTCGCTGGTAACGCCCTATGGAAATGGCAGGCAGTGGCGGCTCGCCTGATGGTGGCACGGCGATTAGTCGAAAGACAGCCAGCAGAGCACTGGTAGAATAGTGTCCATGGCGTATGTGGGTTCTTCCGTTGCGTGCTTTTGAACACCCAACGGTACCACAGAAGCTATGTTTGTTCACGGTCAGTTTTGGCGAAGGTATTGTAATTGGCGAAGGTATTGAGACAGCTTCTTATAGTTTTCGTTCCATTGTTCCTCAGACCCGTCATGCAGAACGTACGATCATGGTCTATACTGCACTTGTCTGGTATTAAATTCCTTAGGATCTCGTCATGAAGCCGACACATCTCGAACTCAACCCTCAGTTTCCCGACCTTGTTGCGCGATCCGGGATCTCGCTGCGTTCCTTCGCGCGTCGTGCGGGGCTGGGCTTCTCGACGATTATGGGTCTTATGCATCCCGAACTCCACCCGGGGAGACGCGGGGGGATGCAACGTCGCACCGCATGGCTGCTTGCCAATGCCTACAGCGAGCTTGCCCGCATCGATCCCGATGCGGCCTTTCACCTGCTCATTATCGATCGCCGTGCTGAGGTCTCATCCGAATCACCATCATCGTAGTCCGTGCTGATCTGCCATACGGCGTATCGGCGCATGGAAAGCGTGCGCAATGGCAAGCATGCCCCCCGAACAAGGTCAGATCGTTGAGGTGCGCAATCGACGCTATGCCGTGACGGACGTATCCCGGAGTACTCGCCCGCATAGCACCCTTGACCCGGAGCTGTTCACGACTCACCACCTTGTCTCCCTCACTTCGGTTGAGGATGACGCGCTTGGCGATGAACTTCAGGTCATCTGGGAGCGGGAGACGGGTGCGCGGGTCTACGACCAACGTACTCTGCCCACGCCCACCGGTTTTGATACGCCCCAACGCCTTGATGCCTTCCTGAACGCGGTGCGCTGGGGCGCGGCCTCCGCCGCTGATGTGCGTGTCCTCCAGGCTCCCTTTCGCAGCGGCATTTCTATTGAGGATTATCAGCTCGACCCGGTGGTACGTGCCCTCTCGATGCCTCGCGTCAACCTGCTCATCGCCGATGATGTCGGCCTGGGCAAGACGATTGAGGCCGGTTTGGTCATCCAAGAGCTGATCATCCGCCACCGCGCCCGCAAGATCCTGATCGTCTGTCCCTCTGCGCTCCAGATCCAGTGGCGCGATCAGATGCGTGAGAAGTTCGGTTTGGAGTTTCGTATCATTGATGCCGACATGATGCGGACGCTGCGCCGCGCTCGTGGTATCCACGTTAATCCCTGGGGCCACTTCCCGCGATTGATTACCTCGGTTGACTATCTCAAGCGCGACCAGCCGATGCGCCTGTTTCGCGAGACCCTGCCGTCCTCTGGGCAGATGACGTATCCCCGCATCTATGACATGCTGGTTGTTGATGAGGCCCATAATGTCGCACCCTCGGGTGTCGGAGCCTACGCCATTGACTCGCTGCGTACGGCGGCGATCCGTACTCTCGCCCCGCATTTCGAGCATAAACTCTTCTTGACCGCAACGCCGCACAATGGCTACGCGGAGAGTTTCTCGGCCCTGCTAGAGTTACTCGACACCCAGCGCTTCGCGCGTGGCGTTCCTCCCGACCGCGCTGTCCTTCAGCACGTGATGGTGCGTCGGCTCAAATCGGAACTGAAGGACGCGTGGACGAATCGTCCGCGTTTCCCGACCCGCGAGCTGCGCGCCCTGGAGGTAGACCACAGTAATGCGGAACGTCAGGCCCACCGCGATCTGTATGCCTACACCGGCCTGCGCCGTGCGGGCGTGGGGGATACTATAGAGCGCACGGCCACGGAGTTTGTTCTCAAACTGCTCAAGAAGCGCCTGCTCTCCTCCCCTGCCGCCTTCTTCACCACCCTCCAGAAACATCGCGCCTCGCTCGACGCGGCCACGCGATCCATCGGCTCATCGCCACGTCGTCCTAAAGGCGGGATCCTCAAAGCCATGCTCGCGGACTTGGACGATGTGTACGCCGATGACGATGCCTACGAGGCGGCAACCAGCGAGGCGGTGGCGACGACTTCGGCGCTGTTCCGCACACCGACGCCCGAGGAGTGCGTGTTGCTCGACCGCATGCAGGCGTGGGCAACCGATGCCCGTCTGCGCCCCGACCGTAAGGCGCGCACGTTGCTTGATTGGATGACACAGGTTGTTCGACCGAACGGTGTGTGGTCGGGTGAGCGGGTGATCATTTTTAGCGAGTACCGCGACACCCAGACGTGGCTCCAGGGTCTGCTGGCAGCGGAGAAACTCACCGAGGGCGGGCGACTGATGCTCCTCTTTGGCGGGATGAATGACGATGATCGTGAGCGGGTTAAGGCGGCGTTTCAGGCGAGTCCCCACGCGAGTACTGTCCGCATTCTTCTCGCAACCGACGCGGCCTCCGAGGGCATTGACCTCCAACGTCATTGTCATCGGCTTGTCCACTACGAGATCCCCTGGAATCCCAACCGCATGGAGCAGCGCAATGGCCGGATTGATCGCCACGGCCAGCGTGAGAACCCGCAGATCTTCCACTTCGCCCCCGCTGGCTTCAGCCATGCGGCCATCGACCGGGATGCGCCTGTGGGCGAGTTGGAGGGCGACCTGGAGTTTCTGATGCGGGCGGTGCAGAAGGTCGAGCAGATCCGTGAAGATCTCGGCAAGGTTGGCCCGGTGATCGCCGATCAGGTAACCGAGGCGATGCTTGGGACACGCCGCCGTCTCGACACAGCGGGGGCAGAGCGTGCCTCCGCGCCGAGCAAGCGCATGCTCTCCTTTGACCGCAACTTGGGGCAGCAGATCAAGGATTTGGCTGACCAGATCCAGGAGAGCCGCGCCCGCCTCCACCTCTCGCCGGAGAATGTGCAGTCGGTGGTGACCATCGCGCTCCAACTCGCCGGACAGCCCCCGCTGATTGAAGCCACGGCACCCGGCATCTGGCCCGACCCTAGTGGGGAGCGGCGGCACTGTCCGGTCTTCGCCCTCCCTGCCCTGACGGGGAGCTGGTCTCCTTGTGCGGAGGGTCTGGAACACCCGCACACGCGCACCGTGCGCCCCATCGTCTTCGACCACGATCTGGCCAAGGGGCGGGATGATCTCGTGCTTGCGCACCTCAACCACCGCCTGGTACAGATGGCCCTCCGTCTGCTACGTGCTGAGGTGTGGAGCGCCGAGGGTCTTCGTAAGCTCCATCGGGTGACGGCGCGAGTGGTACCGAATGTCCTCACGGTCGGGGCGGAGCGCTGGGTACTCCACGCCCCGCTGGCCGTCGCCTACGGGCGACTGGTGGTCGTCGGTGGCGACGGCCACCGACTCCATGAGGAGCTGATCGCCACTGGGGTCGATCTGGCTGATGACCGGGCGCGCCGACTGACCATCGGTCAGGTGCAGGCCGCGCTCAATGCCGCTACGACCCGCGAGCCATCAGCGGCGCTGAAGGAGACCCTGGCTGCGCGTTGGGCGCAGGCATCCGGCCCGACCCTGAGCGCCCTGGAGTCCCGTGCCAAGGATCGCGCTGCCAGTCTCAGCCGACTTCTGGAAGAGCGCCGCGTACAGGAATCCAACGACATCGCCCGCATTCTCGATGAGCTGACCACGGCGATCCGCGCCGAGTTGATTGTCGCCGAGAAGCCGGAGCAGATGAACCTCGATTTGTTTAACGAGGCGGAGCGTGACCAGTACCGCCGCGATGTGGATTCGCTGCGTCTGCGTCTGCGTCAGATTCCCGCCGAGTTAGGTCAAGAGCAGGCGGGCATCCTGCGGCGCTATGCCGATCCCCAGCCGCGCCTGTTTCCTGTCGCGGTGACGTTTCTGGTGCCGGAGCGGATGGCCGGATAAAGGCCGGACAGGCTCACGCAAAGCCGCAAAGCCGCTAAGGCCGGATAGGCTCACGCAAAGCCGCAAAGCCGCTAAGGCCGGATAGGCTTACGCAAAGCCGCAAAGCCGCTAAGGCCGGACAGAGGCTTACGCAAAGATGTAGGAGGATGTGTTGCTGTGACTGAGAACGAGATTGCAAAGCAAATCGTTGATTCGGCCTACCATATCCACTCACGGTTTGGGCCTGGTCTGTTGGAGTCAGCGTATCAGGCGATGCTGGCGCATGAACTGAGAAAACGTGGCCTGCGTGTAGAGTGCGAGAAGCCCATTCCGCTGGTTTATGATGAGGTCGTGCTAGAGCTTGGATACAGAGCTGACATGCTTGTTGAAGATCTCGTTCTGGTCGAACTCAAGGCGGTTGAGCAAACAGCTCCAGTCCACAAACGCCAACTACTGACCTATCTGAAGCTGGCGGATAAGCGCCTTGGGTTGCTGATCAACTTCGGTACGGCGCTGATTAAAGATGGCATCCATCGTGTGGCAAATGGTTTGTAGTTAGCCAGCCCTTTGCGGCTTTGCGGCTTTGCGTGAGCCGTTCGGCGAAGAATCGCGGCTTTGTGTGAGGTCTCGTATATGTCTATCGCCCGTCATCACGCCGAATGGCTCGCTCTCCTCGATATTTCGGGGCCGTTCCTCTCGCTGAAGACGCTCGTTGGCGCCTTTCCCCAGGGCCTCGATGCGCCCGATGCGGAGGTCGCCCATGAACTGCGCATGACCTATGAGGAGTGGCGCGATAGTGCCTTCGGTACCCGGCCCGACCCCGCGATGCATCGGGCCTGGGTCGAATGGGTGATTCGGCGTGTGTTGGGAATGCCCGATGCGGTGATGATCGCGCAGCATCTGACGGTCGTGGTACCTGAGCATGGCGAGACTCTGCGCCCCGACCTAGTGATCGGCGAGCCATCGGCGGCGGCAGACCCGGAACCCGGAACCCGGAACCCGCGAATTCTTGTCCAGATCGTCCCACCCGGCCAGGATCTGGAGAAGGCACCCGCTAAGGCTCGCTGGCAGGCGTCACCCGCTACCCGTATGATGACTCTGCTGCGCGGTACGGGTGTGCGTCTGGGCCTGCTCACCAACGGCGAGCAGTGGATGCTTGTGGATCGCCCCGCCGATGAGAATTTCACCACCGGATTTGCCTCGTGGTATGCCCGCCTCTGGCTCGATGAACCCCTCACCCTACGGGCTTTCCGCTCGCTTCTCGGGGCGCACCGTATCTTTGGCGTGTCCGATGCGAGTACCCTGGAAGCTATGCTCACCGCCAGCGCCGACGACCGTCAGGAGGTCACGGATCAGCTTGGATATCAGGTGCGCCACGCCGTCGAACTGCTGGTGCAGGCGATTGATCTGGCCGACCAGAACGCCGGACGGGCTATTCTCACGGAGGTGCGCGAGGAACGGATCTATGAAGCGGCCCTGGCGGTGATGATGCGCCTGGTCTTCCTGCTCTTCGCCGAGGAGCAGGGTTTGCTGCTGCTCGGTGACGACATCTATGACCACAACTATGCTGTCTCGACGCTACGGGAGACGTTGCGCGAGGACGCCGACCACAGCGGTGAGGAGGTGCTGGAGCGCCGCCACGATGCCTGGGGTCGTCTGCTGGCGATCTTCCGCGCCGTCTACGATGGCTTCGACCACGATAAGCTTGATATGCCGGCCTACGGCGGCAGTCTCTTCGACCCCGACCGCTATCCGTTCCTGGAGGGCCGTGCGGACAGTACGCCGGAGCCGGATGGCTCACGCAAAGACGCAAAGGCGCAAAGTGGGAACGACATTGACAACGTGGCAGCGCGAGAAGCGCCATCCGGCTTGCCCGGCCTTAGCGGCTTTGCGGCTTTGCGTGAGATTCCAGCGCCTCAACCGTTGCTGATCTCCAACCGTGTCGTGCTGCACTTGTTGGATGCGCTCCAGGTATTGCGGGTGAAGCTGCGCGACGGTAGCCCCGCCGAGGCTCGCCGGGTCTCGTTCCGTTCTCTCGATATTGAACAAATCGGCCACGTCTACGAGGGTTTGCTTGACCATACCGCCCTGCGGGCAACAGAGCCGGTGTTGGGCATCGCGGGTACCCGCGACCAGGAGCCGGAGATTCCTCTGCGCATCCTGGAAGAGATTGTGCGCAAGGTGATAAAGCCGGAGCCGGATGGCTTACGCAAGGTGATAAAGCCGGAGCCGGATGGCTTACGCAAGGCGATAAAGCCGGAGCCGGATGGCTCACGCAAAGACGCAAAGGCGCAAAGTGAGAACGGCAATGACAACGTGGCAGCGCGAGAAGTACCATCCGGCTTGCCCGGCCTTGGCGGCTTTGCGGCTTTGCGTGAGTCTCCAGCGGCTTTGCGTGATGCTCACGATCTGATCATCTTCCTGCGTGAGCAGACTGGCCGTAGCGAGAACGCGCTCAAGAAGGCGCTCGACGCGCCGCTTGACCCCTGGCGAGCCTCGCAGTTCCGCAGCGCCTGTGGCAATGATGAGTCGCTCTACGCCCGCGTGCTGCCCTTTGCGGGGCTGGTGCGCGACGATGATTATGATCGCCCGATGGTCATTCCCGCTGGGAGTGTCTACGTTACCGCTGGCACGGAGCGCCGCGCTACCGGCACCCATTACACGCCGCGCTCACTTACTGAGCCGATTGTCCAGCATACCCTGGAGCCGCTGGTCTACATTGGCCCCGCCGAGGGTCTGCCCAAGGAGCAGTGGCGGCTACGCCCCGCCGCCGAGTTGCTCCAGCTTACCGTTTGCGATATGGCGATGGGCAGCGGTGCGTTTCTCGTCCAGGCGTGCCGGTACCTGAGCGAGCGGCTGCTGGAGGCGGTTGATGCCGAAGAAATCTCACGCAAAGCCGCAAAGCCGCAAAGCGAGACCGAGCCGGATGGCTCACGCAAAGCCGCAAAGCCGCAAAGCGAGACCGAGCCGGATGGCTCACGCAAAGCCGCAAAGCCGCAAAGCCGCGATTCACATGAGACCGACCTTGGCAACTTAGCGCCTTTGCGTGAGCCTGTCCGGCTGTCCGACCTTGGCACCTTAGCGCCTTTGCGTGAGATAACCGACCCCGCCGAGCGCCTGATCTATGCCCGCCGCATGATCGCCGACCGCTGCCTCTATGGGGTGGACAAGAACCCGCTGGCCGTGGAGATGGCCAAGCTTTCGCTTTGGCTGATCACGATGTCCAAGGGTCAGCCTTTCTCGTTCCTCGACCACGCTCTGCGTGCTGGTGACTCGCTGCTCGGTATTGGCGATGTGGAGCAGTTGCTGAACTGGACGCCAAAGATCTCACGCAAAGCCGCAAAGCCGCTAAGAGGAACCGACCTTGGCGACTTAGCGCCTTTGCGCGAGACATCAGTGCAGTACAACTTGATCCGCCCGCAGGTTGAGCAAGCCCTGGCCGTTGCTCTGCGCGAACGCCACAAAATCTCCGCCACCCCGGTGCGCGAGGCCCGCGACGCGGCGCTCAAGGCGGGCTGGCTGAGTACCGCTGATGCGGCTCTGGCTCTGGTACGCCTGGGTGCCGACCTGCTGATTGCCGCCGAGTTGCATCCCGACAAGGGCGTGCGTGAGTCGCTGCGCCGCGATTGGTTGGCCCGCTATTCGTTGTTACTCTCCGCTGCTGAGGATACCCGCACCGACACGTTTACAGCGGGCGGGCAGACTGATGCCGCGAACCGGGACGCCTTCGCCGAGCTACGTGCGGAGGCCGACTGCTATCTGGATGGGCGCAGGCCCTTCCACTGGCCTTTAGAATTTCCAGAAGTGTTTCTGGAGGAAGTGCAGCCGGTTGATGTGGGCGGACAGCAGCCAATGGCGGGATTTGGCGAGGTGCTGGGGCCGCTGTTTGGGGCGCTGGAGGTGCAGTCGCTCGATCAGGGCGGGATGGGGTTCAGTGCAATTGTGGGCAACCCGCCATTTCAGGGTGGCCAGCGTATCACCGGGGCGCTCGGTACGGCCTACCGCGATTATCTGGTGGAAACCCTAGCTGACGGCAGGCGCGGTTCGGCTGACCTGTGCGCCTATTTCTTTCTGCGTATCGGTGCATCGCTGCAACCGAGCGGCATGGCGGGCCTGTTGGCGACGAATACGATTGCCCAGGGTGATACCCGTGAGGTGGGGCTGGATCATCTGGCGCACCAGGGTTTTACGATCCCGCGTGCCGTGCCAAGTCGCCCATGGCCGGGAACTGCTGGTGTTGAGGTGGCTCACATTTGGCTGCGCTATGGCCGTTGGCAGGGCGAGTATACGCTCAATGAGCAGCCCGCCGCCGGGATTACGCCATACCTCACGGCCCCTGGTGCAGCAAGTGGCAACCCGCAGCGGCTGAGAGCCAACGAAGGCAAAAGTTTTCAGGGTTCGATTGTGCTTGGTATGGGCTTTGTGCTGGAACCGGATGAGGCTCAAGCGCTGATCGCCAAAGATCCGCGCAACCGTGAGGCGCTGTTCCATTATCTCAACGGCGAAGATCTGAACAGTCGCCCCGACCAGTCACCGAGCCGCTGGGTGATTAACTTCCACGATTGGCCGTTGGAAAAGGCCGAGAGTTTCCCTGACCTGATGCAGATCATCAGGGAGAAGGTCAAGCCAGAGCGGGATAAGAATAATCGCGCCCAGCGCCGTGAAAGATGGTGGCAATACGCAGAACGCGCCCCTGCACTCTACGCGACAATTACAGGGATGGGGCGGGTATTAGTGACAGCCTTGGTATCGAAATACGTAAACATCGTTTTCCAACCAGCAAATATTGTTTTTATGCATAAGTTGGCGATATTTCCTTTCAATAGCAGCAGTGCCTTGTCAGTTATTCAATCGACACTTCATATGGAATGGGCTTGGTATCGTAGCTCGACGCTCGGAGGTTCAACAATTAATTATTCCCCCTCCGACTGCTTCGAGACCTTCCCCTTCCCCGCGTGCCTGCAAGAAGGCTCACGCAAAGCCGCAAAGGCGCAAAGCGCGCCCGGCCTTAGCGGCTTTGCGGCTTTGCGTGAGCCGTCCGGATCGGAAGTACGCGAGCTATTAGAATCCATCGGTGAGCAGTACCACACCCACCGTCAGGAAATCATGCTGCGAAGACAAGAAGGTCTAACGAAGACCTACAACCGCTTCCACACCCCCACCGAAACCGCCGACGACATCGCCGAGCTACGGCGGCTACACGTGGCGATGGACAACGCGGTGGCGGCGGCGTATGGCTGGGACGATCTCGACCTAGGCCACGGATTCCACCAAACGAAGCAGGGGCTACGCTACACCATCAGCGAGGCCGCCCGGCGCACGGTGCTGGATCGGTTGCTGGCGCTGAACCATGCGCGATATGCGGAGGAGGTGGCGGAGGGGTTGCATGATAAGGGTGGATCGCGCAAAGGCGCGAAGGCGCAAAGGGGCGGCAAGGGGAAGGTGGAGGGGCAGGGAGAGTTGCTGTGATGTGGCGAGACCCGATACCCGCAGCTATGCCGATGGCGCAAGGCGAGCCAACAATTCAGGCGCGGTGAGGATAGGCACGTCCTGAAACACACTCAACCGGAGCAGATCATCATCGCCAGAGACAATTGCCGCAGCCTGAGCAGCGAGCGCACATGCTAGAACAATATCGTCGTCAGGATCAACTGAGACTGGGGCAGGGAGTGGGTCAGCACGTATGACAATAATCAGCGCCAGATATTCATTGATAAGCCCCGTTGGCTCCTTGCCGATCTGCGCAATCCGTGCGGCAAGCTTTGGACGCCGGAGTACATCTTCCAGCTCTTCTAGCAGCTCAGCACAACTGAAGAGTTCGATCTGCCCGTTCCATGCCGCCTCGAAGACCCGGCGTGGCGCACCGCGCCAGAGCAGACCAGAGATCGTAATGTTGGTATCAAGCACCACCCGCACGACGAGCCTGCCTCTCTGCGCGTGCCGCCGTAATCTCGGCATTCAGTTCTTCGGCACTCAGCGGCGGGAGATCCACGGCAGCCAGATCGTCCATTGTTGTGAACAGCCGGTCAACCGTGCGCCGTCGCTCCACCTCCGCGTCAATCAGTTGCTGCAAGGCCGCAGACGTGAGCAACCCGCGTTCTGCCGCCTCGCGGGCCAGATTATCGGGCAGGGACAGTTTAATTTCAATATCAACCATAGGGGAGCCTCCAGGTGTGGGGAGCGCCGCCAATCACGACGAAGGACAGGGGCGATATGTTCGTCAAGCAAGTAGCGCATCAGTGTAACCTACAACGCCGACTGCTGCGCCGCCTTGATCTGACGCAGTTTGAGGACAACCGGCGGCGGGCTTTGTTCCTGCGCCTCGCGTGCAACGCGGCTTGCCGTGAGCCAGTCGGCGAGATAGGCGTCGAGGCTCTCGCGGTCGCGCAGATACCACAGGATGGTTGCGTAAACCTGATCAAGTCGCAGGGATGCAAAGCGCACCGCAATAGCCTCGGGAGTCTGGCCTCGGTGAACATACTCGTACAAGATGCTCTCAATACCGATGCGCGTCCCTTTCACCCGAATATCGTCAGGGGCAAGCTGGTCGAAGTAGGTTTCAAGATCCATCGGCATACGGGCCTCCTTCAGACACCTCGCGGCGTCCCACATGCTGCGCCCATTGTACCATTGCACGATCATCTAGCAGCGTCCTGAGCTATAAGATAGAGAGTACACGATGATCACCCGAATCGAAATTGATGGCTTCAAGATGTTTCAAGACTTTACCCTTGACCTTGAGCCAGTGGTGTGCGTTGTGGGGGCCAATGCGGTCGGCAAGAGCAACCTCTTTGATGTGTTGCGCCTCCTCTCACGCCTTGCCGATAACGATCTGCGCACCGCATTCCAGAGCCCTGAGACCGAGCGCGAAGAGATGCGTGGTGAGGCGT
>Ga0208376_1000482_pt1 | contig 12288 bp, 12 predicted proteins | sample CryBogmetaGMA25M_FD_184548 | JGI IMG/M metagenome (GOLD analysis project Ga0208376, IMG submission 184548) | Freshwater microbial communities from Crystal Bog, Wisconsin, USA - MA2.5M (SPAdes) | ecosystem: Environmental > Aquatic > Freshwater > Lake | place: Crystal Bog, Wisconsin, USA...
GACCTATACCTTGGCAAGGTATCGCTCTACCAGCTGAGCTATTCCCGCGTAACAGGGCGACAGTTTAACAAACAATCGAAGAGAAAGCATTATTCCCTCAGAAAGCCAAAAAATAGATCTACAGAATATCCCTAGAAAGCCCTTCTAGCTGAGCTTTCATAAACTTAGTCGATTTTGCCAGCCAGTTGTGGCAAAGCTTTTTTCATGTAATAAAACATCGACCAAAGCGTTAAAAAGGAGGCTACCCAGATCAACCATGTGCCAATTCTGGCGCAATCTAACCAACCAAATAAAGTGTCGTTGAGTAATAGAAATGGAATTGCCACCAGTTGAGCGGTCGTTTTTAATTTACCAACCATGTGTACCGCTACACTTTTGCCAGCCCCTAGCAAAGCCATCCACTCCCTTAGAGCAGATATAGTAATTTCTCGACCAATGATGATCAATGCTACCCAAACTTGTACTCGATCCATATTGAGCAATACCAAAAGAGCAGCTGCAACAATTAATTTGTCTGCAACAGGATCTAAAAATTGCCCAAAGGCAGATTCTTGATGCATACGCCTCGCAAGAAATCCATCCAACCAGTCCGTGACTGCTGCAAAAACAAAAATAATGGTCGCTAGGAGATTTTTCTCAAAAGGAGTAAGCCAAGAATTGGGAAGATAAAAAATTGCTACTAGCAGTGGAATTGCTGCAACACGTAACCAAGTAAGCGCGATTGGTAAATTGAATGGCATACGACAAGCATAAACTAAGTACAGCGGGTCTCTAGTGCAACTGGCGATAAATCTGCTCAGCTAGAGTAAGCGAGACCCCCTCTACACTTGCAATCTCCTCAATACTGGCGTTGGCAACCCCTTTTAAGCCACCAAAACGGGCTAATAACTTTTGCCGACGTTTTGCTCCAATACCTTCAATCTCCTCTAAGCGAGAAACCGTTCTTGTCTTGGCTCGCTTGGCACGCATACCAGTAATTGCAAAACGATGTGCCTCATCGCGAATTTGCGCAACCAATAAAAGAGCTGCACTATCAATGCCAAGCTCTAGGGCTAGGCGACCATCAGCAAAGATCAGGGTTTCTAAGCCGACCTTGCGACCCTCACCCTTCGCCACACCCACAATTAAACCCACATCCATACCAAACTCTGAAAGGACTTGCCTGGCCATCTCAACCTGCCCTTTACCACCATCAATCAAAATCACTTGCGGAATTTTATCTACAGGAAGTTCCTGGAAATTGGCATAACGCCTTTGCAATACTTGACGCATCGCGGCGTAATCATCTCCTGGAGTAATGTCATTGATATTAAAACGCCGATATTCACTAGACTGCATCGCATTCTTTGCATAAACCACACAAGATGCTTGCGTTGCTTCACCAGAAGTATGGCTAATATCAAAACACTCGATACGCAATTGCTCAAGACTTTCTAAATCTAGCGCCAGAATATCCGCCAGAGCGCGTGCTCTTGCGAGTTGTCCCCCAGTTTCTACTAGGCGCTTCGTCAAAGCAATCTTGGCATTACCCTCAGCCATTGCAAGCCAATGCCGCCTTTGTCCCTGAGGTTGATGTAAAAAGGTAATTTTTCTGCCAGCCTGAGCATTTAATAACTCATGCAAGCCCTCAGGGGGTGCATCACTGAGCTTAGATACATCATCACTAATAGACTGCAAAGCATGATTCAAAACAAGTACTGGTGGAATTAAATTAGTCGTTACTCCAGTGGTCGCCTCATTAATATTTTCCTCTAAATAATGTTGCGCAATAAAAGCCTCAAGAATTTCTGGGGGTGATGGTAGTTCGCCCGACGTAGACCTCAAGCCCTTTGGAAAATAGGCTCTATCACCTAGGTGGCGGCCACCACGCACCATGGCCAAATTCACACAAACCATGCCTTCCATTTGCGCAACAGCAATCACATCAACATCGCCCTCACCTTCTGCCACCGTATCCATGGATTGTTGTTGCAACACACTGGAAAGATCGGTAATGCGATCCCTGAGCACTGCAGCCATTTCAAACTCCATGGCCTCGCTATGAGCATGCATTTCTTTTTCTAGTTCTGACAGTACACGACTATGATCACCCTCTAAAAAGCGTGTCGCTTGGGCTACATCCTGACCGTACTGCTCTACACTGAGCCTTCCCACACAAGGGGCACTACAACGATGAATTTGATGAAGTAGACAAGGGCGACTACGATTCTTAAATACCGAGTCTTCACAAGTCCTCAGACGAAATACTTTTTGCAGAATCTGCACGCTATTACGTACCGCCCAAGAGTTTGGGAAAGGTCCGAAGTAATGATTGCGCTTATCTATCTTGCCGCGATAAGAAGCCAGTCTAGGAAACTGATGACCCGTCAACATCACATAGGGATAAGATTTATCATCCCTAAACAAAATATTGAATGGCGGAGCTAATTCTTTAATGAGATTATTCTCTAGAATGAGGGCTTCGGTTTCAGTCCGTGTTACCGTTGTTTCATAGCGGGCAATTTTTCCCACCATGAGTGCTATTCGTGGAGAAAGTTGCTTGCCCTGAAAGTAACTAGAAACCCGTTTTTTGAGGTGACGTGCTTTGCCTACATACAGTATCTGCCCCGCATCATCAAAGAAGCGATATACCCCCGGCAATCCGGGTAGCCGTTTAACGTCCTGCTGAAGGGTTTCAAAAGAAGAATTGCTCATGCGTTGGGATATTTTCTGCCAAATCGTAGATAACTATGGTGATGCTGGTATTTGCTGGCGTTTAGCCCGAAGCTTATCAAGTCTTCATGGCCAAGAGGTACGCATTTTCTGCGATGACTTGCCAACCCTTAATTTACTCGCTTCTGGCAGTGATGAAGCTTTAGCTCACAAAATTGATATACAACCATGGGAGGCTAGCTATAGTAATGCCCGCCACCCCGTTCAAACTCCTGATGTGGTGATTGAGGCCTTTGGCTGTGATTTACCAGAGCGCTATCTTGCGGGGCTATTTATTGCCCCCATCAAACCGATCATCATCAATTTGGAGTACCTCAGTGCTGAACCATGGATTGCAGAATTTCATGGAAAAGCATCGCCACAATCACATGGCATTCCAAAGTATTTTTTCTTCCCAGGCTTTCAAGATGATGCTGGCGGCTTATTGCTGGATCCAATTCCTCTAGAGGGCGCCAAGGTAGCGCACCTGATTCCCAAAAGTCTGAAATCGATTTGGCTAAAACTACGCCCCAAGGCAAAGCGTATCAGTATTTTTTGCTACCCAGGTGCGCCTTTACGTAAATGGCTTGAAGATCTCGCTAGCCTTGGAGAAAGTATTGATGTGCTGCTGACCCATGGACATGCTGAGCTATTGAATCTTTATGGCGAAAAAGAAATTGATCTACCAGCGAACATCCAACTCTTACCAATGCCATTCGTCTCGCAAGATGAATACGATTGGGTGTTATCCCAATGCGATTTCAATATTGTTCGGGGTGAAGATTCTTTCATTCGTGCTCAATTAGCTGGAAAACCATTCATTTGGCACATTTACCCACAAGAGGATCGTGCACATGAAGTTAAATTAGCTGCCTTTTTAGATTTATATCTTGAGAACGCTAGCCAAGAACTTAGATTAGCCACGATTGCTGCTATGACCTGGGCAATGCCCAGCGAGTGGATGAAAGACTTAGATGCCTGGAATATTCATTCCAAAGCTTGGCGTGCCAATATTCTCAAAAAGCAGGAGGATGGCGGCTTATCTGCACGCCTATTGCGATTTATAGTCTAAGGTAAGCAACAAAGGCTTGGGGGCGGTTACAATCTTGTTTTTGATAAAAACCGCAGAAATTTAGCTCTGCACCCAGGAATAGCAAGATGAAAACAGCACAAGAACTCCGCGTTGGTAACGTAGTCATGATCGGCACTGATGCCATGGTCGTTTTAAAAGCCGAATATAGTCGCTCAGGCCGCAACTCCTCAGTTGTAAAAATGAAATTTAAGAACTTGTTAACTGGTGCACCTAACGAAGGTGTTTACAAGGCCGATGACAAATTTGATGTTGTGATCCTCGATAAGAAAGATTGCACCTACTCTTATTTTTCCGATCCAATGTATGTCTTTATGGATGGTGACTACAACCAATATGAGGTTGAAGCTGAATTCATGGGTGACGCATTAAATTACCTCGAAGAAAGCATGCCCTGTGAAGTGGTGTTTTATGAAGGTAAGGCACTTTCAGTGGCAATGCCTAATTCGCTTGTTCGTGAAATCATTTACACAGAGCCTGCAGTGAAAGGTGATACCAGCTCAGGTAAGGTATTGAAGAACGCAAAACTAGCTACCGGCTATGAATTGCAAGTTCCCTTGTTCTGCAATACTGGTGACAAGATCGAAATCGATACTCGCACTGGTGAATACCGTAGCCGCGCTAATTAACTAAAACGAAGTAGCAATCGCTCAAACAAAAGCCCGGTTCGCCGGGCTTTTTTAATTCTTCAATCCCAGCCATAATGATTCACTATGCCGAATTCAATTTCTTCAGAAATTACTCTTTTACAAGCGCAAGAGATCCCAAGTCTTATAGAATGCGTGCGGCGCTGTTACGGAGAGAGTTACCCTTTCTCAGGGATCTATGACGTAGATACACTCACCAGTCTATTGGAAGCTAAGTTAATGTATTCGGTCATTGCAAAATTAAGTAATGGTGAAGTGATTGGCCACTGCGCACTCACCTATGATGACTCTAAAAATACTTCACCAGAGCTGGGGAAAATGCTCGTTGATCCAAGTTATAGGGGGCACGGTATAGCTGAAGAGATGACTAAAAGATGTATTGATTTAGCTAAAACTGTGAGAATGCCTGGGATCTGGGCGGAATGCGTTACGAATCATCCTCATAGTCAGCATGAGCTGATTGTGATTGAAGCCAAAGAAACTGGTCTTTTGATTGGCGATATACCACCAACTATTGCCATGCAGGGTCTTCAGAACTTTGTAGATACGCGCATGTCATTACTAACCTACTATCTCCCCCTGATAGATCATCCTCATCATATTTTTTTACCACTGCAACACCAAGCCCATATGAGGGCTCTAACTCAAGAATTAGATCTAAAGCGGATTGTTATGAATTCGGAGGAAAAAGGAACTGGAAAAACTATCCTTGATGTCGTTCTAAATTCTTCAATCCAAACAGCAGACATTACTATTCAAAAGATTGGTAATGATTTCAATACCGCGATTACGACTCAGTTAAATAGCCTGCAATCTTTTAAGATTGCCTCTATATACCTAGACTTACCCATTGAGCAGGAGGCAGCATCAAATGCCTATCTTGAATTGGAAGCACTGGGCTTTTTTTGGGGATCCTGGCTTCCAAGCTACAGTAAAAATAAAGATATTCTACGACTCCAAAAGATCTATCAAGAGGTCAATATAGAAGAAATTATTTGCGCAAGAGAGCAAGGTGAGGTCACGAAGAAGTATGTTATTTCAGAATGGCAAAGAGTCTCTCAAAAACAATAGCGTAGTTTTAAATTAAATCCATCTGCTTGAGCAAGCCTTTTGCGTGTTGATACTCAGCCTCATCCTGCAGTTCATCCCACGATAAAGCAACTGACTGCGGCATCAAGCGATTCAGACGGGTAGCGGACTCATTCTGCTTAGCTTTAGTAACCTTGAGCTTTGCAAGCAATTGATCGGCTAAATCTGGGCGATTGCAAATGAGTACAGCATCGCAACCAGCATCTAAGGCCAGCTCAGCGCCCTTTACGACTGAGCCAGCTACGCTTGCACCTTCCATCGAGAGATCATCACTGAAAATCACGCCTTCAAAGCCTAGCTCTTGACGCAAGATAGAGTGCAACCAGATTTTTGAGAAGCCAGCAGGATTTTTATCTACCTGTGGATAAATAACATGCGCAGGCATCACAGCAGCCAAACTTAGATCCAGCCATTCATAAGGCTTTGCATCATCGTTGAGGATTTCGTTCAAAGAGCGTTCATCCACCGGAATAGCTACATGAGAGTCTGCTTCAGCCCAACCATGCCCTGGAAAATGTTTTCCGCAGTTAGCCATATCAGCCAAGCGTAAACCTTCATTCAGACTCTTGGCTAAAGCAAACACAATTTGTGGATCGCGACTAAATGAACGATCACCAATCACCCCGCTGCGACCAAAGTCGAGATCGAGTACCGGCGTAAAACTAAAGTCAACGCCGCAAGCACGTAACTCAGCTGCCAGTACATAACCGCATGCAGTAGCTGCAGCCATTGCGAGTGCTGCTGACTCAGCAGCATGACTCGACTTGGTCTTTGTACCCCATAGTTCTCCAAGCTTGCGCATTGCTGGAAGATGCGTAAATCCATCAGTCTTAGCGCGTTGCACTCGACCACCCTCATGGTCAATAGAGATCAGCACATCAGGACGTAGCTTCTTGATAGCAGCTGTCAATTTAGTGAGTTGCTGCCGATTAGCAAAGTTTCTGCCAAATAAGATTATTCCACCAGTCAAAGGATCGAGGATACGACGACGATCTTCGGCATTTAAAACCTGACCAACTACATCTAATGTGATGGGGCCTGGGCTCATAGTAGATTTACTCATCTTTTCCTCTGTATATATTTATTGCTTGCATTTACTTTTGCGTCACGATCACATGCGCAATTGCCATATCTTGCTCATCACTCACAGTTACTTGTGCTTCCCAATTCTTATCCTGCATAAATTTGGCAAGCGCACCTAAATATGAAGTAACTGGTTTACCACTGGGCTCATTCAAAGTTTGTAGCGAACGCCAAGTCATCGGCATTCGCATTCCCAAGCCAATTGCCTTGGAAAATGCCTCTTTAGCAGCAAAGCGAGTAGCCAAGAAGGCGATGCCTCTCTTGTGGTTTCTGGCAAGCCGATACTTGAAAACCAACATTTCGTCAGGACCTAGAATTCTTTCTGCTAAACGACCGTTAGTTCGATCGTAAGCCGCTTGCAAGCGCTCAATCTGCAAAATATCTGTGCCGATTCCAATGATCATGTTTAGATTTTTACTTTATGCGTTTTCACGGCCCTGAATCATCAGAGTCTTCATGTCGATAATCGCTTTTTGCCAACCCTTAAACAAGGCCTCAGCCACAATCGCATGACCAATATTCAATTCAGATAACTCTGAGATCGCTGCAACTGGCATCACGTTACCTTCATGAAGACCATGACCAGCATTGACTCTAAGCCCAATACTCTTCCCAAATTGAGCGGCCTTCCGAATGCGCTCTAATTCAGTTACTTGAGCTGCTCCAGATAGGTCGGCATAACGTCCTGTATGTAACTCTACTACGGTTGCGCCAACATCTTTTGCTGCCTGGATTTGCTTTTCTTCTGGATCAATAAATAGTGATACCCGAATACCTGCGTCTTGCAATTGTTTGGTTGCAGCTCTTACTCCCTCAAAGTGACCGATAACATCAAGACCACCTTCGGTAGTCACTTCCGCTCGCTTCTCTGGCACTAAACACACATCATGTGGCTTAACCCTGCAAGCAATATCAATCATTTCGGGCGTCACTGCACACTCGAGATTCATACGAGTCTTAATTAGTGGGCGCAATGTTAATAAGTCAACATCTTTAATATGACGGCGATCTTCGCGCAAATGCAGGGTAATTAAATCAGCGCCAGCCTCTTCGGCCAATCGTGCCGCCTTAATGGGATCCGGATAGATCGTCCCGCGAGCATTACGTAGCGTGGCCACGTGATCGATGTTGATACCCAGTTCTAGGGCTGTGGGGGCTGTCATAACTGTAGATTACTAGATTTTTTTGAGATCAATCAAAATCTGTCTGGTGGTCAAGACTTGATCTTGCAGGTGCAATCCCAAAAGGAAACGCATGAGCTGCTTGCTCTCAGATAAGGTTTCTGGATCAGAAAAATCCCCTACCGCAATCGCAAGCAGTGATTTGCCAGTCAATACTGGCCAATGTCCAGGGTCATCACCTTGCACAGGACGAACACCGCGCTCAGGTTGATACACGTATTGAGTCTGCGCATCTGGTAACTCATTGGTTTCGACACAGCGATCTAAAGCTGCTGCATAACCCGTTTCCTGTAAAAGTGATAACTCAAAGGGGCGTAAGATTTCTTCTAGGCCCTTCGATTCAAATTCAAGATTAGATAAGGCATTAATAGTTTCTGTGTAGCGATCATAAAGTTTTTCATAATCGTCTTCACGCGCCAAGAACTTCACCAGCAATTCATTAAGATAGAAACCGCAAAGTAGCGCATCACCGACCAAAGAGGGCATACCACCAACCCATTCAGATTTTGTAAGGGTGCGTAACTCTGATTTACCACTCCAGGAAACTAAGAGCGGTTGAAAGCGCTGCAATACCGGGCGTAATGTAGAGTGTGGACGCTTTGCGCCTTTAGCAATCAGAGCCATACGACCATACTGCCGAGTAAAGACGTCCAGTATTAAGCTGGTCTCTTTATAGGGAATGCTGTGCAATACAAAAGCAGGCTCGTCAGCAACACGAATCGAGGCCATGTCAATTTATTCCAGACCCTGCGCCCGTAATTCAGCGCGATCATCGGCCCAACCACGTTTCACTTTCACCCAAGTCTCCAAAAAGACTTTGCCGTCAAAGAGTTTTTCCATATCAATGCGTGCATCAGTGGAGATCTTTTTAAGACGCTCACCTTTTGCCCCAATGATCATGGCTTTATGGCTGTCACGATCAACCAGAATAGTTGCAGCGATGCGGCGCATCTTACCATCCATTTTGAACTGATCGATCACTACGGTGCTGGTGTACGGAAGCTCTTCACCAGTGAAACGGAAAACTTTCTCACGCAGGATTTCAGCAGCGAGGAAACGTTCGCTACGATCAGTAATGGTATCACCATCGTAAACAGCCTCCGCTTCAGGCAGATATCCCTCTAATACATCTAGGAGTCTTTCAATATCGCCAGGGCTTTTAGCGCTCATCGGTACGATTTCTGCAAACTCACACTTCTGATCTTCATGACCACCAAGCTCGCACCAAGGCCTAGACATATCTTTCATAAAGTTGAGCAACGCCTGATCTCGTTCGGATGGTGTCTGAAAGCGACTATTAAAGAGATCGAGCTTATTCAGTACCAGTACTACCGGTAAATCATCTGGTAGTAGCTTTAAGACTTTCTTATCATCTTCGCCAAAGTATCCTGCCTCAACTACGAAGCAAGCAACATTCACATCTTGCAAAGCTGTTGTCACTGTACGATTCAGAGCCTTATTGAGAGTATTCATCAAGCGCGTCTGAAAACCTGGCGTATCAATGAAAATAAATTGCGCCTCTTCTCGATTCTGGATACCCAAAATACGATGACGTGTAGTTTGAGCCTTGCGAGAGGTAATACTGATCTTTTGACCAACCAATGCATTTAGGAGTGTTGATTTGCCCATATTGGGACGCCCAACAATAGCGATAGTGCCGCATCTAAACACGATTAGCCCTTCAGCTTAAGATTTAACTGCTCTTCGGTCACTTCTTTTTTGGCTGCTTTTTTCTTAGCCGACCGAGTTTTCTTGGGTTTACGAGATTCCTGTGGCAAAGCTTTCAGAACCGCTAGTAAAGCAGTCTTAGCCGCAGACTGTTCAGCTGCACGCCGTGATGCGCCCTCACCTTTCACCGATACCTTCAGGCTAGGAATTAAACACTCCACTTCAAATTGTTGGTTATGAGCAGCACCAGTAGTGCCAGTTACGTTATAAGCCGGCAAAGGCAGTTGATAGCTTTGTAAGCATTCTTGCAAGAGGGTTTTATCGTCTTTACCCAAAGTCTTCGGATCAACTTGCGCAAGAATAATCGTGTACAGCTTTCTGAGGCATGCTTTTGCCGCATCAAACCCGCCATCCAAAAAGATTGCGCCAGTAACAGCCTCTAAGGTATCGGCCAAGATTGAAGGTCTACGAAAGCCACCACTCTTAAGCTCTCCCTCACCTAGACGGAGATAGTCAGACAAAGATAAAGTTTGTGCAATCTCATACAAAGCTTGTTGCTTGACTAAGTTGGCACGCACACGAGAGAGATCGCCCTCATCTAAATCAGAGTAACGTTCGTATAGCAAATCCGCAACAACACAGTTCAAAATAGAATCGCCTAAAAATTCCAAACGCTCGTTATTCTTCTTGCTATGACTTCTATGAGTTAAGGCCTGATTCAACAACTCTGGCTTCTTGAAGGTATACCCAAGATGCTCTTGTAGTGGTGCAGTTTCGATAACGGCGCGTGCGTTCATGATCTTTTACTCAAAGCCACCGATGCGGCCCAAGTTACCCAAGTTCAGCCATACAAAGAAGGCTTTACCTACGATATTTTTATCAGGTACAAATCCCCAATAACGAGAATCTGCACTGTTGTCACGGTTATCGCCCATTGCAAAGTAATGGCCAGGCGGCACCTTACAGGTCAAACCAGACTGCTGATATTGACAAAAATCCGAGCCTGGAAAGCGCTCAGTCGGGAATACCGTCGCAGGACGATCTGGGTCATTCAAAATCTCATGACGATTGCCACCTAAATCTACAGGGAAGGTTTCTGTAAAGCGTTTGGCATAACGCATATTCTCTGGGTCAAGATAAGGCTCACCACCGGTATATTGCAAGGGTTGGCCATTGACTGTAAGACGCTTGTCCTGATAAGTAATCACGTCACCAGGCAGGGCTACTACACGCTTGATGTAATCAACAGACTCATCACGTGGGTAACGGAATACCACTACATCACCCCGCTTTGGAGTGCCAAGATCAACCACTTTTTGATTGATCACCGGCAATCGAATTCCATAAGTAAATTTATTCACCAAAATGAAATCGCCAATTTGTAGCGTTGGGATCATTGAGCCTGATGGAATCTTAAAGGGCTCAACAATAAAAGAGCGTAATACAAACACTGCGCATATCACTGGGAAGAAACCTGCGGTGTATTCCAACCATAAAGGCATGCGATCAATGCCAGCCAAGCGTCTTTGTGGGGCAAAGTAGAACTTGTCTGCGACATAGGCGATACCGGTAACAACTACCAAAATTAAGAGAATAAGAGCGAAGTTCATTAGTCCTCTACCTGCAAAATGGCTAAGAATGCTTCCTGTGGAATCTCGACGTTACCCACTTGTTTCATACGTTTCTTGCCCTCTTTTTGCTTCTCTAACAACTTACGTTTACGAGAGATATCACCGCCATAGCATTTAGCTAAAACATTTTTACGTAATGCTTTAACGTTTTCACGCGCCACAATATTGCTTCCAATAGCAGCCTGAATCGCTACATCAAACATTTGACGCGGAATAATACCGCGCATCTTGGAGACTACCTCACGGCCACGATGCTGACTATTACTCCTATGGACAATCACCGACAGGGCATCAACCCGATCCCCGTTAATCAAAATATCGACTTTGACAACATCTGCTGGGCGGTATTCCTTAAATTCATAATCCATGGAGGCATAGCCTCTTGAGATTGATTTCAAGCGATCAAAGAAGTCCAACACAATCTCTGCCATCGGTAATTCATAAGTGAGCTGCACTTGGCGCCCCAAATAGTTCATTCCTGTTTGTATGCCGCGCTTACCTACGCACAAAGTAATGACTGAGCCTACATACTCTTGAGGCATGTAGAGATTCACCGTCACAATTGGCTCCATGATGGTATCGACCTTGCTGGTCTCAGGCATCTTGGATGGGTTGTCTACCATTAAGATAGTGCCATCTGATTGCTGTACTTGATACACCACGGTTGGAGCTGTAGTAATCAAATTCATTCCGTACTGACGCTCTAAGCGCTCTTGTACGATCTCCATATGGAGTAAACCCAAGAAGCCGCAACGGAATCCAAAACCCAAAGCTTGAGAAACTTCTGGCTCATACAAAAGAGAAGCGTCGTTGAGTTTTAATTTCTCAAGCGATTCACGCAACTGATCATATTCACTTGCTTCAACTGGATATAAACCAGCAAACACCTGAGGTTTCACCTCTTTAAAACCCGGCAGCGGCTCAGCAGCAGGAATACGACCTTGTTGTCCTAGAGAATGCGTGACAGTGTCTCCAACTTTAGCAGCTTTCAATTCTTTAATACCAGCAATCACAAAGCCCACTTGACCAGCAGATAACTCTGGACGATCTACCGACTTCGGACTGAAGACACCGACGTGCTCAACCAAATGGCTTGATCCGTTGGCCATTAAGGTAATTTTTTCTTTGGGTTTTAAGGTGCCGTTAACAACTCGTACCAACATGACAACACCAACGTAGTTGTCAAACCAAGAATCAATAATCAAGGC
>Ga0208376_1000485_pt1 | contig 12268 bp, 11 predicted proteins | sample CryBogmetaGMA25M_FD_184548 | JGI IMG/M metagenome (GOLD analysis project Ga0208376, IMG submission 184548) | Freshwater microbial communities from Crystal Bog, Wisconsin, USA - MA2.5M (SPAdes) | ecosystem: Environmental > Aquatic > Freshwater > Lake | place: Crystal Bog, Wisconsin, USA...
GACTTTAAAGATCTAAATTAGCTTGGCTTATATTTCAAATTACAAAAACCTACTGTTCAGCCTTGTACCAAACTTGGGTTCTACCTAAGAGGGGAATCCCAATATAGCCACGGACATCCATTTTTTTCCCATCTTCAGTCACAATTTTTACCTTGTAGATCTCACCTTCTTTAGGATCTAGGATTTTTCCTCCTGACCAAGCTCCAGATTCATCTTGCTTCAAGTCGGTCATGATTTTCATGCCAACAATCGGTTTATCTTTGCGATCATCTTTGCATAGATTGCAGTAAACCAATGGCGTTTCATTAGGTCTTGGAAAGGTCTTAATGATGGTTCCTTCCAAAACCCCATTCACTTGTTCAATTTTGATTAAAGAAGCAGGTTGATTAGTTTTGTCATCAATCGTTTTCCAGACACCAATAGCAGGATCTGCACTTTGAGCATAAGCATTGCCGTAGACTATGCTAACCAAACAGATGGAGAAGATAGAGAATTGTTTTTTTATCATGATTGAGTCTCCAAATCGTTTTAACAACGTTCAAAAATTCCAGCAGCGCCCATACCTGTGCCAACGCACATGGTCACCATTGCATGCTTCAGATTGCGTCTTTGTAACGCATGTATTGCTGTTGCAGCACGGATAGCTCCAGTTGCACCTAAGGGATGCCCCAATGCAATGGCGCTTCCCAATGGATTGACTTTGCTCGGATCTAGCTGCAAATCGCGAATAACTGCTAGTGACTGGGCAGCAAAAGCTTCATTTAACTCAAGCCAATCAATATCTTGCTGAGTGAGTCCTGCCAACTTCAGTGCTGCGGGAATAGCCTCTTTGGGTCCAATACCCATAATCTCAGGGGGAACACCTTTGATCGCAAAACTCACAAAGCGTGCAAGAGGGGTGAGGCCAAAAGTTTTAATGGCCTTTTCACTAGCGAGAATAAGAACACCAACACCATCCGATGTTTGTGAGCTATTGCCAGCAGTAACACTACCTTTAGCGGCAAAAGGCGATTTTAGTCTGGCTAGACCTTCAAGAGAGGTATCAATACGCGGACCCTCGTCCTTTGCAAAATCACTCCATTTGATATCGACTTGACCTTGATCAAAGTTCATAGCTCGATTGGCTATTTTTACTGGAAAGATTTCAGCATTAAATTCACCAGCGGCTTGAGCAGCAAGCGCCTTTTGATGGGAGGCGAGAGCGAAGGCATCTTGATCTTCACGGCTGATCTTCCATTGCTGAGCTACTTTTTCGGCGGTTAAACCCATACCATAGGCTATTCCAATATTTTCATCGCCCATAAATATTGCTGGAGACATGGACGGAGTATTGCCGCCCATAGGAACCATACTCATTGATTCGACACCGCCAGCAATCATGATGTCAGCTTCGCCTACCCGAATGCGATCAGCAGCCATTGCTATAGCATTTAATCCAGAGGAGCAAAATCTATTTACGGTAATGCCGCCAACAGTATTGGGCAGTCCACCCAGCAGTAGACCAATACGTGCAATGTTTAAGCCTTGTTGTGCCTCTGGCATAGCGCAGCCGATGATGGCATCTTCAATCGCAGCAGGATCCAGTGTAGGTACTTGTGTAAGAACGTGTTGAAGGGCATTGCCCAACAAGTCATCCGGTCTAGTGTTGCGTAAAGAGCCTCTACCTGATTTGCCAACAGCACTCCGAGTGGCGGCAACAATATAAGCGTCTTGAATATTTTTAATCATGAATATGTTCTCGTATTGTGTTTGAGTGCCTAGTTTCTAACCGGTTTGCCGTTTTGGAGCAGGCCCATAATGCGCTCCATTGTTTTGGGATGCCCAATCAATTCCACAAAAGCTTGACGCTCTAGTTTCAGGAGCCACTTTTCAGTTACGAGGGTGCCTGCATCAACATTGCCACCAGTAATAATTTCAATGATTTTTTGAGCAATATGGGCATCATGTTCAGAGATGAATCCCCCATCTCGCATATTCACCACTTGGCCCATCACAGTTGAAGCAACAGAACGTCCGCCTACAGGAATAAGCTTTGGAATCGGTGGCCTATAACCTGAATAACGCATTGCTTTAACTTGGCTTTGCGCCAGCGCAAGTAATTCATATACGTTAGCGACAATAATGTCGCCTGTTTTCAAGTAAGCCATCTTCATTGCTTCTTGGGCAGATGAAGATACTTTTGCCATGGCAGCATTTTCGAAAGAGGCTTTAGTGAAATCTAGGAAGTTAGTGTTGCCTGCAAGATTTACACCTTGAGCCGCACGAATGGCCGCTTCTTTAAGGCCGCCTCCCGCAGGGAGTAACCCAACACCAACTTCAACTAAGCCGATATAGCTTTCCATTGCCGCAACTCTACGCGCGGATTGCAGCACGAGCTCACAGCCACCACCCAATGCAACACCCGATACTGCAGCGACCACTGGTACTTGAGAGTATTTAACTCTCATCATGGTGTCTTGGAAGAGTTTTACAAAAGGCTCAACTCCAGACGGACCGCTCTTCATAACCATGGGTAGGGCAGCTTCTAAATTTGCACCTGCAGAGAAAGGTCCGCCAGGTGTGCCTAACTTCAATGAGGTGGGTTGCCAAATAACCAAACCAGAATAATGTTCTTCAGCAATCTTAACGGCCTTTTGAAGTCCATTTAATACATCAGGACTAAAGGTATTCATCTTGGATTTAAACGAAGCAATCAAGACCTCTGGTTGACGCTCATCTACCCAAGCGCGCAGGTCTGGATTCTCATAGATGGTGGTACCAGCCGTTCTTGGATCGGGTGAACCATCACCCAGAAGAGATGCTCTAAATGCTTGCTTCTTGTAGACGGGAAGGGAGGAACGCGGAATATATTTTCCTTCTGCTGCAGACCACGATCCCTCTGGTGTATGGAAAGCCTGCTTCTCTGCAACAGGGCCGCTAAATACCCAAGCTGGCAAAGGCTCTTTACTGAGCGTCTTGCCTGTGTCGATATCCTCTTTGATCCAGTTAGCCACTTGCGTAATACCAGCAGCTTGCCAATCTTCAAATGGACCCTTATCCCAGCCATAACCCCAGCGCATTGCAAAATCAATTTCACGAGCAGAATCCGCAATACTCCCTAGATGAATGGCGCAATAGTGGAAGATGTCCCGATAAATAGACCATAAGAATTGCGCCTGTGGATCATCGGTGTTTCTGAGAAGCTCAAGACGTTCGGCAATCGGCTTTTTAAGAATGCGCTCAATAATGGGTTCGATTGTGGCAGTAGAGGGCTTGTATTCTCCAGTAGTAGCGTCTAATACAAGTACTGTTTTGCCATCCTTGCGATAAAAACCCGCTTTAGTCTTCTGACCCAAAGCGCCTTTAGCAATTAACTTGGCAACAACATCCGGTGTTTTGAATAGGGTCGAAAAAGAGTCGTCTTGTAAAGCGACTTCCATGGTGTTGATGACGTGAGCCATGGTGTCCAAACCAACAACATCACTGGTTCTAAAGGTAGCTGATTTAGCACGACCCAATTTACTGCCAGTAATTGCATCTACCTCATCAAAACCAAGACCATATTTTTGAGCCTCTGCAAACACAGCAAGAATCGAGAAAACACCCACACGATTGCCAATAAAATTCGGCGTGTCTTTTGCTCGAACAACACCTTTGCCCATAGTGGAGGTCATGAAGGTTTCAAGAGCATCTAATACCCCTGGATCAGTATCTGTAGCTGGAATCAGTTCCAGTAAGTGCATATACCTTGGCGGGTTAAAGAAGTGCACACCGCAGAAACGTTTCTTCAGGTCACCAGAAAATCCCTTGGCAAGTTCACCAATCGGTAAGCCAGAGGTATTGGTGGCAAAGAGGGCATGCGCCGGAATATGGGGCCCTACTTTTTCATAGAGGGCATGTTTCCAATCTAGACGCTCAGCAATTGCCTCAATAATCAGATCACAATCTGCTAGAAGACCCAAATCATCTTCGTAGTTGGCTGCAATAATCAAATTTGCATCTACTGCTAAGCCTAAGGGTGCTGGCTTCAGTTTTTTAAGATTCTCAATAGCCTTTAGTGCGATAGCATTTTTATTCACTGTCTTGCCATCATCAGATTTGCTAGGCAGGTCAAATAAAATTACTGGGAGACCAACATTAATACATTGAGCGGCAATTTGAGCGCCCATCACTCCGGCACCCAAAATGGCTACTTTTTTAATGATGTTATTTTCAGTCATATCCAGTCTTTCAGAAGAGTTCAGCAGGCATTGCCATTAATGATTTCGATCCAGCGCGCGCCTGGCGAATCAAGGTGGCAGTTTCAGGAAGGAGCTTGTCAAAGTAGAAGCGGGCAGTTGCGATTTTGGCCTGATAAAAAGGATCATTACTTGACTTATTGGCCAAAGCAATTTTGGCCATACGGGCAAAGAGATATGCATAGACCAAATGCCCTACAGTACGAAGATAAGGGACGGCCGCAGCCCCCACTTCTTCGTGGTTCATCATGGCTTTCATGCCAATTTCTTTGGTCAGTTTCTCTACCTTGGTAGCGATGTCGGCTAAGGGGTCGATGAACTCCTGCATTTCTTTGCGAACACCTTCTTCTTCAATGAAAGTTTCAACGAGTTTGCCAAACTTGCGTAGTTTCGCACCCATATCACCAAGTACTTTGCGCCCCAAAAGATCAAGGGATTGAATCGTATTAGTACCTTCATAAATCATATTAATACGTGCATCACGAACATATTGCTCCATGCCCCATTCGGCAATATAGCCATGCCCACCAAAAACTTGTAAGCCTTCATTTGTAGCAGTGAACGCGTTATCTGTGAGGAAAGCTTTAATGATGGGGGTGAGCAGGGTGACCATATCAGCAGTATCTTTACGAACACTCTCATCCGGATGATTCAGTTCCGTATCAATCATTAAGGCGACCCAATAAGCAAAGGCCCGACCACCTTCAGCATAGGCTCTCTGTGTGAGCAGCATTCTGCGCACATCTGGATGCACAATGATCGGATCAGCTGCCTTTTCAGGTTCTTTAGCGCCAGTAAGACTGCGCATTTGTAAGCGCTCTTTGGCATAGGCGGCAGAGTTCTGATAAGCAACCTCCGTCAAGCCAAGGCCTTGCATGCCTACACCTAAGCGTGCGGCATTCATCATCACAAACATCGCATTAAGACCTTTGTGAGGCTCTCCTACAAGCGTACCAATCGCACCATCAAAGTTCATGACGCAGGTCGCATTGCCATGTATGCCCATCTTATGCTCTAGTGAGCCGCAAGAAACTTGATTGTTTGCACCCAAGCTGCCGTCTGCATTGATCAAAAACTTTGGAACTACAAATAAAGAAATTCCTTTGGTGCCCTTAGGCGAGTCTGGCAGTCGCGCCAAGACTAAGTGAACAATATTGTCGGTAAAGTCGTGCTCACCGCTAGAGATGAAGATCTTTGTGCCTGTGATGGAATAACTTCCATCTGCTAGAGGTTCCGCCTTAGTCTTCAAAATACCTAAGTCGGTGCCACATTGAGGTTCGGTGAGACACATCGTGCCAGTCCAGTGACCAGACACCAATTTCTCAAGATAAATTTTCTTCTGATCATCTGTCCCGTGTGCATGTAGGCATTCGTATGCACCGTGCGATAAACCTGGATACATCGCCCAAGACTGGTTTGCAGAATTTAGTGTTTCATATAGAGCGCTATTGAGTAACTGCGGCAATCCTTGCCCACCATACTCAGGGTCACATGACAATGCAGGCCAGCCGCTGTCCACATATTGCTGATAAGCATCTTTAAATCCAGCGGGGGTGGTGACAGACCCATCTTCATGGCGTGTACAACCCTCTTTGTCGCCCACTTGATTCAAGGGAAAGGCAATCTCCGTTGCAAATTTTCCGGCCTCTTCAATAATCTGATTGATGGTATCTTTATCTACATCTGCAAATGCCGGCAAGGCGGTAAAGGCTTTATCCGCATTGAGGAGCTCATGAATAACAAACTGTATGTCGCGCAAGGGAGGGTTGTATTGGGGCATATAACTTTTCGAGAAAGATGGTTGTTAGGTTTATTTATTTACTTTGTTACTTGCAAAGATTTCTTTGATTAACTTATTTGCAGTGGTAAGGCTTTTGGAGTGGCCCAAAAAGCGCGAATCATGGTGAACGCCGAGCACTATGCTGTAAAGTTGAAACAGCAGGGCATCTGCATTGACCGATTTTTTTAAATGGCCGGCTGTAATCGATTCTTTAATAGCTCTGAGCATTGCAGCACGCCAATCTTCAACACTTCGCACCAGTTCATCGCGCACAATGCCGGGGCGGTCATCATATTCAGCTGCCCCTGAAATGAAGAAGCAGCTGGAGGTATCGCCACCAACACTCATCTTGAGCCATGAGTCAATCATTTGGTTTAGGCGTGGTAGCCCCTTGGGCTTAGATAGGGCGGGCGCAAATACCTGTTCCTCAAAACCCTGATGGTAGGCTCGTACAACTTCAACTTGTAATTCTTCTCTAGAGCCAAAATGAGCAAAAACACCACTTTTGCTCATGTTTACAATCTCCGCAATAGTGCCGATAGTGAGACCTTCAAGCCCTGATTTACTAGCAATTTCTAGAGCGGCATGCAAGATTAAGGCCTTAGTCATTAACCCCTTTTTGGGCTCAGCCAACTCCTTTTTGCTAGTCCTTTGCATCAGCATGGGTTTACTCATTTATTCATTTTGTTGTAAAAATAATACGATCGTTCGTTTATATTACAACAAATTAATTTAAAGTAAATGACGGCAAGAAGTAAATAAAAGCAAGCGGTCGTTATCAAACGTGGCTACAAGCCAACTTTAACGACTGAGATGAAACTAATTTGTGCAGCACAGCAATTTATTTGGGGAAAACCCGAGGTAGATATTTCGATAAATATCTTTAGAGTTACTGAAGTGGTTTAAGGGTCCATAACAATTAATCAAAAAATGAAAAAGGAAGAGACATGAAGCAATTAAAAATGAGCGCACTAGTCTTGGCGTTGACGAGTATTGCTACGGGATCAGCAATGGCTCAGTCATCAAACACGAATGCTTGGGAGGGTGCTTATGGGCAGATCGGCGTAGGTTTTGGCATCTTTACACCATCAATTAGTAATGGAAAAGCCGTGGCTCCTGCTCCGTATTCCGCAGCCAACATTACAACTTCTGCATCGAGTGTGAACAATGTGAATACTGGCCTCGCCAATTTAGCCTTAGGCTATAACTTCGGCATCAACCAAAGTTATATTTTGGGTCTTGGGGCTACTTACTATCCTGGAGCAAGTTCTTCGGCAACAGGGGTATTGAACTCAACAGCCGCCGCACCCTTCGGTGCCTTAAGTTCTTCAACTACCGCAACCTATAACGTGAAGAATCTTTTCAGTATCGTGTTGACTCCAGGATATGTGATTGATAAGGATAAGTTGGCTTATGCGAAGCTTGGCTACACTGGGGCTACCATTGGTTTATCAGCCCCCTCTATTCCTTACACCACAACTAACCTAACTGGTTGGACATTAGGCTTGGGTTATAAGCAGATATTGACCGGGTCCATATACGCTTTTGGCGAAGTGAATTACGCAGCGTATGGCAATAAAGGTGTTGCAACCATTACCTCCTCAAGTGGCGCTGTACTCAGTGGCATGTCTGCTAAAGGTACTGGTACTGACATCCTCGTTGGCGTAGGCTATCGCTTCTAATGTTGTAATTGCTTGATGAAAAGCCCTCTCTTTGAGGGCTTTTTCTTTCCTTGTTAGCTTCTGTATTTGAACTATTGAAAAAGAGTTGCATTTCTCGCCTATGTTAAATCCCAGCAAGCCTTGGTTGAAGAACTATCCTGAGGGCGTGCCTCATGATGTCAATATTTCCGCCTACTCCTCATTGGTGGAAATGTTCGAGGAATCCTTTGCTCGCTTCCCCAGTCGTAATGCTTGTGAATACATGGGTAAATTCTTTACCTATCGTGAGTTGGATCATCTCTCTAAGAATTTTGCATCGTATCTACAAACTCTTGGCCTAGAGCCTGGTGCTCGTGTAGCCATCATGCTGCCCAATGTAGTGCAATTTCAGATTACGATGCTTGGTATCTTGCGCGCTGGATATGTAGTAGTTAATGTCAATCCTCTTTATACCGCTAGGGAACTGGAATACCAACTCAAAGATAGTGGCGCCTCGGCCTTAATTATTTTGGAAAACTTTGCGCATGTGTATCAGCAGATTGCCGCAAACGTTCCTTTGAAAAAAGCCATCGTTACCAGTCTTGGTGAGTTGATTGGCTTAAAGGGTGCAATTGTTAACCTTGTAGTGCGCAAGGTGAAGAAGGCAGTGCCGGCCTGGAGTCTTGCTCACGATTCTTTTAAGGTTGCCTTGCAAAAAGGCGCTAGCAGCCACTTTTTAAAGCCCATCACATCCCTTGACGATATTGCGTTCCTCCAGTACACAGGAGGCACTACGGGTGTTGCTAAGGGTGCTATTTTGCTGCACCGAAATATCCTCTCTAACGTTTTTCAGACGGAGTTGTGGCTAGAGCCAGGCATGCGCAATCGCCGCGACGAGCAACTGGTCTTCCTATGTGCTTTGCCGATGTATCACATCTTTGCACTGACAGCATGCGCGCTCTTTGGTATGCGCAAAGGTGGCTTACTTGTATTGGTTCCAAATCCCCGTGATATAGATGGCTTCCTCAAATTATTAGATACTCATCCGAATATCAATATCTTCCCTGGTGTGAACACTTTATTCAATGCATTGATTCATCGCGTTGAATTTAAAAAAGGAGTTTTGCCTAATTTATTGGTCACAATTGGTGGTGGTATGGCTATGCAAAAAGGGGTGGCTGATCAATGGCAAAAAATTACGGGCGTACCCATTGCTGAAGGATATGGCTTATCTGAGACTGCACCAGTAGCTTGTGTCAACACACCATTAATCTCTGCATTCACCGGTACGATTGGTTTACCCGTTCCTGGGACTGAAGTCCTGATTTTGGATGATGCTGGAGTCGAAGTGCCTTTTGGCTCTCCAGGTGAGATTTGTATACGCGGACCACAAGTAATGGCGGGTTACTGGAATAAGCCAGAAGATACAAAGAGCGTGATGACGCCGGATGGTTACTTTAAATCCGGTGATATTGGCATTATGAATGCAGATGGCTATACCAAAATTGTGGATCGCAAAAAGGACATGATCTTAGTATCAGGCTTTAATGTTTACCCAAATGAGTTAGAAGAAATTGTTGCCTTGATGCCTGGTGTTTTAGAGTGTGCGGCAATTGGTGTGCCCAATGAAGACACTGGTGAAGCCGTAAAAATCTTTATAGTCAGAAGCGATCCTAATCTGACTGAAGATGATGTTGCCGCCTACTGCAAAATAGAATTTACAAATTACAAGCGTCCTAAATTTATTCAATTTAGAGATGAACTGCCCAAAACAAATGTCGGAAAAATTCTCCGTCGTGAGTTGAGGGGCTTATGAGTAGACAGCATATTCCAGCTGTTTTACAAGGTCTTCGTTTGCCGGTTATTTGCGCGCCAATGTTTACCGTGAGCTACCCGGAGCTAGTGCTAGCCCAATGTAAAGCTGGTATTGTTGGGTCTTTTCCTGCTCTAAATGCTCGACCACCGGAGTTGTTAGATGAATGGCTGACGCAAATTACCTCAGATCTCAAAGGGCACCAGGAGAAGAACCCCACCGCAAAAATTGGGCCTTTAGCTGTTAATCAAATTGTTCACATCTCGAATACGCGCCTTGAGCAAGATATGCGCACCTGCGTCAAACATCGAATTCCTATCTACATCACGAGCCTAAGAGCCCCTGTCAAAGAGATTGTTGATGCAGTCCATAGCTATGGCGGCATTGTTCTTCACGATGTGATTAGTATTCGTCATGCAGAAAAAGCGCTTGAGGCTGGTGTGGACGGCTTGATTCTGGTCGCAGCTGGCGCTGGCGGTCATGCTGGGGGATTATCACCATTTGCCCTCGTTGGCGAGGTGAGGGCAATGTATTCAGGGCCGATTATTCTATCGGGTGCTATTTCTACTGGTGATGCAGTCTTGGCATCCTTAGCCATGGGCGCAGATTTTGCTTATATGGGTACGCGCTTCATTGCCAGTAAAGAAGCGCATGCTAGCGATCAATATAAAGAGGCAATTGTTTCTGCGCAGGCAGCCGATATCGTTTACACGGATCACTTCACGGGCATTCATGGGAACTACATCAAGCAAAGCATCCTCAGTGCCGGCTTAGACCCCGATAATCTACCCAAAGGTGATCCTCAGGCATTTGCCAAGCTTTCTCAGGCAAGTAAAGATAGTTCTGGTGCTAAGGCATGGAAAGATATTTGGGGCGCAGGTCAGGGCGTTGGCTTAATTGACACAATACCAAGCGTAGCTCAAATTATTGATCAACTTGAAGTAGAGTTCAATGCCGCCAAGCAAAGGCTGCTAGGATAAAATTGAACAGGTAAATCAATATTTAAAGGGCTGCTGTAATCGTGATTCTTTGGCTGCGCTCCCTTGCCTTCTATTTTTTCCTGTTTACGACTGTAAGTATTTACGCGTCAGTTATTGTGCTGGTAATCCCGTTTACCAATGTTCATACCCGCTACAACATTGGAGTATCTTGGTGTCGTCTTGCACTGAAGGCTTTAACGCTACTGTGTGGCATTCGCTTTCAAATTGAAGGCTTTAGCAATATTCCTCAGAATTCACATAAGCCCTTAATTATTTTAGGTAAACATCAGTCAGCATGGGAAACCATTGCCTACCCATCAATCTTTCCAAGACAACTTTGCTTTGTGTTTAAAAGGGAATTATTTTTTCTACCTTTTTTTGGGTGGGCCTTGGCCTCACTAAAAATGATCCATATTAATCGTGGTGATCGCGATAAAGCGCGCGCTAAGGTTGCTTTGCAAGGTGAAAGAACCCTTTCAAGGGGCGAATGGATAGTCATTTACCCAGAAGGCACGCGGACACCTAGAGGTTCATTTAAATCGTATCGTAAAGGTGGGGTGCGTTTGGCGATGAGTGCGCACAGTGACATTCTTCCAGTTGCCCAAAATTCAGGAGCAACATGGCCTAGAAATACCGTGCTCAAGCGTCCTGGGCTCATTACCGTATCTATCGGCCCCATTATTACAGTGGCAGGCAAAACTGAGGATGAATTACAGGCAGAACTTGAGTCTTGGATGGAGGCTGAAATGCACCGGCTTGATCCTGAGGCATATATGCACTAGGAAAACAGATTTTTTAAATGCCTAAGCACTCTTTTTTCTGACATAAAGGGTTTTAGTAATCCTGGCAACTGTATCGCCCAGCTTGTCTTTTACGTCAACACTGTAATCTTTCAAAACTTTTTCACCTGAGCTTGCAGCATTTACTAAAGAATCAATCTGCTCCTGGCTGATTTCAAATTCTGCGATGACTTTGCCTTTGCCGGGCTTTAGAAATTCAATTTTTCCAGCTTGATCCCAAAAGACGTAATTTTTCCCCAGATTTTGAGAAAACATGATCATGAAAAATGGATCCGTCATGGCAAAAAGGCTGCCACCAAAATGCACTCCAACAATATTGCGATTTAAGAGCCCAAATCGCAGGCTTACTTTAGCGCTACGGTAATCCTTAGAAATCATCTCCACCTTAATGCCTGCCCCCCAGAAGGGCGGCCATACATTCATGCAATGACGTAGTAGTTTGGCGTTCATTTTTACCGTATGTTCAAAATAATAGCTCGATCATAAAGCTTTCTCTGGCTCTTATTTATTCGGTTTGATGCATAAAAACGACAACAATAAATTATTGTTCACAACTTCACAACTTCTGAAGTTGTGTGCTATAGTACTCACATGAAAGGAGTGTTATGAAAAGACTGGTGCCAAAAACCCATCAAGCGATTGAGTGGGTGGGGAAGGGTTTGAGTGCTGCTCAGGCTGCGAGAAAGATGGAGATCTCGGAATCTAGTGTTTACGCAGCGCTCAGAAAATTTAAAGCAAAAGATTCAGGTTGTTGTCCAACGTGCGGTCAGAAAGTTAGGAAATAAAATGAAAAAGACATTACTAGCAGGCGTTTGTGTATCCGTAGCTGCATTTGCTTATGCCAACACAACAACTGATTCATCGGCATTGATGACTCAACAATGCAAGATTTCAGCTGAGACTGTGGCAACCTTGAAAAATCTTCAGTACGGCAATACAGCTATCCGCAAAGATGTGGCAAGTTTGATTTCGGCAACACTAAAGGTTCAGGACAATCGAGAAGTTGCCCAGAAGGCAATGAATCAAATGGTTGACGAT